>OOIH01000869.1_pt1 | contig 392480 bp, 425 predicted proteins | sample 1691801 | NCBI WGS metagenome assembly OOIH01 (sample SAMEA1061690, study PRJEB22710) | metagenome
TAAGTAAACGTGGAATATATAAACATGAAATAAAACTATCAAACTACAAATACTTTACTACTAAATTCGTTATATATTCCACATTACTTATTTAAGAAAATAGAAATAATTTACGTTAAAAAAGAAAGATTGTTTTCAAGTTAACAGCAATCTTTTTTTTAATTGGTTAATATGATATAATTCTTATGATAGGAGAGATAGAATGAAAGAAGATTTAAAAACAATATTTTATATGGGGTTAGGAGCAATTTCTGAAACGAACGAAAAGATGAAAGAAGTAAAAGATGAACTGTATAGTAAAGGCAAAGAACTTTACGAAAAAGGAATAATCGCTAATGAAGAACTACATCGTAACATTACTGAATCAATAAAAGAAAATGTAACAATTGTAAACGTCAACACAGAAAAAACAAGTAAGGAAGATATACTAGATTCAATATCTAAATTATCAGAAAGTGATCGCAAAGAATTAATGGCATCATTAAATAAAAAAGGATGGGCTGATGTGAATAATGAAGAAAGAAAAGGTAAGAAACAATCTTAGTGGCAAAGAACGTTTATTTGAAATTCTAAATGTTTTAAAGAATCATGACGTAATAAGTGGTATAGACCCAAAAAAACTAAGAGCAATACTAGAAGATTTAGGACCTACTTACATAAAAGTTGGCCAAATATTGTCAAATCGTCCTGACATGCTTCCATCTGAATATATTGAAGAATTGAGTAAATTAAGAAGTAATGTCAATCCAATGTCTTATCAAGAAATATTAGATATCTTAAAAGAAGAATATGACCAAAAATTATTTACTATCTTTTTATCCATTGACCGTACTCCGCTAGGAAGCGCCTCAATTGCTCAAGTTCATAAAGCTATTCTTAAAGATGGTAGTGAAGTTGTAATAAAAGTTCAAAGACAAAATATTAAAGAAACCATGATAGCTGATATTAAAGTCTTAAAAAAGGCCATTGGAATTCTCCATGTTCAAAAACTATTTAAAAACATTATTTCTTTTGATGAAGTATTAGATGAGTTGTTAAGTACAACATTAGAAGAAATGAATTTTTTAACAGAAGCTTCTCATATCGAGGAATTCACAACAATCAATAAGGAATTAAAGTACATTAAAGTTCCAAAAGTTTATAAAAATCTAACAACTGAAAAAGTTCTAGTTATGGAATATATTGACGGCTCAAATATAAGTGAAATTGATTCTTTAGAAAGTCTTGGCTATGACCTAGATGAAATAGGTATTAAATTAGCTGAAAATTATATTTATCAAGCAATTGATGTCGGATACTTTCATGCTGATCCTCATCCAAATAATATAATAATTACAGATGGTAAAATTGGTTACATTGATTTTGGAATGATGGGACGTCTTAATCATCGAAACAAAGAAATCTTAAAAAGATGTATTATCGCTATATTTAATAACGATATCAAAGAAGTCGAAAGAAATCTTCTTATTTTAGGTGAAACAAAAGGCGATATCAATCACAATCGTTTATGCCGTGACCTTGAATTAATTCTCGATAAAAACAAAACAATGGGGATTAAAGATATTAACATAACTAAATTTGCTAATGAATTAATGAATTTATTATCTTCAAATGGGATTACTTTACCTAAAGACATAACAATGCTAGTAAGAGGAATTGTTGTCTTAGAAGGAACTTTAGAAGTAGTAAGCCCTAATATAAGTCTTCTTCAAGTGTTTGAAAATCGTGTCAAAAATATAAGTTTAAAAACAATTCTTAATAAAGAAAATTTAACAAAAGAATTTGGTCATTCTATAAGTGCCTTAGGAAGTTTAAATCGTTTACCACAAGACCTACATGCTTTCTTTAAAAGTACTACTCGTGGTGAAACAAAATTTAATATCGAAGTAACAGATTCGTATAAATTTTTAGATCGTTTTGAAAAGATGATTCACAGAATTGTCGTTTGTATTTTAGATGTAGCCTTCATTATTGGTGCTGCTCTAATGGTCTCAAATGGCCTTACTACATCAGATCAAAGGTTCTTATTTTATTTATATGTTGCTGTAGGTTTCATTTTTACGGTATGGCTATTTATAAAAATGTATTTTGATAAATTAAATCGAAAAAAATAGAAAGGAGTACAATGATATGGAAAGTAATAGAAGCTTATATCTTACTATAGGTATCACTGTTTTCCTTTTTACATTTGTCGTATTTTTAATTTATTTAGTATACTGTTATGCCTACTATGATAAGAATGAAGAAAAAATATATACAAGTATTTATAATACTCATGATTTTAACTATATATATGATAACCTATCTGATACAGGTGACTTAGACAAAGATGATTTTAATATACCAATAGATTTAATGTATAACAAAAACAATTTAAAAAACATTTATTATTCATATTATAAAGAAAGCTCTTTATTTGAGAATCTTGAAGATTTTATAAATACATATTATTATGGTGAAATTATTGTTAATAATGATGATATTGACTTTGAAAGCTATAATAAAACAACTTTAATTTCTAGAAGAGACATCAAGTACAAAAGTATTAACTTAACTAATAGAAACAATTATGTAACCAGTATTGGTTTAAAAAAGAATGTTACTTTAAAATTAGAAAAAAATGCTGAGTTAGTTTTAGATAATAAAGAACTTTCATGTGAAGAAGATTTATGTAAAATAGATAATATATTTGGTGGTCTACATACAATTCAATATAGTTCAAACAATCACAACTATTATAGTATTATCTCTATCAAAGAAGATAATGAAATAATTGATATAAGTACTGAAGATAAGCTTGTTACTATAAAAAATACGAATTATGTACCTGATACTTCAAATAAAGAAGACAAAGTACAAAATGCAGATCTTAATATAGGGACATATAAAATAAATAAATGCTATATTGATGGCAGTTGTGCTTCTAAGAAAAAAAGCTATTTAACATTATCAGAAGATGGCACAGCAAAGTATTATACTTATGTATCTTTCGAAGCTGCAGGTGATAGTTATTTAGGAACATATAAAATAGAAGGTAATTTCTTAATTTTATCTTTTGATAGTCATATTTATAGTGTCTATGATTACGATACAGGTCAAACTACAGATATAGATGCTAAAGTTAATACAGAAATACGTTATAGAATAGACAATCCAACAACATTAACTAATGATTCATATCAACTAAAATATAGTGCAGAGTAATTTGCACTTTTTCTTTTAACAAATACAATTGTATGCTATACTATTTTACAGGGAGTGATAAAAGTGTTTAACTATTTAAAAGGGAAAATAGATTCATATGGTCCTAATTATATATGTTTAGATAATAATGGTATTGGCTTTTTAATTTATGTTGCCAACCCATATGTATATAAAGAAGATCAAGAATATAAAGTATATATTTATAATCATATAAGGGAAGAAGAATTTACTTTATATGGTTTTAGAACAACAGAAGAAAGAGATTTGTTTTTAAGACTGATTAATGTTAAAGGAGTAGGTCCAAAGCTTGCTTTACCAATTATAGCTAGTCCAGTTGATGCAATTTATGATGCTATTGAAAGAGAAAATATTCTTTATTTAACGAAGTTCCCAAAAGTTGGAGATAAAGTAGCACGTCAAATTATTCTTGACTTAAAAGGAAAATTAGTTCGTAATGATGATTTATTTACAAATGATGGATTAGATGAATTAATGGCTGTTCTAGAAAGTTTAGGTTATAAAAAAGGCGATATTAAGAAAGTTTTACCAAACGTTGATGCCGGAAATCCTATTGAGCAGCAAATTAAAGATGCTTTAAAATTATTAATGAGTAGATAATAACAAGTGAGGGTGATTCTATGAGAATAGGAATTGATATAGATGATACAATTTCTAATACTAATGATAAGTTAGTAGAAGAAGCTGTTAAATATGATAAGCAATATGTTAAAGGCCGTGGTTTTAAAAATAAAGACGCTTATTCTTTTATGGAAATGTTCTATTGGACAGTTATTGATGTTGACAGTTTTTATAAAATAGCTCATAAAGGTAATTTTTATTCAACAGTTGAACCTATTCCAAACGCTGCTGAATGTATTACAAAGTTATATGAACAAGGCGACGAGATAATTTTTATTACTAAAAGGAAGAACACTATAAAAAATCGTCATATAACTAAGAAATGGCTAAAGAAATATGGCTTTAAATATCATAAATTAATCCTTGGTGGAGATAAAAAGGGGCAAATTTGTGAAGACAACGACATCGATATCTTTGTCGATAATGATAAGTATAATATAATTGATGCGGAAGAAAGTAATGTTAAATGCATTTTAAGAGGAACAAAGTATAATAAAAAGGAAAAAAGTTTCACTCGTATTGAAGATTGGCCAGATATTTATAATTATATAGAAGAGGTGAGAAACAGTGGCAAGAATAGTTGATGGTTCTAAAAAAGACGACCTAGATTTCGAAGGCTCTATTAGACCAGCCTCATTGGATGAATATATAGGTCAAACAGATATTAAGGAAAACCTAGAAGTATTCATAAAAGCATGTAAAATGCGTGATGAAGTTTTGGACCATGTTTTATTATATGGACCTCCAGGTTTAGGTAAAACAACTCTTGCTCACATCATTGCTCACGAAATGGGAACGAATATTAAAACTGCATCAGGTCCCTCTATTGAAAAAAGTGGCGACCTAGCAGCAATTCTTTCTCAGTTAGAACCAGGAGATGTATTATTTATTGATGAGATTCATCGTATTCCAAGATACATCGAAGAAATTTTATATCCAGCCATGGAGGACTTTGTATTAGACATTGTTATTTCTAATGGCGATGGTTCTTCAAGAAATTTACGTATAGATTTACCACCATTTACTTTAGTAGGAGCAACTACTAGAGCTGGAGATATTTCAGCTCCATTACGTGACCGCTTTGGTATTACATCAAAACTAAGTTACTATACAGAAGAAGAACTATATCAAATAATCAAACGTACTAGTAAAGTTCTAAATATGCCAATTAATGAGAATGCTGCTTTAGAGCTAGCTCGTCGAAGTCGTAAAACTCCACGTATTGCCAATCGCTTATTCAAACGTGTTCGTGACTTTGCTTTAGTTTTTGAATCAAGCGAAATAGATGAAGATATAACAAAAACATCACTAAGAAGATTAAAAGTTGATGAAGATGGTCTAGATCAAATTGATATTCAATATCTAGATGCATTAATTACGAAATTTAATGGTGGCCCAGTAGGAGCTCAAACTGTTGCAACTTCAATTGGTGAAGAAGTAACAACGATTGAAGATGTTGTTGAACCTTATTTATTACAAGAAGGATTCGTTAAACGTACTCCACGTGGTCGTGTAGCAACCGAGAAGGCATACAATCATTTAAATATTGAATATGACCCAAACAGTTCTAATAAATAGAGCTGTTTTTTAAAATAATATTATCAGTTCATATAAATTTATTCTTGACTAAAAAATAATAAAAAATTATTATAGTACATACAAAGAGGAGAATACTTATGAAATTTATCATTACAAGAATTGACTATAATAGCGTAAAAGCTGAAGTGGAAGGATACTATCCATTAAAAGGAACCTATGAACGATTTTTTGATGAGCTTAATGGCTACATAAAGAATCCAGGATATGTAAATAGTTTAGAATATAAAGATCATACAATTTGTATAGAAAAATATGATCAAACATATGGTTATTTATTTACTGATAGTTATGTTTTGGATGGTCTTTTAGAAAGCGACGCTCGCTTCATGGAATATTTAAATAAATTACTAGCAGAATACGAAAGTAAAAAAGACAATCTTAGACTAGCTATTGAAGAAAAGATAGAAAATAGAAATTTTAACATGGAAGCATCTAAAGAAGCAACTCAAATATATAAAGCATATTGTGAAACTGGTGAGTTACGACCTATATCATCAGAAAAGTTAGTAAGAAGAGTAATAGAATTATTTTCGGCTAACGCATATCATATCTACACGAATATTTCTACAACTATGGAAGGGGATATTATCTTAAAACCACAAGTTTCTTTTAATACTCCTAAGTTAAAAAAACTAAAAATAGCTACTGGAGTGAGTGGAGTAGCTACTGCAGCATTAACGATAGCAACTTTAATATTTCCAAATCCAATAACTGCGTTTTCAGGTCTAGCTACAGGTATTGGATGCTATTGTACAAATGAAAGAAAAAAAGAATCAAATAATGAAATGGCAAGAAAAACTTTAACTGAGTTAGCAGAAACATATAAAAAACTATATCCAGAAGTAGAACCAGAAGAAGGACCTAAATTAATAAAACAATAATGACTATTCTACAAAATTAAACTTACTAAAAATAAAGAATCAAGAAAAGTGACTTGATTCTTTTCTATTGCTATAAGTTGTCTTTTTTTGATAATATAAAAGTAAAAGTGAGTGAGATTATGATAACTAAATTAAAAAGAATATTTTGCTTTATACTAGACCTAATAATTCCCTATATTATATATATATGTTTTTTTTAGAATTTGTGATGCTTCTCTTTTTTGAAAATAATAATCTTCTAAAAAAAATAGGTTTAATAGCAATACTTATATATCCTATTATATTTTTTGTTTACCAAGTGTTCAAAAGTGACTTTATAAAGGGACAATCTATTCCCCAGAAAATGTTCAGACTGAAGTTTAATACTAAATCAAAATGGCAATTACGTATTAAAAATATTATTGACTCATTTACTTTCCCAATATCCTTTATAACTATCCTGTTCTTTAATAAAAGTATTAGTGAACGAATTATGAAAATAGATTGCGTTGATATAGATAATAGGAAGGAAAAAGATAGTTATTACATCTTTGAAAAATTTTTGATTTACTTTTATTGCATCTGTTTTGTTCTTTTTTTATTCATCTTTAGTAGTAGAATAACAATGAATAAAGAAAAAATAACTGATGTTCTAAATAACTCAAAAATAATCACTGAAAAAATTGGTAGTGTAGAAAAAATATCATATAGAGACTTAAAACCATTCGGTAATCAAACAGGTAAAGGGGAAATTATTTTTAAATTAAAAGCTACCAATGAAAATGGGGAAAAGTTTATTGTAGATATTTATTATAATAGTGAAATAAATTGGTATTCAAAGTTTATAATCGAAAATAAAGAATATGTAGCTGAACCTGAACATTTTGATTTAAATGAAACATTAAATAAATATCAAGAAATATATAATAACTTTCAAGAAAAATATAAAGATGAGTTTCAAGCAACCGAAATTAGTGGTAGAGAAGATGTAATAGAAAAAGCCGACAAATTATGGGAAAGTTTTTTTACAGAGGAACCACTTGCTGGGTTAAAGTATAAAGTTTACTACGATAAAAATAATGATTGTTATATGGTATATGCTTACCCAGCAGATTATAATACCGTTGGTGGAGGAAGAAGATTACTTATAAAAGCAGATGGCGAAGTTATAGCAATTTGGGGTGAAAAATAAAAATCAGGATTTACTCCTGATTTTTTACGTCTTTCATTATCATCTCAGTCAATCTATTTGCTCCAAAACTATGATAAGAATCTTTTAATGTAATTAAAGAAAAAGGAATACTAGGTAATTCAGGTTCAGTTTTTACTACAAAGAATTCCTCTTCTTTTAAATCTCTCATTGCAAACTCTTTAGTAACTAAACCAACACCTAATCCAATTCTGACAAAGTCTTCAAGCAAATTTGCACTAGCAATTTCTAATTTAGAGGTTAATTTAATATCATATTGTTTACAAAATTCTCCAATTACTTTACGAGTAGTAGAAGGAGTCTTTGGAAGTAACAAAGGGTAGTTTTCCAAATCTTGTAAAGGAATCGTGTTTCCCTTTAATTCTGTAAAGTGTTCACTAGACGAAATAAAGCATTGATGTAGCATTCCTACTTGTTGTATTTCTAAGTCATCATCTTCAATATCGGTTTCTTTAGCAATTAAAATATCAATTGTTCCATCTTTTAACATATTACGCATAACCTTACTAGGATCTGTAAAAATTTGAATAGTTATATTTGGATAAAGTTTATGAAATTCTTCTAAGTATTTAAGCAAAAAGATTCGACATAAAGTAGTACTGATTCCAATTCTAACAATCCCAGTTTCTAATTTTTTTAAGTTAGAAAATTGTAATTCAGCAGCTTCAAAACAATGCATTCCTTGCTTTATATGATTATATATTTCTTTACCATTGTCTGTTAAAATAACCCCGCGTTTTGTTCTAATAAAGAGTTCTCCACCTAGTTGATTCTCCAATGTTTTTATCTGTTTAGTAACAGCTGGCTGACTTATCATAAGTCTTTGACTGGCTTTTGTAATATTTCCAACTGTTGCTACTTCATAAAAAATTCGATACAATTCAAAATTAATATTCATATATCATAACCTCCTGTTATCATAACTATGTCAAATAAGTATTTTTATTATAATGAAAAAAGTTCTATAATTCAATATATAAAAGAAGAGGAGTAGAAGTTTATGAAAAATAGTAGAGTAGATTTGCATATGCATAGCACATATTCAGATGGTTCAAAGAGCCCAAAAGAATTAATAGATTTAGCATCGTCTAAAGGAATAAGTATGATGGCTTTAACTGATCATGATGAAATAGCTGGTTCTAAAGAACTTATGAAATATACAGATTCAGGGATATATTTATATAGCGGAGTAGAACTTACTGCCCAAGTACAAAAAGGACGTATGCATATATTAGGTTATAATATAGATTTAGAAAATGAAAAACTAAACAATCGTATTAAACAACTAAAGAGCGATGCCATTTATAACATAATGTTATATGTCGAAGTATTAAAACATGACTTTGGAATTAAGTTACCAGAAGAGGAACTTTTAAGTATTATAAATAAAGAAGGGAATGTTGGTCGTCCTCAAATTGCAGCATTATTAATAAAACACGGATATTGTACTGAAGTAGAAGAAGCTTTTCAAAAATATCTTATAGCTGCTTATGAAAAAGTTCGTAAACTAAAACGCGGTTTAAGCAAAGAAGAATGTGTCGATTTAATTCTTAGTGCCGATGGAATTGTTTCACTTGCTCATCCTAGTTCATTAAAGCTAACAGATCAAGAATTAGATTCAGAAATAGCCTATCTTAAATCACTTGGTATGCAATCAATTGAAGTAATACATATTAATAATAGTGAAAATCAAAGAGCTTACTACTTAGAACTAGCCAAAAAATATAATCTTTTAATATCTGGTGGTACTGATTATCATGGCCCTGAAGTAAAACCAGATGTTGAAATAGGTACAGGTCGTAATGGAAACGTTGACATCAAAGAAAACACTTTGAGTCTTACAAAAAATATTAAAAGTAGATACATGAGAAGATAAACTTTTATCTTCTTTTATTTTGCAAAAAAGCTTCTAAATAAAAAAAGTATTATAAAAAAGAAGGAAATCGAATATCAATAGATAATAATTATAAGTAGAGGATACATTTTTTTCCTCTCAAAAAAGTAGGCGAATAATGAGCACGTAATTTAAATGCAACTAAAATTAAGAACAGGGGGATTATTATAAAAACAATCAATAAAAACACAAAAAATATTAACCAAGAATTTTATAAAGGAAGAGTGGATCGTGTCTTTAAATCAACATTAGGCAAAGAGGAAAACCAAGAATTATTAGAGTGGTTTTTAACGTTAACTTTAAAACGAGAAATGAAGATTATAAAATATTTACGAAACGAATTGCCAATAAATACAATTCGTGAAAAGACAAGAGTTGTTGACCTTTTGGTAGAAGTAGGAAAAAACGAATTATTACACATCGAATTAAATAATAATATGTCAGGAGAATATGGTAAAACAGTTCAAAAAAGAAATTTTATGTATGCAACTAATGATTATAGTCACATCCTAGAAAGAGGAGATGACTATAGTATGAGTTGTGATATGTTATCAATTGATTTGTCCTATGGATTGGGATTAAGTAAGCAACTTTATGAGTATTATTATGTAGAAAATGCTAAGGGTGATAAATATGTAGAAGACTTTGTCATCTTAGTTGTGAATATGGACATGGCAGATTGGCTATGGTATAATGGGACCATAGAAGAACAAGGTGAAATAAAACATTTAAGAATGTTAAATGCAGCCAAGAAAGAGTTAATTAGTATGTCTAAGGGGGATATAATGATGTCAAAATTAGCTGATGAAATCATAACATTAAATGAAAATACTCAATTCAGAAGATTTATGAGCGCAGAGAAAGAAGCCAAGATGTGGGAAAATACTGAAAGAAGCTTAGCGAGAAAAGCTGGATTAGCAGAAGGAAGAGAAGAAGGATTAAAAAAAGGCTTAAAAAAAGGTATAAAAGAAGGAATAAAAGAAGGTATAAAAGAAGGCATAAAGGAAGGAAAAAACCTAGAAAGACTAAATATCATTGAAACAATGACCAAAAATGGCATAAGTATTGAAGAGATTAGTAAAATGATCAATATATCTGTTATTGATATAGAAGATTTGCTAAATAAAAATACTATTGAGAATAAAGACTAAGTAACATAAAAGAACTTATGGAAAATAAGCTCTTTTTTTCTTACGTTAAATAACCAACAATACTATAAAGTATTCACAAATACCACAAAAAATGTTAAAATTAGAATGAGCTTAAGAAGGTGTATTATATGGAAAGTAAGACAAGTTTATTTGATGTAAGCTTAGTTAAAAGAAAACTTATATCTTCCACATTAAAAGAAGTATATAGTAGTTTAAAAGAGCGTGGATACAATCCAATAAATCAAATAGTAGGTTATCTAATAAGTGGTGATCCAGGATATATTTCTAGTTACCAAAATGCTCGTGAAAAAATTCTTGATTTTGATCGTGCAGAAGTCACAGCTGTAATTTTAGAGGAGTATCTAAATATAAAATGAGATGTTTAGGATTAGACTTAGGAACGAGAACTTTAGGGTTAGCTATGTCTGATAAAACAAATATGATTGCATCGCCATACAAAGTTTTACATTGGGACGGAGAAAATTATGATTTGTTATTCGAAGACTTAGACAACATTATTAAAGATAACCAAATTACTGACTTAGCTTTAGGATTACCTAAAAACATGAATAATACCCTTGGATTTGCTGCTGAAAGAAGTTTGAAATTTAAAGAAGCATTAGAAAGTCGTTATAACTTAGAAGTAAAACTAATCGATGAACGATTATCTACCGTTGAAGCCACAAACTACTTACTTGAAGCAGATATGAGCAGAAAGAAAAGAAAGAAAGTTATAGATGGAGTAGCAGCAAGTATAATACTTGATACTTATCTAAAAATGAGAGGAAATAATTAATATGAACGAAGAAAAAAAAGGTGTTTTTACTATTGTAAACGATAGAGGAGAAGAAATAGAATGCGAAATTTTATTTACATTTGATTCTGATGAAACGAAAAAAAGTTATATCGTATATACAGACAATACAGTAGATGAGACTGGCAGTACTAAAGTATATGCTTCAGTTTATGATCCAACAGGACAAACATCAGCTCTAATGCCAATTGAGTCTGAAAAAGAATGGCTAGTTATCGAAAATATTTTATCATCAGTACAACAAAAAATCGATGAAGCAGAAAGTGCAGCTGCATAATTTTGAAAAAGAAGATTTTAATAGTATTCGCTGTTCTTATATTTATTTTAGTAGTTAGTTGTGCAGGTATTATTATATTTTATAATACTTCATTAAAAGCTCCAACTACTGCTAAAGAAGAAGCTGGCGAAGTAGTAACAATTATAGTGAATCAAGGAGAAACTTCTAAACATGTCATTGATACTCTATATAATAGTGGACTTATTCGCAATAAATATGTTGGTTATGCATACCTTAAATTAAACAATGATTTTATTTTACAAGCTGGTGTCTACGACATCGAAAAAGGCTTAGATTTACCAGAAATTTTAGAATACATTGGCAATGGTAAAGTCGTTGATAATAGTATCTCTGTGACATTTATCGAAGGCCGACGTCTTACATCATATGTTAAAACAATAAGTGAAAATTTTAACGTTTCAGAAGACGACGTAATGGCAAAATTGAACGATAAAGAGTATTTAAAGACATTAACAGAAAAGTATTGGTTCTTGACTGATGAGATACTTAATGATAAATTATATTATGCACTTGAGGGATATCTATATCCAAATACATATCGATTTAACAAAGACGCAAGCATTGAAGATGTTATAGAAAAGTTATTAGATGCAACAGGTACTATTCTAACAAATTACAAAACACAAATCGAATCAAGTGAATACACAGTTCATGAAATACTAACAATGGCTAGTATTGTTGAACTAGAAGGCGCAGGTAGCGATGATCGCCAAGGAGTTTCAGGAGTTTTCTACAATCGTTTAAATAATGGTTGGAGCCTTGGAAGTGATGTAACAACTTACTATGGTGCTCGTGTTAATATGAGTGATCGTGATCTTTATCAAAAAGAAATTGATGAAGTAAATGATTATAATACACGTCCCGCTGCAATGGCTGGTAAATTACCAATTGGTCCAATATGTAGCCCAGGTAGTGATTCCATAGAAGCTACACTAAATCCAAAACATCATGATTATTTCTATTTTGTAGCCGATAAAAACAAAGTTACCTATTTTAGTAAAACATATGAAGAACATAACAATACAATCAATAAATTAAAAAGTGAGGGACTTTGGTTTACTTATTAAGGTGGTATTATGAAAGAAAAAATATTAGAGATGGAGCAATATGCTAAAGATCATAATGTTCCTATAATAGAAAAAGATTCTATTGCCTTCATCATGAAGTTTATAAAAGCTAACGAAATTAAAGATATCCTAGAACTAGGGAGTGCAATAGGATATTCTGCAATTCTTATGGCTTCAGTTAAAGATGACATTAAACTTACTACAATTGAACGTGATGAAGCAAGATATATGGAATGTTTAAAGAATGTAAAAAAATGTGGTATGGAAAATAAAATAAATGTAGTATGTCAAGATGCTCTAGAAGTAAATCTATCTGGAGTAGCTTATGATTTGATTTTTATTGATGCAGCAAAAGGTCAATACACTAAATTTTTTGAAAAATACAAATATTTCTTAAAACCTGGTGGAGTTATCATAACAGACAACTTAAAGTTCCATGGTCATGTTGGTAACAGAAACAATATAGCTAGTAGAAATCTAAAACAATTAGTAGGTAAAATTGAGAACTATATCGACTTTTTAAAAAATAATGACGAATTTGAAACTAAATTTTATGATGTTGGGGACGGCTTATCTGTAAGCATAAGAAAAAATGATGTCTAAAATATTAATATATGTAGATGATTTAAAGCATTTAGATGATTATAGAAAAGTAGGAATCTCTGCTTTTCTTTTTGCACTTAAAGGCTTTAGTGTAGGATATCGTGATTATGATATCGAAGAAATAAAAAATATTAAAGTTTCAAATAAATATATATTGTTAAACAGAGTTTTAGATTGTAAAGATGTCGATAAATTAAAAGAAATCCTAAAAAAAGTAGTTGATACTTGTGATATTCAAGGGCTAGTTTTCGAAGACTTAGCCCTATGTAATTTAGTTAAAGATTTAAACCTACCAATAGAAACTATCCTGTTCCAAAACCATTTTGCCTCTAACGTTCATTCAGTTAACTTCTGGCTTGATAGAGTAGATAGTGTAATGTTAAATAACGAAATAACATCTTCTGAAATTAGCTATATTTTAGAAAATGCTAAAGGGAAAGTCTGTGCTCACTTATACGGATACAATCAAGTAATGTATAGTAGAAGACTCCTTCTAACTAACTGGAGTGAAGAGTTTAATATTCCTCCAAAGAGCACTAACATTTTAGAAGATAAAGCTACACATGTAAAGTTTAGAGCAATGGAAAACGAGCATGGAACTATTATGTACTCAGATAAGATATACAATGGTCAAGAGTTACTTTCTTTACCAAATCAGGATAAAATAAAATATTACTATGTGAATCCAACGATGATAGATCATAGTCAAGTAATGAACTTCATTACATCCTTAGAAAATAAAGGTATAGATGTTTCAAGTAACGAAGACGATGGGTTCTTAAACAAGGAAACAATCTATAAATTGAAAGAGAGGAACAAATAATGAACCATTTAGAATTACTTGCTCCTTCTGGAGATTTAGAAAGATTAAAAATTGCTTGTCTTTATGGTGCAGATGCTATCTATATAGGCGGGCAAGACTATAGTCTTAGAGCGAATGCCTTAAATTTTAGCTTAGATGATATAGCTCAAGCTGTTAAATTTGCACATAATTTAAATAAAAAAGTATATGTTACAGTAAATATCGTCTTCCATGACAAAGACTTAAAAGGAATAGAAGAGTATCTACGTCACTTAGATGAAGTAGGAGTAGATGCCATCATTGTTTCTGATGTTGTCGTTATGGAATTATGGAAAAAGCTTAATTTAAAACTAGAATTACATGTTAGCACACAAGCATCCAGCTTAAATTACGAAACAGTTAAATTCTATCAAAACCTTGGAGCAACTAGGGTAGTTTTAGCCCGTGAAGCTTCAAAAGAGGATATTAAACGTATCAAAGAAGAAACAGGTATTGAAATAGAATGTTTCGTTCATGGTGCAATGTGTACAAGTATTAGTGGACGTTGTGTTTTATCTAACTATGCTACAAATCGTGATAGCAATCGTGGTGGTTGTGCTCAAGTATGTCGTTTCATTTTCGATGCTGATAATACAGATCAAATATTTAGTATGACTCCAAAAGATTTGAATATGGTAGCGAATATAGAAGAAATGATTCATGTTGGTGTAAATTCCTTTAAAGTAGAAGGAAGAATGCGTAGCGTTTACTACATTGCAACAGTTATATACGTATATCGTCATTTGATTGATAAAGTAGTGAATAATACTTTAGATGATGCATATACTAAGTATAGCTTAAGTATACTAAATAGATGTGCAAACCGTGATTCAACAGATCAATTCTTTAACGGATTACCAGGAAAAGACGAACAATACTTTCTTGGGCGTGATGAAATTAGCAACAAAGACTTCTTGGGAATTGTTAAATCATATGATGAAGAAAGTGGTATGGTAACTCTTGAACAACGTAACTATTTTAAACCAGGGGACGTTGTTGAATTTTTTGGACCAAATAAGGAGCCAATAACATTTACTATTCCAGACGAATTATATGATAAAGATGATAAACGAATTGAGGTTGCAAATCATCCACAAATGATAGTTAAGTTTAAAACAAATTTCATGCTTGACGAATTTGATATGATGCGAATTAAAGTGTTTGACATTTCACAATTTTTATAGTATTCTTATGAAGATGTTTTTTTAAAGGAGATGCTTGTAATGGCAAATAAAGAAGAAATTCTATTAACTGCAAAAGGTTATGCAGAATTAGAAGAAGAACTAAATGATTTAAGAGTAAATAAGAGGGCTGAAAATGTTCTAGCAATTAAAGAAGCAAGAAGTCATGGCGATTTATCTGAAAACTCAGAATATGATGCTGCTCGTGATGAACAAGCAAAAATCGAAGCTAGAATTCAAGAACTTGAATATAAATTAGAACACGCAACAATTATTGATACTAAAGATAAAACAAGTGTTAATGTTGGTTGTGATGTTACTATCGAATATGTTGGCGATGACGAAACGGATACATATAGTATAGTTGGTTCACTAGAAGCCGATCCATTCGAAAATAAAATTAGTAATGAGTCACCAATCGGACGTGCATTAATGGGTGCAAAAGTTGGTGAAATTATTAGTGTTGAAGGTCCAAACGGATCATACCAAGTTAAAGTACTTGAGATAGCTTAATTGCTATCTTTTTTGGTTGTTTTTTTACAACTTGTAAGGTATAATATTGAAAGTTAAAGGAGATGTGTTTATGAAAAACGTACACAAAATAGAAATAGAAGTAAAAGGTAGTGACTGGGAATCTATTCTAGACGCTGCATTTACAAAGAAAAATAAAGATTTACAAGTAGAAGGTTTTAGAAAAGGTAAATGTCCTAAAAACGTATACATGCAAAAATTTGGTATCGAATCACTTTATATGGACGCAATTGATGAAGCAGTAGAAAAAGCTTATGCAGAAGCTATTAAAGATAATGATTTAGTACCAGTTTGTCAACCAGACATGGACGTTAAAGAAATAGACAAAGACCATGTTAAATTTGAATTTACTATAATTACAAAACCAGAAGTTAAACTAGGTGAGTACAAAAATCTAGGAGTTAAAAAAGACAAAGTTAAAGTAACGAATGATGAAATTGAATCAGAAGTAGCTAAATTATGTTCAAGATTTGCTGAAATAGTTGTTAAAGAAGACGGCGAAGTAGAAGAAGGAAATACAGCAGTTATCGATTTCGAAGGTTATGTTGATGGAGAAAAATTAGATGGTGGAACTGGAGCTAATTACCCATTAGAAATTGGTTCACATACATTCATTCCTGGCTTTGAAGAAGGTGTAGTTGGAATGAAAGTTGGCGAAACGAAAGAATTAAACTTAAAATTCCCAGAAAACTATACTCCAGAACTAGCTAATAAAGATGTTAAATTTGATGTTACAGTTAGAGAAATTAAAGAAAGAGTTCTTCCAGAATTAAACGAAGATTTCTATGCTGATTTAGGATACGAAGATATCAAAACAGAAGAAGAATTAAAAGCAGAAGTTAAAAAAGCGATTGAAGCAAGAAAAGAAGAAGAAGCAAAAAATAAATATTTAGATGACGTTCTAGAAGCAGCTTCAAAAAATTTAGAAGTTGAAATTAATCCAGAAATCATTGATGATGAAGTTCATAGAATGATTAATCAATTTGGAGAACAATTAAAAATGCAAGGAATCTCATTAGAACAATATTTCCAATTTACAGGAAGTTCTCATGAAGACATGCATAAACAAATGGAACCTGAAGCTGAAAAAAGAGTAAAATATCGTTACCTAATTGAAGAAGTTGCTCAAGCTGAAAAAATTGAAGTAACTGACGAAGAAGCTGAAAAAGAAGCAGAGACTATGGCAGCTAACTATGGTATCGAAAAAGAAGAATTCCTAACACACTTTGGTGGATTAGAAGTTGTTAAATACGATGTAAGAATGCGTAGAGCTCTTGAAGTTCTTGGCGGAGAAGAAGTTAAGTAATTGGTTTATCCAATTACTTTTTTTCATGTTTAATATAATTTATGATATAATAAATTATATTAAACAATATAAGGTGATTTTATATGGCAAGAAAAAAAGAAGATAAAAAAAACATTTCAGAAACGGAAGAAATTACTAAGTTAGAAGAACAAAAAATAGAAAAAGAAGAGGAATTAACTGTAAAAGAAATAACTGATATTCAAAACGAAATTAATAAAGAACTTTTAAAAGTAAAGAAAACCAAAGAAAAGAAAAAATCTCAAAATGCTACATACTTATTCTTTACATTTTTTGTTAAAAGATTAAGAGAAGACAAATTATATTTATTTTCATTTTTAGTAACGATTGCCTTCTTCTCTATATTCTCTTTTAAAAAACTTCAAGAAACAGAAGGATATTATGATCGTAAACAAGAAAATAAATTAACAGAAAATAACACAACACCAACCGTTAATACTCCAACTGAAAATAAAAAAAATGAAACAACTATTACTGACGAATTAGACATCAGTGATTATATTGGCATCTACAGCCGTGAAATAGTTTTAACATCACCTGTGGTTCTAAATAACACTTGTACTATAACTGATTATAAAATTATTTACCAAATAAAGAAAGACAAAACCATGACTAAATATCTAATGAATGATTGTTTAGGCACTATAAAAATGTGGAGCGATTCTTTAAAATATGTTTCAAGTAGTGGAGCTAGATACATTAGTGCTAATAATGTGAACTTCTTGTTTTCAACAACCAATATGAAAGAAGTAGACGGAGAAACATACAAAATAGATGAAGAAATTAGCACAATTAGAGAAAACAGAAAACAAAAAGATATCGAAAATTATTTTTATGACAACAATATAATTTTAATGAGTAAAGATGACTTAGTTTTACTAAAAGGTTCAAACATTAGCTACCAATTATCAGAAAAATATAAAATTAATAAAGTTATTGACCAAATAGTATATAAATCTTCAGCAAAAAACCAATTTAATTTCATAATCTTCAGTGATAGTGAAAATAAAACTTGCTATAGTGAAGAAGAGATCAACAAAGAAGGCTTTGAAGACACAGAAAATTATAAAATTTACACCATTAAATATGATGCAGAATCAGGAACATTTGCACCTGAAAAAGAGATTATCAGTCGAAACAAGAGTGCTAGCTGTACAAATTATGAAGAAGATTTAGAGGAACTAAAAAATTAAAAAAGGCAAGAAATAACCAATAAATGGCATTTATAAAAGCCATAAAATCTCTTTATAAAGACTAAAATTGAATGAAAAAAAGATTTTCATTCTTTTTTTTACGTAAAAACGTAAAAAAAGATAGACAAAAAAAACTTACGATTATATAATAGTCATTAATGTGAAATCTTGAGGAGGCGAGACATGAAAAATAACTTACCAGTAATGCTTCTTAAAAGGATTGTCCTTTTACCTTTTCAAGATGTTCGTCTTGATTTAAACAATGATATAAGTAGTAAAGTAATCAACCTTGCAATGTCTAAACACAATAGTGAAATTTTAATCGTTTGCCCAGTTGATTTATACGAAGAATCTCCCGATATTTCGGACTTGCCGTCAGTTGGAGTGGTAGGAAAAATCAAAAGTAAAATGGAACTACCAAATGGCAATTTGCGTATCGTTGTAAGTGGTTACAAAAGAGTAAAAATAGTTGAGTATGTTAATGAAATATCAGATGGGGATATCTTAAAAGCTCATACTATGGAAATTGACTTACCAGCCTTTGATGAAGTCGAAGAAACCACGCTAAGAAGGAAACTTTTAGAGCAACTAAATAGTTATATTGAATGTTCTTCTCTAATAAGTAATAGTATCCTATCTAGTATTAAAGATATAAATGATATTAATAAGATAACAGACATCATAGTTTCATTCATGCCATTCAAAATAGAAAAAAAATTATTATACATGCAAGAAATAAATCCATTACATCGTGCCAACGCTTTAGTTTATGACATGTCGATGGAACTTCAAGTAGCCCAATTAGATTCAAAATTAGATGATGCTCTAAGAGAAGACTTCGAAAGAAATCAAAAAGAAATTGTTCTTAGAGAAAAAATAGAAGAGATAAGAAAAGAATTAGGTGAAACGAATCTAAAAGATGAACTTATCAGTGATTATATAGAAAAAATAAATGATTTAAAATGTGATGGTCGTTTAAAAAATAAATTAGTCAATGAAGTAAAAAAACTAGACTATACTAACGAGGCAAGTCCAGAAGTAAGTACAATTAGAAATTACTTAGACTTAGTTCTAGATTTACCATTTGGTATAAAAAGTACGGATGAGACTGACTTAGACAAAATTAAAGATAACTTAGATGATACTCACTTTGGTCTAGATAAAGTAAAAGATCGTATAATTGAATATATCGCTGTGAAAACTAGAAATAAAAACCTACGTAGTCCTATAATCTGTTTAGTTGGTCCTCCTGGAGTAGGAAAAACAACTTTAGCTATGGGCATTGCCAATAGTTTAAATAAAGAATTCTATAAAATAAGTGTTGGTGGCTTAAACGATTCAGCCGAACTAAATGGTCATATTAGAACTTATATTGGTTCAGGACCAGGTAAAATAATTCAAGCTTTAAAAAAATGCGGTACAAGTAATCCTTTAATCCTAATTGACGAAATAGATAAAATGGTTAAAGATTACAAAGGAGACCCAGCTTCAGTATTGTTAGACATTCTTGATCCAGAACAAAATAGTCGTTTTATAGACAATTATGTTGAAGAGCCATTCGACTTATCGGAAGTAATGTTTATTTTAACAGCTAACTATGAAGAAGATATTCCAGAAGCTTTATATGATAGATTAGAAGTGATTGAGCTTTCAAGCTATACAGAATTTGAAAAACTAGACATTGCTAAAGATTATCTGATTCCTAATATATATAAAGAACATCTAGTTTGTAGTAAAGAAATAAAATTTACTAACGATATAATAATGGAAATCATCAATCGCTATACGAAAGAAGCTGGTGTACGTGACCTTCAAAGAAACCTAAGTACAGTTGTTAGAAAAATTGTTACTAAATCAGTTAGAGAAGCCAATAGTCCTATAAAAGTTACAGTCAAAAAATCAGATCTTCCAAAATATTTAGGACCATACAAATACGATATTACAAATCAAGCAATAACAAATCATGTTGGTTTAGTAAACGCTCTAGCTTATACACCAATGGGTGGAGCAGTCTTACCTGTTGAAGTAACAATGTACGATGGCAAAGGAGACTTTAAAGTAACTGGACTTATTGGTCAAACAATGGATGAATCAGTTAGTGTTGCTCTAAGTTACATTAAAGCTAACAAAGATGTTTTCAAAATAAATGATGAATATTTTCAAACGAAGGATATCCATATTCACTTCCTAGAAGGTGCTGTCAAAAAAGATGGACCATCTGCAGGTGTCACAATCGCTACAGCCTTATTAAGTTTATTCTTAAATAAAGAAGTACCAGCTGATGTTGCTATGACTGGAGAAATTTCCCTAAAAGGCGATATTTTAAAAGTAGGTGGCATCAAAGAAAAAATCATTGGAGCTTATAACGATGGTGCTAAAAAAGTGTTCATTCCGTTTACTAATTCCTGTGATTTAGATGAAATACCTGACATTGTTCAAGAAAAAATAAACATTGTATTAGTTAAAAATTATAAAGAGATATTTTCTGCACTTTTTAAGTAATGAAAAATCTCTTTTTTCATATCTTTAAATAGGAGGATTATTATGAAACAAGTTATACCTTTTAGTAAAGATATTGTCTTTAAAACAAATATTGCTAGTATTACTAGTATTTCTTTAGAACACGAAGAAAAAATAAGTGATGGTGAAATTTCTGGAGACTTCATCGTTTTTGGTGATTATAAAATTCATAACGATACAACTGAACGTGAACTATTTAGATTTAAACTGCCATTTACAACTTTAATTCCTGATAATGTTATTCCAAGCACAATTTCTATTGATGTAGAAAACTTTACTTATGAAATCATAGAAGAGGATGTTTTAAAAGTAAATATTAACTTTAGTATTGAAGGAGACGAAGAAGATTTAGAAAAAAGAATGGAAGAAGATTTAAAAGATGCGGAAGAACAAGAAAAAATCGAGAACCAAAACGAAAATGAATTTACGAACGAATTAAACTTTTTCTTAGATGATAAAATCATCAGCAACATAGCGAATATGGAAGAACTAAGAGAAAAAAGTAACGACCAAATGTTAAAAGAATTTAAAAACGAGGAATCAGAAGAACCAGTATCTAAGGAAGAGCAACCAACAGAAAATTCAAGTATAAATCATGATATAGAAGAATTGCTTTCCCCCTCAGTACACTCTCTAACAGAAAGGAATACCACTGAAGTAAAAAGATATATTGAAAAAAGCGAAGAAAATAAAGAAGATAGGTCTTACATGGAAGAACCAGTTGCGAATAAAGAAGAGACCAAATTAGAAGAAACGATTATCACAAATAATCTTGACCAAACAAAAACACCAGCCATCGAAGCCTCAAGGATAGAAAAAGAAGGCACTAGTACAAGCGAAAGAGAAACAAAAGATAGCGAGGAACAAAAAAATATGATAAACGAACAAACAATGAGTAGTGAATATGTTACATACCACATTCATATTGTAAAAATAGAAGAAACTCTTGATACAATAATCAAAAACTACAATAGTAATTTAGATATTCTAGGACTCTATAACGATGTAAGCAATATCAAAGTTGGCGATAAACTAATCATTCCCCAATACTTAGATGAATAGAAGTCTAGAAGTATTCAACAAGATTTATAAACCTTATAAAATAACCCGTAAAAATAGTGTTTACATTCTAAATACAATGGAAGGCGATTACGCTGTTAAATTGAATCCTAAAATAGATTATAAAAAATTATACAATTATCTTCACAGCCGTAATTTTAACTACTTACCAGAAATGTCTAAAGATAGTCGTGATGATATGGTTGTCTTAGAATACCAAGAAGATTTAAGTATCGACAATAATCAAAAAGCCCTAGATCTCATTAATTTAGTGGCTTTATTGCATACTAAAACAAGCTATTTTAAAGATGTTCCATTAGATACTTACAAAGGTATCTACGACAACATCAATAATAACTTAATATATGTTGAAAATCTCTATAACAATATGTTTGAATCATTCCTAAAAGAAGAATATTTAAGACCAAGCCACTACTTATTTCTTCGAAATTATTCTCTTATTTATAACGCTACGAAATATTCTAAAACTAAATTAGACGACTGGTTTGAAGAATTAAAAGATAAAACTAAACAAAGAGTAGTTCTAGTTCATAACAATCTAAAACTAGATCATCTAATAAAAAATAAAGAAGAATATTTAATAAGTTGGGATTCTTATACCTTTGACACTCCAGTTCTAGACCTCTACAACTTATATAAAAATGAATGGAGAGAAGTAGAATTTACTAGCATATTCGCCGCTTATAACAGTAGTTTCTCCCTTTTAAATGAAGAAAAAAAATTATTAGATATCTTAATAAGTATTCCCTTCGAAGTAAAACTAGATAACAATGAATACCAAAACTGCCGTAATATTAGAAGTCTAATAGATTATTTAAGTAAATCTTCCAAGATAGTAATCGAAACCTAAAAAGGCCAAAGTAGTCGAAATAATAAAAAGAATAATAAAAAGCATTCAACTAATAATACAATAATATTAAATCGTAATGGTAATATCAAAGTAATTAGTATTTGATAAAAAATTAAAATACTTAAACAGAATATCAAAAGAATTGTAAAAAAAGGATTTTTGTTATTACAGCGCATCAAACTCACCCTAATATAAAATATGTCTAAGAAACAAGTTTTGTTTCTTTTTTTTCTATATATTTATACGATTCGGTTCAATATGAATGTATGACTTTTCTAACACGAATATAAATAATAGACTGTGTTATTTAATGTAAAACTACTAAAAAAGTTAGATAGTAAATAAAAAAACAGCAAGGACCTAGAACTCAACTTTCGAATTGTCGAAGGCTTAGCAAGCAATGCTGCTGATACAAGTAATAAAACAAGTAGAAGTGAAAGATAGGTTTAAAAATCTAGGAATTCTCTCTTAGCTGCAAACGGTTAGATTTCTAACTACTTTTCTAATACACTTTGTAGACACCAATTCTTTTATTTTTCTTTCCATAATTTTTCTAAAGTGCTATGATAAGTTGGAAAGGGCGGATAAATATGAATATTCTAGTTGTGGATGATGAAACTGCTATCGCCGATTTAATTAGCATCTATTTAAAAAACGAAAACTACAACGTCTACAAATATTATTCTAGCCAAGAAGTATTAAAAGATTTAGAGAATCTAAAAATAGATTTAGCTATTCTAGATGTCATGATGCCTGATTTAGATGGCTTCTCTCTATGTAATAAAATTCGTGCCAAATACAACTTTCCAATCATTTTCGTCACAGCAAAAGTAGAGGATATCGACAAAATAACAGGCCTAACAATTGGCGCCGACGATTATATAACAAAACCATTTCAACCATTAGAATTAGTTGCTCGTGTAAAAGCTCAATTACGACGCTACACTGTCTTTAATTCAAGCAGCGAAGCAAGAGAAAACCTAATCGATTTTCGTAACATTTCAATCAATAAGGATACCCACGAATTTTATTTTAACGAAGAAAAACTAGAACTAACCCCAATTGAATTTAAAATTGTTTGGTTGCTTTGTGAAAACCGTGGGACTGTTGTAAAAACCGAAGACCTATTCCAAAATGTTTGGGGGAAAAAATACTTCGAGAGCGATAACAACACCATAATGGTACACATTCGTCATCTTCGCGAAAAGATGAAAGATACATCCAAAAATCCAAAATACATCAAAACAATATGGGGAGTGGGGTATAAAATTGAAAAATAATTTACAAACTAAAACTTTTCTTTTAACTATATTTAAAATCTTTATCTGGTCAGTTCTTCTTCCTGCAACAACCATTTTCTGCGTCGAAATTATCAATCTTCTAGACTTTAATTGGCTATATCACATATCACCCAATGTATATTATTTCTTTAACAACCTATATAGATTTTTAACATCTAGTATTCTAATGTTTTTACTAATTGTAATCTGGGTCTTCGGTGTTTGTATGATTTTATATGGCACAATCAAAAAACTTTTTTCTTACATCAACGCTCTTAGTGAAGCTGCCGATAAACTATTTGATAAAGAAAGCGAGTTCATTGCACTCCCTCAAGAGTTAGAAGAAGTCCAAGAAAAAATCAATCACTTAAAAAGAGAATCAGAAAAAAATGAACGTCGTGCTATTTTAAATGAACAACGAAAAAATGATTTAGTCGTTTACTTAGCCCACGATTTAAAAACACCTCTAACTTCTATGATTGGCTATTTATCTCTTCTGGATGAAATAAAAGATATGCCTCCTGAATCAAGAGAAAAATATATAAGCATTGCTCTAGAAAAATCATATAAATTAGAAGATCTAATTAATGAATTATTCGATATAACTCGTTTCAATTCAGAAAAAATAATTCTAGAACGCGAAGATGTAAATCTAAACATGATGTTAGAACAAATAATGGATGATTTCTACCCGGTCTTAAAAGAGAATGACAAAGAAATCAAACTTACAAGTAAATCTAAAATTCTCTTAGATGCGGATCCCGATAAATTAGCCCGTGTTTTCAATAACTTAATCAAAAATGCCATCTACTATAGTACAGACAAATTAATAACAATAAATGTCACAAAAACAGAAAAAAGTGTTAAAATTATAGTAAGCAACAAAGGTCGTAAGATTCCGCAAGAAAAATTAAATCGCATCTTTGAAAAATTCTATCGTGCTGATGCTTCAAGACACCAAGCATCTGGTGGAACAGGCTTGGGCCTTGCAATTGCTAAAGAAATAGTCGAATTACATGATGGTACGATAACTGCAACGAGTGATGAATTGCACACAAAATTTACTGTCTTATTGCCCATCAAGAAAATTAAGTAAATCTTAAGATTTTTGTAAGATTAAATTAAAAAACAGTCGTAAAAAAGTTGCTACAATCTATTTGTATAACTTGAAGACTGTTTTTCTTTTTGGAAAAAAGTCACAAATTGAAAGGAAAAAATATGAAAAGAAAAAGATTAACTGAATTAATGCCTTTCCTAATACCTATACGTTCTTGGCAAAAAAACTTTTTTTACCAAATAAAAATGCGTTTAGATAAAGCAACTTATTCAACCAAAGTAGGAGAGCTTTTACCTTTTGTTGTTGCTTCCTCCAGTACCTGTATGATTAACCAAAACAGTGGGCAAGACATAATTTACCAAGAAAACAAAGTGAATAATCTAAAACTTATAAGTAAAACAATGAATCGTCTTTTAATTAAACCAGGGGAAACTTTTTCTTTCTGTTACTTAGCAGAAAACGCTCATAAATACGGGAAGTACAAAGACGGTCTAGTTCTTGTAAATGGCGCAATTGTTCCACGTAAAGGAGGCGGCATTTGCCACATTAGTAATCTCTTATATTACTTATTCTTACTAACTCCCTTAACCATTGTAGAAAGGCATGGACATGATATTAAGTCCTTCCCAGATCCTGATCCCAATGAACCGATTGGCATTGATGCCACAATCAACAGCGGTTGGCTTGATTTAAAAATTCGAAACGACACTAAGGAAACTTATCAAATCTTTATTGATTTTGATGAAACACACATGATAGGCAAAATTCTTTCGAATAAAGAAACCAACACATCCGCCAGCATCAAAAATGGTCAGGTGAAATATTGCAAGAAAAACAACAAAATATACGAAATAGCCGAAGTAATAAAAGTATTAAAAGATAAAAAAACAAACGAAATAATAAGTGAAACAAAGCTTTACGACGAAAAAATTGAAATCGCTTATACTTTACCAAAAAACATCATAATAATTGAGGAGAAAGAAATATGAAAAAAAGAAATGTAGCTATAATTTTTGGAGGATGCTCCAGCGAATACAGTGTCTCGCTAATGTCTGCTACCTCTGTGATTGAAAATATCAAAAAAGAGAAGTATAACGTAATCTTAGTTGGTATTACTAAAGAAGGAAATTTCAAATTGTATAAGGGTCCAATAGAAAATATTCCTAACGATACATGGAATCAATCTCAGTATACCGAAAAAGTAACCATATCATGTAATCGAGAAGATCATGGTTTAATTAAACTAGCTTCTCATGAAAAAGTCCACCTAGACATAGTCTTCCCCGTTCTTCATGGTCGCAACGGGGAAGATGGTCGTTTGCAAGGTCTTCTTGAACTAGCAAACATTCCGTATGTTGGATGCGAATCCTTATCATCGGCTCTTTGTATGGATAAATATAAAGCCCATGAACTAGTAAGAAATACCAACATTAAAGTTCCTGAATCTTTTATATTTACTCATCAAGATTCTTTTGAAAAAATCAAAGAAAAAGTTCAAAATCTTAACTATCCCATCTTTGTAAAACCACTAACATCTGGTTCCTCTTACGGAATAACAAAAGTAGAAGAAGAAGTCCAGTTACAAGAAGCTGTCACATACGCTTATGAGTTTGATAGTACTATTATTATTGAAGAAGGAATCGATGGCTTCGAAGTTGGCTGTGCCATTTTAGGTAACGAAAATCCAATAATTGGAGAAGTAGATGAAATAGAACTCCAAGAAGGTTTCTTTGACTTTCAAGAAAAGTACAACTTAATTACAAGTAAAATCATTCTTCCAGCTCGCATACCTTTAAAAGAGCGTACAAGAATAAAAGAAACAGCTCTAAAAATTTATAAAACTTTAGGCTGCCAAGGTTTCGCTAGAGTCGATATGTTCTACACCAAAGATGCACAAATAATTTTTAACGAGGTCAATACCATTCCTGGGTTTACATCTCATAGTCGTTATCCAAGTATGCTAAAAGAAATAGGGTATACCTTCTCTGATATTATCGATAAACTAATTGAATTGGGGCAATCTAGATGAAAAGAATAACTTTAACAGAAAAAGACATGTACAAAGGAAATCTAATTCTTGTTAACCAATATCACTTAATACATGACCAAGAAATTCAAAATACCTTAGAACCCTTTAATCCTACATTCTCTAATATTCTTTTCAATAAAAGTGCGAATCGTTTTTTACAATTCATTTTAACTGAGATTTCTGCTCAAGACAAGATTGTTCCTGTAAGTGGCTATCGCAGTTTAGAGGAGCAAGAAGAGATTTTTAATACCTCATTACAAAACGATGGCTACGAATTTACCTCAAAGTATGTAGCGTTGCCTAATGCCAGCGAACACCAAACAGGTCTGGCTATCGACTTAGGCCTAAACTTGCCAGAAATAGATTTTATTAGACCATCTTTTCCTCGTCAAGGTATCTGCAATCAATTCCGTCATATTGCTATAAAAAATGGTTTCATTGAAAGATACAAAAAAGACAAAGAAGCTATAACTAACATCAGTGCAGAAGAATGGCACTTTAGGTATGTTGGCCACCCTCATGCCAAGATTATGTCTTTAAAAAATTTCTGCTTAGAAGAATACATTGCATATCTAAAAAATTTTAAAGACACTCCTTTAAAATATGATAGATACGAAATTACTTATCTACCTTATCAAGGCCAAGATCGAATACTAGAGGTAGATACTTTTATAGAAATATCTGGTAACAACATAGATGGATTTATCATAACAAGGACTTCTAAATGAAAAAGTCCATCAATTTAGATCAAATACGTTTAATAGCTTCTTTTGCTATAGTAGCCATTCATGTATATCCGTTCGCATCTATAAATGAAACTTTAGATTTCACCCTAACCAGAATTCTTTTTCGTCTTGCACTTCCTATATTTTTAATGATTACTGGTTATTACTTAATACCATCTTGTATAACAGATAAAACAAAACTAAAGAATTACACAAAAAAAATAATAAAGATATACCTAATAGCTATGATTATCTTCCTGCCTATAAACATCTACAGCAAAACTTTTTCTAATGTCTCCTTTTTAAATAAAATAAAAGCCATCTTTCTAACGGGAACCATGTACCATTTATGGTATTTTCCAGCTCTTATCCTAGGTATTTGGATTACTTATTATCTAATTAAGTATATAAAACATCCTAAATACGCTGTACTTATCTTATATACAATCGGTTTACTAGGAGACTCTTACTATGGCTTTATATCTAACATAAGTATTTTTAATCAATTATATTTATGGATCTTTCAAATTTTTGATTACACAAGAAATGGCCTATTTTATGTTCCTATATTCCTTTACATAGGATATAGTATAAAAAAACAAAAACCAAAAAAACATAAACTAACTGTCTACTTCGCTATTTTTTTTATACTTCTTCTTTTAATTGAAGGTATAATATTATATGGTCTTAATATTCAAAGACATTCTAGTATGTATATTTTCTTAATACCTAGTGCTTACTATTTATTTGAATTAATACAGTCTTACCAAATCACTCAAAATAAGCAAATTAGAACTATGGGTACTTTAATATACATCTTACATCCTTTATTTATTATTTTTATTAATAAAATAACCAAAATAATAAATATAGATATTATCAAGCATTCGAGTATACAATACATCTTAGTACTTATAACAACAACATTTTTTTCATATATCATTTTAAAAATAAAGGAGCTTTATAATCATGCAAGAAAAGAAAAAAATAAATAAGGAGTCATCCTCTATTTTAACAAGTCGTGCTTGGATAGAAGTGAATCTAGCTAATTTAGAGCACAATGTAAATGAAATAAAAAAAGTAATTAACCCAGAAACGAAAATAATGGCTATTGTTAAAGCCAACGCTTATGGATGTGGCCTAGTCACTATAGCTAAAAAACTAAATGAAATAGGCGTAACTGATTTAGCCGTAGCATCTTTAGAAGAAGGGATTACCTTAAGACAAAATGGTATTCAAAGTAATATCTTAATATTAGGGTACACAGATATCAATAATATAAACTTAGTAGAAGAATATAATCTTATTCAAACTTTAGTGGATATCGAGTATGTTGAAAAAATTTCTAAGATATCTTCAATTAATAAGTTGAAAGCTTATATTAAAATTAATACAGGTATGAATAGAATAGGTATAAAATCGGATGACATAGAATTTATCAAATCAATTTATGATATAAAAAATATGAAAGTCGAAGGCTTATTTACTCATTTCTGTGTAGCAGATAGTCTCAAAAAGGAAGACATCGCTTTTAGTGAATATCAAATAAACGAATTTAATAAAGTAGTAAATGCTTTACGTGAAGCTAATATTAATTTTGGTAAGATTCATATGCAAAATAGTTATGGTATCTTAAATTACAATTATCTTAATTGTGATTATGTAAGACCTGGGATTATAATGTATGGTGCATTAGTAGAAAAAGATAATTATCCAAAAGTAAATCTAAATTTAAAACCAGTTTTGTCTTTAAAAGCTAGAGTAGGTAGTGTTAAAACAATAAATAAAGAAGAATCAGTAAGTTATGGACGTACTTTCATAGCTGACAAACCTACTAAAATAGCTACACTATGTATTGGCTATGGTGACGGCTATCCAAGATCCATTTCCAATTCGGGAGCTCATGTTCTAATTAATGGTCATCTTGCGCCTATTGTTGGTCGTATTTGCATGGATCAATTAATGATTGATGTAACAGATATTCCTGATGTGAAACAAGGTGATATTGCAACCCTTATCGGTAATCAAGAAGAAATAAGTATTGAACAAGTATCTTTATACGCCAACACGATTACTAATGATTTACTATGTCGCCTAGGTCAAAGACTTGACTATATCTATATTGATGAATGAAATAATATTTTACGATATAAAAAAGAATATAAAAAATAAATAATTTATGTTATAATCAATTTGAGGAATAAATCATAAAAAAATGATACATTGATTGAAGACAATGATTCCTTTTGTCGCTGAATAGCTAGCTATTCAGAGTTTTTATTAACTAAGTAATAAAAATATGATAATGCCAAGTTGAATAAATATTATCGTAAAATAACATTTTTCTCTCTTTGTCATAATATCAACCCCTTCTCCAAAACCCCCCTGAAGAATTTTGAAGATGAACAAGGAATGCAATGTACTAATCAATGTATCAAGTCGTAATATACCAGTAAATTATTCCCCTGTAAATACTAAAATACAAGAAATTTAAACGAATTTCATTTTGGCTTTTATATTAGTTATAAAAGCTTTTTTTCTGCCTAAAATTCAAGGCAAAATCACAATTTGTTATTTTTAAAAATCATTCCAGCAAAGTAAAAATAAATTATTATATTGACAAATGTTATATAGTGTTATATATTATGTATAACAGTTGAAGGAGGAACTCTATGAAATTGATAATAAGTAACAGTAGCCCAGTTCCTATATACGAACAAATAAAGAATGCCATAATATCTAACATTATGAATGGTGATCTAGTAGAGGGGGAAGCCCTTCCTTCTATTCGTAATTTAGCAGCTGACATTAAGATAAGTATTATGACTATCAAAAAAGCATATGACGAACTAGAAACAGATGGTTACATATCGATTAGACAAGGAAAAGGAGCTTTCGTTGCCCCTAAAAATATGGAGCTAGCTAAAGAACAAGCTAGAAAAGATATTGAGAATCATCTAAACAAAATTATTGAGATAGCAAACAATTTTAATATTGATTCAAAAGATATCTTAGATTTATATGAATACTTAAGTGGGAGTGAAGAAGAATGAAAAATGCTATAGAAATAAAAGATTTAACTAAGAAATATGATAATAAATTTGAATTAGGACCAATTAATTTAAACATACCATCAGGATTTATTATTGGTCTAATTGGTGAAAATGGAGCAGGTAAGACAACTTTAATAAAGTCCTTACTTAGCATCATCAAACCTAATAGTGGAACTATAAATATTTGGGGGAAAGACATAAATAAATATGAATCAACTATTAAAGAAGATATCGGAGTAGTTCTAGATGGAATGTTCTTTCCAGAACTTCTAAATGCCAAAGATTTAAATCTTATAATGAAAGACATTTATAAAAATTGGGATTCAGAACTATATCTAAATTATTTAAGTGAATTTAAATTATCAAGTGATAAAAAGATAAAAGAACTTTCAAAAGGAATGCGTAAAAAACTAGAAATCGCCGTTGCTTTATCCCATAAACCAAAACTTCTTATTCTAGATGAACCAACTAGCGGTTTGGATCCTGTAGTTAGAAGTGAAGTTTTAGACATATTCTTAAAATTTATCGAAGATGAAGAACATACTATTCTTTTATCGACTCATATTACAAGTGATTTAGAACATATCGCTGATGAAATAATATTTATTGATAAAGGATCTGTCTTACTACAAGAAACTCGTGATAATATTTTAGACAATTATGGTATTTTAAAATGTGATATAGAGGACTTCGATAAAATATCTAAAGAAGACATTATCAGGTACAAAAAGCAAAAATACAATTATGAAATTCTTACTTATAATAGAGATAAATTATCTAAAAAATATAAAGACTTCGTAATTGATAAAATCACACTTGAAGAACTAATGGTTTTAATGATTAAAGGGAGTGTTAAATAATGTTAGGATTAATAAAAAAAGACCTTCTTATGGTCAGAAGTAACTTAAAAATAATCGTTTTAGTTTTACTTGTCTTTGCTTTGATGAGTATGAACGGTGAAGGGGACTTATCTTTTGTTGCAGCTTTAATGAGTGTAATGATTTTCATATCAACATTTAGTTACGACGAATACAATAAATTTGATGCCTTTTCTCTTACTTTTCCAAATGGTCGAAAAAATCTTGTAAAAGCCAAATATCTAGCTAGTTTAATGTTGATACTATTATCAGTTCTATTGACTGTCTTATCCAATTTAGCAATTGGTTATTTCAAGAACTCTTTAGACCTAGAATACATTTTGGGGACAACAATAGGATGTATATTTGCTTGCATCTTAGTTCAGTCGCTAATATTTCCATTAATATTTAAATTTGGTATCGAAAAAGGTCGTATAGGTTTATTTGTTTTATCTATTGCTTTCTCCTGTATTATAACGATAATTGCTAAAACAAAACCATTTACATTACCAGTAGCAGTTTTAAGCTTTCTTGAAGAAAATTTACTAGTAATTCTTATCATTTCTTCTATAGTTTTACTAATAGTATCTTATCTAATTTCAAATAGAGTCTATAAAAATAAAGAGTTTTAATTATTTTTAGGAATAACTTAATAATGGTTATTCTTTTTGTTTCTTATGATATACTACTTATAGAAAAGAAGGGCTCTTATGATTGAATCCAATAAATTTAAAGAAATATATGACTTACTAAAAAAACTTAAATGTAAATATGAAACTCATTACCAAGGGGAAGACGGAGAATACGACTATCTAAAGGAAAATGACTTATGTATTACAGTAAAAAATCCTTATAGTAGTAATCCTCTATATATTGACTATGTAGATGAAGAAATAACCTTATCTTTTTACAAATGGCATGCTCATTACTTTGACGATTCTATTCCTGATTATGTCTTACCTGACATCGAAGCTATATTAACAAATAAAAAATGTGTAATAATTGTAAGTAGTACCAAACGTTGGCTATCTAGCAACATTTCTGATGAACCTCTTAACAAAAATTATGATTATCAGATAAATATAAAAAGTCTTCCCAAAGAATTTATTACAGAAATGGCGAGTTTTGGTGGCAATGTTGAATTATTTTATTGGAATCCAATACATAATATAAAATTCGAAATAGAAAAAAGTAAATAGTAAAGGGATGACATAAAATGATAAACACATCAATCTATAAATCACCATTAGGTAGTATTTTACTAGCTTCAAAAGATAACAAATTAATCGGTTTATGGTTTGAAAATCAAAAATATTATGCTTACTCCTTAAAAAGTAAAAATCTGAAAGAGGAAGAAGATGAAGTCCTAATCAAAACAAAATCTTGGCTAGACCATTATTTTAACGGAGAACAACCAGATATGAACGAACTAGACTTAAAACTAGAAGGTACAGAATTTCAAATATTAGTTTGGAACATTTTAAAAGAAATTCCATATGGCAAAGTAATTACTTATAAAGATATCGCCGATAAAATAGCAGAGTTAAAGAATTTAAAAAGTATGTCATCTCAAGCGGTTGGTACAGCCGTTGGTCATAATCCAATTTCAATTATAATTCCCTGTCATAGAGTGGTAGGTACATCTGGTAACTTAACTGGCTACGCTGGTGGAATAGATAAAAAGATAAAACTACTAAAACACGAGCAAGCTAATCTAACAGAACTTTACATAGAGCATAGAGGTGATTTAAATGTTTAAAGTTCTAGACGAAAATCTAATATACCAAGTTCTATCAGTCGTAGATGAAGTGCCAATTGGTAAAGTTTCCACTTATGGTGCGATTGCCTATCTTATAGGTCGACCTAAAAATGCCCGTCTTGTTGGTAAAATTTTAAGTATGTCAGAATATTTTGGAAATTATCCTTGCCACAGAGTAGTAGCATCTAACGGTCGTCTGGCTCCTAATTTTCCTTCTCAAAAAGAATTACTAGAACAAGAAGGAATAACTTTTAAAGATGACAATCACGTGAATATAAGAAAACATCTATGGCAAATAAAATAAATGATATAATAAAAGAAACTTATAAAGAGGTGATAATATGCTACAACTAAAAAACTTTAATCGTGAAAACTATAAAGACTATCAAGATTTATATAACGAATTCATATTATTTAATAGTGACTTAATTCCTGATGTTTTAGAACTTTCTTGTGAATCCATAGAAGATTATGAAAATATTTTAAGTGAGCTTAATCACAGATTAAATGGGAATCATGAAGATTCTGACTGGTATAAAGATGGCCATTATTATTTAGTGTATGATAACAATAAATTAATTGGTCTTGGCTGCATTAGAAATAATCTTACTCAAAAAGGCTTTGATATTTGGGGCAACATTGCTTATGGTGTAAGACCAAGCGAAAGAAAAAAAGGTTATGCCACAGAAATCCTAAAAGAATTAATTAAAATATCCAAAGAACTAGGTATAGAATGCATTATTGTCTGCCATTATGAAGAAAATGAAATAACACCAAAGATTTTAAAAAAAGTTAAAGCAAAATACTTAAACGAAATAGTTTCACCATATTCAAATAAATTAGTTAAAAGATATCAAGTAATGTAATAAAAGGTCTACTCTTATGAATGAAGAATCTATTATAAAAGCACATCAATTATGTCGTCATAATAAATTAGTTTTAGAAGAATCTAGGATTTGTGGTTGTTTTTTCTGCTTGAAAGTATTTGATCCTCAAGAAATAAAAGATTGGTGCGATAATGGAAAGACTGCAATTTGTCCAAACTGTGGTATTGACTCTATAATTCCAAGAACTAATCAATATCCCATAAATAAAGAATTCTTAACTTCCATGAAAAAATACTGGTTTTTTTAAATTAAATAATTTTTAATAAAGACTATCTTTCTATGTTATAATTTAAACAAAGAAAATTATAATTAATAGAGGAGTATTTATATATGGGTTTAATTGGAAATATTTTATGGTTTATCTTTGGTGGATTTGTAAGCGGCCTTGGATGGCTCTTTTCTGGACTTCTTTGGTGCATCACGATTATTGGAATACCTTATGGACGTCAATGTTTTAAGTTTGCTAGTATGGCTTTTGCACCATTCGGTAAAAATATCGAATATGGTGGTGGAGCTCCATCATTTATTGCTAATGTTATTTGGATTATTTTCTTTGGTATACCAATGTTTTTACACAATTTATTATTCGGTTGTTTATGGTGTGTAACAATAGTTGGAATTCCTTTTGGATTGCAATTCTTTAAACTAGCCAAGTTATCCTTAGCTCCATTTGGTAGCAAAATAGTAAGACAGTAGAGTAGATTAATTTCTACTTTATTTTTTATATTTTTTGGCAAACAATTGTTTATAATCAGTTAAAAATATGTTATAGTATTATAGAAAGTTGGTGGTTAAATGAGTAAAATTTATGCTTCCATTGATTTGAAATCTTTTTATGCATCAGTCGAATGCCAAGAAAGAGGACTAAACCCTTTAACAACCAATTTAGTAGTCGCTGATATCACCAGAACTGAAAAGACCATATGTCTTGCGGTATCCCCATCTTTAAAACAATATGGCATTCCAGGTCGTGCTCGTCTTTTTGAGGTAATATCTAAAGTAAGAGAAGTAAATAAAACTCGTTTATCTAAAAACAAATATCATGGTTTCCTAGGAAAATCTTATGACGATAATGAATTAAAAAAAGACTTAAATCTAGAATTAGATTACATCATAGCGCCACCTCGTATGGCTTATTATATGAAATACAGTATGGACATCTATAATGTTTATTTAAAATATATTGCTCCAGAGGATATCTATGCTTATTCAATTGACGAGGTATTTTGTGATTTAACAAACTATATTAAACTTTATAAAATGACCCCAGAAGAATTAGTAACCAAAATGATTGTTGATGTCTATGAAACTACTGGTATTACAGCCACTGCTGGTATCGGAAGTAATATGTATTTATGTAAAGTAGCAATGGATATAATGGCTAAACATGCCAAGCCAAATAATCATGGTGTGCGTATTGCTTCACTCGATGAAATGTCATATCGTCGTCTTTTATGGTCACACCATCCATTAACAGACTTCTGGCGTGTAGGTCGTGGTTATGCTAGCAAGTTAGAAGAACATAATATCTTTACAATGGGAGATATTGCCAGATGTTCATTGTATAACGAAGAACTTCTTTATAAATTATTTGGTGTAAATGCTGAATTACTAATCGACCATAGTTGGGGGTGGGAACCAACAGAAATAAATGATATAAAATCTTATAAACCTGAATCAAAAAGTCTTTGTTCTGGCCAAGTCCTTTTATGTGCTTATGAGTACGAAAAGACTAAAATAGTAATAAAAGAAATGGCTGAATCAATCAGCTTAGATCTTGTTGAAAAGAAATATCTGACTGACCAATTAGTTCTACATATCGATTATGATATTGAAAGTTTAAGCGAACCCGAATACAGAAAATATGTAATTGAAGAAATAGTTACTGACCGATATGGCAGGAGTGTGCCAAAACCAGCTCATGGAACAATTCGTTTAAAGAAAAAAACATCTTCAACTAAACTAATCGTTGAAGGCTTCTTAAAATTATATGACACGATAATAAATCGTCATTTGCTCATCAAAAAAATTAATCTTTATGTTGCTAATCTATCTCAAAAAGATGAAATGTCACCACAAGTCCAAGTTGAACAAATTAATTTATTTACTGACTATAGTGCTATTGAAGAGTCTAGAAAAAAAGAAGAAAAAATGCTTGCTGAAGAAAAACGTGTTCAAAAAACTCTTTTAGAATTACGAAATAAATTTGGAAAGAATGCCATTTTAAAAGGGACAAGTATTGAAAGTGGTTCTACTGCAATAGAAAGAAATGGCCAAATAGGTGGGCACAAAGCTTAGTATAAAAAAGAACACCAACACCAACTTACAAGGAGGAAAATGAATGAAAGAAACACACGAATATGATGATATAATAGATTTAGAACATCATGTGTCTACAACCCATAAACAAATGAGTAGAGAATCTCGTGCTGCCCAATTCGCTCCATTCGCGGCTTTAACAGGACACGATGCTGCTATTAAAGAAACATCAAGACTAACAGATGATAAAATTATTATGGATGAAAATTATAAAAGCTTATTAGATACAAAATTAATGGATATTGCAAATAATATACAAAAAAATCCTGAAATTACCATTAATTACTTTGTTCCAGATTCCAAAAAAACAGGTGGAAGCTATAAAACTAAAACAGGCAAACTAAAAAAAATAGATACATATGAAAATGTAATTGTCTTTACTGACAAAACAAAAATAAACTTTCAAGATATAATAGATATCTTTGAAACAGATGAGGTGTAACACTTATGAAAAAAGAATTCTTAAAAGCAAACGACAACTATGAATTAGAACTACATATCTTTGAGGTCAAAAATCCTAAAGCTATAATTCAGCTCATTCATGGGATGGAAGAACATCAAAGCCGCTATGAACCATTTATAAAATTTTTAAACGAAAATAAATATACTGTAGTAAGTTCTAACTTAAGAGGTCATGGTCCTAACGCTCCATATCTCGGCCATTTTAAAGACAAGAAAGGGTATATAGAACTTATCAATGATCAAAAGATAATTACGAACTATATCGAAGAAAATTACAAAGATAAAAAAATATACATCTTTGCTCATTCAATGGGAACCATAATAACTCGTGTTCTACTAGAAGATTATTCTTGTCACTATAGCAAGGTAGTCCTATCTGGATATCCTAATTATCAAAATGGTGCCTATGCTGGCATTCTAGTTTCTAATATTATAAAGTTATTTAAAGGTCCTAAATACAAATCAAGCTTTCTAAGTAATCTTAGTATAGGTCAATTTAATAAAGCGATTACGAATCCTAAAACAGATGTAGATTGGGTGTGCAAGAATGAAGAAGTTGTTAAAAATTATATCGATGATCCTTATTGTGGCATAGGATTTACTTGTGCTGCTTTTAAAGATTTATATAAACTAGTAATTTCAATGCATAAACCACAAAACTATCATAATGTAAACGATAAATTAGAAATATTAATGCTTCGCGGAATAGAAGATCCTTGCACAGGTGGCTCTATTGGTGCCGAAGACTCTCGTAAAATATTAACAAAAGCTGGATTAAAAAATATTAAGCACATTGACTATCCAAAAATGCGTCATGAAATCCTTAATGAAGATAACAAAAATCAAGTTTATAATGATACATTAGAATTCTTTCAAAGGTAAAATAGTTATATAAAAATAAGCACAAAAAAATAAACTAATTCTTGAAAATATTATTCTTAAGTGATAACCTATAATTGCAAAAAAGAGAGGGATGAAAATAATGAGAAGAATTCATATTTTAAGATTTGACATTTGGCTATGCTTACTATTTAGCGTCCTACTTGGTGCTGGAGCAGGTAAAATAGCGAATAACATACTAGAGAAAAAATATGAAACTTATACTGAAGAGCATAAAGTTGATGCTAATGAAATAGGTGGAAAAGCGACTGAAGATATCTTTAGGGCTCAAAGCGTTGAAGACTTATTATCACATGATACATTTACGATTGTATCTCCTGGTATTGAATATCGAAACAAAGGAGCAGGATATTATAAAGGAATGTATCTATATGCTGTAACATTACCATCTGGTGAAAAAGTTGCTGCACGTGTTAATAGTGATAGCGTCGTATCAACTAGTGATTCAATATATTCTGGTGATTCTATCTTACCAGTTGGACGAATCATTAAAGCGGATTTAAGTAGTGAAGAAACTTTTTTAAGTCAAATAGAATATAAAGAAGAACTAAGTCGTAAGGATTTCTATATTGACATGGTAGGTGAAGCAGAAGTAATATCTGATGAATATTATGTTGATGGAGTAGCTATGTTAATAGAACTACTAATAGTAGTAATAACATTCCCAATATTCCATACAATAGGTTCAAGAATGGGTATCTTTCCATATATCTTTCCGCCTAAGAAAAAAGAAGAAACGAAATAATAAGTATAAAGTAGATCATTAGGATTTACTTTTTTCTTACTTATAAGGAGAATTTTTATGGAATTCATAAATACAAAAACAATCTTAACTAAAGTAAAAAATGGTGCTGAATGGTATGGTGTTGACTTCAACATGAATCTATATCGCGGTTGCTCTCATGGATGCATCTATTGTGATAGTCGAAGCAATTGCTATCATATCGATAATTTTGACGAGGTAAGAGGAAAAAAGAATGCTCTTTATATTTTAGAAAAAGAATTATCAAAACAAAGAAATAGAGGAGTAGTAGGAATTGGCGCTATGTCAGATACCTATAATCCACAAGAAATAAAGTATGAACAAACTAGAGGAGCCCTAAAGTTACTTTCAAAATACAATTTCGGTGTTTCAATTGACACAAAAAGTGATCTTATTTTAAGAGATATAGATATACTTAGAGAAATAAGTGCCAAAAATCCTTGTATAATCAAATTTACTATAACAACACCAAACGATAATATATCTAAAATTATAGAACCTCATGTTTGTGTAACAAGTCGCCGGCTAAAAGCTATACAGACTCTAAATGAAAATGGTATATATGCTGGTATAATGTTAAATCCAATCCTTCCATTTATCACAGATAAAGAAAATGATATAAAAGAATTAGTAAGACTCGCCCATAAAGCCAAAGCCAAATTTATTCATACATATATGAGTGTGACTTTAAGAGAGAACCAACGTGATTACTATTATCAAAAACTAGACGAATATTTTCCTGGTTTAAAGGAAAAATACATCAGTACATATAGCGAAAAGTATATATGTAATCCATTAGAATATAAAAGATTATATCAAGTATTCATCGAAGAATGCCAAAAATATGGAATTCTTTATAAAATGGAAGACATTATCCAAGATTACAAAAGTAATTTCAAAAACGAAGAACAAATCTCACTTTTTTAAGAAAATCAAATAAAAAGACCAACAAATTATTGAAATTAACCTTCTAATATAATATGATAAATAACAAACGTTAGGAGTGTTTAACATGATAGAAGATTTTCAAACAGTAGCTATAATATATAAAAAAGTAAAAGTAAAACAAGATAATTATGTCTTGATACCAACAGAAGTATCTCGTGGATACATTGATAGCAATGATTTATTCATTACAGAAAACAAAGAGCATTGTTTATCACCAGTAACAAGTGTTGATATTTTAAGAGATGAGTCAAACGAACTAGTATATGCATATCCTATTTTGATTGATGAACTAGAGGAAATTCACGAAGAAAAAGATGATACAAAATTAATGTTTAACTATTTTATGACTTTATCAAAAAATCTTGTTCTTGCTCGTGTTCAAAATGGGGAAGTAACTTTAAATGTAGAGGCTTTAAAAGATGTTGGTCAAATTAAATCACCATCTGCCAAAGAAGCACCAAGTGTTATAACAAAGAAAAATGAGCTTAGTCGCTTAACACACATTGATAACTTTGCTTTAGAACAATATGTTAAAGAAAGAGTATTTGATGCCGATGATATTATCGAAGATATTTGTACAACGATTGCAATGAACTATAGTGCAACCAATGCTAAAGAGATGAAAACAATGCTTTCAATCGGTCCAACAGGATCAGGAAAAACAATGACGTATCAAGTCATCGCCGAATACTTAGGAGTGCCTTTAACAATCTATGATTGCAACTCCCTAACATCAGCTGGTTATGTTGGTAAAGATATCGAAGACGCCCTAAGAGAAGTATATTTAAACTCTGAAAGAAAAATTGATATTGCTCAAAAATCTATTTTAGTCTTTGATGAAGTAGATAAATTAGCAGAACGTGGAAGTGATGTTAAAGATGTCACTGTTCAACAAGCTATGTTAAAATTACTAGAAGGTTTTAAATATCGTTTTCCAATTGTTAAAAACGGTCCTGAAATAGCTTTTGATACATCTTTTATGACAGTTGCATGTCTTGGTGCTTTTTCATCTATTTTTGAACAAAAAAGACATACTTTAGGTTTTAATGCCCAATCAGTTGAAGAAGTGAAATACAATGTAACAGATGAAGACTTAATTAGTTATGGTATGATAAGAGAACTAGTAGGTCGTTGGAAACACTTATTTGTCTATAAAGCTCAAACTCCTGAATCACTAAGAAGAATCTTGCTTGAATCAAAATGGAGCCCATTATTAATGCAACAAGAACGTTACTTAAGACAATTTAATACTGAACTTATTTGGGATGATTCATTTATTGATGCCTATATCGAAGAAGCAACAAAGAGTAAAGCAGGTGGACGAAGCCTTTCTAAAATAAGTGCTAATACTTTTATTAAAATAGATCGTGAAGTACTAAGAGCTCATAATGCAAATCCTAATGTTAAAAAGAAAATCTTAGTTAACCATGAAACAATCTACGATAACAGAAAATTCCAAGTATAATAAAAATAACATTTTAAAATAATCTACAGAAATTATAGCAGTCCTATATAAAGGATTGCTTTTTATATCAAAAAAACATATTCAAAGTAGAGAAAAAAATGTATAATAGAATTGGTGATAATATGAAAAATAAAATAGTTTTAATCGGATGCGGAAATGTTGGCATGAGCTATGCTTATGCTTTACTAAACCAACATACTTATGTTGATGAACTAATTCTAATCGATATGAATAAAGATAAAATCGAAGGAGAAGCTATGGACTTAAACCATTGTTTAGCTTACAGTCCTTCTCGTGTTCTAGTTAGAGTAGGAGACTATTCTGATTGTAAAGATGCTCGTATTGTTGTTATTGCCGCAGGAGCAGCTCAAGAAGTCGGTGAAACTAGAATGGACTTAATCCATAAAAATAGCAAGATATTTAAAAGTATAGTTTCACAAGTAATGGAATCGGGTTTTGATGGTATCTTCTTAGTTGCAACAAACCCACTAGATGTAATGACTTATCTTACTCTAAAATATTCAGGCCTTCCATCAAACAAAGTAATTGGTTCAGGAACAACTCTAGATACAGCAAGACTTCGATATCTTATAAGTAATAAAGTAAATGTTTGCCCTAAAGACATTCAAGCTTATGTTATAGGTGAACATGGTGATTCTGAATTCGTCGCATGGAGTAATGCTAATATTGCTCTAACAGGAATGGATTTCTTCCTAACTAAAGAAGAACAAAGTTCCATAGAAGAAGAGGTCAGAAACTCTGCCTATGAAATAATCAAAAGAAAAGGTTCTACATACTATGGTATTGGGATGTGCTTAGTTCGTATAACTTGTGCTATCTTAGAAGATAAAAAACTTATCCTACCAGTATCAAGTTATGATTCTAAAAACGAGGTTTGCATTTCAACACCAGCCATCGTTGACCAAGAGGGAGTATGCGAAAAAATATACATTCCACTATCAAAAGACGAAACAGAAAAACTAAAAAAATCAATTAATGTAATAAAAGAAGCTATTAATTCAATCAAAGACTAATTAAATAGAAAAATATTTTATTATAAATTATATTAAAGTATTTTTCTTTTTTTATTATTTTAAAAAGAATCGAGGTTCACTATGAATTACTTTTTAACATTTCTCTTAATATCAGTCATAATTATTTTTATCATATCATTCTTTATATATCATAGATCAACAATGGCAACTATTTCTGAATTCATTATAAAATTAGTTTATAAAATACTAGATATTGATAAAAAAATAACAAGCCAAGAAAATCATCTTCCTAAATATAAATTTAAATCAAAAGTTATTACTAATACTTATAACGGTTATAAAGTAGATACTATATACCAGAATGAAAATATTGATTCAATAACAATTTATCTTCATGGTGGAGCATATATAAATGAAGCTTCTTATTTTCATTATCGTTTTGTTGACAACATAGTCGAAAAATTAAATACCAAAATAATATTTGTTCATTATCCGTTAGCTCCAGAACATACTTGTGAAGAAGCTATAAATCTTTTAGATGACCTATATAGAAACATAAAAGAACACACAAAAAAGAAAATAATTATAATGGGTGATTCGGCTGGTGGCGGATTAGCATTAGCTTTCACTGAATACTTAAATAATCATAAAATAAATCAACCGGATAAAATAATTCTTATATCTCCTTGGGTAGACTTAACTATGTCTAATAAAGAAATACGTAACTACGAGCCAATTGATCCAATGTTAGACATAGATGAATTAAAAGAAGCATCTCAGAAATGGAAGGGGAATTTAGATATAAAAGATTATCGAGTAAGCCCTTTATATGGAAAACTAAAAAATTTAAATGATATTTTATTGTTTGTTGGTGATAGAGAAATACTTTACCCAGATATTATTTTATTAGACAATAAATTAAAAAAATCGAAAGTTAATGTTAAGTTAATATTAGGAAAAAGTATGAATCATATATATCCTTTATATCCCATAAAGGAAGCCAAAGAAGCAATCAAAGAAATAATCAAATTCGTAAACTTTTAAACTACAAATTAAAGTTTCTACCTATACAATCAGTATAGAAAAAAGCCCAATTTATCAGTAATATTCGTTGGTAGAATAAGTATTACAATATAAATATCTTTATTAAAAACATTTAATAGTAAACTTCACATAATGAGTTATATAAAATTTGTGCATATAATATAAAAATATAGATATAGAAAAAGAGTCATAATCCATAAAAAAAGCAAAGACTTCATACTATATATGATATAATTGATTAAATTCTTAAAACCTATCACAAGGAGGACGCCTATGTTAAATAAAAAATGGTATAAATTAGATAACGTCGGTAAATTTTATTCTTCAATAGCAGACAAAGAATATCAACAAGTTTTTAGATATTCAATATCTCTTAAAGATAAAATTGAAAAAGACATTTTACAACAAGCTTTAGACAATACAATTGAAGTGTTCGAAACATTCAATGTTAACTTAAAAAAAGGCCTATTCTGGTACTATCTAGAAGAGACCAATAAGAAATACAAAGTAACGGAAGAAAATTTACCAATTTGTTTTAAAATTTATAACTCAAGTAACGACTTTTTATATCGTGTTTCATTCTATAATAAAAGAATAAACTTTGAAATATCTCATATTTTATCCGATGGAAGAGGTAGCATTGAATTCTTTAAAACGTTAGTAAATAATTATTTGAAATTAAAATATAAGATAAAACTTGATTCGAATACAAATTCTTCATACATTGAAAAAGCGGAAGATAGCTTTGCAAAATATTATAAAAAGACAAAAGTAACAAGCAAAAATGTTTCAAATGTTTATTTATACAAAGGAAAAAAATCACTTAATAAGACTAGATTCTTAGAAGCCCATTTACCAGTAAAAGACGTCATCGACTTAGCTCACAAACAAAATGCTACTTTAACATCTTTATTAGTTTCCGTTTTAATCTACTCTATAAAAGATGTTATGAATGAAAATGAGTTAAAAAAGAATATTAAAATAGATATCCCTGTTGATTTAAGGCAATACTTTAAATCATATTCTTCTAAAAATTATTTCGGTTTAGCATCTGTAACTTATAAATTCCAAAGTAGAGAAGAAAAACTAGAAGACATAATAAAGTGTGTTAATACCCAATTCAAAGAAATTTTAACTCCAGAAAAATTAATGGAACGAGTAAATCAGATGGTTGCATTCGAAAGAAACTTTTTATGCCGAATAACTCCTATATTTATGAAAAATATAGCTTTAAAAATAATCAATTATTTCTCTAATCGTATGAGTACATCGTGTGTATCCAATATTGGTAAAATAGAATTCCCAAGTTCTGCAAGTCCTTATATTGAAAATGTGAATATTTTAACATCAACTCCAGGATTCCAATTTACAATTTGTTCATTTAATAATGACTTATCAATTGGAATTTCTTCAAAATATAAATACAATGAAATAATAAAGAATTTTTGTAATTATTTTAGCGAACAAGGAATGGATTTGACTATAAACGTAAGTGAGGTAGATTAATGAAAAAATGTACAAGCTGTAAAATAAACTATAATACAAACGAAGACTTTTGTCCTTTATGTCAAAATAAATTAATCGGCAAAAATAGTGAAGAAGTATTTCCAACCAAGATAAGATTAAAAGCTCATTTACTTTTTAAAATTTTACTCTTTATAACTTTAACTCTTTCCATAATTAGTGCCTTTATCGAACTATGTATTAGTAGTCATCTTAAATATTCTATATTTGTCATAGGCGGGCTTTTTACAAACCTCGTTGTCATTTATCATATCATTAAAAATCATCACAACGTATTAAAGTTCATCGGTAAAACAGGTATATTTTCCATAATAGTTGCTCTAATTTGGTACTTTGTAACCAAAAGTATGATTATAACTAACTTTATCATCCCCTCAATATGTATCTGTGAACTTTTATTTAACTTAATAACTTTTATTGTCTTAAGAAACAACTACATTATAAACTATCTTAGTTTAATTCTCTTAAATCTTTTTGTATTAATTATTCCAATTCTTTTAATTATATTAAAATGTACATCGTTTAATCTTATCTCTTATATAAGTTTCACCTTCGCTCTTATCTTATTTATTGGTTTAATCATCTTTTACTTTAATGAGATAATCGAAGAACTAAAAAAGATATTTAATTTGTAAAATTTAAAATGCAACTAAAAATTGGTTGATAGCAACTATTTTATTACCAAATGTTTGTGGTGTTCTTACAGAAATAGTCATAAAAGAAGAGCTAAATATTAGCTTTGAACTCTTTGATGTAATCTATATTTTATTCTTATTTAGTATGGCTTATATCTTTGAATATGGTTATGAATTATAATTAGACTCTAAAGGTAAAATGTATGGCGAAGAAAATGAATAGAGTATTAAGATTAATTTCTTAGTATTCTTTTTTGGTTAGTAGAAATTAGAATAGGTCTTGCTTTTTATATTTAAAATGATAAAATGATATTAAGAAAGGTAATGATAAAATGAAAAAAATAGTAATGATTTTTTGTGCTATCGCAATTTGTTTAACAATAGCTGGCTGTGGCAACGAATCTAAAACTGAACATAAAAATATTGAAGGAACTCTTCCAGAGATAATGGAAAAATTATATGAAGGAATTTCTGAAGATGAACTTCCAATGATGGTAGAAAATACAGAACTAACAAGTGAAAACTTTGAGTATTATGCTTTTGCTGATGTGAAATACAAAGAAGCTATCGCTAGTGAGTCTATGACTGGATCTATCGCTCACTCTGTAGTACTTATTCGTCTAGAAGATGAAAGTGATGCAGAAAATGCTGTTCAAGCTATCAAAGAAAATGCTGATCCTCGTAAGTGGATTTGTGTAGAAGCAGAAAACGTTTATGTTTTATCAAAAGGAGACTTAGTTGTTCTAATAATGTCAAATGAACTAGCTCCTAAGATAAAAGAAAACTTTGAAAATTTAAAATAAGAAAAGGGGAGTAAGCATGGTATTTTCAAGTATTAGCTTTCTCTTCTTTTTTTTGCCACTATTATTCATCTGTTATTTTTTAGCTCCAAAGAAATTTAAAAACACAATTCTTTTAATATTCAGTTTAATATTTTACTTCTTTGGTGAAAAATGGTATGTCTTATTATTACTATTATCTTGTTTAATAAATTATATATGTGGCTTACTTATAGAGAAGGGAAACAAAAAAATAGTTCTTATAATAGGTTTAATTTTAAATATTGGATTATTAATCTATTTTAAATATACAAACTTCTTTCTAACAACATTCACAAATCTTTTTCATCTAAATAATATAACATTAAATATCATTCTTCCTTTAGGAATAAGTTTCTTTACTTTCCAAAACATCAGTTATTTAATTGATGTCTATCGTTCTGATGTAAAAGCACAAAAAAACTTCCTAACTTATTGTACGTATATAACTTTGTTCCCGCAATTAGTAGCTGGTCCAATTGTTAGATACAAAGACGTATGTGAAGAATTAGAAAATAGAAAAGAAAGCTTCGAGTTATTTAGTGAAGGTGTGAAAAGATTTATACTTGGCTTAGGTAAAAAGGTTCTAATCGCTGATACTTTATATCACACCTATACAAGTATTTTAGGAAGTGAGATGTCTGTATTATCTTATTGGTTAGTTGCTTTATGCTTCACTTTCCAAATATATTATGATTTCTCAGGATATTCAGATATGGCGATTGGTTTAGGTAAAATGTTTGGATTTAACTTCAAAGAAAACTTTAACTATCCACTAATATCTTCCTCAATCACTGAATTCTGGCGTCGTTGGCATATGTCTTTATCAAGTTTCTTTAAAGATTATGTCTACATTCCTTTAGGAGGCAATCGAGGTTCAATTATAAAACATATCAGAAATATCTTCGTTGTTTGGTTACTAACAGGCTTCTGGCATGGTGCTGACTGGAACTTCATTATTTGGGGACTTTATTTCTTTATTTTCTTAATTCTCGAAAAATTCCTTCTAAAGAAATACTTAAAAGGTGGAGTCTTCTCACATTTATATACTTTTATCATAGTTCTAATCAGCTTTGTTATATTTAGTATCTCCGACTTACAAAGTCTCTTAACATTCTTAAAAGGTTTAACAGGTATAGGAGCAAAACCAATTAACTTCGAATCCATCTATTATTTAAAAAACAATATAGTAGTTATCCTAATCGCTCTAGTAGGTATGGGACCATTACTAAAAAACTGTATAAATAAACTAAAGAAAGGAAAACTAAATAATCTGCTTGTTTGGACGAATCTTATCTACATCTTTATAATATTCTTCTTATCAATAGCTAGAATAATCTCAAGTTCATTCAATCCCTTTATTTATTTTAGGTTTTAAATATGAAAGAAAAAATAACTTCAATTTTATTTATTATTATTTTATTTAGCTTTTCTGCTTCTTTTCTTATTATAAAAGACAAGGCTATATCATCGTACGAAAGAAGAAAGTTAGCTAGTACTTCCAGTTTAAAAGAAGATTTTGTAACAAACTTAGATACATATCTAACAGATCAATTTCCACTAAGAGACCAATTTATTAGTCTAAACTCAACATTTGATAGATACGTTTTAAAAAACAGCGATAGCAACGATGTCTATATAAAAGATGGATACGTAATAGATAAGAATTATCCTCTAGATGAGAAGAATGTAAATGGCTTTATAAAAAAAATAAATTACATTAAGAATACTTACTTAACAAACAATCAAGTTTATTATTCTATAATCCCAGATAAAGCTTACTTCTTAGATGATGCCAATTCTCTAAAAATAGATTACAACAATTTATTAAAAAATCTAAAAGAAGAAGTGGAAATACCATACATCGACATTACAAACTTACTAACTTTAGAAGATTACTACAAAACAGACATTCATATCAAACAAGACTCATATTTTAAAATAATCAAAGAGTTATCTCCATATTTAGATTTCGAATATCAAGACTTAAATTATGAAGAAAGCATCTACAACAAATTTTATGGGGCATCAAGTTCCAAAGTACCAGCATTTACAAAGTCAGATGACTTAAAATATCTAACTAATGATTTTATTAATAACGCAGAAGTAAATCATTTAGAGTATGGCAAAAAAGATGTTTACGACAAAGAAATGATAAATAGTGTAGATTCATATAATGTATTCTTAAGTGGACCAAGTTCTATCATTGAAATCGAAAACACTACCACAGATAACAATAAAGAATTAGTAATATTTAGAGACTCCTTTGCAAGCAGTATGACTCCTTTATTAATTCCATATTATAAAAAAATAACTTTAATAGATTTACGTTATATAAGCATGAACTATGTAACAAATTATGTTGATTTTAATAACAAAGATATTTTATTTCTTTATAGTACATTAATTTTAAATGGTAGCAATCTTTTAAAAGTAAATCCTAAATAAAAAAATACTCGTAAAATCAGTTATCAAAAGTACTCTAAAATAGAATAAAAATTAAGGAATCAGTAAAATGATTTCTTTTTCTATGATATACTAGTAAATATAGAAAGGAGAACAACTTTAATGAAAAAATTTAAATTACATACATTGTTTTATATAATAAGTGCTGTTCTTATTATAGCTTTCCTTACTTATACAACAATAAATTACCTAAATTATGATGAATCTTATTCAACACCATTTTATGTCTACATAATGATGAATTTTCTGGTATTTGTAATTCCCAGCATTATTTCCTTTATCGTAGGCAAAATTCTAAATAAGAAAACACAAAAAGAAAGCAAGTGAGACCATGGACAAACAATTAAAATTTGCTAAAAAAGAATACGAAGATTTAAAAAGTAAAGAAGAGAGTACAAGTAATACTTTATCCCATATTCGTCTTATAATATTCTTTGCATTTATAATCCTTTCACTAATTAATTTCAAAACAAAACTAACTAGTATAAATATCATATTATGTTTAATAGGTATTGGCTTTATCATTGTTGTCATCTATCATAGTAAAGTAGAAAATAAAATAAAAAAGTATAACAGCTATCTAAATATTATAAAAAAATACGAAGATAGAGCAGACGGTAAATGGGTTTTGAATGCAAGTGACCAAGAAGAAGCACAATATCAGTTTATGACAGACTTAGATGTCATAGGAAAAAATTCCTTATTTCAATTTATAAACTTTACTAGTTCAAGAGGTGGAAAAAATAAACTAATAGATAAACTATCGTTAAAAGATGTAACTAAAAAATCTATTGAAGAGAATCAAAATGCCATCTCTGAATTAAAAGATAACTTTAAATTTTCTTTAAATTTTCAAGAAAAATTATCTAAAATAGAGAAGATAAACACGACCGATTACAAGGAGTATCTATACTTCTTCGATAAAAAAACTAAAAGCAATTTCCCTGAATTAGTTATCTCACTTATTTTATCTTTTATATCAATTATTGTATTAATATTAACAGCTCTAGGTATTATAAAATCATACTACTTAGTTGGCTTAATCTTCTTACAACTCCTAGCATCTTATGTCTATATATTTTTATATAATGAAGAGTTTGATACAATCTCTAAATGTACAAGAATATTTAGCAATCTAAAAGAAATCTATTCATTTGTGGAAAGAGAAGAATTTGAGAGTATAAAAAATAAGAAATTACAAAGTGATATAAAAAAAGGGCATACTATTTTAAATAAACTAAGCAAAATAGCTGATTTAGATTCTTATCGTAACAACTTTATAACATACTTGCTATTCAATATCTTTGCTTCCCTAAATTTCGTTATTCTATATAAATACATCTCTCTTTTAAATAATAAAAGTAACGATTTTAAAAATAGCATTCAAGCATTAGAAGAATTTGAAACCTTAATAAGCTTAACAACAATTGGTTATGTAAAAGAGAGCATTTGTCGTCCAACTATAACAAAAGAGCTATTACTAAACATAAATAGCATAAAGCATCCTTTATTAACAGAAGAAGAGTGTATCTCAAACGACTTCAAATGTGACCACGATATTAATGTTATAACTGGTTCTAATATGAGTGGTAAGACATCATTTATGAGAACAATTGGTATCAATTTAATTCTTGCTTATTGTGGATCGTTCGTAACAGCAGAACATTTTTCTTGTCCAATAATGACAATATTTACTTCTATAAATGTAAAAGACGATATAAGTAATGGTATATCAACATTCTATGGTGAACTAAAAAGAATAAAATCAGCTTTAGACTATAGTAAGAAAAGTAAGGAACCATTCATAATTTTTATTGATGAAATATTTAAAGGAACCAATTACAACGATCGTATTCTAGGAGCAAAAGAAACACTAAGAAAATTAGCAAATCTAAATTGTATTGTCTTCCTAACAACTCACGATTTTGAATTATGTGAAGTAAATAACAAAAAGATTCATAACTATCATTTTAAAGAAACATATAAGGAAGACAAAATCTCATTTGATTACAAAATAAAAGAAGGCGAGTGTAGTACAACAAACGCTAAATACTTAATGAAACAAATGGGTATTATCGATTAAGATTCTCTAAAAAATCTATGTATAAAAGTTCAACTAAGTTGGACTTTTTTTAAATTCTACGAATATTTTCTTGCCATAGCATAGATTATCTTCTAAAATAGAAGAAGGAGGACACCTATGAAAAAAGAAAATATCCAAAACTTAATATCAACAATAATGTACATACTAAGTATAATAGTAATAATTATTTTTATAATATTCTTTCAATCAAGCTTCTTCATAAATCATAGAGGAGAATACAAACCATTAAATATAATGCTTTTTGCTCTTCTTTTCTGCATAACCATATACCTCGGAAGTTTATTTAAATCTTTAAAAGAAAAAGACAATAGTACCTTAAAAAAGAACTTTATTTTTTATTTAATTACTTATCTATTTATGTTTTACTTTTTTACGAACATTGACCGTGGAGTAAATATTGGACCCGTAGGTAGACCATCTATTAACTTAATTCCTTTTAAAGAAATAATAGATATTATAGTAAACAGAGCGATTCACAATGGTGAGTTAAATGGTCTAGTCTTAATAATTGGAAACTTCTTTGTTTTAGTTCCATTAGCATACCTTTATCCACGCATAAATCAAAAACTAAAAAAATTTACTTATTTTATTATCTCCATAATAATGACCACATTACTTATCGAAACCTCTCAACTTTTATTTGGTGGTGGCGCCTTTGATATTGACGATATTATTTTAAATGCTCTAGGACCAATCTGCTTTTATCCTTTATTAAATAATAGTTTTTTGTCTAGATTCCTAGATAAAGTTTTATTACTTGAAACCGATTCCTTAACAAAAAAAGACAGCATAAAGTCATCTATTTTAATTGGTGCAATGACACTAATCTTCTCTAGTTGTATTTATTTTTATTGGTATCATGATTTTGCAATTAGCTATCAAATAACCAACAAATCAGGAATTTGTGAAGCAGAAAAAATTCTAATTTACGAAGATGATTATTATAAATATTATGGTTGTAAGAATATCGACGATATCCTATTAATAGTAAATGAAACCCATAAGTATCCTATAAAAGATATCTTAGATGGCAAAGTTAAGTCTAGATATGTGAAATATTTTGCATCGAATCCAAAGTCTTACTTGAATCACGAAGAATACTTTGAGTTATCTCCTAAATACCCCGTTATTGAAATCACATATCCAAGCGATAGTGTATCAATCGGTCCACAATCTGGAATAGGCACTATAGTTTATTGGGGGGATTCTTCATTTGGCAGAGAAGGTACAGAATCAATTTATAAAATAATGTTAGTTCCAAAAGAACCAGGACAAGTTAACTTAGTATTTGGAGTATATACATCGCCAGAACATGAACCTTTAGATACAATCACTTACGAAGTAACGGTTGACGACTCCATGAATCTTACATATAAGTTAGTAGAAACAGAAAATGAATAGGGGAAAACTCCTATTTTTTTCTTGACAAAGAAAAACTACAATAGTATTATTGTATTATGCAAGTGATACAACAAAGTTGGTGAAAGAATGGAATATTTTTTTGATAACGAAAGACCAATCTATATTCAATTGGTTGAACAATTAAAACTATTTATAATAGCAGGGAATCTAAAGAAGGGAGAAAGACTTCCTTCTGTAAGAGAACTAGCATCTATTGCTAAAGTAAATCCAAATACAGTTCAAAAAGCCTTGGCGGAACTAGAACGAGATGGCCTTATTTACACCGAGAGAACAAACGGTAAATACGTAACAACCGACGAAAAAATAATCAAAAAATTCAAAAAAATGATCATTGATGAAAAACTTGCAAACTTCATAAACGATATGGAAAAAATAGGAATTACTTCCCAAGAAATAATTGAATACTTGCGTGTCTATAAAGGAGCCAAATAAAAATGAAACTATTAGAATGTAAAAATGTATCAAAAACATTCGACAACAAGGAAATATTACATAACATAAATTTAAACATCGAACCAGGTAAAATAATCGGATTACTTGGCAAAAATGGGCAAGGAAAAACAACCCTTATAAAATTAATAAACGATCTTTTAACCCCAACGAGTGGAGAAATCTTCGTTAAAGGAAAGAAAGTAGGGGTAGAAAGTAAAAAAATAATCTCTTACTTACCAGAAAGAACATATTTAGATAAGTCTATGACAGTAGAAGAGATAATTACATATTTTAAAGACTTTTATGATAATTTTGATGATGAAAAAGCACATAAATTATTGAAGGATTTAAATCTTGATACAAAAGAAAAACTAAACAAAATGAGTAAAGGTATGCAAGAAAAAGTCCAACTTGTTCTAGTTATGTCAAGAGAAGCTGACCTTTATATATTAGATGAACCCCTAGGTGGAGTAGACCCAGCTACTAGAGATTATATCTTAGAAACAATTCTCTCTAACTTTAAAGAAGGTTCAAGTGTCATAATATCAACGCACTTAATATCGGATATCGAAAAAATACTTGATGAAGTAATATTCATTGATAAAGGACAAATCATATTAACTTCTGATGCTGACACTCTAAGAACAAAAGAAAAAAATTCAATTGATGAAGTATTTAGGAGGATGTTCAAATGTTAACAAAATTATTAAAATATGATTTCAAAAAAATATATAAATTTTTAATCATCTTCTATTTACTAGCAATCTTTTTTGCAATCCTAACTAGAGTATTCTTCTGTATTGATAATTCATTTGTTATGAGTATTGTTGCCAAAATATGTAGTGGAGCAACAATTGCAATGATTGTAAGTATTATCATAAACAATATAATGCGTCTTTGGGTAAAATTTAAAAATACACTATATGACGATGAATCGTATCTAACCCACACATTACCAGTTACAAAAAAAGAACTATATCTATCTAAAATACTAGTTACAATGGCAACTTTATTTACAAGCATTTTAGTTATAACCTTAACTTTATTTATTGCTTACTATTCAAAAGAAAACCTAGAAAATCTAAAAAACATCTTACTACCATTAGCTGACCTTTTAAATAGTTCAATAATTGGAATTATCATTCTATTCTTAGTTGTTTTATTTATTGAAACTTTAAATATTATTGAAGTAGGATACACAGGAATAATTTTAGGACATAGAATAAACAATAACAAAGTAGCTTTATCGGTTATCTTTGGTTTTATTGTTTACCTAGTAACACAAATAATAACTTTACTAAGTGCTTTCTTAATAAGTTTATTCAACCAAGACTTAATGAATCTATTTATAACGAATGAAGTAGCAAATGTTGAGATGATAAAAACTTTAGGATTTATATGTATTGGAGTCTATACCATAGAATTTATAATAATTTATCTTATAAATACAAAAATGTTCAATAAAGGCGTGAATGTTGATTAAAAACACAAAAAGTAAGAAAAACAAAAAACAGGAATCTTCGGATTTCTTTTTTTAATAATTAAAAAAGAAACAATTCATCGGGTATATGTTATAATGAATTCATAAATGTAGTGAGGTAAAATATGAAAAAAATATGTTATTGCAATCATTGTGGTACTAAAAATTCCATAAATGATTTACATTGTAAAAAATGTGAAAAAGAAATGAAAGACAAAAGCATTCTTTTAGTTGATTATATCTTAAAACGCGGTAAAGAAGAGGTAAAAGGAGAACTAGAAGGAAACTTTCTTGATGTGATTAAGAGTTTCATAAAAAATCATTTGTATGGTGTAATCTTTAGCGTTACAGTCATAACTGCGGTTGCTGCCAATGTTATCGTTCGTCTGCCTGATCAAGAGCATTTAGTAAAAGAGCCAACAGCTATAGTAACCACTAGTTTTAATTCACCAGAAAAACTTTTAAACGCTTTAGAAAGAAATCTAAAAGAAGGCAACGTGAATGAAATTTATTCAATGCTATATCAATACAACTATAAAGATGAAGCAAAAAAACTAAAAATAGATGCATTAACAAGTGAACTTTTTAATCACGTAAAAGGTCATGCTCTAAAAGAAGCAGAAATCGATACATATATGTATGATAACTGGGAACCAATTTCTTCGTTTTGTAAAGAAAGAGAAGGCTTAGACTGCGTAAATAGAATTGACGTTTCAAATTCGAACCATAAATTTTATGAGACAAATATCTTAGCAACTTTTTATAGTACAGACATAGAAAACGAGTACATATCTAAGGGCGAGAAAACTTTTGTAGGAAAAGATGACTTTGATATTCTGTTAGTCGAAGTTGACGGAAACTATTATATAGCGGATCTTTTTGATAATCATTTTGATCCAAATATAATAAGTGTAGGTGGAGATATCTCTAAATTAGACTATGAAACACAAATGGAAATATATGTTGGAAAACCTAGCGAGGAGGGAAACTAATGAAATGTACAAAATGTCAAACTAAGAATTCATATAAGTCAAACTATTGCTATAAATGTGGTAAAGAATTTACAAAAGAAGAACAAGAAGCGGCTAGTAATAGTGGCTTAACAGGTATCTTAAAATCTCTAAAAAAAGTAAAAGATATTCTAACTTCTGATGGATTAAAAGGAAGCAAGCTTTATAAAATAGGCAGTATCGTTATTATTTTCCTTATTGGCCTTACAGGTATCATTGAAAACGGTACACATCTAAAAATAGAAGAAAGCCAAGCATATACTTATAAATATAACAAGGACCCTAATGAATACTATCTTTTCACAGACGAATATGAAACAAAACTAAATTTATATGCACTTAATGTTGATGAAATAACCATTCGTTACTATATTGGAAATATATTGATCGAAGAAAGTATAGTAGAAGACTTAAATGACATAAAGCTTTTATCTTCCTTAGAAAATTCATATTATACGCTAAGTTCAAAAAAGGATACAATCAAATTACATATATACAATAACAAAACAATCACTTTTAAAAACATATAATACTGATATTGCAAAATAAATAAAATTAATTTATAATAAAAAAGAAGGATAGTTATTTATAAAAAAATAACACATTTGATTGGTTTCAAATGCCTTTACAGAGATGGGCACCCGTTTACCTTAACAGCTATTGCCTTAGCTATTAAATAGGTGCCTTTTTTAGTGCTTAATGACTAAAATCAATATTACTATTATAAGTAATGTTATGATTATAAAGAAAAACTTTTCCTTTTTTGTGATACTTATCCATTCTTATTGTAAATTAACATTGCCTCCCCAAGAGGTTAATCTTTATCACGTAAGGGCACCTAAAATCAAATGTGTACAGAAATTATAATAGGTAAAAAATCATTTGTAAACCCTGAAAAACAAGGCTTTTTTTGATAATTTTTTTTACGAAAATTTTAATGAGCAAAATAATAATTTGTCACTAATTTAAACTTCAAATTTGTATTTTAAAAGATTTTTCTCTGCCAATTAACTACAGGTTATATAGGTATAATTTTATTGCATATCAACAATTTGCTCTTAATTTCTTGATAATTCTAAAATAGAATCAAGTGAACCAATAGTATGTTTAAAATCTGGAACAATTATAATATGATTAACCTATGAAAAGAGGAATATTATGAATCAAGAGAAAATTGGTAAGTTCATTGCCGAACAAAGAAAACTTAATAATTTAACCCAAGAAGAATTAGCAGAAAAACTAGGTATCACAAAAAATGCAGTATCAAAATGGGAGCGAGGATTAGGACTCATGGATATGTCTTTACTTAAACCATTGAGTGAAATTCTCCAAGTTAGTATTAACGAAATTCTAGCAGGTGAAAAAATAAAAAGTAATGAAATAGAAAAGAAAAGTGAAGAAAACATAATTAACTTAACAGAACTAATCGAATTACGTACTATGAAATATGGTGTAATTGGCATGGCTCTATTTTTTATGGTATTGGTTATTATTTCAGCTATAAAAGATATTTCTTCATCTAGCTTAGTAAGCTTAATATGTGCCTACAACACCATAACCTTTCTAAGTAGATATAAATTTAATAAAGAAAGAGCAGACCTAACGGCAGGGATTTTATTCTTTCTAGCTACAATCCTAAACACAATAACTTTTATTATAATTTAGCCAAAACAAAGTAGATTAAATTTAATATCTACTTTTTTAGTGATATAATATTTTTATAAATTTAGAGGTGAATAAATATGAACATTGATATCACAAAATTACAACAAGACTTAATTGATTACTTCACCACTGCCATAAATCCTTTTGATGTAGATTTAAAAGGAATAGAGGAAATATACAATTTATCAGAAGATAAATTAATAAGTCTAGCCACATCTAATGGCTTTAATATCGAATTATATAAAATAGAGGAGTGAAAAATATGTTTTTTAAGAAAAAACAATCTAAATTAACAGAAGCCCCATTATATTATTGGGAAGAAAAATCATATATGTTAGCAATTCCTAAAAATGAAGATGAGGATATCTTAAGAGATAGCTTAGATAGAATATCAGCTATTGAAGGAGTAGAAGTAAAAGATAATTATTACAATGTTGAAGAAAATGTTTTCTATGTAAAATTAACTTACGAGAAGGAAGAATACGAAATAGGATACTATCATGGCGGAGTTTCTATTCCAGAATATTATTTAAATAAGAACTTCCTTTTTAAAGAAGAGGAAAAAGAAGCTTTATTAAGTGCAAAGAAATCTATTACAATCTTTATGGCTTTCAATAAAAATCCCAAAAAATCATATCACTTGCAATTAAAATTAGCTTGCGCTATAGTACCAGATCTTATTGGTGTTATGGATGAAAGTGCAGAGAAAATGTTGCCAGCCAAATGGGTTAAACTAACTGCTGACTCTCATGTCTTACCAAATCCAGAAAGTTTATTTACTGTTCAAGCAGTTACTGGAGAAGATAAAGTTTGGCTACATACTCATGGATTAAATCGTTGTGGTATTACAGAACTAGAAATTCTTGAATCAGATGTTCAAAACTATCGTAATCATTACAATTTAATATCAACATATGCCAAGTACTTAATAGATAAAGAAGATTTTAATCCTCGTGAAAATAGTGCTTACATTGGGTGTCTTATTGACTACACTCCAGTTGTTGTTACTTGTAAGTCTTGGACTGAAGGAATCCTAGAATACAAAAAATTAGATTTAGGTGGCATTAAAGATCGTGAAGAAGGCCATAACAGCAACACGAGTATTATTTTCCTTTATCAAAGTGAAGAAGACGAAAACAATAATGTCTTAAGCAAAGTGTCTGTATACGACAAATTGTGGGGTGAAAATCCAATCTTCTTTATGAGTAATGAAGAGACGGCTCGTATGAAAGAATTGGCAATGGAAAGATTCGATTATGCTAAAAAAGCCTTCGAAAATAAAGAGAATACTATTTTAATTAAAATTGGCCTTCCTCTAGAAGAAGAGGGAAAATTCGAACATATCTGGTTTGAACTGCTTGAAATAAAAGGAAAGAAGTTTAAGGCTAAATTAACACAAGAACCATATAATGTAGAAGATATCCACGAAGGCTATGAAGCTTGGTATACAATTGAAAATGTAACAGATTGGATAATATATACAAAAGAATTCGCTGTTAACCCAGATAACATCTATCTACTAGAAAAATAAAAAGGAGAATCAATATGGCTAAGTTTGAAGTAAGAATAAAAGGAGACTTTGATAGTGTCCTAACTACAATAGAAAAAGGTATTTTATCAGGTAGCGTCTCAGCAACCTTAGAAGATAAAAGTGACTTTCAAGATGAAAACATTCGTTGTAGTGTAAGAGTATTTGAACGTTTTAGTTACTGGGGAAGTAATAGAGTAAGTTTAAATGTAACATTATTTCAAAGTTCTAAAGATTATCTTGAATTATCGGCGATAACCTCAGGTGGAAGCCAAGCGATATTTTGGAAAATAAACACAATCGGTGAAGAAAACTTTTTAAATAAACTTAAAGAAGTTTTATATGAAAATCAAAAGAAATAGTAATTAAATATTATGACTTTTTATGACTTTTAAAAAATCAAAAAATATCAATTTTTTAAAATTTTTGCTTACATAAAAAAATAAAATTTGTTATAATCAATAAGTCAGCCACAGCTTTAAAGCGTATAAGAGCTTATAACTCTTATGCGCTTATTTTTTTGCAACAAAAATAAAAAGCTAGTGGGATTTTACCAAAAGGAGGAGGAATAAAAATGGAAAATCAAAATGACAATAAATATTTAGGAGAAGGCAAAATTTCTAAATTACTTTTAAAATTCTCTATTCCATGTATATTGTCTCTACTTATTAGTTCCCTATACAATATAGTAGACCAGATATTCATTGGAAATAGTAGTATTGGTTATTTAGGAAATGCTGCCACAGGAATAGTATTCCCAATAACAATCATCTCTGTTGCATTTGCATGGTGCTTCGGTGATGGTTCTGCGGCTTATCTTTCACTATGTCAAGGTAGGGGAGATACCAAAAGCGCTCATAAAGCCATAGGAAATAGTTTAGTTGTTACATTCATAATAAGCATTATCTTCGTAATATTAGGTTTTATTTTTATGGATAACTTGCTATACCTATTTGGTGCAAGCGAAGCTAGTATTGGACTTGCTCGTGCTTATTTCACAATCATTCTAACATTTATCCCTGTATATATGTTGGCAAATGCAATGAACGCTGTAATAAGAGCAGATGGTTCACCTGCTTTCTCAATGGCATCTACATTAGTTGGAGCAATCATCAATATCATCTTAGACCCAATCTTCATCTTTGTATGTAAATGGGGAATCGAAGGAGCAGCATGGGCAACAATCATTGGACAATGTGCTTCATTAATCCTATCAATCATTTACTACACTAGAACAAAAACATTCAAATTAAGTTTAGAAAGTTTCAAAATGGACTTTGGTGTATTTAGTAACGTTATCAAACTAGGTGTTTCAACATTTATAACTCAAATGTCAATTGTTATCATCTCATTAGTATGTAACATTATGTTAGCTAAATATGGTGCAGAATCAGTTTATGGAGCAGATATTCCAATCGCTGTTATTGGTATCGCTATGAAAGTATTTACAATAGTAATTAATATCGTTGTAGGTATCATTCTAGGTGCGCAACCAATCTTAGGTTACAACTATGGAGCTAAGAAATTAGATAGGGTTAAAGAAACATTCAAGATAGTTTTAATTTCTACAATCATCGTTGGTTTAATCTCAACAGTAGTATTCGAATTGTTCCCAAGTTTTGTAATCGGCTTATTCGGAGCACAAGATGAACTTTATATGGAGTTTGCAGTTCTTACATTTAGAATATTTTTAATGTTTGTTACATTAACTTGTACAATCAAAATGTGTTCTATTTTCTTCCAAGCAGTTGGAAAACCAATTAACGCAGCAATCGTTTCATTAGCAAGAGATATTATTTTCTTTGTTCCTTTAGTTATTATTTTACCTAACTTTATGGGAGTAAAAGGAGCCTTATGGGCTGCTCCAATAGCAGACGTAATTGGTATTATTGTAACTATAATCTTACTAGTAGTATTCTTTAAGAGTCTTAATAAAGAAGCTCTACCAGTTAAATCTGAAAAAACTTCTATCCAAAAATCTCATGCAGGAGTTATCATTACAATTGCAAGAGAACATGGTTCTCAAGGTAAGGAAATTGGTAAACTAGTAGCAGAAACTTTAAACATTCCATATTACTACAAAGAATTAACTGCAATAGCAGCAGAAGAAAGCGGACTTGATAAAGAATTCGTTTCTAAATTAAATGATAACAAAAATAAAGCACATGATTTATATTTAACTACATCACCAGTAAGTTTTGCTATCGAAGCACAAGCAAAAGTACTAAAGAAAATCGCTAAAGAAGGCTCTTGCGTAATAGTAGGACGTGCAGCAGATTATGTACTAAGAGATAACAAAAATATAGTAAGAATATTTATCTATGCAAACGAAGATTATCGTGCTAAAAATGTTATAAAAATGTATGGTGACACAGAAGAACAAGCTTATAAAAATATAGCTAAATCAGATAAGAATAGAGCAGGTTACTATAAGATGGTTTCTGGTCAAAAATGGGGTGAAGTTAAAAACTACGATTTATGTATTGACTCATCTATTGGCAAAGAAGAAACTGCAGAGGTCATCGTAGATTACATGAATAAACTCAAATAATAAAGGAGATTGAATATGAATGAAGAGAAATGTCCATGTTGTCATAACCACTGCAATGTAAATAACTTAAGTTGTGGAAGAGGGATTGAACATTTTTATAAATCTAAAGAAATAAGTGAACCTAAAACATTAAATGAACAAATCATAACGGATTTAAGAAAATGTGGTCATCTATTACATCATAATAAAGACTTAAATATGAATGAATTACTATCTAATTTTTCTTTAGAAGAATTAAATGACCTTCATGAATTATTATCTAAATTTTATAGTAATATAAACTAAAAAAATAAAGCAAATCATCTATCATATAAAGAAGATTTGCTTTTTGTTTTGATTAGATGAATACAAGTTTTTTTAAATTTAATAAAATTCAAAATAAAAGAAGGAAATCTCATCCTTCTTCATCAACCTTAACTAGATTACTATAGTATTTCTTTTTTCCACTTAAGAAATCATCATACAAGTTTTGTTTCCAATGAATATAATCGATGCTTTCTTGAATCTCATGTATTTTATGTTCAAGTTCTTTTAATTTCCCATCTAATACAATTTTTCTTTCAGGGATTGTTTTTTCTCCAGCTAAACACAATTCCATATATTCTTTCATTTCTACAATACTCATTCCACAATTTTTTAAGCATTGTAGACTGCCAATCCAAGCAATATCGTTATCATCAAATATTCGATAATTGTTTTTATCTCTTTTAACATTAGGTACTAATCCTTCATTGCAATAAAATTTTAATGTGTCATAGGAAAGTCCAGTCTTCTCACAAGCTTGTTTCATAGAATAAAGTTCTTTTTGCATAATTTTACATCTCCCAAATAATTTTATATTTTTTTAAAAAAACCATTGACCGTGTGTTACTCACGACATTTACAATGGTATTGTACAAAAGAAAAAATATATTGTCAAGAAAGGAAAATTATTATGGAATATGTAAAACTAAATAATGGCGTAGAAATGCCAATACTAGGATTTGGAGTTTATCAAATCCCTAAAGAAGAAACAAAAAGATGTGTCCTCGATGCTATTAAAGTAGGATATCGTTCTATCGATACCGCTCAAAGCTATTTTAATGAAGCAGAAGTAGGGGAAGCAATAGCAGAATGTGGAATTCCACGTGAACAATTATTCATTACCACTAAAGTATGGATTGATAACTATGGTTATGAAAAGTGTAAAAATTCTGTTATGGAATCTTTAAGAAAACTAAAAACAGATTATATTGATCTTGTTTTATTACATCAACCATTTAGTGATTACTACGGAGCTTATAAAGCTTTAGAAAATCTTTATAAAGAAGGGAAAATTAGAGCAATTGGTGTATCAAACTTCTATCCAGATAGACTAAGTGATATTTGTTTATTTGAAAGAAATGTCATACCAGCAGTAAATCAAGTAGAAACAAATCCAATTAATGCACAGGTTTTAGCGCAAGAAAATATGGAGCGTTATGGTGTACATATTGAAGCTTGGGCCCCATTTGGAGAAGGAAGAAATGGTTTATTCGAAAATGAAATTTTAGTTAATATTGGTAAAAAATACAATAAATCATCTGCTCAAGTAATTCTAAGATGGTTAATACAAAGAGGTGTAATTGCCGTATGCAAATCAACACATGTTGAAAGAATGGAACAAAATTTCAATGTCTTTGATTTTGAACTAACAGAAGATGACATGAGTGAAATTAAAAAGTTAGATACAACAGATAGTTTATTTTTCAATCATCAAGATCCAAAAATGGTCGAATGGTTCGATAACATCGTTAAAGAAAGAAGAAGTAATGAAGATTGTCGTAAAGACAAAAAAAATTGGTAATAGGAAAGTGAGAATTTATGAATAAGAAAGTTATAGGAATAATTATTTGTTTATTAGTAATATGTGCTATAGGAGTTGTAGTATTCTTTATTCTTAATAATAAAAGCTTAAGTGAAGAGAATAATAAACAAAACAACAATACAAATGAAATAATTGAAAACAATAAAGAAAATGAAGAAAAGGAAAATAAAGAGACTGAAGAAAATAACAAAGCAGAAGAATCTGAAGAAGAAAGTACTACTTCAAACGGAAAAACTCTAGTTGTATATTATTCAGCAACAAACAATACAAAAAGCGCAGCAGAAAGCATTGCTAAAAACTTAAATGCTGATATTTTTGAAATAGTACCAGCAGAAGTTTATACCGATGAAGATTTAAATTATGGGAATCCTAATTCTAGAGTATCGAAAGAACATGATGATGAATCTTTAAGAAATGTTAAATTAAAAACTACAAAAGTAGAGAATTGGGATAAATACGATACAATTCTAATTGGTTATCCAATTTGGTGGGGAATAGCAGCTTGGCCAGTAGACACATTTGTTACAGCTAATGATTTCACTGGAAAAACAGTAATTCCATTCTGTACATCAGTTTCATCTGGACTTGGAGAAAGTGGCAAATTACTAGCTGCAGAAGCAAAAGGTGGGAATTGGTTAGAAGGACATCGCTTTGGCTCTCATCCATCATCAGCTGACATCAAATCATTTACAGATAGTATAAAATAGGAGTGATAATAAGGAGTAGTAACACCTACATCTGATGGTGAAGAAATTATGGAAAAATAGAACATAAACAGGAAAAATAATTTATTTTTTCTTTTTTGGAAAAATTATCTAAACAAATTTAACAAACTTTATGTTACAATAGATTTTAAATGATTAAAAAGTAAGGAGAATAAAAAATGGAAAAACAAACTGCAGGAAGAACAAAATTAGGTAACCTAGCACCTAAGTTCGCTGAATTAAACGACGATATATTATTTGGTGAAGTGTGGAGTAGAGAAGATAAGTTATCCCTAAGAGATAGAAGTATGATAACAATCTCTGCCTTAATGGCTCAAGGTTTATTTCCTCAACTAAAATCACATTTTGATTTAGGAAAAAAGCATGGAATTACTAAAGACGAAGCGGTTGAAATTGTAACTCAACTAGCTTTCTATTCAGGTTGGCCAAAAGCATGGAGTGCTTTTGAACTTATAAAGGAAGTATATGGTGATGAAAATGAATAAAGAAGAATTTAATAATATTAATGTATTTGGATTAGGCGAGTCTAATGATTCCTACGCTAAATATTTTAGTGGAGCGTCATTCTTAAATCCTCTTACAAATCCTGCGACTTGTCCATTATTTTTAGCAAACGTAACATTTGAACCAGGTTGTCGTAATAACTGGCATATTCATCGTGCTAAATCTGGTGGAGGACAAATCTTAATTTGTACTGCTGGCGAAGGATGGTATCAAGAAGAGGGTAAAGAAGCTGTTGAACTAAAACCAGGAGTTGTAATTACCATACCAGCAAACGTTAAACATTGGCATGGGGCAAAGAAAAACTCTTGGTTTAGCCACATCGCTATTGAAGTACCAGGGAGTGATACTTCCAATGAGTGGTGTGAACCAGTAACAGATGAAGAATATAACGAATTGGCTTAATTAATAAAAAACATCATTTTTTATAAAAAACACCATATATTCACGTATTTTTCACAAAATGAAATTAAAATATATAACGAATTTTAAAGTTGGACTCTAAAAATAATTGAAATCTTAAAGTTCTCTCAGATGTTTAATTAATAAACAGAAAATTCCAAGTATAGAAAAAAAGCATACGTATATATTGATGATAAGTATTTTACATATATGAGTTTTATCTCTATACTTGAATAAAACACAAAAAAGAATAAAAGGAATTACTTTGAATTAAAAATTGACAGGATGTGTAGTAAATGAAAAATAAATTTAATAACTCTTATGTAATTACTTATATTGTATTAATGCTTGGTATGTTTTTACCAGAAGTGATATTTAAATTAATAAATAAATCGAATATTTTTGATATATCTACGTTAAGAATCTTTTTAGGAATAAATATAATATGTGCAATTGTTTCCTTCTTTTTGAATTTTGCCAACCACATAGTTAAGAAAGTTGTTACTTCTATATTAGTTTTTGCAACTTCTGTCTATGCTTGTGCCCAACTAGGATTCTTTAACTTTTTAGGTGTTTATATTTCTTTTCAAACATCTAGTCAATTAGGAGCAGTTAAAGATTATGTTAAAGACTTTATACGCAGTTTTAAACCATATTTTTTCCTAGTTTTAATCCCATTTATTTTAGTTATTGCATTCTATATCTTTTTCTCTAAGAAAACGAAAAATGAGAATATAAGTTTTAAAAATAACACTTTAACTTCAAGTGCTTTACTTATGGCGAGTATCATTTTATATGCTACAACTATACTAGCTCCAGGTTTGCAAAATAAATATCAAACAGTTTCGACTAAGAATTTATTCTTAACAGCTTCGAATCCAAGCTTAACTGTAGAGCAATATGGTTCTTTAGGATTCTGTTTTCTTGATGTTAAAGCAATGCTTTTTCCAGTAACATTAGAAGAAAACTATGTTATTAACCAAAATTATAATAATGCCTCTAAAATAACAGAATTAACTAGAGAAATTGACGATACACTTTGGCAACAAATTATTGACGAAGAAACCGATAAAACAATGAATTCCTTAAATAACTATTTTATTAATCGTAAAATCACCGATAGAAACGAATACACAGGTCTTTTTGAAGATAAAAATCTAATCGTAATTATGATGGAAAGTGTAAATGATATCTTCATTAATCCTGAATATTATCCAAACTTCTATAAGTTATTGAACGATGGTTGGTATTGGGAAAACAACTATTCTCCTCGTAATTCTTGTGCCACTATGAATAATGAGTTTAGCGGTATGACAAGTCTATATTCTATATATAACACTTGTACAGCTAGTAAATACAAAGCAAATACTTACTATGAAAGCATCTTTAATTTATTTAATAAAACAGACTACACAACTTTCTCAGCCCATGACTATACTGAAGCTTATTATCCAAGAAATACGATTCACACCAATATGGGTAGTGGTGAATACTTTGGTGTTGAAAAGCTTGGTATTGAGTACTCTGATGAATATATTAACTGGGCTAATGACGATGACTTTATGGTTGAAGTTCTAAATATCATTGATGATAAAGTGGAAAATGATGAAAACTTTATGACTTGGCTAACTTCCGTTTCATCACATCAACCATATAGTGTCGATTCAATTCAAGGTAATAAATACTACGATTTAACAGAAGGCACAGATTACCCAGAAGATGTTCGAAGATATATGTCTAAATTAAAAATATTAGATGATGGTCTAGGAATATTACTCGAAGGTCTAGAGAGTAGGGGTATCTTAGACGACACAGTAATCGTTTTATATGGAGACCACTATCCATATGGAATAAGTACAGACAACTTAAATCAAGTATTAGATTATGATACATCAGAGTACTATAACGCTGAAAGAGTTCCATTTGTAATATATAATAGTGAAATAGAAAGTAAAGTTTATAGCGAGTACACATCTTACATAAACATTCTTCCAACATTAGCCAATCTATTTAACATTGATTATGATCCAAGATTTTATCTAGGCACAGATCTTTTAAGTGGAGACTACGAATCAAGAGTAGTATTTGCTGATGGCTCTTGGAAAAATGAAAAATTCTATTATGACGCAACGAAGAATAAAATCACTAATTTTACCGATGAAGAACTTTCACTTGATGAATTAAAAGCTATCAATGATGATATCAATACCAAAATTAGTGTAAGTAATAATGCAATAAAAAATAACTATTTTGCCTATCTAGAGAAGAAACTTACTCAAAAAAGCAGTGATAGCGAAGAAAAAAATGTTACTGATAATAAAAATAGCAAAAATAGTAAAGTAGTTAATGGATCATAATAAAATAATTTAAATAAGTAAAAGTAATGAAAAATCTCATTACTTTTTTATTTGCAACAACTTATAGTAAAATACACCATAAAACTATTGACAATAAAATACATATAGTTTAATATACTATATGTAAGGAGGGTAAAAATGATTAGTTATGTTTCAACTAAGAGAGAATACTTACCAAAGTTTCTAAAAAAATTAAAGAAGTTAAAAGAAGAACCTATATTTTCTAATAGTGAAATAGTAGGAAAAAAGACTTACTATGAAGATCATGGTATCTCTTTAGTAGTAGAGCGTTATTACAATCTAAACAATTTATGTGTAATAAGAACTAACTCTAAAAGCTATAAACCAGAAAAAGGCCTAATTAAAGTATCAGATACATTCACTCAAGAAAACATCTTATCTGGATTTATTAAAGTTCCTAACTTTATTTTAGAAGGAACAGATGGAATAGGAAAAACAACTACTATTGAAGGACTTCTAAGTGACAGAATCGTCTGTTTCGATAGAGAACTTGATAATATCTGCAAGTATATGTTGTTTGATGTTCCAATGGAAGTAAGAATAAAAAATTATAAAGAGTATTTAGAAAAAGCAAGAGAAAAAATTCTATTTTTAGTTAATAGAGATGAAGAAGAAATAAGAAGACGTATATTTTCACGAGATGTCATAACTGAATTTGATAGATATGCAGTCGAATACAATAAGATGTATTATGAAACATTCAAAGAAATGGAAAAACGAGGCTATTTATATGACAGATTATTCATGCTTGATTGTACAGGTTTATCTATTCCAGAACAAAAAGAGCAAGTAAAAAAATTGGTGATTAGGTGATTTTATGCCAAGCATTGTAGCTCATTATATCTGTGGAAAATTAGTTGCTAAAAAATTAAATATAGTAAGCAATGAATATATAAAAGGTAACCTATATCCAGACTATATTGATGTAACTTACCACTATCGAATAGCTGGAAAAAGATTTGAAATACCTAATATAGATGAATTCATAAAAGAAAACAATCCTACTAACAATTATTTCAAACTTGGCTTTTTAACTCATTTAATATTAGATAAACTATATTTAGACGACTTTGTCCTAAATGACATATATTCCAAAATAGATAACCAAATTAACATATTTGAAGAAGCTGATATTTATAATGACTACACTATAATAAGCACAAAATTATTAAATAACTATAATTTTAATCTCGATGAAATAGATAATTTAATGTTAAGAGAAAAGAATATCAATATAACTAAATATAAAAAGAATATTGAAGTCATTAGAAAAAATAAGGATAAAAATCTAAAATATTTAAATACCCAAAGTTTTATTCATTTCTTAAATGAAGCAGCCGATAAAATCAGCGAATATATAATAACCAATAAATATTACAATTAGAAAGAAGAATAAATTATGATAAGTGCAAATTATTTACCAAAAAGAAAAGAAGTTAATGTTGATTTTGAAACAAATTTAACTAAGTATATTTATGAAGAATGTGACTATATCAAAGATATAAATAAAGTATATCCATGGCTAGATAAAATGATTAAGCAAGCTCTTGCTAATGGTCTATTCTTTAGAAATAGCGAAAATCATTCAAGTTTTAATTACTGGCAACCTTTATCAAACGCAGGAGTTCCTGCAGTACCAAGACCAGATTACATTCACGAACTAACATTCTTTATTCATGATGTCCTACATCACTTAATACCAGATTTACAAATTACAGGCAGAAGTGAACTCGATAAAAGAGTTTATATTATTGAAAGAATGTTAGGAGAAGGAGTATGCTTAGTCCTAGCAGATATGTATTTTATTGACGCACTAAAAGAACTAGGTATTGAATACGATTACTATAAAAAGAATATCTATCAAGGATTTAATGCCTTAAGAAAGAATACCTTATATGATAACTTATTAGGAAATGTTATGTTCTGCACTCTAGGAACAAAAGATTACTTCAAAATTGATCAAGATTATGCAAGTGATTTAGACACTTACCTTGATTGGTTTGCTCCAGTATACATAAGTGACTTAAAATGGACTTTATCAAATGTTAACTCTAAATTATGTAGAGCTAAGTCTTCATTCGATTGGTTTGATGATTATAAAAATATGATTCCAGGTGGTATATCGAAGGATAGCAGATTGATGCTAAGTACAAGTTACATAATTGATAAATTAAAATTAACTCATGAGATGACTGAAGAAGAACTAACTAAAAAGATATTTGATTATGTTTATGAAAACATCTTAACTTATGATGGTGAAGTAGTAGAACAAGAAAGCAATAAGAAAAAAAGATTCTATGGTTTCCAAGCTAAAATCGCTTATGATTATAATTTAGACAAAGCACTTTATAAATCTTTAATTGAAAAAGAAGAATACGAAGAATTTGAGAAAGTTTATCAAAGTGATGTCGAAGAATTATTTAACAAACGTTTAATTACAGAAAAAGAATACAACATATTTAAAGAGGTATATCCACATCATACAGCTTGTTTCATCAGCTATACTAGTAAATATGTTGAAGATGTTAAATTAAGCGAATATTCTAAAAATTATATATTTGGAGTCCTATAATGAACACACGTGAGAAAACAAGTAAATTAATTGAATACTGTGGTGGTCGCGTTCTTGATGATAGATATGTTGTTGAACCAGGTGTTGTCTTAATATCTAAAACAGTTAATGTTATTCCTGAAGAAGTAAGAGAATTGTTTAATCTTACAGATGACAACAAACAACTAGCAGAGTTAAACGCCAGAATTACTTATATGAATTTCAATGAACCAAGGAGTGGATATGTCGAAGACATTATTAATAACAAAAAGCATCAATCTATTTTATCTAATATAAATTTAGGATTCCTAATAGCGGGAGTGAAAGGAGAAACTTTATTAGAATTTGTAAGTAGTGGAGCAAATATTAGTAGACAAACAACTTCAAGAACAAGATCAGCTGATGATACTCTATATGTTGCTAATGAAGATGATATACCTTTTATTGAAGAATATTTGCATTTAAGAGAACAATACTTGAGAGTTTATCCTTTAAGTAAAGATAAAGATGATATTGAAAAACGTAACGAATTTAACTTGTTTACAAAAGCAATGAGTTTTACTGTATCTATGAATCTGTATGATTGGGTTTATTATGTAGATAAAAAGATTATTCAAGATTATGAATATGAATTTAAAGACATTTGTAGAAGAATAAAAGCCTTAATAAAAAAAGAATATCCTTATATTGAATTTGAAAGTGATAAAGAGGTATACACTAAACGCAAAAAGCCCTAAAAATAACTTAATATAAAAAATAAAGCAGACAAATAAAAAATTTAAGTCTGCTTTATTCATGTTATAATATAATAAAAATGAAAGAAGAATTACTATGAAACAAGGAATTATTTTTGATTTAGATGGAACTTTATGGGAAGTAACAAACACTACATATAATAGCGTTAATGAAATAGCCAAGAAACATAACTTAGACGAAGTAAAAATAGAGACAATCCGTAGTGTGTTCGGCTGCAATAAAGAAGAATCAGCCAAGTTATATTTTCCATCTTCACCTTTAGAAGAAGCATTAAAATTGACTGATGAAATTGCAATTATAAATATTCATAACTTGAAAAAGTATGGAGGGAATATATACGAAGGCCTAGAAAGTTCTTTGAGAAAATTGAAAGAAAAATATGATTTATTTATTGTTAGTAATACCGATAATAAAGAGTATATCGAAGCATTTTTAGAAACTTCAGGTTTAAATAACTATTTTAAAGATTACATAGCTGCTAGTGAATTAAAGATTTCTAAAGCTGAGGCAATTAAGAAAATAATTAGAAATCATAATTTATCAGAATCAATCTATGTTGGAGATACAATAAAAGATTATGAAGCAACAAAGCTAGCAGGTATTCCATTTATTCACGCAAAATACGGCTTTGGAAAAGATTTAAAAACAACATATTGCATTAATTCGATAACAGATTTACCAAGTATTGTCGAAAAAGTGTTGAGATAAAGTAATAAAAAGGAGAGTAGGAATGAAAAAGAAAACCAAAGTTATTATATTAACTATTCTTACTATACTAGTTCTATGCTCGTTTTATCTTCACTATGAAAATACAAAATTACAAGTAAGCAAATACAATATAAAAAATAGTAAAATACCTAGTGATTTTAACAATTATAAGATTGTTCAAGTATCAGACTTTCATAATACAAAATCGAAAACTTTAACCAATGATTTAATAAAAGAAATCAAAGAACAAAATCCAAATATTATTGTTCTAACAGGGGATTTAATTGACGCCAATAAAACGGATATAGATATAGCAATTAACTTTATAAAGGAAATAAATGACATTTCTTCAATTTATTTCATCTCAGGAAATCACGAAGAAAGCACAAGTGCATATAGTACTCTAAAAGAGCAGCTAGAAGAAAACAATGTTATAATTCTAGACAACAAAGCAGTGATTCTAAAAGAAGCTGAATCAGAAATGAACTTAATAGGAATTAGTGATCCACAAATAATTAATGATAGTTTTTTCTCAGATTCTGAAAAGATAAAATTAGAATTAGAAAATGTTGCATATGATAAAAGCAAGTATAGTATTTTATTATCACACCGACCAGAAACTTTTGATACCTATGTTGAAAGTGAACTTGACTTAGTTTTAACTGGTCACGCTCATGGTGGCCAAATAAGGATTCCCTTTATAGGTGGAGTAGTTGCTCCAAATCAAGGATTATTTCCTAAATATACAAGTGGCAAGTTCCATAACAAAAATACAACTATGATAGTAAGTCGCGGTATTGGGAATAGTATTCTACCTTTTAGAATAAACAATCGCCCAGAATTAGTAGTGATAACTTTAAATAACGAATAGCATATCGAATAGGAGAGTCAAAAATGAAATTTGGTTGGATAAATATTTTTGGTACTGTAATTCTTATAATTATGTTAATACCAAATATTATATATGCTCTAAAAGAGAGAAATGTAGAATACAAATATGAAAACAAAGTAGTAAATATTTTAGAACAAGTAGGAAGATATTTCTCAATGTTCTTTCTTATCTTTCCAATTGGGGTATCAGGATTTTCTAGCGTCACTTTTATGCTTATATATCTAATCTGTAATAGTATTTTCTTGCTAGTATACGTGATAATTTGGTGCTTTTATTTGAAAAGTCCAAGTCTAAATAAATCTTTGATTTTATCCATTCTTCCAACACTAATATTTTTAATTAGTGGTGTTGCATTAAATCATTGGTTATTAATTATTTCATCCCTAATATTTGGAAGTACTCATATTTACATAACATACAAAAATAACAATAAAAATAATTAAGCAAATTAGTCTATCTAAACGATTTGCTTTTTCCGTGCTATAATAATGATAAATTTAGAAAAGGAGAATATATTATGGAATTAGAAAATATTGAAGAATTAACTAGTGAAGTAGAAAGTACAACTATCGAGACAGAACCACTATTTGAGGAGTATGTTGATTTTGAAACATTCAGTAAATCAGATTTTAGAGCAGTTAAAATTAAAGATTGTAAGAGTGTTCCTAAAAGTAAGAAGCTATTAGAATTCACTCTAGATGATGGAACGGGGGTAGACAGAACTATCCTTAGTGGTATTCATGCTTACTATGAACCAGAGGACTTAATCGGTAAAACAGTTATAGCTATTCTTAACTTACCACCACGTAATATGATGGGAATAGACTCTTGTGGAATGCTTATGTCAGCAGTTCATACTGAAGAAGGGGAAGAAAAACTACATTTATTAATAGTAGACGATTCAATCCCAGCTGGGGCAAAATTATACTAATATAAATAATTATAAGTTGTATTTTTAAATAATATACATATAATTATTTGGTGATGATATGTTTAAAATTAAAGATGCATATTATGCAGCTTCTATTCTTGGAGTTAAATTTAATGATTATACTCCTGAAGAATTTCTAGATGGAATTAACATTGAGCTAGAACATGGAACAGTAAATCGTAAAACTAATGTAACAAACGATGACTTAATTATAACAGCTAAAATAGCCTTAGCTCACTTGAATGAATTTCCTAACTATTATAATAAAGTATATGGTCTAAGAGCATTTGAAACATTTTTAGAAAGTAAGCTAAAAAAATAAACTTTAAATATAAAAAGTATTAATGTTAAAAAACTTTGACAAAGTTCCAAAATCCTTTGGTAGATTTGTTAAAAATAATTTCATTATAATTGCTATTGGAAGAAGGGAAAAAATGAAATTAGGAGAACACATTTTAAAACTAAGGAAGAAAACTGGACTTTCACAAGAGCAATTAGGTGAATTAGTAGATGTTACAAGACAAACTATTTCCAACTGGGAACTTGGTGCAACAGAGCCAAATCCAAGACAACTTAAATTATTATCTAAAGCACTAAACGTAAGCATTGATGAACTTTTAGATAATGATATCAAAAGTGTGATTGAAGAAAAAGTGAGTAACACCGAAAAATTAGCAGGAATAATTATAAATATTCTAAAGTTCTTTGCTATATTTATAATTGCTAGTCTTATATTGATTATTATAGGAGCATGTATATTTTCAAATGCAAGAACGATAACGACCACAAGTATAGAAAATCTAGAAATATCTTGTTCCTTAAATAACAAAGATTATCTAATTGAAGTAGGAACAGATGGTTACTATAATTGCTCGAATTGCGATAAAGAGTTGCAAGTAATTTTAAAAGAGGACTATATTGACTTTGAAGACTTAGAGTCAACAGAAGAAAATATAACTTCCTATTTTGACAAACACAATGGTACGTGTGAATAATTTAATCTAAATGAAAACAAACAAGAATTTATTTCTCTTGTTTGTTTTTTTCTCCCCATTCACATAACTGGTCTAAAATAGGCATCAAAGTTTTACCTTTATCAGACAAATAATATTCTACTTTAGGAGGAATCTCATTATATTCTTTTCTAACAATTAAATTAGAATCTTCTAAATCCTTTAAATTAGCTGTTAACGTTTTAAATGATATCGGATCTAAAAATCTTTTAAGTTCATTATATCTAAAAGGACCATAAAAAGCTAAAGAATATAGAATAGATAATTTATATTTACCAGATATTAAAGACATACTATATGAGAATCCACTATCTTCAAAATTCATTCTGGTTTTATGTTCATTACTCATAAGACACTCTCCTTTAGGTAAGTACTATACAAAAGGATTATAGCGTAATATAATGGCAATGTAAAGGAGAGAAGAAAATGAGAAAAAATATCAAAACTACAGAAGCAATATTCCCAATGCCAGTTTTAATGATAGCAACGTATAATGAAGATGGAAGCGTAAATGTTATGAATGCAGCATGGGGAACAATGTTAGAAAGAAACCAAGTTATATTAAACCTAACTGAAACACATAAAACTGTTAAAAATATTAAAGAGAGAAAAGCTTTTACAGTATCTATAGCGGATAGCAACCATGTTACAGAAGCAGATTATTTTGGAGTTGTATCAGGAAATAATACACCGAATAAATTTGAAAATAGCGGTTTAACTGCTACTAAATCTGAATTAGTTGATGCCCCAATCATTAACGAATTTCCTATTTGCTTAGAATGTGAATTTATTGAATATGGAGATTGTGGAGTAATAGGTAATGTTGTTAATACATCAGTAGATGAAAGTGTTATGGACGGCGATAATGTTGATATTACTAAAGTTTCTGCAATTGCCTTCGACCCATTCACACACGGCTACTATAAAGTAACTGAAAGAGTAGGAAATGCTTTTAAAGATGGTTTCCAATTAAAAAAATAGTAAAATTTATAAATATAAAAAACATATTGACAACTTAATTAAAATATAATAAAATTGCTATTGTTTGCTTAAGCAATTAGAAAAATTATAGGTTCATCGGAGGACAGGTGCATCGTAATGCCGAGATTTGATTATTCAAATCTCCTGTCGATAAGATGTCGAGTGAGCTCGGTAATATTTTAAATAATATTCCGGGCTCTTTTTTTAGGAGGTAAAATATGAACAAAATTATAACAATAAGTAGGGAGTTTGGCTCAGGGGGAAGAGAAATTGGTAAAAGATTAGCTGCCAAGTTAGGGTATGCATATTATGATAGTGAAATAATTAACTTGCTTGCGAATGCCACAGGAAAGTCAGAAGAATATATTCAAAACATATCAGAAAGAGGTGTTTATCCTTATGCTTTTCAATTTGCAAAATCATTTTCAATGTATTCAAAAATGCAACAAGAACAAACTGATATGATGATAACACAACAAAAGATTCTAAAACAAATTGCCGAAAAAGGAAATTGCGTTATTGTTGGTAGAGGAGCAGATAGAATTCTTCGAGAGTACAATCCAATGAATATATTTATCTATGCAAATATAGAATCTAAAATTAAAAGATGTAGAAAAAAAAGAAAAGATGAATCATTAACTGATAAAGAATTGATGCAAAAAATAAAAGAAATAGATAAAGAAAGAGTGAATTATCATAATATAATTTCTCATGTAAAATGGGGAAGCAAAGAAAATTATCACTTATGTATTAACACATCAAATTTAGAGATTAAAAATATAATTTCTCCACTAGCAGATTATATAGAAAACTTTTTTGGGAGGGATAAAAAATGATAGAATTAAAAGAACATTTTTCATATAAAAAACTAATTATGTTTACGTTACCAACAATTATAATGATGATATTTACTTCTATCTACGGAGTAGTAGATGGTATATTTGTGTCCAATATTGTAGGTAGTGAAGCATTTGCGGGTGTTAATTTAATTATGCCTGCTATAATGATTCTAGGATCTGTTGGATTTATGATAGGTACTGGAGGAAGTGCATTGGTATCTAAAACGATAGGTGAAGGCGAAGAAGAAAAAGCAAATAAATACTTTTCTATGCTTATTTATCTGGTATTAATTGCAGGTATTACTCTAGCAATCGTTGGTTTCATATTTATAAAACCAATTTCTATTGCTTTAGGAGCAGAAGGGGAAATGATTAGTATTTGTACTATGTATGGGAAAGTACTACTTATAGCAATGCCATTCTTCTTATTACAAAACTGTTTTCAAAGCTTTTTAGTAGTTGCTGAAAAACCAAAAATGGGACTTATTATCTCTATTATTGCGGGAGTAATAAATATGTTCTTAGATTTCCTATTTATCTATGTATTTAAAATGGGAGTATTTGGAGCCTCTCTTGCAACTGGTTTAAGCCAAGTATTTGGCGGAATCGTTCCTTTAGTATATTTCATTCGTAAAAATAGTACAAAGTTAAAATTAGTTAAAACAAAGTTTGAACTAAAACCACTAATAAATGCTTGTGCAAATGGTTCGAGTGAGATGGTAACAAATATTTCGATGTCTTTAGTAAATATGTTATACAATTTGCAACTAATGAAATATGCAGGGGCGAGTGGTGTAGTTGCTTATGGAATTATCATGTATGTTGGTTTTATTTTCTCTGGAACTTATCTAGGATATTCTATCGGTTCAGCACCAATTATCGGTTATCATTATGGAGCAGAAAATACTGACGAATTAAAAAGTTTATTTAAAAAGAGTATAAAAATGCTCGTTATAACTTCTATTGTAATGACGATATTTGCTGAAATATTATCAAGCCCACTTGCTAGTATCTTCGTTAGCTATAATGAATATTTGCTTGATATGACTACTAATGCAATAAGATTATTTTCGCTTTCCTACATAATAAGTGGAATCAATATCTTTGCTTCATCATTCTTTACCGCATTAAACAATGGATTAGTGTCAGCAATTATTTCATTTTTAAGAACATTATTATTCCAAATTGCAATGATATTCATACTTCCTGCGTTATTTGGATTAAACGGAATATGGTTAGCAGTTGTAGTAGCTGAATTATTATCACTGATAGTAAGTATAGCCTTCCTAATAGCAAATAGAAAAAAATATAATTACATTTAAAGAAAATAAATTTTAAAAAGCAAATCATCGAATAAAGAAAATTTGCTTTTTCTTTGCTTTTATTTAGTAGTATAATAAAAAGAGTACTTGAAACATAATTATATAGGAGGAATAATGAAAAAAACAATTTTAATACTTTTCTTAATATTATGCTTGAATTTACTATGTGGTTGTGTAAATAATACGACCAATATTAAAGATTCTAATATAAATAATACTACAAAGGAGAACAAAGAAATGAATGAATTTGTATCAAAAATAAATATAACAATGAATAATAAAACTTTTACTGCAACGTTAGAAGATAACGAGACATCAAGAGAATTAATTAGTAGATTACCACTAAATATTATAATGAATGAATTAAATGATAACGAAAAATACTACTACTTTGATAATTCTTTACCAAGTAATTCCAAGAAGGTAGATAAAATCAATAATGGGGACATCATGTTATATGGAACAGATTGTTTAGTTATATTTTATGATACTTTTAACACCAACTATAGCTATACTAAAATAGGCAAGATAGACAATAGTGAAGATTTAAAAGAAGTAGTGGGTACAAACGATATAGAGGTTTATATTTCAAAATAAAATAGCAAAAAAATTCAATTTATAATTTATTGAGCAGATCATTTATAAAGTTGATCTGTTTTTTAATTTTATAAAATAACTCTTGACAAGTGAATGGGTATTCAACTATAATTGTATTAGTTGAACAAATATTCAACTAAATGTATATATTTATATGGAGGAGTATATGGTAAAAAATGAATTTGTATGTGATTGTAATGTCATCCATCAAGACATCGTAGATAAAATTAAGAATCAAATGCCTGATGAGAAAACATTTGATAATTTAGCAGAGTTCTTTAAACTAATAGGAGACCCAACTAGACTAAAAATATTATTTGCCTTAGATAAAGAAGAAGTATGTGTATGTGATATAGCAAATACTTTATCTATGAGTAAATCTTCAATTTCACATCAACTAGCTGTTTTAAGAAAAAGCGAAATTATTAAATGTCGTAAACAAGGCAAAGAAGTGTATTATACATTAGATGACAATCATATTAACGAAGTGTTTGAGATTGCATTAAATCATATCAATCATAAAAATAAGGAAAGGAAAGAAAAATAATGAAATTAAAATTTAAAATAGAGGGTTTGGATTGTGCTAACTGCGCAAATGAATTGGAAAGTAGTATTGCAAAATTAGAGGAAGTAGTTTCTGCATCAATTAGCTTTATGACACAAAGAATGGTAATAGAAACAAACACAGAAGATCAAGCAGCTTTAATCGAAAAAATTGAAAATTTAATAAAAAAAGAAGAACCAGATGTAACGATCACATTAAAGTAGGTAGCGTATGAAAAAAAGATTTATAAAAATAATTGTATCTCTTATCATTTTTATCGTAGCCAATATATTACCATCTACTTTCGAAATATTAAAAGATGGATTATTAGTAATTGCTTATTTAATAGTTGGTTTGGATATTTTAAAAAAAGCATTCAGAAATATTACAAGAGGAAAAGTATTTGACGAAAACTTTCTTATGGCTGTCTCAACTATCGGGGCATTTTGTATAGGAGAATTTCCTGAAGCTGTAGCCGTTATGCTTTTCTATCAAGTAGGTGAATTATTCCAAAGCTATGCCGTTGATAAATCAAGAAAATCAATATCTAGCTTAATGGACATTAGACCAGATTATGCCAATGTCTTACGTAATAACGAAATAGAGAAAGTTGACCCAGATGATGTTAATATTGGTGAAACCATCGTTGTAAAACCAGGTGAAAAAATTCCTTTAGATGGTATTGTAATAGATGGTGAATCAATGATAGATACACAAGCCCTAACAGGCGAATCAGTACCCAGACATGTCTCTTTAGATGAAGAAGTCTTAAGTGGTTGCATAAATGTTGATGGTGTAATCAAAATAAAAGTAGAAAAAGAATACGATGATTCTACAGTAAGTAAAATACTAGAATTAGTTGAAAATGCAAGTAATAGAAAGTCAAAGTCAGAAGATTTTATTACAAAATTTGCTCGCATTTATACTCCAGTAGTTGTAATAATAGCAGTCATTTTAGCAGTTATTCCTCCATTAATTATAAATGGCGCTTCATTTAGCGACTGGATATATCGTGCATTATCTTTCTTAGTAGTATCATGCCCTTGTGCTTTAGTCATTTCAATTCCTTTATCATTCTTTGGTGGAATTGGTGCTTCATCTCGTATTGGTGTATTAGTAAAAGGAAGTAATTACCTAGAAAAAATTGCTAATACTGAAATGGTTGTCTGCGATAAAACAGGAACATTAACAGAAGGTGTCTTTGAAGTAGTGAGTATAGATGCAATTGGCATCTCAGATGAAGAATTATTAAGACTCGCTTCTCATGCAGAATGTTTCTCAAATCATCCAATTTCTTTATCACTAAAAAAAGCTTATGGTAAATTTATTAATAATGAAATAGTTATCAAAACACAAGAAGTATCAGGTCATGGTGTAATAGCAACAGTAGATGAAAAAGAAGTCTTAGTTGGTAACGAAAAATTAATGAAAGAAAATAACATTAAATTCAAGAAAAACAACTTGATTGGAACAATTATTTATGTTGCTATAGATGGTGAGTTTGCTGGTTCTATCCTAATATCTGATAAAATTAAAGAAGATTCTTACGAAGCCATCGCATCACTAAAAAAATATGGCATCGATAAATTTATAATGCTAACAGGGGATAGAGAAACAATTGCTTCTGATGTAGCAAACAAGTTAAATATTAATGAGTATTATTCTGAACTTCTACCAGATGAAAAAGTATCCAAAGTAGAAGAACTTATGAAATCAAAAAAATCAGGAAAGAACTTATTATTTGTAGGGGATGGAATCAATGATGCTCCAGTCCTAGCAGTATCTGATATCGGAGTAGCTATGGGAGCTTTAGGATCTGACGCAGCAATTGAAGCAGCAGACATTGTTTTAATGACAGATGAGATGTCTAAGATTGCTAAGACAATACATATTGCTAAAAAAACATTAAGAATTGTTAAAGAAAATATAATCTTTGCTATTGCAGTAAAAGTAGCAGTCTTAATACTAAGTGCCTTCGGACTATCTACAATGTGGGAAGCTGTATTTGCTGATGTCGGTGTTTCCATTATCGCAATACTTAATGCTTTAAGAATTCTATTGATCAAAAATAAATAAAGTAAATTCATTCTAGAATTTACTTTTTTTATGCTATAATAGTTGAAAATTATATGGAGGATTATATGGATATTAAATTTGAAATAAATGGTGTAAATTTTAACGTAAGAAGTTCTTGTATAATAAAAGATAAATCACATAAAAAAGTACTTTTGACTAACATGAGAGCAATTACTGATCATGAGGCATATCTATTACCTGGTGGTAGAATAAATACCTTAGAAAATACAAAAGAAGGAATAATCAGGGAAATAGAAGAGGAATTAGGTATTAAATTAGAATATAAACTAATATCTATCGAAGAGAATATATCAAAAGAAACTAATTTTCATATGTTAGAATTTGTCCACTATGCCCAGATAGATAACTTTGATATTATAAACTGTCTTGATGATGGTTGGGATAAGTTTAAAATTGTAGATATAGAAGAAATAGATGAGTTAGATATTAGACCTAAAACAATGAATTCATTAATTAAACAAGATACATATGAAAAGATAACCCATAATATTAACTACGATTGGATATAAAACAAATCTAAAATATAGTAGATTTGTTTTATATATGGTAAAATTAATTTATAAATAAGTAACAATTACATGGAGGAATTATGAAAGATTTAATAGATTTTATTGCTTTAATTATTTTATATATTTTTGTATTTTATAAAAAATGGAAAGATAAAGGAAAAGATGCCTTATTAGTGAACACTCTTATGTATATTTATATATCTTTTGTTCTATATTTTACTTTGATGCCTATAATTACATCTATTCCATTTATATTTAACCACCCATATACTCCAATGAATTTAGTTCCATTCATAGATATTACAATGGGTAGAGGAGATTTCTTAAGACAAGTAGTATTAAATGCAATAATGATGATGCCATTTGGATTTATGTTTCCAATTATCAAAAGCAAAGAAAGCAATAAGTTATTTTTAAAAACAATTCTTTATACTTTCTTATTTAGTCTATGTATAGAATTATTACAACCACTAATTAGCGGCTCTAGATCATCAGACATAACGGATTTAATAACAAATACCTTTGGTGGATTTATAGGATATATTTTCTATCTTATATTCAAACCATTAATTAATAAAATATTGAATTTTATCAAATCAAAATAAATATTAATAGAATAGCATTCAAGCATGTTAATTATTGAAAAATAAAAGAAAATATTATAATTTAATAAAGAAAGAGATAATGTATGTATGAAAAATAAAGTTGCAATTATGTGGGGAATTACAGCATTTTGCCTAATTATGACAGTAGTATTTTGGTTCTTAATGAATAAAGTAGAATTGAACTATGAAGAAGTAACTGCAATCGTTACTAATACTTCCAGCAAAGATATTGTAAACAAAGATACAGGCAATAGAACAACATTCTATGAAATTATAGTAGAATATGAAGGAGAAGAATACGAACTTCAAAACGTTCATGGCTTATCAGGCTATTATAAAGGAAAGAGTGTAAAAGCACTATTATCTAATGGCAAATTATATGCGAATGTTGAAGGAATAAAATCTACTTCACCAGTTGCTATAGTCTATTTCATCTTTCTATTTGGAACATTTGGAATGTTAATTGCTTCATCCACCTATATGTCTAAAGCGAAACAAAAAGAAAAAACTGAAACAAAAAAAGAAACAGCAAAATAAAAAGCAAAGCAAGTCAAGAAGATAGAAGACTTGCTTTTTTCGTGATATAATCAAGTTACAAAAAGAAACGAGGAATTATAATATGAAAGTAATAACAGTATGTGGCAGTCTAAAATTTAAAGAAGAAATAATTAAAGAAGCTCTAAATTTAGAATTACAAGGCAATGTTGTAATAACACCAATATTTCCTATAAATGATACCGACAAAGATAATTTTACAAAAGAAGAATTTGAAATACTTGGCAGAATGCATAAAGAAAAAATAAAATTATCTGATGCTATCTATGTTGTGAACGTAAATGGTTACATTGGTTCAAGTACAAAAAACGAAATAGAATATGCTAAATCTCTAAATAAAGAAATACTATATTATACAGATTTAATTGATTAAAATAGTTTCTCTTAAATCTGTTTTTTTTATATATAATAAGCAATGTAAAGTACTTTTGACAGACAAGAAAAATTTCATTTTATAAAATAATATTGGAGGTGCAAAAATGGATATTGGAAATAAAATAAAAGAATATAGGATACATTGTAATTTAAATCAAGAAGAACTAGCAAATAAAATTTTTGTATCAAGACAAACTGTTTCTAATTGGGAAAATAACAAATTTTATCCTGATATAAAAAGTATAGCTTTATTATGCAATATCTTTAATGTCTCAGTGCAAGATTTTATAGAAGGAGATTTAGAAGAAATGAAAAAAGTCGTAAATAAGGGTGACATGAAAGTATTTAATATTATAAGTTGGATATTTACAATTGAATTAATTACAATGGTAATTAGTGCATATCCTTTATCTAAATATGCGGGAAGAATAGGTTGCATAATTTGGTTTATCTTTATGATAATAACTATGGCTACAGCTACTATTATCGAAGTATATAAAAAGAAATATGATATTCAAACATACAAAGAAATAATTGCGTTTTGTGAGTCTAAAACTTTAAGTCGTGACGATAAAAACCAAGAAATCGGTAAACGTCCTTATCAAAAAATCCTACTAGCTATTATCTCTGGAATCATAGCACTTTTAGTAATGATAATTATGCACTTAATATTAGGATAATAAAGTATTAAGACTACGTAAAAAGGCAAATCTATCTACAAGATTTGTCCTTTTTTTGATATAATTAAATAGAAGGATAAATAGCAATTTATTAGGGAGGAAATATGAAGAAAAAGATAATAGGAATAATTATAATAATTGTTTTAGTATTAGGTATAGGAGCAGGTGTTGTATATAAAATTATTGAAAAAGATGTTACTGATAGAGAAACATTTAATTTTAAAACTGACACAAACGGTTCTAATGACACAGTAAGTCATGATGAGCATTCTTTTTATGGAAAAATAATTGAAGTGTCTTCATCTTATATTATAGTTGAACCAAATGAAAAGGAAGAAGAAAGAAAAAGTTCTGATAAGTTTCATATAGAGTTGAAAAACAATAATACAACTTATAAAATTGGTACAAATGTGAAAATAACTTATATTGGAGATATTAACGAAAGTTATCCAGCCCAAATTGGAACAACTAAAATAGAGATAGTATCAGAAAAATAAATTACAATTTAATGAACATGAAAATGCAGTCATTGAGGGGGGAAACAATGAAATATATTAAAGAAGATTTAATTGAAGCAAAAAGACAAATTGATTCAACGTTACATAAGTTACGAGAAGCAATAAAAACTCTTGAATCAAAAGAAAATACAGAAAGATATAAATCACAAATCACTTTGGCAAAAAGACGAGTAAAAGCTTTTGAAATAGCAAATTACTTAATAGAAAATGAGATAAAAAATAGCTAGTTTAGCTTTAGAAAATAAGTAATAATACAAAATATAATCTATTTAACTCTACTAATAGTAGGTGTAAAATACAGACTAAATAATATATATTTATTCTCGAAAGGAGAAAAATATGAATCAAGAAAAAATTGGAAAGTTTATTGCTGAATGTAGAAAAAAACAGAATTTAACTCAAGAACAACTAGCTGAAAAATTAAACATCACTTATAAAGCAGTAAGTAAATGGGAATGTGGTAAAGGATTACCAGATGCTTCTATAATGTTAGATTTATGTTCTATATTGAAGATTAGTGTAAATGATTTATTAAGTGGAGAGAGTATTGAAATTAAAGATTACCAAAATAATGCCGAAACAAATTTAGTTAAGTTAAAAAAACAAATAGATAAAATGAGAAAAAACTTTAAGATTGTTTCTTATTTCTTTGGAATAATTACAATTATAATGTTTATAGGCAATATGGTTTTAAATTCTATTTATCATGATAGTTGGGATAACACTTTATATAGTTCAATCGGATTGATAGTCAGTTTTATGTCTTGCTTATTTTGGTTTGCTGCAAGTATATTAAGTTTTAAATATTAAAGATAATTTAAATTGCAATTTGCAGGGCAAATCGTATTTATGGTTTGTTCTTTTGGGCTATAATTAAAGAGAAAGATAAATAGTAATTTAGGAGTGTGGTGATAATATGACCGCTGAAATATTATATGCTGATTTATATGATAAATATGGAGATGACTTTAATTGGATTATGCTATCTTTTATAGATAGAACATATACACAAGAGGCAGAAAAAGAAATAAAAGACGGACACTTTCTTTATGGTAAAAAATTATATTCTATATTTAAGTGCAAAAATAACAATGATGTAATATTTGTTACAGGTAATAATGGTAAAGATTTATATATAATACTTCACTTAACTTATAAAGAAAATCAAGATGTTAGTTATCCAAAATACGAATTATTGGATAACATCTATGAGGTGAAAGAATATTTAATTAAACAATATGAGAATAAAGCGAATTGTTAAATTACAATTTGAAAGCGAGAAGAAGTATTATGGATTTAAAGAAAATAGAAAATTTTATTGATAAGCAAAAAGTGAGTTTTATATGCTCTATTGATGATGAAAACTATCCTAATGTAAAAGCAATGTTAAAACCTAGAAAAAGAATAGGACTAAAAGAATTTTACTTTTCTACTAATACTTCATCTATGAGAGTACAACAATATAAAGAAAACCCAAATGCTGGTGTTTATTTTTATTACAAAGGACTAATTAAGTACGTAGGAGTTATGCTAAAAGGTAAAATGGAAGTCTTAACAGATCAAGAAACTAAAATATGATTTGGAAAAAGGGCGATACAATGTTTTATAAAAAAGGTGTAACCGATCCAGATTATTGTGTTTTAAAATTTACTGCTACGTGTGGTAGATATTATTGTGATTTAAAAACCGAAAATTTTGATATTAAATAAAAACACCAATTTACAAAGCAGATCATTCAGAATAGAAGGTTTGCTTTTTTCATAGTATAATATTCAATGTAAAAAACAAAAGCAGGAATTGATTAAGGAGAATGTTTTTAATGGAAAAAGAAAAAAGAAGATGTACATGGGTAAATTTAAAAAATCAACGATATATTGATTATCATGATAACGAATGGGGGATACCACATTACGATGATAATTATATGTTTGAGTTTTTAGTGTTAGAATCTTTTCAAGCAGGCTTATCTTGGGAATGCGTTTTAAACAAAAGAGAAGGTTTTAAAAAAGCATTTGATGATTTTGATTATAATAAAATAAGTCAGTATGATGATGCCAAAATAGAAGAACTTTATAATAATAACGATATTATAAAAAACAAATTAAAAATAAAAGCTACAATAAACAATGCTAAAATATTTATTGAAATACAAAAAGAATTCAAAAGTTTCTCAAATTATATTTGGTCTTTTTCAAACAATAAAATTATAAAAAATATAGATGATAACTTTAAAACAACATCTGAGCTATCAGACAAAATTTCAAACGACCTAAAAAAAAGAGGAATGAAATTTGTAGGTTCAACGATAATCTATTCATATTTACAAGCTATTGGAATAATAAATGATCACGAATTAAAATGTGAATTTTATAAATAATATCAGCATATAAATAATATTTTTAACAAGTTTATTTAAACTCCTTAAATCGACACTTTTCCTTTTCTGTGTTGTTCAAGAACTTTTTATGAATTGATAAAATAAAATTGTAATTCGAAAGGAAAAGGTGTTTAAAATGAATACAGATAAAATTTATGCAGAACATATTGCGAATGAATATTCAGTTAAGAAAGATTCAAAAGTAATAGCTTTAAAAAAATTAAATAGAAAAGCAAAAAGACCAGCAGAGATATTTGCTTATACAAATGGTATTATTATGTGCTTAGTTTTAGGGGTAGGTATGTGTCTATCTATGAAAGTTATTGGTGATGCATTTATATTAGGAATTATTATCGGAATAATAGGAATCATCGGTATTTTAGTAAATTATCCAGTATATAAAAAAATACTTGAATCATCTAAAGAAAAATATTCCTATGATATAATCAAATTAGCAAATGAAATAGTAGAAGAAAATAAATAAAATAAGGGAGGCAGTACAATATGAATAAACAAGAAAGTAAATATTATCGTACTGCTTCTTTTATGGACGAAGCATTAATTAGTTTATTAAATGAAAAAGATATTGAGTATATAACAGTTAAAGAACTATGTGAGTGTGCTGGAGTAAATAGGTCAACATTCTATCTCCATTATGAATCAATGGACGATTTACTTAATGAAACCCTTGAATACATAACAAACAAGTTAGTAAATTATTTTAATAAGGATGCAAAAGAATTTATTGAAAAATTAAACACAACCCAAAAAGAGGACTTAATTTTTATCAACGAGGAATATTTAAAACCATATTTAGAATTTATTAAAGAGAATAAAAAAGTATTTATAGCGGCATTTAAGAATCCTACTGTTATGAAAACACAAGAAAAATATTCTAATTTAGAAAAATATATATTTAATCCTATTCTTAACAAATACGATATGCCAGATTATAAAAAGAAATATATATTACAATTTTATATTCATGGTATAATGGCAATAATTAAAGATTGGACTATAAATGATTGTAAAGAAGAAATAGAAGATATAATTAAGATAATTGTAGAGTGTGTTAAACCATGAAAGAATTTATAGAACGTCTAAAAAGCAAATACAAACAAATTAAGCCTCATTTCTATCTAATGAATATACTAATATTTATCGCTAAAGTAGTTTTATTTCTTATAACAAAATCCTTGTCCTTCCTAATATCATCTTTATATAATTTAGGAATAGGATTAGCTAAAAAGAAAATATATTCAAATAAAGATAATTATAAGTCTATTGGTAGTTTTGTAATTATAGCCAGTTTATGTTTTATAATTTATTCTATTTGGATAATTATAACTCATAAAATGGTTTCTTATAATTTGTATATTGGCATAACAATAGCAACTATAACATTCTATGATATTGGGTATTCAATATATGAAATTAGAAAGAGTATCAAAAACAAGAATAAACAAAATAACTTATTAATGTCAGTTAATTTAGCAACAGCATTAATATCATTACAATTGACACAATCTGCACTCCTGTCATTTACTCAAGTAGGTATAGACAATTCCTTATATAATGGTATGATTGGAATCATAGTAGGATTAAGTTCATTAACAATTGGTATGAGTATTTGTTTAAAGAACAAAAAATAACTACAAATGACATTTAATGAACAAATCGTATTTAGGATTTGTTCTTTTTTGGATATAATAAAAGAGAAATACCAATATTAATTTACAAATAAGTTAAAAAATTAACTTATTTAATTTTTTAGTATTGACTTAAAGTTAACTTTAACTTGTATAATGAATTTGTTAGGAGGATAAGATATGACATATAGTATAAGTGAAGTAGCAGAGATGATGGAAGTTGAACCATCTACAATAAGGTACTACGATCAAATGGGAATTCTACCAAATATAAGAAGAGAAAATGGTAGAAGAGTATTTGAAGATAAAGACTTTAAGTGGCTAAGAGTTTTAAATTGTATGAAAAAAATCAATATGCCTATAAAAAAAATTCAAGAGTATATAGAACTGGCTCAACAAGGAGATGCAAGCTTAGAAGCAAGATATCAAATGATTTTGGAGCAAAAAAGTATAATTGAAAAAGAAATAAAAGAATTACAAGAATGCTATAAAGAATTTGAGTACAAAGAATGGTACTATAAAACTGCTATGGAAGCGGGAACGGAAGAAGCTGTTGAAAATGTTACATCTACATCTCCAACTTTGGAAATAGATAAAATTCCAAATAATTATAAGAAAGAGGGAGAAAAAAATGAATAAATTGAATTTAGTGAGTGATTGGGATAAAACATTTCCTAAAAGTGATAAGGTAGACCATAGTAAAGTAACATTCAATAATCGTTATGGAATTACCTTAGTTGCAGATATGTATGTACCTAAAAATATAGAAGGTAAATTACCTGCAATAGCAGTCTGTGGACCATTTGGTGCAGTAAAAGAACAATGTTCTGGATTATATGCACAAACAATGGCTGAAAAAGGATATTTAACCATCGCCTTTGATCCATCATTTACTGGAGAGTCAACTGGTGAACCAAGATATATGGCATCTCCTGATATTAATATAGAAGATTTCGAGGCGGCAGTAGATTTTTTATCTACAAGTGAATTAGTTGATCCAGAAAAAATAGGAATTATTGGAATTTGTGGTTGGGGTGGAATGGCCTTAAATGCAGCAACTATTGATACAAGAATTAAAGCTACTATTGCTTCAACTATGTATGATATGACAAGAGTAAATGCCAATGGATATTTTGATTCAGAAGATAGCGAAGAAAAAAGATACGAAAAGAAAGTATTACTAAATAAACAAAGGACAGAAGATTTTAAAAATAATTCCTATAAAAGAGGTGGTGGATGCTTAGAACTTCCAGTTCCAGAAGATGCACCTTTCTTTGTAAAAGATTATTCAGAATATTATAAAGGTAGAGCATACCACAAAAGAAGTTTAAACTCTAACGAAGGATGGAATGTAATTGGTTGTATGTCTTTTATGAATGCGCCAATACTAAAGTATTCAAATGAAATAAGAAGTGCTGTTTTAATTATCCATGGTGATAAAGCACACTCTTGCTATTTTAGTAGAGATGCTTATAACAATATGATTACTGATAATAAATATACTGATAATAAAGAATTAATGCTAATACCTGAGTCTGTTCATACTGATCTTTATGATAATTTGAGTGTTATTCCATTTGATAAAATGGATAGATTCTTTAAGGAAAATTTAAAATAATATGAAAAAGAAAAGTATAATTCTTATTATCGTATTACTTCTATTAATTGGAGGGAGTTTGATGTATATGTTTTTTAATAATTCCAAAAAAGATGAAATAAAAAATGCTGATAAAAGTTCTAAATTTGAAACACCTATAAGTGAAAATGCAAAAGATTATCCAATAATCAAATTAAACAGTGGATATGAAATGCCAGTTTTAGGAATAGGAACGTATAGTTTAACAGGGAGTGTTTGTGTAGAATCAATTTATACGGCTATAAAAGATGGATATAGACTAATTGACACAGCTTATATCTATGGAAATGAAGCTAGTGTTGGTGAAGCTATCAGAAAAGCAATAGAAGATGGATTAATAAAAAGAGAAGAGATTTTTGTTATAACTAAGTTGTATCCCAATCAATTTTCTGATCCTGAAAGTGCTATTGAAGAGTCTTTAAAAAAACTAGATATCGATTATATAGATATAATGTTATTGCATCATCCAGGAGAAAACGATGTTAAAGCATACAAAGCAATGGAAAAGTATGTAGAAAGTGGAAAAATTAAATCTTTAGGTTTATCTAATTATTACATCAAAGAACTAAATGAATTTATCCCAAAAGTAAATATAATGCCATCTCTTGTTCAAAATGAGATACATCCATATTATCAAGATACAGAAGTAGTTGAATTTATCCAGAGGAAGGGTATAGCAGTTCAAGCTTGGTATCCATTAGGAGGTAGAGGACATCAAAGTGAATTATTGAGTGATGAAGCACTAATTAAAATTGCAGAAAACCATAATAAATCAGTAGCTCAAGTAATATTAAGATGGAATATACAAAGAGGCGTTATTGTAATACCAGGTTCAAGTAATCCAAATCATATATTAGAAAATATTTCAATATTTGATTTTGAACTTACAAGTGAGGAAATGGATACAATATCTAAATTAAATCGTGATGAAAAACACGACTGGTATTAGGAGGTAAAATAATGAACCAAAAAATGCTAGTTTTAATTGGATTTATAATTTTATGTGCAGCAGGAACAAGTATCTATTTCCTTTTAAATAAAGATTCTAAAAGTGATTCTCTAACTTCTAATATAGAACAAGAAAAAAAGCACAATGAAAGCGAGAAAGATAATGTGGATTCAAACGAGAAGACGATAGTTATATATTTTTCAGCAACAGGAACTACCCAAAAAATTGCTGGGTATATAAGTGAACTTACTAATAGTAATAGGATAGAAATAGTTCCAACGGAAGAATATACAGATAACGATTTAAATTATAACAATAGTAATTCACGAGCAAATAAAGAACAAAATGATCGTAGTTCTAGACCAAAAATAAGAAATGAAATTGATATAGCAGAGTATGATACGATCTACCTTGGTTATCCAATTTGGTGGGGAGATGTTCCAAAAATAATTTTAACATTCGTAGAAAATAACAATTTAGAAGGTAAAAAAATAATTCCTTTTTGTACTTCACATAGTTCTGGTATGAGTACAAGTCTTAATACATTGAAATCCTATAAAGAATTAAATATTGTCGATGGAAGAAGATTTGATTCATCATCAAACAAAAGTGATGTAGAGTCTTGGCTTAAAGGAATAAAATAAGTTTTAAGGAGTAGTATGAAAGTTTTAGCAATTAATGGAAGCAGTAGAAAAGATGGGAATACTGCTATTGTACTAAATACTATATTAAGTGAATTAGAGAGTGTTGGAATTGAAACTGAACTTATCCAATTATATGATAAAAAAGTGAATCCATGTAAGGCATGTTTTACTTGCGGAGGGAAGAATAACTGTACTTTTAATGATGACAATTTCAATGAAATATTTGATAAAATGAAAGAAGCTGATGGAATCATATTAGGTAGCCCAACTTATTCTGCTAACATTTCATCTAGAATGCAAGCTTTATTAGAAAGATGTTCTGTCGTAGCAGATATGAATCCAGGAATATTTACAAGAAAAGTTGGAGCAAGTGTGGTTGTAGGTCGTCGAGGAGGACTTTTAAATGCCATTGATACCTTAAATCATTTTTTCTTAAATCACGAAATGTTTATCGTGGGATCCAGTTACTGGAATATTGCTTATGGTAAATTAATAGGGGATGTTAAGGCAGATGAAGAAGGAATCCAAACTATGAAAAAACTAGGCAAAAATATTAATTTTCTGTTAGAAAAAATTAAGAAAAATTGAATAATTAATTACAATTCATAAAGCAAATCATTCGACAAAGAAGATTTGTTTTTTCTGTTATAATATTTTATGTAAACAGAACAATAAATTACAATTGAATGAGCAACTCATTCAGTATAGAAGATTTATTTTTTCATAAATTTTGAAACTTTTTCTCTAGATTTAGGGATTATTATATTGTAGGTGATGAATATGGCTAGCGAGTATAACCTATATAAATTTAATAGTATATACGATAATACTTATCATGATGTCCTAAAATATATAATTATAAAATGTCATAATGTTAATGATGCGAATGATATTTTACAAGAAACATATTTGGAATTTTGGAAAATCTTAAACAAAAAGGAATTATCAGAAAATAATATTAAGAGTTATCTTATAGGGATTGCAATAAACAAAATAAAAAAACATTATACTTTATTAGACAGAATAAAAACAATATCATTGTTTGACAAAAATGATAAAGATTTAGAATTAATTGATACAATCGAAGACAAATTTAATATAGATGACCTTATTATAAAAAATGATAATTGGGAACTTGTTTGGAAATATATAAAGAATAAGAAAAATCAAGATATTCCAAAAGTATTTTATTTACATTATAAATTAGAATTATCTATTAAAGAAATTTCAGCAATTTTAAATGTAAAAGAATCATATGTTAAAAATTTGATTTATAGGACACTAAATGAATTGTACGCAACTTTCGGAAAGGATGTGTAACAATATGACTAATAAAGAAAAATTAAATAAAGCAATAAGTCATGATTACAGCAAAGAAGAAAACTACAATAAAATAATTAAAAAAATAGAAGGAGAAAAAATGAATATTAATAATATATGGAAACGCTTGATAGTACCAGTATGTTTAATAGTAGTAATTTGCGGAATAGTATTTCTAAACTCTCAAGATAAAAACATTACATTAGAAAATTATAACGATAAAGAAAATAATGTAAAACTTAATATAAATAATTTAGCAAATATTGGCGCAACTAGATTGGATGCTGATGTGAAAGAAGTATCTACAAATGATATAAATATATTGTGGCCTGAATTTATAAAAGAGGGGATAACTGTACCTAAATACTTAAATAAATCAAGTGCTACAGCTATTTATACTAGGAAAGATAGAGATAGTGAATACGATATCTTAAATTGTTATGTTTATGATTATTCTAATGAAAATAATGAGGATTACAAAAACATTCGTATAGCTTTTTCAGATACTAATAAACCTATAAGAGATTATCATTTTTCAGACGAAAAAGCCCAATCAACTATTATAAAAGATGTCAAACTAATAATTTTCAAATATAACACTACATATTTTACAGAATTTAATTATAAAGGTTATAACTTTGATATCGAAACAAATAATATAAGTGAACAAGAACTATCAAATTTATTAGTTTCTATTATAAAATAATTTATATTAAAGCAAGTCAACAATATAGGTGATTTGCTTTTTTTCATGGTATAATATTAAATATAAACAGAACAAAAAATAGTAATTTGTAAAAGAGGTTATATATGACTATTAGGAAAATTAAAATTGTTGATAATGATGAAATTAGAAATAAAATAGATAGAATATATGAAGAACAAAATAAAATTACATTAGCAAAATGGTCATTAGAAATTGCAAAACACATCATTGAAATATCTAATTTAGATGTCAACAAATTTCCCGAAATAAATGAAGGATTTAAAATCAATGAGTTGTCTCAAATAAGTGAAGTACGAATGTATGATGTAAGACAAGCAGGGTTTAAAATTCATAAAATTGCAAGAGAACAAACCGATGAATTAATGAAAACTATTTTCAGAGTTATTGGTCAAGCGATAGGAAGTGGTCATATGAAAGAACATTCTATGGTTACTAGCGATTATGCTATAAAAGTTATAAATTTATTGTACGGAAATGATTTAGAAAAGGTAACTGAAGAAAGAAACTGGCAATTAAACAAACTAAAAGAATTGATTTAAAAAAGAAAATAACTAGGAGTGCGAAAAAATATGAAAATATTTGGTTATGATAGTAATGATGAAGAATTTGATAAAATTTTAAAATTAAGTCAAGTTACTTTAAGTTGCAAAAAAGAAGACTTGGATAGTATTATAGATTTTTTAACCAAAGTGAAAAAAGAGATTGAAAGTACGAACATTGAAGATGGAGATCACTGGCACTATAGAGATTATAATGACGCTTGGAATGAATTTGATTCAGATTTAATAGTTTTTATAGATGAAAGTGCTAACGAATAAATTACACTTTATAAGGAGTTGATATCATGCGTAATCTAAATAAGGAATTCAAAAACAAAACAATAAATACGGAAGAATTATTAAAGTATGGTTTCAGATTAAACGAAAATACTTATATTTATGAAAAAGCAATAAATGGAAATCAGTTTAAGGTTTGTATAGAAATCTCAAAAGATAGTAAGACTTCAAAAGTAATTGACTTAGCTTTAGATGAGGAATATGTTCTGGTTGATGTAAAAGACTCATCTGGCAATTTTGTCGGTAAAATAAAAGAAGAGTATGAAGCAATTTTAAAAGATATTTTAGAAAAATGTACAACCCCAAATGTTTTTAAAAGTAACCAATCTAAATTAATAATAAAGTATATCAAAGAAAAATATAATGATGATTTAAAATATCTATGGAGTAAGTTCCCTAATAATGCCGTATGGCGAAACAAAGAGAATAATAAGTGGTATGGGATAGTATTAGTAATACCAGAAAAAAAATTAGGACTTGATTCAGATTCCTTAATTGAAATCATCGATTTAAGATACCAAAAAGATAGTATAAAAGAAAGAATAGATAACAATAAGATATTTCCTGGTTACCATATGAATAAAAGTAGCTGGATAACAATCAAACTTGATGAAACTGTTAGCACCGAAGAAATCTATAAATTAATTGACAACAGTTATAACTTATCATTAGAAAAATAAATTAACTCTAAACAATTATGGTATAATTTTTATAGAATATCCAAATAATAAAAGAAAAATTAAGTTTGGATAAAATATATAAAATAACAAAGGAGAATAAACTAATGATAAAATATGATTTTACAGGAAAAAATGTCATCGTTACTGGAGGTAGTATGGGGCTTGGCGCATCTATCTGTGAAGAATTCGCTGCTGCTAAAGCAAATGTAGTAATAGCTGACATTAATATTGACGAAGCGAATAAAAAGAAAGAAGAACTATCAAAATATGGAACAAAAATTATAACAAGCAAATTAGATGTTTCAAATTATGAAGAATTTGTATCTTTAATCGAAAAAGTAAAGAATGAATTAGGTAGTATTGATATTCTTGTTAATAATGCAGGTATCTGTAAATCAGCACCTTTAACTGATATGGATGTAAACGAATGCAATGCAATGGTTAACATTAATTTGAATGGAACAATCTATGGTTGTAAAGCTGTCCTTCCAGTAATGAAAGAACAAAATTATGGCAAAATAGTAAATATATCATCTATGGCCGCAAAACTAGGTAACGCTAACTCAGCAGTATATGCTACAACAAAAGCTGGAATTTTAGAACTAACCGCTTGCTTAGCACGTGAATATGCACCATTTAATATCAATGTTAACTGTGTATTACCTGGAATAATTCGTACACCACTATGGGAGAATATGCTTGATTCTTACACAAATGGTGATCCAGCAGGAAAAGACGCTATGTTCCAACAGATTACAAAAGATATTCCACTAGGAAGACCACAAGAACCAAAAGATATTGCGAATGCAGTCTTATTCCTATGTACAGAAGAAGCAAGCAACATTACTGCACAAAACCTTGGTGTAGATGGCGGACAATCTTATTAATCTAATATATAAAATATCAATTAAAGAATACATAAGAAGCATTGATTAATTTTAAAATCAATGCTTTATTTATTGCTTACGAATCATCTCAGAATAATACTTGAAATAATCAATATAGATAGTTTGACCTTTATATGTTAAAATGATAAAGGTATTATAAGATAGCGAGTTGGTTGTAATGAAAGAAACTTTTAAAAATTTAAAACATGTATATTTTTATGGGAAAGAATTCAAATTAAACCTAATTCTAGAAATAATCTGTTCTATCATAAGAGTTATAATTGCTGTAGTAATTCCTTTATTTGCTGCAAAGCAAATCGTACATTACACAAATAGTGCGTGGCAACAAGTTATATGTGTAAGTATTGTGTTAGTTTTTGTGTCTTTACTTCAGAACATAAATACAGTTATTTTTAGAAAAAACACTCAAATGTTCAGAAGAGGAACAGTAAAAAATATTCAACTTGCCTTAAGTAAAAACATTTTAAAAATAAAACAATCAGAATTAGACAAATCTCCATATTCTATATTTGTTGAAAGAATAGTAAGTGATACCGATAAAATGTCTTTAATTTTCACGTCAGGAATGAGTAATCTTACTAGTGTTATTTCTAGTATTGGCTGTTTTATTGCTGTATTAATTATTGACTATCATGTCTTTGTATATTATTTTTGTGCAATGATTATACTTACTTTACTTTATCTAATTAGAACAAAAAAATATGGAATGAAAGATAACGAGTATCGTCAAGAATTAGAAAATGTTTCAGAAATGACAAATGAATTAATTAGAGGTGTTCGCGATATAAAAATGATGAATGCTAAAGATAATTTTATAGATAATTTAGAACATAATATTGATAAACAAATTAATAAAAATTTTGAAATGCGTGATGTTGATATTATGTATACTTTTTATATTGATTCATTAATAACATTCTTTGAGTTCTTTCTAATATTATTTCTTATATTTCTAACGACAAACAATGTAATAAGCGTATCCGTAGCAATAGTTTTATTATCATACAAATCGAGTGTTATGATAAATATTATGGAAAAAATATCTCATTTATTAATCGAGTTTAATAATTTTAATATTTCTTGTAATCGTGTATTTTCAATTTTAAATTTTCCAACAGAAGAATTTGGTACCAAACATTTAGATAGCGTAAAAGGAAATATTAAATTTGAAAAAATACATTTTTCATACAGCGACAACCATGAAGTATTAAATAACTTAAGTTTTAACATAAAAGCTGGTGAAAGTATTGGTATAGTAGGAAAAAGTGGAGTTGGTAAAACAACAATATATAATTTGTTATGTAAATTATATGAACCCTCTTCAGGAAAAATATACATCGATAATACAGAAATAAGTGAATTAGATGAAGAAACATTTAGAGAAAACATTACAGTAATAAATCAAAATCCATATATATTTAATTTAAGTATCAAAGATAATTTAAGATTAGTGAAAAAGGACTTAACAGAAGATGAAATGATTGAAGCTTGTAAAATGGCTTGTTTAGACGAAGTAATAGATAATCTTCCAGATAAATATGATACGATTCTAGGTGAAAATGGTACTATGTTATCTGGTGGACAAAAACAAAGATTAGCTATTGCTAGAGCTTTTGTTCAAAAAACAAAAATAATATTATTTGACGAATCAACAAGTGCCTTAGATAATGAAACTCAATCTAAGATTAAAGAAGCAATTGAAAATTTAAAAGGGAAATATACTATTATTATCATAGCTCATCGTCTTTCAACAATAATTAATTGTGATAAAATTATGGTCTTGGAAGATGGAAAAATAGTTGATTCTGGAACACATAAAGAACTCTTTAGAAGAAATAGAACTTATCAAAAATTATGTAAAACAGAATTGGTAGAAAAAAAGAAATAAAGTAGAAAAATAATGTTTAATTCAACCAAAATTCTCCTATTAGAGGATGTAATAATCTTAATATCTTTGCTAATATTTCAGTAGGAAAGGAAGATCATATGAATCAAATAAAAATAGGCAACTATATAGCGAAAAAAAGAAAGACCTTAAACTTAACTCAAGAACAGCTTGCAGAAGAGATAGGTATCTCAAGTAAAACAATTTCTAAGTGGGAATGTGGTAAAACCTTACCAGATTATACAATTATCGAGAGCTTATGTAATATCTTAAAAATAACAACATCAGAATTATTTAATGGAGAAGATGATAAAAAAATAAACGATAAACAAATGATAGAAATGCTCAAGAGAATTCAAAATCTAGAAAATCAAAAAAATATAATTTTTGGAACCTTATTGATGATTTTAGGAATAGCAAGTGCTTGTATGTCCTCACTATTTGGAGGAAGCACTACAAAAGATTTCATTTCTGGTTTTTTAATGGGGTTATCTATTGTTGAAATGTTAGTAGGAATATATGCTACTAGTTCTGCATTATTCAAAAGATGATATAATCTAGAATATATAAAGTTGTCGTAAATAATTATATATGTTATAATTTTAATACGAAAGAGAAAAAGGTGAAGCCAATGTTCAAAAATAATCATTTTAAAATTCATGTTCTGATTATGTTTTAGATTGATTATTTTTCTATGCCAATTTTCTTTTATAAATTATTTAAATACTTAAATTAAACACTTTCTAATAACATAATTTTAGAAAGTGTTTTTTTTGCAATTAGGAGGTGTAAAAATGAGAATATCAAAAAAGTAAGTAAGGCATAAACTTTGATTATGCCAGAAAGGAAGGCATAACATGTTAGAAATAAAAGATTTAACTATTGAAGTAAATGATAGATTCTTAGTAAAAAACTTATCATTTACATTAAATAAAAATGATAAACTTGCCATTATTGGCGAAGAAGGAAATGGTAAATCAACACTATTAAAATGTATTTTAGGCATATGTAATTATGCAAATATGAGTGGTACTATTAATATTAAAGGAAACAGAATAGGTTACTTAGAACAGTCAATTAGTGAAGAAAACTTATCCCAAAAAGTATTTGACTATTTATTTGTATCATTAGAAGACTATTACGACAAAATAACTAATTTATATAAATATTTAGAGATAATAAACATAGATGACAGCATCTTAGAACAAAATATAAATACTTTATCAGGTGGCGAAAAAGTAAAAATAAATATCTTAAAATTATTATTAGAAGAATGTGATATCTATTTTTTAGATGAACCAACTAATGACCTTGACATTGAAACTCTAGAATGGTTAGAAGAGTTTATAAATAAAGAAACAAAACCTATTATTTATATTTCCCATGATGAAACTCTATTACCAAATACGGCAAATACAATTTTACATTTAGAACAAATTAAGAAAAAGCAAGACTGCCGTCATACATATTTAAAAATTAATTATGATGAATATGTTGAAACAAGAATTAGAAACATTGCTAAACAAACTCAAGTATCTAAAAATGAAAAAAGAGAATTTAACAAACAACAAATGAAATTAAATCAAATTATGAATAAAGTAGAACATCAACAAAGAACAATTTCAAGAAGTGATCCGCATGGCGCACAATTATTAAAAAAGAAAATGCATTCTATAAAATCTCAAGAGAAAAGATTAGAATCAATAGAATTAACAGAGAAACCTGATATAGAAGAAGGAATTAATTTTTTCTTTAATGAAATATATCTTCCTAAAAATAAAGTTATTTTAAAATTAGAGATTCCTGAATTAAAAATTAAAGATAAAGTAATATCTAAAAATGTTAAATTAGACATTATAGGGAATACACATCTTTGTATCGTTGGACAAAATGGAGTAGGCAAATCAACTTTAATAAAACTAATTTATAACAGACTAAAAGATAGAACTGATATTAAAGTAGGATACATGCCTCAAAATTATGATGACATACTTGGCCAATATGAATATGTCTTAGATTATATTTCTAAAAGTAAAAGTAAGGAAGACATAACTCTATCTAGAACATATTTAGGTAATATGAAATTTACTCACGAAGAAACAACAGGAAAAATTAGTAATCTTAGTAATGGTTCCAAAGCTAAACTAATTTTAATCAAACTTGTTCTAGATAGCTGTAATGTTCTAATTTTAGATGAACCAACTCGTAATGTATCTCCTTTATCTAATCCAGTAATAAGAAGAGTACTAAAGAATTTCAAAGGAACAATAATTAGCGTTTCGCACGACCGTAAATATATTAGCGAAGTAGCAACAGAACTATATTTATTAACCAAAGAAGGCTTGTCAAAAAAGAATTAAAAGAATTTGTTGACGACCATTTTGTCAATGTCGACCAAATGGTTACTGTAGGTTATAAAACCTTAAGAACAGAGATAATATTCAAAAATACAAGTCACTTTGATGAGTTGCAAAATGAATTTTTTATATAAGATAATCACGTAGTCATTTTTTCTTATTTTGGAACTTTTCCTCCAAACGATTCGACTATTATAATGAAGTGTAGAAAATATGTTATACTTTAAATAATAAAATAGGAGAAGATTATGAAGAATAAAATATTAGCAATAATGTTTAGTGGAATTTCCATTTTTACTATAACAGCTTGTGCTAAAGAAGAACAAATAAACGAAAGACAAAATACCCTCGCAGAACATTTTTCTTGGGGAACAACATTAGATGATGGAAGGCATATCCATTTTGCACTTGAAGTTCCGTATTTAGAAAACGAAAAATACGATTTAATGGATGCTTTTCTTTACAATGAAATAACTCCAGAAGACTTCGTAAAAAAACTTGAATATCTAGACATTTTAAAAGATGGTGGATCTAAAATCTATAAATACAATAAAGTAAAAAAAGAGTTTGGTGATGAAGATTTTTATGTTATATCATGTAATAGTACAGATAACATTAAAGATATGTATATTGCCAAGTATAGAGAAACATTAGAGAATAAATGTAGTTTGAAAATAGATGACCTAGAAGGTGTATCTATGTCTATTAGAGAAGGAACTCTAACAAAAAAAGGAGCCACTATAATCATTACTGATACAAGCAATAGAGAAAATATTTATGGTGAATTCTATGCGATACAAAAACACGAGAATAATGGTTGGATAAATCTAGAACCTATAAATGACATGGCTTTTAATTCTATCGGCTATCAAGTAGATAAAAATAATACTTTAGAACTAAAAGTAGACTGGGAATACTATTATGGAAAACTAGAAAAAGGAACGTACAGAATACTAAAAAATACGAGCGAACCAGGAGAAGCAACAGAACACTATATTACCGCTGAATTCACTATAGAATAAAAGGAGAATCTAATATGAAAAAGAAAATAATTATATTTTTAACAACACTAATCATTATCTTGATAGGAACAGGAATAATTACAAACTATGCAGATACGGGTAGAGTAACAACGAATCACGAACCAAAATATTGTTTTAAATTAATTAACAAAGAAGAAAACAAAATAACTTACATTGGTCTAGGATACAAAGTAGTTAGATATGTTAAAGAATCTATCGACGAACCATACGAAAATAACATAGGAGTTAAAATGGGAAGTTGGTTTATGAAATACACATCTCCAATCGATAGTAATAATCAAGATACAAAGATAAAAACTTTAAATGACTTTTATAATACAACTGCAACAAAAGATAATGATATCAGAATTCTAAGAAAAGAATATAGTACTGCAGATGCCATAAAGGATAATTGTTTTGCTAGTTTTAATTCTGGAATTTATAACGAAGAAGTATACAACTCCTTTATGGAAAAATACAAAAATAAAGAAACAGCCTTTATTAGAGTAGGCAATACAACTATCGAAGGAGACCTAATGCTTTATGATATTCTCTATTACGAACCAGAAAATAAAGTATACCTAGTAACGGATTTTACAAGAGACGTTTATGGTTCAGAAAGAGAAATCGAATTAACGGAATATGAAAATCTTTCTGAATACACATATGAAAATAAATCTTACTTAGTCTTATATAATGGTGAACTAAATGAAGAGACTTTCTATAGTAGCTCTGTCAACATAGTAGCATTTCTATCAAAATAAAACAAAAGGAGTCATTATGTCAAAAAGAAAATATCTTATAATATTATTCATTTTGGAAATAATCATTCTAGTACCAGGTTGCTCTAATAAACAAGAAACAACTCTTAATAAAGGAAATCAAAGTCCATTAAAAGTAAAACATGAATCTCCCTATAATATGATAAATAGTGAAGTAACTTTAAAAATCCAAGAAGGGTCAGTATCTAAAAATCACTTAACTATCATTTTAACAAATAATAGTACTCAAAACATTTCTTATGGAACTTCTTACTGGCTTGAAATAAAAAAAGAAGAAAAGTGGTATATATTAGAAACAATAAAGGAACTTGTATTCACTTCACCATCCTTAGGATTAAAACCTAAAGAATCCAAAGAAATGAAAATATATTGGGAACACGCTTATGGAGAATTAGAACCAGGAATATATAGAGTTATCAAAGGCTTTTCCTATGAAAGTGGTGATATATTTGAAGAAGATTCATACATCGCTGCTGAATTTATAGTTGAATAATTATTTAACAAACGAGTCATCAATAATGATTCGTTTTTATTTATAAATATTTAAGGAAAAATTAAAAATTATTAAACTCCAAATAATCTTCTAGCAACAAAAATTTTAAAGTGTTAAAATGAAAATCATGGAGGCGATTTTGCTGTGGAAGTACTTAAAATAGGAATAGATGTTGGCTCAACAACCGTTAAATTTGTTGTAATGAATGAAGAAAAAAAGATATTATTTAAGGATTACCGTCGTCATTACTCAGACACAAAAGGAACAATTGTCACTTTATTCAAAGATATCTTGAATAAGTATAGAAATTATAATTTTACAATCGTTATGACTGGTAGTGGAGCAATAGCTTTATCCAAATACCTAGATATCCCATTTATTCAAGAAGTCATTGCTTGCAAAAATGCTATATATGAATACGCACCATCTACAGATGTTGCTATCGAACTAGGAGGCGAAGATGCGAAGATTATTTATTTTGATCAAAGTATAGAGCAAAGAATGAACGGTTCTTGTGCTGGTGGAACAGGAGCTTTCCTAGATCAAATGGCTGTCCTATTAAATACAGATACTCCAGGATTAAACAGTCTATCATCTTCTGGAACACAAATCTATCCAATCGCATCTCGTTGTGGTGTATTTGCTAAAACAGATATCCAACCACTTTTAAATGATGGTGCTAAAAAAGAAGATATCGCCTTATCTATCATGCAAGCTGTTGTAAATCAAACTATCAGTGGTCTAGCTTGTGGCAAACCTATCAAAGGAAATGTGATTTTCTTAGGCGGACCATTAAATTATTTATCTGAACTAAGAAATAGATTTATCAAAACTCTAAATTTAAAAGAAAATGAAATCATTATCCCAGAAGACGCTCAATTATTTGTGGCAATGGGTGCTTGCTTATCCGAAGAAACAAAAAGAACTTATACTCATACTGAACTTACAGAGTTATCAAATAAACTTACTAATTTTAAAGAAACAGAGTCACATAGTTTAACACCACTATTTGCTAGTCAAAAAGATTATAGACAATTCGTGAATCGTCACAAAAAAGCCCAAGTTTCCAAAAAAAATTTAAAAAACTATAGTGGAGACATCTTTATAGGTATAGATGCAGGTTCAACAACCGCCAAACTAGTAGCCATTGATCATGAAGGAGACTTGTTATATGAAAATTATTGCTCTAATAAAGGCACGCCTGTCGATACAATCAAAGATATGTTACTTGATCTTTATGAAAAGTTACCAACCAATGTCATAATTAGAAGTTGTGGTTCAACTGGTTATGGAGAGAGTCTAATTAAAACAGCTTTTAATCTTGATATAAGTGAAGTCGAGACAATCGCTCACTATGAAGCAGCCAAACATTTCTTACCAGATGTTGAAAGTATTATTGACATCGGTGGCCAAGATATGAAATACATCAAAATAAAAGACGGAAACTTAAATAGCATCATGCTTAATGAAGCTTGTTCATCTGGCTGTGGTTCATTTATTGAAACACTAGCAAAATCCCTAAACATTGATATTGATGAATTTGTATCGCTTGCCATAAAATCTCAAAGTCCTATTGATTTAGGTTCTCGTTGTACAGTATTCATGAACTCTAAAATAAAACAAACTCAAAAAGAGGGTAGACCAGCAGGTGACATTTTTGCCGGACTATCTTATTCCGTAATCAAAAACGCCTTACAAAAAGTTATGAAGATTCGAGACGTTGAAACACTAGGTAACAAAATTGTTGTGCAAGGTGGAACATTTAAAAATGATGCTATCTTAAGAGCTTTTGAAAACATTACAGGGAAAGAAGTAATAAGACCAGACATCGCAGGCTTAATGGGTGCATATGGAGTAGCCTTAATCGCTCTTAATAATTTTAATCAATATGAAGATCAAGATATTAAAAGTAGTATTCTAAGTAAAGAAGGAATCTTAAATTTAAAAGTAAAAACAAACCATACTAGATGTCAAGGTTGTGAAAATCACTGTAACTTAACTATCAACTTATTTAATAAAAAAAGTTTTATATCTGGAAATAGGTGCGAAAGAGGTAGTGGTAACAATGGTTCAAACACTCTTCTTCCTAATATGTACGCCTGGAAATACGATAGGTTATTTGACTACACACCTATAGAAAATCCATCTCGTGGAATAGTTGGAATTCCAAGAGTTCTAAATATGTACGAAAACTACCCATTCTGGTTTACGTTACTAACAAATTTAGGATTTAAAGTAGTAATATCAGATCATTCAAATCGTAAAATCTACGAATCAGGTATCGAATCTATGCCATCCGAATCAGTATGTTATCCAGCCAAACTAGTTCATGGTCACATTATGAACCTTGTAGATAAAGGAATTAAGACGATATTTTATCCTTGTATAATGTATGAAAATCAGGAATTTAAAACCAGCGACAATCACTTTAACTGTCCAATTGTTCAGAGTTACTCTGAAGCAATTAAACTAAATATGGATATCTTAAAAGAAAAAAATATCAAATATATGAATCCATTTTTACCATTAGAAGAAAAAAAATTAATTAAATGTATCCTAGAACTTGAAGAATTCAAAGAATACAAATTTAAGCAGAAAGAAGTCAAAGAAGCTGTTCATAAAGCTTTCGAAGAACAAGAAAAATTTAAAAGTGAGGTAAGAGAAAAAGGCGAGGAATTTATTAAGTATATCGATGAGCATAACGAGAAAGCCATCGTCTTAGCAGGTCGACCATATCATCTAGATAAAGAAGTAAACCATGGTATTGATAAAATGATTAATTCTCTAGGATTAGCTATTCTAACAGAGGACTCAATATGTCACTTAAGTAAGTTAGATACAAAATTACGTGTTGTTGATCAATGGAGTTACCATAGTCGTATTTATCATGCCGCTGATGTCGTAGCAAGACACAATAATATGGAACTAGTCAACTTAAATTCTTTTGGTTGCGGATTGGATGCGATTGTAACAGATCAAACAGAAGAAATCCTAAGAAAAAACAATAAACTTTATACAACAATTAAAATAGATGAAATAAATAACTTGGGAGCTGCCAAGATAAGAATTCGTTCCCTTATAGCATCATCAAACAAAAGAGAAGAATCTTCAAAGTATACACCATACACGTATGAAAAGAATTACTTTAAAGAAAAAGATAAAGAACACATTTTATTATTCCCAGACATGTCTCCAGTTCACATGCCATTATTTGAAAGCTTACTTAATAGTGAAGGATACAAAGCCATCTTTTTACAAGAAAGTAATGACGAAACAGTTTCTACCGGTTTAAAATACGTAAATAATGACGCTTGTTATCCAGCCATCATTGTAGTAGGGCAATTAATTCAAGCCTTACAAAGTGGTAAATATGACTTAGAAAATACCAGTGTTATAATCACTCAAACAGGTGGTGGATGTCGTGCAACAAACTATATCGGGTTAATTAGAAAAGCCCTAAAAGATGCAGGCTTAAATAAAATATCAATCCTATCTTTTAATGTAAGTGGACTCGAAAAAGAACAAGCATTCAAGATAACTCTAAGTCTAGCAAATAAAGCAGTTCAAGCCGTTCTTTATGGTGACTTACTTCAAAAGTTATTATTAGCAACTCGTCCATACGAAGTAAAGAAAGGTGAATCTTATAAACTATACAAAGAATGGCATGATACATGTTACAAATTAGTAAGTAAGGGAAGCATTCCTGAATTCAAAAAGAACATAAAAAATATTGTTAATGATTTTTCTAAAATAGAAACAAAAGAAAAAGAAATCCCTAAAGTAGGTATAGTAGGAGAAATCTTAATTAAATATCATACATTTGGGAACAACCACTTAATTGAAAAACTAGAAGCAGAAGGAGCAGAAGTAGTCGTTCCAGAACTAATGGGCTTCGTTAAGTACTGTGCTTATAACAACTTAGTAAAAGAAAAATTATTACACCAAGGAAAAGTCCTAGCCACATTTAGTAAATTAGCTCTAGACTACATTGATATGTGTGAACGTCCAGTAAAAGAAGCATTAAAAAACACAAGATATCGAGGATTAACAAACATATATGAGTTAGCAGACAATGTTAAAAATATCATTTCAACTGGCAATCAAACAGGTGAGGGATGGTTCTTGACAGCAGAGATGATCGAACTTATAAAAAGCGATGTAAAAAATGTCATTTGTGTTCAACCATTTGCTTGTTTACCTAACCATATTGTTGGTAAATCTGTTATGCGTAAAATACGTGAAGTATATAGTGACGCCAATATAGTTGCAATAGATTATGACCCAGGAGCTTCAAGTACCAACCAAGACAACCGTATTAAATTAATGATGACAGTTGCTAAAGAAAATTTAAAAACAAAAACAGCAAAAAGATAAAAGAAAAACAAGACAGACTAGCAATAGTTTGTCTTTTTAAGTATAATAATATAGACTAAATTTTGAGGAGGCCTATTATGTTCTACCCAAAACAAATTCCCTATCTTCTAAATGAAGAATTTAAAAAAAACGTCGAGTATCAAGAATACCATTTTGACGAATTAAACGATTTTTGCATGTGTATCTGGCAAATGAAATCAAAACAGTATCTTAGTAATACGATATACAACAATATTCTTCCAGACGCTTGTATTGACATTATTATAAACTTTACTACAGAGGAAATCTTTATTGTAGGATTTAGTAAAGATACTTTCTCATTAGAATTAAAAGAAGATATTGATTATCTTGGTGTTAGATTAAAACCAGGAGCTTTTTATTCATTATTTAAAATCCCTGCTGATAAGATTATGGATAAACAAGTTTCAATTAATAGTTTAGAAAAAGAGTATGACTTAACTTCTATTTTAAAACAAACGAATCAAAAGAATAGAGTAAATATATTAAAAGACTATCTTCTTACAAAAGGAAAAAATATCGAAGATAAATATTACATGAATCTAGTTGATAAATTATACCAAAGTCCTAACGATAAAAGCGTTCTAGAAATTGCTTCCTCTTTCAAGTACACAGAAAGACATCTAAATCGTATTTTCAAAACAAATTATGGACTCTCACCAAAAGTACTTCTAAATATCATCCGCCTTCATTTATGTCTGGAGTTACTCTTAGACGAAAAGAAAGATTTAATTAGTGTTGCAAACCTATGTGGTTTCTACGATCAATCTCATTTCATAAAAGAGATTAAAAGATACACAGGAATATCTCCCTTACAATTACTAGAAAACTATCAAAGTTAAATGTCCATTTTTTACAATACATCAAAGGAATACTATTTTATAATTTTATTGGAGGTTGTGAAGTATGGCAACGAACGAAAAATTTATAAAATATGTATGTGAACAAATAAATGGAGTAGGGAATATTAGATATCGCAAAATGTTTGGAGAATATCTAATTTACATAAACGAGAAACCTATAATAATTGTTTGTGATGAAACAGTCTATGTTAAAAAGTTAGAATGTATTGAGTCAAAAATGAAAGACTCTGAAGTAGGTTATCCTTATAAAGATGCCAAAGAACACTATATTCTAGATATCGACGATAGCGAATTTAGTAAAATGATTATAAGCGAAATTGAAAGCATAACACCAGTACCTATAAAGAAAATAAAAAAGCCCAAAATAGAATCAAGATGTGGTATTTGTTGTAGTAAGTGCAAATTCAAAAAAGATAAATTGTGTATCGGTTGTACTAAAATTACAAAACCATTCTGGGGCGATTCCTGTCCAGTAAAAGTATGCTGTGAAAGTAAAAATATTGATTGTTGTGGAAAATGTTCTGAATTTCCTTGTAATCTTTTAAACTCATTTGCTTACGACGAAAAACAAGGTGACAATGGTTTAAGAATTGAAAACTGCCGAGTATGGTGCAGTAGAAAATAACTAAAATCTTAAATGAATATAGCAAGTCTAAATATAGTAGATTTGCTTTTTCTATGTTATAATCAGTTCGTATAAATGATTTAATAAAAATAGTGAAAAATTGATAAAGGAGATATAAAATGGCAGTGAATGTAACAATCAAAAGTAAAGGCTTATTCAAAAAAGAATTAAAAATAGAAGATGTCATACTAGAAAACATGCGTTATGGTATTATGGATGAAAACTTCCGACTAGACGAAAATAAAATAGGAGAATATACTGTTATTTTTAACAACAATCACATTTGTCGAGGTTATGAAATAAATCTAAAAAAAGGTGAAATAAATTTGAGCATGCCTCTACCAACAAGCTACGAAGATATTTGCTTTTTCTACGAATACATAAAAACTATTTGTGAAAAAATGCATACAAAAACTTTTATTAGAGAAGAGGAGGAGACAACTTTTGATAATATAGACTCATTTATAGAATCAGATAGCAAAGCAAGCGAAGGAGCATTAGAGAAGATAAAAGAAAATTTAGATAACGGCGAATATGCTAACATGTACATCTTTGGTGCTATAAATCCAATAGCTATTGGTAAAAAAGAATTGTCTAGAATTGGTAACGACACAAAAAAACTAGGTGAATTAATGCACGAGCTTCAAAGTATGGATGTTTACTATGCTGCACCTAGAGTATATAAAAAACCAGATGAGACTTTATTTGGAGTATATACTTTAACAGAAAATATCCCATCTGTTTTACCATATAAAGCATGCGTTTTTATGAATAATGATTTAAAAGTAGAGGAATGGAATATTGGTTTTGTCATCGACGGCAAATTATTTGGAGTAATCTCATACGAAAACTTCATAGATTCGGTAAATAAAGATAAGGAATACGACACAGAGCATTTTATAATATCCTTAAGCAAAAAAGAAATGAAAGATTTACTTAAAAAATATAAGATTGAACTCTAAAATATACTTATATAAAATTAGCAAGTCTAAATATAGTAGATTTGCTTTTTAAGTAGTTCAATTAGAATGAAACATCTCAATGTTAACTTTACGGGACAAATTGACAGCATAAAGAGATAGATTTTTTTACACTCAAAAGTATATAATGTTTTTGATATTTAAAGAGCTCAAATATCAAAAAGAAAGAGATGAATATAAAATGAAATTTAATGAAAATTTAATAAAATTAAGAAAACGTGAAAGTATGTCACAAGAAGAATTAGCTGAAAAGTTAAGTGTTGCTAGACAAACTATTAGTAAATGGGAGAACACAGAAACGACACCAGAATTAGAAAAATTATTAGAGTTATCAAGAATTTTTGAAATTAGTATCGATGAACTAGTTGGTAACAAAACAAATATAAATTATGAATCTTGCAAAAAGAATTATTATGAGTTTGTAAGTAAAACAAAAATAGGAAATCTTCCATTAGTTCATATCAATATTGGTTTCGGCTTAAGAAACTTAAGAACAGCGAAAGGAGTATTTGCAATAGGGAACATTGCTAAAGGAATAGTGGCTTTAGGCGGAATAGCTTTTGGACTTCTTACATTAGGCGGCTTATCTTTTGGCCTTATAGCTCTAGGAGGTTTTGCACTAGCTTTATTACTTTCTATTGGTGGTTTATCAATCGTCTCAATCGCCATAGGTGGTCTTGCCTTAGGAGTATTCGCAGTTGGTGGTTTTGCAATTGGAATCTATTCCATAGGTGGATGTGCTATTGCATCTAAAATAGCAGCAGGTGGCTACGCATACGGACACATTGCTATTGGTGATTATGCCAATGGAACTATAAAATTCTTATCATCAAACATAACAGCATCTACTCCTAAAGAGATAGAAAATGCAATTTTAACAGAATTTCCTAAAACCTGGCAAATCCTTGTAACAATATTTTCTCATGTATTATAAAAGTAGTTAGGAATCTACTTTTTCTTTTTTGATGTATAATAAATTTATATCCAAAGATACTAGAAATAACAAACTCTCAAAATGTTTCCTGTTAAAATTGTAAAAGAAATTATAAACTGATAGCAAGAAAGAGGGAATTAAAATGAATCAAGAAAAAATTGGACAATTCATTTCAGAATGTCGTAAAGAAAAAAAGATGACTCAAACAGAGTTAGCAGAAAAATTAGGAGTATCTGACAAAACAATAAGTAATTGGGAAAATGCCAGATGTATGCCAGATTTATCATTATATAAACCATTATGTGAAATACTAGATATTACTATAAATGATCTTATAAGTGGTGAAAAGGTAAGTAGTGAATCCTACCAAGAAAAACTAGAAGAGAATATTATTGAAACAATCAATTACACAACTAAGAAAGCTTTAAACAAAGATAAAATAATTGCAGAAATTTTATTTGTATGTGGACTAGCTATAATATTTATTGCTTTTACAATTTTTCCAAGTGAAAGTAGTTGGGGATCAATATTTTCAATAATAGGTACTATCGTATCATTAATTGGCGTGATAAAATTTAATAAAATAAGCAACAATATTCTAAGAATAGTCATAAATATTGGTTATTTTATTGTAGCGCTTTTCTTGCTTTTACTATTAGATTACACGAATGTTGCCTTAAATCATACAGCACCAAGATTTTCATATTTAAAAGAAGCAACTAATAATATGATAATTTATAAAGCACCATTCTATAATGTATATCGTGTTAACTTTGACACGAAGAATGAATATTATATAATTGATACCAAAAGAGAATATAAAAATGAAACAGTTCCAAATGTACCATTCAACTACAATAAAACAAACATTAATAATTTAATGAAATATAAAAATGAATATGTTGGAAATAATAGTAACACAGGTAATCTAATCAGTAATTTACCAATATCAGAATATGGGTACGTCTTTGAAATAGATAGCGAAAATTTAAACCTAACAATAAATTATCATGTTACTCATTGGTATATAATGGAAGATTATAATTTATATCTAGAAAAGTGTTTAATGTATAATGCCATATCAATATTCTATTTAATTGACAATGTAGAATCCATAACATTTAATTTTACTGCCGCAAGTTATAAGATAACAAGAGAACAAGTAGAAGGCATCTATCCTAATTTCAAAAACATTAAAGATAACGATAGTTTTAATTTATATTTAGAAAACAAAATCATGGATGACACTTTTATAGATTATTATTTCGATAAATTATTTAAAGAAAATACAAAGTAAAATAAAAACAAAGAAACAAGTCTTTCCATAAGATTTGTTTTTTTATGGTAAAATAAATCTAGGATGTGATAAAAAATGAAAAATGAAATCTTAGAATTAGAAAAAAATTTATTTAAATTAAAATACATATCAACCAAAGAATGGTTAGATAAAACAATTCATAATAACTTTAAAGAATGTGGGAAAAGTGGCTTTTTATATTACAAAGAAGATACAATTGAATCATTATTAGAATGTAAAGAAGATAGACAAATAAGTATATATAATTACGAATACAATCAAATAGATTCTAATACATATCTAATTCACTACATAACTGAGTCTCAAGATAAATTATTTTATCGTACATCTATATGGGTTAAGGAAGACTATCTTAAATTACTATACCACCAAGCTACAGAATTTAATGAAAATGTTACTTTGGTAGAATTCTAATTATAGGAGTCAGTATGAAAACAAACCTTACAACTATTCCAAATGTTGGAAAAAGAACGAAAGAATCATTAATGGATATAGGAATTAATTGTGTTGAAGACTTGGTAGGAAAAAATCCTGAAGAACTTTATGAAGCAGATTGTACCAAAAAAGGATTTAAAGTAGATCGATGTCAATTATATTTATTTAAAATGGCTGTATACTATGCTGAAAATAAAGAAAATTTAGATAGTGAAAAACTTAAATGGTGGTATTGGAAAGACAAATAATTTTAAACTCCACACTCTGTTTGGTTACTTTTAAAGAATATGAGGATATAATCTGAAGTGAAAGGAAGGATTTTATGAATCAAGAGCGTATAGGTAAATTTATTGCTGAATGTCGTAAAAATAAAAATATGACTCAAAGTGAACTAGCTAAAATCTTAGGAGTAACAGATAGGGCAATATCAAACTGGGAGAATGGTCGTCGTCTACCTGATCCGTCTTTAATGTTAGATTTATGTTCTAGTTTAGAAATAACTTTAAATGAGTTATTTGCAGGAGAATACATCAAAGAAAAAGATATGATAAAAGAATCGGAAAAAAACATTTTAAATATATTTAATCTAATATTAGATAAAAATAAAAGGTTTAAAACAACCTGTTTCATATTTACAATAATCATCAGTTTTTTCTTAATCCTAATCGGTAAACAAGTATTAGTATCTGTTGGTTATGCTATTAACGATAATTTAAGATACACACAGATTTATGATTCTGAATTAGAAGGAATCAAGGGTGATGTAAATACAAAATATTTTGAAGAAATAAATATTGATTTCGAAATAGGAGCCAATAAGTATGGAATCGCTGTATTTAAAGACCCTGAAAAAGCTTACAAAAGATTAAAGAAAGACTATGCTAAAGGGATAAAACTAATTCAAAAAGAATACAAATTACCACCACTAACTAATTTTACATTCGACTTATATAGCACGTATGGATGGCAAGTTACAACAGGGACAGAAGAAGAACAAAAAGAAGCAAGATTTGTATCAGGCTTTTTCGATATCTATGAAAATAGTTTTAATGAAAGGTCACTAAGATGAAAAATCTAATAATAAAAATACTCCTTATACTTTTATCTTTAGTTATAACTTTTATAACATTCGAGTCTCTTAGTTGGTATCACTTTGGAGACATTCCTACTAGAGTTGTAAGATTAAGACTAGTAATATTTTTTATCATAGTTCTAATAATTTTAATAGGAATCTATAATCTAATAAATAAACTAAAAACTAAATATAATAAAGTGAATTAATATTCGCTTTTTTTAATCATAGACTTTCATTTTTTAATTCTTATAGTAAGCACAATATTTCTGTTGTATATTTAAAAAACGTTGTTGACGAACAAATGTATTTATTGTATAATAAATAACATTACAAAAATATGTTGTTTAAGATTGTCTATAAAGCTTATAAATTCAGTATGTATTCTTATTATTTAAATAAGTCAAAAATATTGATTCTTCTTTATTTCTATTTAATCAAAGTCTTAGTATAAAAGATAAAATATATAAAGAGTGTAGGGAAACTGATATTTAAAAGATTATAGTATAATACGTTTTAAAAGGGGGAAATATTTTGAATAAAACAGAAAAATACAATGAAACGATTTTTGAAAATATTAAACATATTAATGAGTTTGGGGAAGAATATTGGGATGCTAGAGAACTGATGCCATTACTTGAATATAGCAAATGGGAGAATTTTCATAAAGTCATTAAAAACGCAATGCTTGCTTGTGAAAATAGTAATTATAGTGTTGCAGAACATTTTCCTGAGGTCAGGAAAATGATAAAAATTGCTAAAGGTGCTCAAAGGAAAGTAGTTGATTACGAATTAAGTCGATATGCATGTTATCTTATCGTACAAAACTCCAATCCTAAAAAAGAAAGTGTTGCACTTGGGCAAACTTATTTTGCAATACAAACAAGGAAACAGGAAATTACTGAAAAAGAATATGGTAAGTTATCAGAAGACGAAAAAAGATTTTATCAAAGAAACTTAACAAAAAAAGGAAATTATTCTTTAAACCAAGCTGCAAAAAACGCTGGGGTGAAAAACTTTGATAAATTTCATAACTCTGGGTATAAAGGTTTGTATAACGGAGAAACTGCTGATGATATAGCAAAAAGAAAAGGTTTAAGATATAGAGAGGACATTTTGGACAATATGGGAAGCGATGAATTAATTGCTAATTTATTTAGAATTTCCCAGACAGAACAAAAACTAAAAAGAGAAAATATAAAAACTGAAAATAACGCTAATAAAGCTCATTATGAAGTAGGAAAAGAAGTTCGCAATACAATTAAAAGGTTAGGTGGAACAATGCCAGAAGAATTACCAACACCTAAAAAAAGTTTAAAGGAATTAGAAAAAGAAAGAAAAAAATTACAAATCGAAGAATGATAAACAGTAGATTAGTTTAAAGGTGACTAATCTATTTTAGCCTTTTCACACGAAAAGATTTTGTTAAAATGAGACATTTTTTAGGATACAAAAAGAGTACTAGATAACTCCACATTCTGTTTGGTTACAAAATAATTATTTTATTGTACAATTGTCTTTAGAAAGAGGATAACATTATGGACGAAGAAAAAATAGGACTTTTTATAGCAAAACTAAGAAAAGAAAGTAAAATGACTCAAAAAGAACTGGCTGAAAAAATAGGAGTAACGGATAGAGCAATATCAAACTGGGAGAACGGCAGAAGAATTCCAGACGTGTCCCTATATCAAAAAATATGCGAAACATTCGGCATCACACTAAATGAGCTCTTCTCTGGAGAAAGAGTAGAGGATAAGAACTTTAAAGAAGTGGCTGATAAAAATTTATTTAGTGCACTAGAAAATAGCGTGTTTACATTAAAAGATAAGATAGACTATTTCAAAAGAAAATGGCAACGTGATCATTTCTTTGAATTAACTTTAACAATGATAATTATAGTGTTCTTTATTATTTATGGTTTCATTAAAGATAATGACTTTCAGTACTTATTTATGATTATTGGACTTATATCTAGTATCATTGAAAACAATCGAATGATGGCTTATATAGAATGCAATGCTTATGGTAAAAAGTCAGATATTACTATTGAAGAATTTAGAAGTTACATAAATGGACTAACAGAATCAAAAGATATTTTAAAAACATTTAAAAATAAAAAAGAAGCCGTAAAGTATTTGATGAAAACAACCAACCTTTCTGAACAGGAGTGCAGTAGTGCTTACGATATTATTATAAAACTGGATTTAGAAAAAATAAGCTAGACCTTTTTATAAAACAAAAAAGATTAATTATATTAATAAAAAAATGTAGTATAATAAAATCAATATAAGAAGGTAAAGGGTGAAGCTTTTAAAATGAAAAACATCGATTCTATCAAAAACAATAAAATAATAGTCATTGTAATTATAATAGCTATAGTATTAATTTCTGTAATAACTACTGCTGTTTGCCTAAAGTTAAGTAACACTTCAAAACCAGATGAACAAATTAAATTAGAAAATAAAGATCCAAATAATTCGAGCCAAGACGAGCCAATAGAAGAAGAGGAACTAGATCCAGAAGATTCTATCCCCGATTATGTAAAAGATGCTTATAATTTAATTGAACCATACATAGAAACGCTTGCTCCAGTAATAAATCAACCAGGTATGTACAGAGAGAATAAAGTAACAGAAAGTGATTTAACCAACATAGGAAGACTAACCTATATTATGAAACAAATTTATTTAGACGGTAATTTTGATGAAGCTGAAAATTATGAGACAGAGTACGGTGAAATAGCCAAATATTATCCAAAAATAACTAAACAACTAGTTGAATCGTATGAAAAGGAATACTTAGGAGTAAATCGTTTGAAACATGAGAATATTACTTTAGATGCTTGGCATGCATGTGAATTTAAAGATAATGAATATTACTGCCATAGTATTGAAGGCGGAACAGGAACCTGTAATACAAAAGAAAATTTAAGGTCATTTGTAAGTTTTGAAGAACAAGAAGATGAACTTATTATATATGAAAAAGCAATTTATTCTTTTTCTACGTGCGACGAAGAATCAAATTATACATATTATTGTGAATATTGGGAGAACCAATTTACAGATAATAATAAATGTGGAAATCACTTAATAGAAAGCAAAGAAAAAGATTACAACGACAATTCAGAAGAAGAAAAAAAATTAGTTGATGAATCAGGAATATTATATAAATCAATATTTAGAAAAAATCCCAAAGGAAAATATTATTGGGTTAGTAGTGAGCCTGTCTCTAACAGCTAAACCCAAAGAAATCTCGAGTCTTTTTGCAGTTATGAGAAAGCATGATATAATAAATTAATTGAAGTGAGGAAGTTTATGAAAAAGAACATAGTGTTGTTAGGGATTATTTTAGTTATAACAATAGGAACAATTATTGGTTTCTTATTACTTAGTAAACCAAATAGTATAGAACAAACTCAAGACCAAGAAGTATATGTTAATTTACATTTAAATATGAGATTAATGCCCTTAGACAGAGGATATTTCTTCGAAGATCCTATAATGGAAGCGTTAGAAAAAAAAGAAATAGGTGAAGTAACAGGTGGTGGAACCTCTTTATCAGAAGAAGGAATGCCAACATCATGTGATGTTGAAATTTATATCAAATTATCTAAAAAACAAGAATTTATAGAATATATTAAAAGTTTAAATAATATTGCAAAAGGTAGTTATATCGAAATAGAGGACGAAAAGCTTGAAATCGGTACACTAGAAGGACTAAATATAATGCTAGATGGTATCAGTTTACCAAGTTCTGTATACAAAGAGAATGATGTGAATGACGTTATTGATGATATGGATAAATTACTAAAAGGTAAAGGTCAATTCTTTAGTTATTACTACGGAGAACGTTATACAAATCTTTACTTTTATGGTGAATCCTATGAGGAAATGAAACAGATAATAGAAGACTATACTAAAAATTGTCCTCTATGTCAAAATAGTATAATAGAAAAAATATAATGTAAAATTGACTAGTCAACTAGTCTTTTTCTCTTCTATAAAATTAAGTTATAATAACTTTAGAAAAGAGTGATCCTATGAAAAATAATCGTCTATTTGGTATCATATATATCTTACTATCTAAAGATACAGTAACTGCATCTTACTTAGCAGACTATTTTGAAGTTTCAGTAAGAACAATTTACAGAGACATAGATACTTTAAGTTCTCTTAATATTCCTATCTATGCTAGTAAGGGTAAAAATGGTGGAATAAGTATTTTAGAAGATTATAAACTAGACAAAACATTACTAACAGAGGAAGAACAAAAAGAAATTCTATTTTCATTACAGAGCATTGATAAATTAAATATACACGATAACAAGTTATTTGATAAAATGAAAAGTCTTTTTTCATCCCAAGAAGATGATTGGTTTGAAGTCGATTTTAATATATGGGACAATTCTGATACCCATAAATTAAACTTCGATTCTATCAAAGAATCTATTCTAAAAAGCCAAGTAATCGAATTTATTTATTCAAACACGTATGGAGAAACTTCTAAAAGAAGAGTAGAACCTATAAAATTACACTTTAAGTATAATGCTTGGTTTCTAAATAGCTTTGACCTAGATAAAAACGATTTTAGAGTTTTTAAACTAACACGCATAAAAGATTTAAAGTTAACGAACGAATCGTTCGAAAGAAAGGAAATACCAAAATACCCTAAAGAAATTAAGCCACCTAAAATAACTAAAGTAACTTTAGAAATAAGTGAGCATGCAACATATCGTGTTTACGACGAATTTAAAGAAAATCAAATTAAAAAGCTAAACAACGGAAACTTCGAAGTTGTTATGGAGCTTCCAGAAAATGAATGGCTATATGGCTATATATTATCATTTGGTAGCAACGCTAAAGTAATATCACCAGAGTCTATAAAAGAAATAATTGCTAAGGAACTTTATGAATCTTTAAAAAATTACAAATAATATGACATACTGCTGTCATATTTAATTTTATATACTAAGATTTGTAAGGAGCATAATAGTTAAATGAAAAGATTGTTACTAGATAGCATAGATAAAAATACATACTACAAAATTAGGTCAAGTAAGGATAAAAAGAAATTTAAAATTACAAAATGAAGATGTTATAGAATATTGTATCAACAAAATAAAAGATAGCAGTTCAATAGTATCTAAAAATGGTAAAAACTTTTATATTGATATAGATAACGTTATCATAACTATTAACTCATATAGTTTAACCATAATAACTGCTCACTTAAAAAATAATGAAAGAAGGAAAAAATATGTCATTTGATTATAAAAAAGAATATAAAGAATATTATATGCCTAAGAATACACCTAGCATCATAACAATCCCTAAAATGAATTATATAGCTGTCCGTGGTAAAGGAGATCCCAATACGGAAGACGGAGAATACAAGAATTCTATTAGCTTATTATACGGAATAGCTTTTACATTAAAGATGAGTTATAAAACTTCACATAAAATAGAAGGATATTTCTCATATGTAGTCCCACCATTAGAAGGTTTTTGGTGGCAAGAAGGGACAACGAATATAGATTATAATCATAAAGAAGATTTTAATTTTATTTCTGTAATAAGACTACCAGACTTTGTAACTAAAAATGATTTTGATTGGGCTATTGAAGAAGCTACTAAGAAAAAAGGAATTGATTACAGTAAAGTAGAATTTCTAACTATTGATGAAGGAGAATGTGTTCAAAGTATGCATATTGGTTCTTATGATTCTGAACCTAAAACAATTGAAAAAATGGATAACTACGCTAAAGAACAGGGGTACGTTATTGATATTAATAAAAATAGATTACATCATGAAATATACTTGAGTGACCCAAGAAGATGTGATGTAAATAAACTTAAAACTGTTCTAAGACATCCAATCAAAAAGGAAAAATAATTATGAACGAATATATAAACTTAACTTTAGATAACATTGAAAGAGAACACATATGTTGTGCCATAGGAGATCCAAAGCACCAAAATGGCGTTAATAATAAAAAAGAATGGATAAACAAGAAATTAAATGATGGTCATGTTTTTAGGAAACTAAACGCCAGAGGCAAAACATTTATTGAATATGAACCTGTAGAAAAAGCTTGGGTTCCTATAAGTGGAGAAAACTACGAATATATTTATTGTTTATGGGTTGCTGGTAGTTTTAAAGGAAAAGGAATTGCTAAAGAACTATTGGAATATGCCATAAATGATGCTAAAGAGAAAGGTATGAATGGACTATGTACTATATCTTCCAAAAAGAAAAAGCCATTTCTTGGTGAAAAGAAATTCTTTGAACACTACGGATTTAAAGTTATTGATGAAATAGGTGATTACTGCTTATTAGCACTCCAATTTAATGATAGTGATACTCCAAGATTTAATGATAATGCCAGAAAAATGAAAATAGATAATGAAGAATTTACAATTTACTATAGTCCGGAATGTCCTTATGTAGAATATGAAGTAAATGAACTAACTGAATATGGAAAAGCCAATAATATAAAAATAAATTTTATAAAAATAGATACATTAGAGAGTGCCAAAAAGGTTCCGTGTATTTTCAATAATTGGGCAAACTTCTATAAAGGCGAATTTCTATCTAATACTATTCTAAATTCAAACTCCTTTGAAAAACTAATAAAATAAATACTAAGCTAGTTATAATTAATTGGCTTTTTTCATCCCCTAAATTGAAATATAGTGATATAATGATAAAGAAGACAATGATAATTGTTCTCAATAAGGAGGAATAAATATGTTAGAAGGACGTGTAGCTGTAATTACAGGAGGAACAAGAGGAATCGGATTAGAAACAGTTCGTTTGTTTAAAGAACAAAAAGCTGAAGTTATTTTATTCGGATCAAAAGCTGATTCTGTAGAAAAAGCAGTGAATGAATTAGCTAGTGTTGGTATGGAAGTAAAAGGATACTATCCAAATCTAAATAATATGGAAGAAATAGATAAAACCATCAAAGAAATTATTTCTGAGTATGGACACATTGATATCTTAGTAAACAACGCTGGTATTTCAGCAAATAGAAAAATTGAAGATACTACATCGGAAGACTTTTCTAAGATAATGGATTTAAATGTTAATGCTATATTTAATATGACAAAAGCCGTAGTACCATATATGAAAGAACAGGGTAGTGGAGTAATATTAAATACTAGTTCTATGGTAAGTATTTATGGTCAACCATCAGGTTGTGGATACCCTGCAAGTAAGTTCGCCGTTAATGGCTTAACCAAATCATTTGCAAGAGAACTAGCTTCATCTAATATTAGAGTAAATGCTGTAGCTCCAGGTGTAACAAGAACAGATATGATTGCTAATTTACCAGAAGAACAATTAGCTCCAATAGTTAAAACTATTCCATTAGGACGTATTGGTGAACCAAGAGATATCGCCAATGCATTCTTATTCTTAGCAAGCGATATGGCAAGTTACATAACTGGTGTAGTCTTATCAGTAGATGGTGCAGCTCGTAGCTAATAGGTGTAATATGAAAAATAAAAAAATAACAAGAAAAATAACGCAAGGAATGTATGTTTTAACAACACAAGGTGGTGGATGCGTAGTCGATGCAGTATCACAAGTAAGTGCAGGAGATAATCCATTAATAGCTGTTGCTGTTATGAAGAAAAACTATACTAACGAGTTAATGCATAAAAGCAATACATTCGCATTATCAGTATTAAGTAAAGATGTGAATCCTGAAATAATAAAAACTTTTGGCTTAAACTCAATGCGTGATATCAATAAATTTGACCATATTAAAACGACAGAAGTTGAAGGAATAAACGTAATTGATGATTCATTAGGTTATATGATATGTGAAAAAGTAGATACTATCGAAAATGAAACACACACATTATTTATTGGCAAACTAATTGAAGCAGATGTTTATAAAGAAGACGAAGCAATGAGCTATGGTTACTATCAAGATCATAAAGACGAACTGCTTAAAGTAACAACAGAAAAAGGTCGTACTGCTTGGGTTTGTATGGCTTGTGGTTACGTTTATTATGGTGATGAACTACCAGAAAACTTTAAATGTCCAATATGTGGTGTATCCGCCGATATGTTTGAAAGAAAGTAAATCGAAAGATTTGCTTTTTTCTTTTCTTTAAATTAATATAATTTTGGAACTATTCTTTAATCTTAAACGATATAAATAGTGAGGTGAACAAAATGACTAGTCAAGAAACCTTAAAATTATTTGATTCATTATACGAAAGTACTTATAATGACATTTCAAAATATGTTGTATGTAACTGTAATAATATCGAAGATGTGGGAGATATCTTACAAAATATCTACATTGATGTTTTTAAATGCCTAGAAAAGAATATTAAAGTAACAAAATCATACATTCTTGGTATTGCCAATCACAAAGTAAAAGATTATTATCGTTTCGCCTACAAACATAAAATAGTATCTTTCTTTTCTACTAACAAAAATATAGAAATCGAAGATTCTATACCAGATTCATTTAACTTAGAAGAATACACGTCTAAAAGATATGATACTGAACTAGTATGGCAATATCTAAAAAAGAAAAAAGTCATAATATCCAAAATATTTTATCTATATTTTAAAATGGATTTAACCATTAAAGAAATATCTAAAATACTTAATATAACCGAATCAAACACAAAACATTATTTATACAGAACACTAAAAGAATTAAATAAATATCTTGAAAGTGAAGGTGATATCTAATGAAAAACAAGACTATTAAAAATACATTTGACGAAAAAATAAATAAAAAAGAAATATACAATAATGTTTTAAAAACTCGCGAATCTCGAAATAAATTCTCTATAACTCACCAATTTGCTATCTCTGTAACATTAATTATTTTAGTAGCAGTAAGCATCATCCTAGTTAATAGTAATTCTAGAAATATTAATGCTTTTATCGGTTCATCTTCGAATACAAAACCATCTATTTATATAAATGAAATGGACAAAGACTACACAACAACATACTCTTATTCATCAAAGGTAACCTCATCTGATTTTAACACCAACGAGATACTAGAGAACCAAAATACATCTAGTGAATTAAAAGATATAACATTAGAAAAAAAACTAGCAATTCCTAATGATCTAAAACAAATTAGTGTAGAAAAGTTATATGAAAAAGAAGAAGATAAAGAAGCAATACCATATATAGTAGCACTTTATGAAAGCGAAACTAAAGATCGAAAAATAATAATTGAATCATCATTGTATGATATCAGAATAAAAAAATATGATACATCAAAAACAAAATCTTCTAGAATAAAAAATATAGAACTAATAATATTTAAAGAAGATAAAGAATATACAAGTATCTTTAAGTACCAAAATAACTACTATCGCATTATAACCATAAATATAAATGAAGATGAACTTATAGAACTATTAAATTCTATTATCGAGGAACAATAAAATATGAAAAATTACAAAGCTATCATTTTAACAATAATATTTTTTCTAACTTTAACAGCTATAATATCAGTTGGAATAAAGTATAAATCTAGAGAACATATAAATTCTTTAAGTAAAAATAATATAATCAAGAATAATAAAACAAATAAAAGACTGATCCGAATAAATGATAAATTATATTATGATTCAAAAGAAGAGAGTAAAGTAAAAGGGCGATATGGTGTTATGTCTGGTCGTATTACTTCTAATGTCGATGAAGGAACGATTCCAACTGAGAATGAGCAATCTAATTTCGAGGGAGAATATGTTTATCAATTAAGTCAGTTTGGTACAATAGATGTAAGAATAGGAGATAAATTTATCGTATTTAAAGCACTCAATCAAAGCATAGATTTCTTAGATTATAATTTCAAAATTGAATTAGTAGAAAATGAAAATAAAGAAGCAATACCTTATTATAAAGGTGGCAATAATCAAACGATTTATTTAGTAAATTTTGATGAAGTATATCTTTCTGACAGTCAAAATAAAATATCTTTAAAAACATATATTGAACAAGATCACATAGAAGAAAATGGTATCGATATTGCTATGGTATATATTATGTCTTTAATGGATTATGATACTGCCCTTTATGATGGTGGCACTTCTATTTATCGCAGTACCACCTTAACAGATAAACTTCTAAAACCAAACATAAGCAATACAGAATTTACTATAATAAATTGTAATAATATAAGTAAAGATAATTATGATTATTATATAGGACCAAAAAATTTTGATTTGCAAAAAGGTTATTGTGGTCACTAATTTTCTACTTGTTAAATAAGTGTCTAAATCTCTTTAAGAAAAACCTTATTATGGTATAATAACTATAATAGAGGAGAGATAATTTATGAAAAAGTTAGAAAATAAAGTTGCTATCGTAACTGGTGGAGCTATGGGGAATGGCCTAGGAATAGTTAAAGTCTTTTTAAAGTATGGTGCTAAAATAGCTATTTTAGATTATGCTGATACTTTAAACGAAACAGTTAGTACCTTAAAAGAGGAATATATGGGTTCAGAAATAATCGGTTATAATGTTGACATTAGAGATAAAGTTCGTGTTAACGCTTGTGTAGATGCTGTAGTAAAAGAGTATGGACGCATTGACATCTTAGTGAATAATGCTGGAGTAGCTAAATTAGAGCCTTTTGAAACTATGTCAGACGAAACAAGAGATTTCCACTTTGACATCAATATTAAAGGAACTTGGAATGTAACGCAAGCGGTTATTCCATATATGAAAAGAAATACTGAATCAAGTATTGTTAACTTATCTAGTGTAACAGGTCCTATGGTTGCTGATAGTGGAGAAGTTGCTTATGCTACAACTAAAGCGGCCTTAATGGGATTTTCTAAAGCCTTAGCAGTTGAGTTAGTTAAAGAACATATTAGATCAAATGCTATTTTACCTGGTTACATCCTAACACCTATGGTCGAAGGAATAGGTCGTGACACAAATCCCGAAAATCCTAACGAAGTAATTGAAGGAATCGCCGCTGGAATCCCAATGGGGCGTCTTGGTACAATCGAAGAACTAGGCGAACTAGCAGCCTTCCTAGCAAGTCATGAATCTTCTTATATTACAGGTCATGAATTTGTCATCGATGGAGGAAGTACACTACCAGAGACAATGAGCGTAGGTGTTTAACTAAAAATGAATTTAGTGAATTTTATATTCACTTTTTCTTTTGTAATAAAATAACATTTTTGTAATACTTTGTAATATAAAAAAAACGACAAATCTTCATCCAAATATTAATATTGTAATTATAGAACTTTTATAATCAAGTAATTTGATGTCACATAAAAGTCACAAAGAATAGATATAATAATTAAGAAAGGAAGAAGTATTATGAATAAGAAACTATTTATTGCTATTGGTATTGGAGCGATAACTGCTCTATGCTTTATCGCACTAAAAAATAAAGAAACAGAAGAAATTTAAACTAAAAACTTATAATTAAAGAGAATCGAGGTTTTTTATGAAGAAAATATTATATTTATTACTAAGTATGGTCTTAATTTTATTTTTCATTGCTGCTATTTATATCTATAAAGGATATGACATGTACAAAAATGCTCTTAAAGAAACAACGATAAGTGAAAAAGTGAATAGTATAAAATCAAAAGAGAACTATACAACAATTGATAATCTTCCAAAAACGTATAAAAATGCGGTCATCTCTGCTGAAGATCATCGTTTCTACAGACACAATGGAATTGATATAATTTCTATAGGAAGAGCCATAGTTCACGATATAAAAAATAAAAACCTTAACGAGGGCGGGAGTACAATCACTCAACAACTAGCCAAAAACATTTACTTCACCCAAGAGAAGAAATTGACAAGAAAAATAGCTGAAATATTTATGGCTTTCAAATTAGAAGAGGAAATAGACAAAGACGAGATTCTCGAATTATATTTAAATACTAGTTATTTTGGTAACGGCCACTATAATGTATATGATGCCAGTTATGGTTATTTTGGTAAAGCTCCAATAGATATGACCGACTATGAAAGTACACTTTTAGCTGGGCTTCCTAACGCACCATCTGTTTATGGTAGCAATAAACAACTAGCTAGTGAAAGACAAAAACAAATTCTAGTGTTAATGGTTGAATACAAATACTTATCTACTGAAGAAAAAGAAGCCATTGAGTTAGAAATAGAGCAAAATCTAAGTGAGTCATAGTAATGATTCACTTTTTCCATATACGAAATTAATCTTTGGTGTATAATAATGAATGAAACGAAATAAAAACTAACCCGCCCAAAGAAAGGAACTTTTATATGAAAACAATCCTTATTATTGAAGACGATGAATCAATTCATAAAATATTAGAAAGTATTTTAACTCTCGAAAACTATAACGTTCTAAATGCATACTCAGGTACAGAAGCCTTAATGATTTTAGAAAAAAACACCCCTGACTTAGTTCTTCTTGATTTAATGATTCCAGGACTTAGTGGAGAAGAGCTAATTAAAAGAATAAACCATCTTCCAATCATCGTTTTAAGCGCAAAGATTAACTCTGAAGATAAAGTAAATTGTCTTCTAAATGGCGCAAATGATTATATTACAAAGCCCTTTGATAAAGAAGAACTTCTAGCTCGTATTAAAGTCCAGCTAAGACTTGCTCCTGAGAGTAATAACCTAGAATATAAGGAGCTAAATTTATTGCCAGACAATCACACTTTATTAATTAACGAATCAAAAGTAAATCTAACTAAAACAGAATACGCCATTTTAAAACAATTACTTATTAATACGAAAGAAGTTGTTACTAAAAGTCGTCTTCTTGATTTAATATCTATCGATACAGAAGATTGTAATGAAGATTCCTTAAGAGTTCACATTAGTAATTTAAGACATAAAATAAGAAAATACACAGAAATTGATTATATTGAATCTGTTTGGGGGATTGGATTTAAAATAAAAGAGTAATAACTTTAATATTGATTATAAAATCTTAACAATTTCTTAACATTTTATTAACATCTTTTTATTATAATGAAACAAGAAAGGAAGAGAATATGGATATAGTTTTAAAAACAGATAATCTTGAAAAAAGATACAAAGATTTTAAAGCCTTAAGTCACTTAAATATGAATGTTAAAAAAGGTGCTATTTATGGCCTTATTGGCAAAAATGGTGCTGGTAAAACAACATTAATTAGAGTAATATGTGGCTTACAACAACCAAATAGAGGAGAGTACTCTATATATGGCGTAAAAAATACTGATAAAGAAATTGAAAGTGTCAGATCAAGAATGGGAGCAATCATTGAAACTCCTTCGATTTATGGAGATATGACAGCCAAAGATAATCTAATCGAACAATACAAATTAGTCGGAATTCCAACTCTTGATGGCATAGATGACCTTTTAAAGTTAGTAGGACTTAATAATACAGGTAAGAAAAAAGCTAAAAACTTTTCTTTAGGTATGAAACAACGATTAGGAATTGCTATTGCCCTAGCTAACAATCCAGATTTCTTAATTTTGGATGAGCCAATAAACGGACTTGATCCAGAAGGAATAATTGAAATCAGAGAGTTAATCCTAAAACTTAATAAAGAGAAGAGAATTACTATTCTAATATCTAGTCATTATTTAGATGAATTATCAAAAATAGCAACACACTATGGCTTTTTAGACAATGGTTCTATCATTAAAGAAATAAGTAGTGTTGAACTAATGAGTAAAATGGAACACAAAATTGAATTAAAAGTAAATAATGCTAAAGACTTTGTTAAATATTTTGAAGAAAAGAAAATTTCTTACGAAGTAATAGACGACAAAACAATCAACGTCTATGGTGAATCCAATTTAGCAAAATTCATTAATGAACTATCTAAGCAAAATTTAGTAGCAGAAGAGATTCATGAAAAAGAAGAGTCTTTAGAAAACTACTATATGAATTTAATTGGAGGTAGAAATAATGATTAAACTTTTAAACGCTAGCTTTACAAGACTTAGAAAAAGCAAAATTTTTTGGATTTTACTAATATTTAGTATTGGTCTTGCTGCAATTGTAGTAGGTTCAGAATATAGAAATATGAAAGTTTATGGCGATGTTATCGAAGTAGAGCAAACTATTTTAAATTATTCTACAATAGTAGGAATCGTTATTGCTATATTTACAAGTATATTTTTAGGAGTAGAATATTCAGATGGTGCATTAAGAAATAAAATAAGCATTGGTCATAAAAGAACCAATATCTATCTAACTAACTTAGTAGTAGTATCTGCAGCAAGTTTACTTTCTTATTTACTTTTTACCATTGTTGGTTTATGTTTAGGTATTCCATTATTTGGCGGAATTGTAATGCCTTTAGCAAACCTTCTAAAATTACTAGGTTGTATCATTATGATGATTTTATCGTATTGCAGTATATTTACATTTATTGCTATGCTAGTATCAAATAAAACAATTACTGCTATTGCAAGTATTATGTTAACATTCTTATTTATGATGTCTGCATTATCTTGCTTAAACGTATTAAATGCTCAAGAATATGTACAAAGTGCTTCTATGGTGAATGGAGAAATGCAATTTGAAAAAGTTCCAAACCCTAAATATCCAAGTGAAACAAAAAGAAAAGTGTATCAAACCTTACTTGATATAAATCCTGCAGGTCAAGGCTTTGAACTAGCCGGAAGAATTGCCCCAAATATAAAAATTTTACCAATCTATTCTTTAGGAATTATGGTATTAATAACGAGTTCAGGATTATTTTTATTTAACAAAAAAGAATTAAAGTAAAGTAGGTGAGAATTTATGGAGATTGTCTATTATCTACTATTAGTAGTCATATTAATTTGTCTATACTTAAGTCTAAAACTCGTAATCATAAAAAGTGAATTACGTAACATTGAGGCAAAGCTTACCAAAATAATAAACTCAGATACCAACAATCTCCTAACGATCTCATCTGGGGATAAAGACCTTATTCGTCTTGTAAAAAATCTAAATAAAAACTTAAGTCATCTTCGTAAATTGGAATTAGAATATTCAAATGGCAACACTGACTTAAAAGAATCAATCACCAATATATCTCATGACTTAAGAACCCCTCTTACTGCCATAAGAGGATACCTAGATTTAATAAATATTGAAAATTCGACTTCAAAAGAACAAGAATATCTTAGATATATTGAATATAAAGTAAACGATTTAACCAATCTAACAGAGCAACTTTTCGACTTCACTAAAAGTTTAGATACTTATAATACAACAAATAAGAAAGATGTATGTCTTAATACCATTTTAGAAAACGCAATCGGTTCATATTACACGATATTCAAAACCAATAACATCGAACCTAATATAAGTATTACTAGTAATAAGATTTATAGATACTTAGATGAATCAATGTTAATAAGAATATTAGAAAATATCATATCTAATGCTATCAAGTATAGTGATGGTGATTTTAATCTAACCTTAGATGAAACTGGTCGTATTTCAATTTCTAACAAGACATCATCTTTAGACAAAACCAGTGTTAAGAAAATATTTAATCGCTATTTTACAGTTGAAAATGCTCGCAAGAAAGGTGGAGTAGGCTTATCTATCGCTAAACAGTTAGTTGAATTAAATGGCGGTATGATAAAAGCCAAATACCTTAGAGGATATCTAATAATAGAAATAATCTTTGATAAGGAATGTCACAATAAGTAAACCAAATGAGAATAAAAGAATGGTTTACTTTTTTCTGTGATATAATTTTTGTAAGAAAGAAGCATAGCCATGAAAAAAATTATAAAAGTAGGAATCATCTTAATCGCAATAGGAATAATAGTTGTTTTTGGTATCGACTTATATGTAAGACTAAGTACGAAAAATCAAATTATTAAAAATGGAGACTACAACTCATTAGAAGATGTCGATTGTATAATCGTTCTAGGTGCAGGCATCTGGGGCGATGGCCCAAGTCCTATGTTAGAAGATCGTCTTTTAGAAGGAATAAATCTTTATGAGTCACATGTCGCTCCTAAAATAATTATGAGTGGTGACCACGGTAGAGAAGAGTACGATGAAGTAAATATTATGAAAAAATTTGCTATCGAAAAAGGCATCCCTAGCGAAGACATCTTCATGGATCACGCTGGCTTTGCTACATACGATAGTATCTATCGCGCAAAAGAAATTTTTAAAGCAAAAAAAGTCATTATTGTTACCCAAGAATACCATCTATATCGTGCCTTATATATTGCTAATAGTTTAGGACTTGAAGCTTATGGTGTACCATCCAATCCTCGTAAGTATGGTGGACAATTTATGAGAGACATTAGGGAAATCCTTGCTCGCGATAAAGACTTCGTTAAGTGTATCTTTAAACCGAAGCCAACTTACTTAGGGGAGTCTATTCCTGTAAGTGGTGATGGCAATATTACAAATGATAAAGAACCATTAACAACCACGGAAGATAATACATCGAATTGACAAAAGGAGGTAGAACTATGTATCGAGCATTAGGACATTTACTAAATTTAAGTCCTTTCTTATCTCTAAGCATTATGCTACTTATAATTATTCTAATTCTTTTTCACAAGAAAATATCTAGTAAAAATCATATAATCTATCACATGTTATGTACTATACCATTAGTTTTATGTGTAATTCATTTCTTTGCTTTTTATCTACATGATGCAAACGATGAAACTATATTTATGTATGGAACGATGTATATGAGTTCGGTTTATATTTTTATTTGGCAATTCTTCTACAACAAGAAAATGCTTTATATAATATGGTTATTTCCAACTTTAATTGTCAGCATAATATCTTTTACTCAAGTTTACTATCGAACAATTCTTAAAGAAAATGTTCACAATTTAACCTATGAAAATTATACAAAAAGTTTTACCAAAACGTTGGATATCTTAAAAAGAGAGTATGCTTTAAGTGAACATAAGAAAATAGATTACGACTATCTATATAACAAGTACTATTCAAATATCGAAGAAGCCGAAAAGAATAATGATGAACAGTTATTTTACAAAACAATGTATGAATTTGCTTACGAATTTAAAGATGCCCATGTTAATTTCTATATAAACAATAAAGACAATTATGATTCATATGACTTTATCAATGACTATGAAAATAGAGATTACGGATTTATTTCAGTACTGCTAAGTGATGGGACACTTTCAGCTATTATGGTTGATGAAAAAAGTGACGCCTACAAAGAAGGTCTACGTAATGGTATGACTATAACTAAAAAAGATGGCATCTCTGTTGAAGAATTAATAGATAATGTAATGGCTCCAGTTGAAAAATATCCCGTTTATGAAGACGAACGTTTAGTTAAATCATTATGGCTATTTAGTACTGGTAACGAAAAGATAAAATTAACTTTTATAGATGAAACAAATAAAGAAAAAACAATAGAAGTAGAAAATTTTAAAGAAGACCATTTTTATTACCGAGCAAACGAATACTATAATAAACTTTTCTATGAGGATTATAGTCAAGAGAATCTAAACACAAAAATGTTAAACGATACAACGGGATACCTTTATGTTAGCCACGAAGTCTATGATGATTTTAAAGGAGCTATTGCTTATGTAACAAACGATTCCACATATCTAACAAATGTTTTAGAGAAAAAAATAAAGGACTTACAAAATAAAGGAATGCAAAAATTAATTATTGACTTAAGAGGTAACTCAGGCGGGTATAATACAGAAAGTGTTGCCATAGCATCAGTATTTACAAATGAGGAATACTTATTTACAAAAAATGCAAAATATAAGTCAAAATTTTATGATAAGACATATTTCAAAGGAACAAATGATTTTACTAATTTGCCTATAACTGTTTTAGTTGATCTAAACACTTTAAGCGCTGGTGATGCTCTAGTCTATGCTTTATCAAAAAATCCAAACGTCAAAGTTGTAGGTTTAACAAATCCGAACAATTCTTGCCAAGGTGTGGGAGGATACATATATTTGAACAAAGGCAAATCTTACATAACTTATCCGACATATAACTTTTATTACCCAGATGGAACAATATTTATTGATACAGACGATAGTAGAAAAGCTAATATTACTGTTGATTACAAAATACCTTTAACTAAAGAAAGTACTATTGATATTATGAACTCCAAAGACGATTATATTTTGAATTATGTTCTAGAAAATTACTAGCAATAATAGTATATTTTTCTATAAGAAGCAGAATATATTCTAAATTTATAAGATTTATAAATAATCATAAACAACACATTTTTTATAAAAATGTATAAAAAAACAACTCTAGCTACTATAGTTAAAGTTGTTTTAATTTGTTTAAATTAATTTCTTGCGTCAATATCTATAAGTTCATATTCACGAGTACCATATCCTAATTCACTTGCAGCTTCAATAGTATGAATCCCGTGTCTTGAATTAATTCTTTCTAGTAAATGATCTTTACCTGGATCGTCAGAAGACTCTACTAAATCGATACAAGCTTGATCAATAGCAATAGGATCAAGTGATGCTAAAATACCAATATCTTTCATACAAGGATCTTCAGCAACTGCACAGCAATCACAATCAACACTCATATTACACATAATATTCACATAGGCTATATTTCCATTAAAGTAATTTACAACGCTTTCAGCAGCATCAGCCATAGATTCTAAGAATTGTAATTGGTCTACATGGAACATATCATCGAAACTTCCAATTTTTCCAACACAATGAATATAATTTTTACCAGTACCTGATGCAACACCGATTGATAATTGCTTCAAAGCTCCTCCGTATCCACCCATTGGATGTCCTTTAAAGTGTGATAAAACCAACATAGAATCATAGTTATCAATATTCTTTCCTACATAGTTTTCTTTAATTCTTTTTCCGTTAGGTATTTCTAAAACTTTATCAGGACCTTCTGCATCCATAATATCTACGTCAAAATATTTGTTCCAGCCATGCTTTTCCATTAATTCCACATGTTTTTCCGTTGTATTTCTTGCTCCCTCATAAGCAGTATTACACTCAACAACTGTACCGTTAACTTTATTAATCAAATCTTTTACAAATTCTGGTTTAACATAGTTCTGATTTCCTTCTTCTCCAGAGTGAAGTTTAACCGCTACCTTACCAGGTAATTCTTTCCCAAGTTTTTCATATACACGAACTAATCCCTCAGGACTCATATCTCTTGTAAAATAAACTTTTGCTTTTTCCATTATTTCAATCCTTTCTAAATATAGTAATATTTTATCATATATTATTTAGTATTTCTAACAATTATAATATTATAAAGTATTGACTATATATTTTTGACATTTTTTATAATTTGTCAAAAAATGTGACACCTGCTTATCTTTGTAGATTGTCGAAACTCTAAAACAAGTCTAAACTAAATAAGTAAGATAATTATTTATCTTTAAAAATTTTGATTATTAAAATCAAAATTCAACAATATAATAAGATTAGAATAAGGAGAATGTATAATGAAAAAGAAAGAATTAGGTGCTCTAGCTATCGGTGCCGCTATTGGCGTAGGAGCAGGAGTATTACTAGCCCCAAAAAGCGGGAAAGAAACTCGTGAAGATTTAAAAAATAAATTAGAAGAGTTAGGTACCAAAGTCAAAAACATTAAAATAAAAGATGTCAAAGACGAATTTAATAAAAAAATTAAGGAACTAGAAAGAGAAATCAAAAGTTTAGATAAAGAACGTGTTCTAGAAAGCGCTAAAGCACGTGCAGCTGCTATAAAAATAAAAGCAGATGACTTAGTTGACTTAGCCTTAGAAAAAGGGGAGAAAGCTTTATCTAAAACTGCTGAAGAAGTAAGAGAAAAAGCGATTTCAGTAACAAAATCAGTATTAGAAAAATTAGAACAAGAATAATAGTATTAAGGAATGATAATTTATGGAATTATTATGTAAGTATTTTTTATATTTTATAATTTATTCTTTCATCGGTTGGTCTATGGAAGTAATATGTAAATTATTTGAGCAAAAAAGATTTATTAATAGAGGATTTTTAATAGGTCCAATCTGTCCGATTTATGGATATGGTGTTTTAGCAATTATTCTACTTATTGGCAAGCCTTCAAAAGACATCTTAGCTGTTTTCTTAAAGTCAATTTTAGTCTGTTCAATCTTAGAATACTTCACTTCCTATTTTATGGAAAAACTTTTTAAAGCTAGATGGTGGGACTATAGTAAAAGAAAATTTAACATAAATGGTCGTATTTGCTTAGAAACTATGATTCCTTTTGGATTACTTGGTTGCCTAGTCGTTTACTTAGTTCATCCTTGTATAACAAATATAGTGAACCTAATAAATCCAACGATTTTAATAATAATTTCTATCATTTTATTTATTATTTATTTAATAGATAATATTATATCTTTTAATGTTATGAATAAAATAAAAAAAGAAATAAAACGTCAATCTAAAGATAATACCGAAATAATTCGTAAAAAAGTCCTAGAATGGATTGATTCAAATTCTTATCTATATAAACATATTAAGAGTGCTTACCCTAAGTTTAAAATTTACAATAAATTATCAGAATTAAAATCTAAAAACGATTAACGTAGCTGCAAAGTTACGTTTTAAAATGGAAAAATATATCTTGTACATGGTATAATCTTACTACAAAAGGAAGTGTCACTATGTCAAATCTAACTAAAAAAGCCCTAGCTGAAGCATTGAAACAAAGTATACAAGAAAAAGATTTATCAGATATAACAATAAGTGAACTAACTACCATGTGTGACTTAAAAAGACAAACTTTTTATTATCATTTTACTGACATATATGATCTTCTAAAGTGGCTATACACCAACGAAGTAATTGAAGAAATAAAAAGTGATAGCACAATCTCTTCTTGGCAGAAATGTTATTCATACATATTTAATTATATTAAAAATAATAAAAGGCTAATTATTGGTACATATAACTCAATTGCTCGTGAATATTTTCATAATTTCCTATACCTTCAAACAAATGAATTCGTTTCTAAAGTAATCGAAGAAAAGAGTAGACTCCAAAACATTTCGTCAAGTAATAAGGCATTCTTAACAAATTATTATAAAAATGTTTTAATAGGTTTTATTAAAGATTGGATAGAAGATGGTATGAAAGAAGAACCAACTATTCTTATTGCTAAAATTGACTCTATTTTAGAAGGAAGTATTGAACTGTTTTTAAAAAATAGCCAAGAAAAAAATAATAAAGTTAAATAATTTATTAAACTCACCTTACGTTTTTGTAAGATTAAGATAAATAAAAAAATGCTATAATATTAAATGAAACGGAAGTGCTATATATGAAAAAAATTTTAATTATTGAAGACGACCCAACAATTTGTAATGAATTATCAGAGCTTCTCTCATCATCTGGCTATCTTCCAACTATTCTTGAAGACTTTAAAAATCCTTTAGAGGTGATTGAGACTACAGCTCCTAATTTAATCCTTTTAGATATCAACATTCCATACACAAATGGCGAATTACTATTACAAAACATCCGTAAAACATCAAACGTTCCCATTATAATGGTAACAAGTCGCAATACTGAAGTAGACGAAGTAATATCAATGTCTTATGGAGCGGATGATTATATAACAAAACCTTATAATCCAACCATTCTTTTACTTAGAATCAATGCCATATTTAAAAGACTAGAAACACAAAGCGACATTATTACTTATAAAGACATAACCATCAATATGCAAAAAGGACTCATTAAAAAGGAGGATACTGAAATTATCTTAACTAAAAATGAAATGATTATCTTTAATTATTTACTTAGCCATCGTAATAAAATAGTTACAAGAGATGAACTAATGACGGATCTTTGGAACAATAACGAATACATAAATGACAACGCTTTAACTGTAAATATCAGTAGACTAAGAGCAAAATTAAAAAGCATTGGTCTTGAAGATGCTATCGAAACAAGAAAGGGTATAGGGTACGTATTATCATGAGTTTTAAAAACTTTTTAAAGGCCAAACTTTACACTATAATTATTTTCATTTTTGCTATATGTCTTATAACACTATTATTACTTGGATTTAAAATAACCAAAGATTTAATTATCTATCTTTTAAGTATCATAACCATTTCATTTATTCTTAGTATCTTAATTGAATACATAAGAAAATGTTCATTCTACAACAACCTCCTTAACAACATTGATCGCTTAGATAAAGCATATTTAGTTTTAGAAACATTAACTAAACCAAACTTCTATGAAGGAGAACTTCTATACAACGCTTTATACGAAATAAATAAATCTATGGCTGAAAATGTTAAAATTTTAAGTATTCAAAATCAAGATTTTAAAGAGTACATTGAGCTTTGGATTCATGAAGTCAAGATACCAATCTCGTCTTTAGTCCTCATAGCTCATAATCATCCTGATAAGTTTGATAAAAAAACACTTGAACAGATAAGACGTATCGAAGATTATGTTGAACAAGTTTTATATTATGTCCGCAGCGAAAATGCTAGTGTCGACTATCTAATAAATAAGGTAAGTTTAAATAAAGTGATTGGTGCAGTTGCTTTAAAGAATAAAAATGATCTCCTCGAAAATAAAATCGACTTAATAGTATCTAACACAAACTCATCTGTCTATACCGATTCCAAATGGTTAGAATTTATCTTAAATCAAATTATTAATAATAGCATTAAATATCATGATAAAAAAGATTCTTATATAAAAATTTATACCGAGGAAAAAGAAGACACCTTAAATTTAATAATAAAAGACAATGGGATTGGTATTAAAAGTAGTGATCTTCCAAGAATTTTTGATAAAACATTTACTGGAGCAAATGGTCACACTCGCACCAAGTCTACTGGAATGGGCTTATTTATCGCTAAGAACTTATGTCTAAAATTAGGTCATAAAATATCCATAGAATCTAAAGTTAACGAGTATACAATAGTAACCATAACATTTTCTAAGAATAAGTTTTATGAAGTTGCAAAATAATTTAATTTAACTGATTACCAAATATTGTTCTTTTATTGAGGATTCGTTCCTCTTTTTATTTGAACAAGCAATCAAACTTTCAATATATCTTTTAAAAATGAAGTCCCAAAAATGCTATAATAATTAATATTAATTTCTAATCTTACAAAATTGTAAGAAATTGTAATAATTAAAAAACGACACCACCCATTAATATAGTTTATTATGTTAAATGAAAGGAGTATTTTTATGGAAAATATTTTAAAAATTGATAAAATTGAGAAATATTATGGAAGTCGCTCAAGTCTAACTAAAGCTATCGATAATATTTCATTTGAAGTAGAGAAGGGCGAGTTTGTTGCTATTATGGGCTCATCTGGTTCAGGTAAAACAACACTTCTTAATTGTATCTCTACAATCGATCGTGTAACGAGTGGTCATATCTATGTAGGAAAAGAAGATATCACAAAGTTAAAAGGAAATAATCTTAATAAATTCAGAAGAGAAGAACTAGGTTTTATTTTCCAAGATTTTAATCTTCTAGATACTTTAACAGCCTATGAAAATATTGCTCTTGCTTTATCTATCCAAAACGTCGAAGCTTCAAAAATCGATGAAAGAATAAAGAAAGTTGCTAGTGACTTAAATATTAAGGAAGTCTTAAATAAATATCCTTATCAAATGAGTGGTGGTCAAAAACAAAGAGTAGCATCTGCAAGAGCTATTATTACAAACCCTAAGCTTATCTTAGCGGACGAACCAACAGGAGCTCTAGATTCTAAATCAGCTAAAATGCTGCTAGAAAGATTTAATTTCCTAAATAGTGAACTAGATGCAACAATTTTAATGGTTACTCATGATGCTTTCACAGCTAGCTACGCATCACGTGTTATATTCATAAAAGATGGTAAAATATTTAACGAAATACATCGTGGTGATGACTCAAGAAAAGAATTCTTTGATAAAATCATCGATGTCGTAACTTTATTAGGTGGCGATTTAAATGATGCTTTGTAAGTTATCTCTAAAAAATATCAAGAAAAGTTTTAAAGACTACGCCATCTATTTCTTTACTTTAATTCTTGGTGTATCAATATTCTATGTATTTAATGCCATTGATAGCCAAACTGTTCTTTTAGACGTAACATCATCAACAATGGAAATAATAAAACTTATGACTAATATGTTATCAGGAGTAAGTGTATTCGTCTCATTCATATTAGGATTCCTAATTATTTATGCTAGTCGTTTCCTAATTAAAAGAAGAAATAAAGAATTTGGGATTTACTTAACTTTAGGTATGAGTAAAAGAAAAATTTCAACCATTTTATTTATTGAAACACTAATAATTGGTATGATTTCCCTTGTAGTAGGACTTGGTCTAGGTGTTTTCTTATCTCAGTTTATGAGTTTGCTAGTATCAAATATGTTTGATGCTGATATGACTAAATTTGAATTTATTTTCTCATCTAGTGCTTGTCTAAAAACTCTTATTTATTTTGGTATTATGTACTTACTAGTTATGATATTTAACACATATAACATTAGTAAATGCAAACTTATAGACCTTTTACATGCTAATAAGAAAAGTGAAACAATTCGTTTAAAAAATCCTTATCTTTGTACAGTAATATTCATTATTTCAAGTATCACTTTAGGTTATGCATATTATCTAGTAACAGGTGGTTTCAAAGACATGCAAAATTCTTCAGATATTTTTAAACCAATTATATTAGGAGTAGTATCAACATTCTTTATTTTCTGGTCATTATCTGGACTTATCTTAAGAATTTTCCAAAGTAGTAAAAACCATTATTATAAAGGCTTAAATAGTTTTACCTTAAGACAAATCAGTAGCAAAATTAATACAACAGTATTTCAAATGACAATTATTTGTTTAATGTTATTTGTAACAATCTGCGTATTATCAAGTTCACTATGTCTTAAAAATTCAATGACCGCCAATTTAAAAGAGCTAGCTCCAGCAGATGTTGAAATAACTTCTTTAATGAACATTGATGAAGATAACAAAAATTACACTGCAGAACAAAAAGCTACATCTACATTAACAGTTAAAGAAAAATTAGAAAATATTGACCTTGATACAGACAAGTATTTTAAAGAATATATTGAATTAAATGTATACAATACAAGTGATTTAACATTCAAAGACACCCTTGGAGGCAAATTAGACGAAATTCAAAACCAATATTATTACCTTCGATATGATACGAAAGAAGATATAATAAAATTAAGTGATTATAATAAAGTAGCTAAACTTTATGGTAAAGAAGAATTTACTTTAAAAGAAGATGAATACATTATCATTGCTGATTTTGCTGGAATGGTTACAATAAGAAATGTAGGATTAGAAAACAAAGAAACTATTAATGTCTTTGGTCATACTCTAAAACCTAAATATACAGAATGTCAAACTGGTTTTATTGAAATATCTAGCAATCATATTAATTCTGGAATTATAATCGTAAGCGACGATGTAGTAGATGAATCATATGTATATAGAAATTATTTCATCGCTAACTACAAAGCCGATAGTAAAGAAGATAGAATAAAAATTGAACAAATAATAAATAGTGCTGAAACTGAAAATAAATTAAAAGAAAAAAATTATTTGCTTGATGCAACCAGTAAATTACTTATTGCTGAAGCAAGTACAGGACTAGGTGCTTTAGTAACATTCATCGGTCTATATTTAGGAATTATCTTCCTTATCTCAAGTGCAGCTATATTAGCTTTAAAAGAATTATCAGAAAGTAGTGACAACAAAGAGAGATTTAATATGCTAAGAAGACTAGGTACAGACGAAGATATGATTAACAAAGCTTTATTTAACCAAATCGCTATTTTCTTCTTATTCCCATTACTAATAGCCATAATTCATTCAGTATTTGGAATTAAGTTCTGCACATTCATCTTAGAAACATTTGGTAATGAAGAATTGCTACCATCAATTATAATGACTGCAATTTTCTTAGTAATTATCTATGGTGGATATTTTATAATTACATATCTATGTAGTAAAAATATTATTAAGGAGAAAAGGTAATGTACATTCTTTATAATTGGACCAATATCATCCAAAGTATAAAAGATACCTGGATTCCAGTTATAGTACCACTTAGTGTTCTTTTCTTAATATTTATCATAATTGCTATCATAAGGAAAAAAGACTAACTAGATGAGCTACCTAATTTCTATCAAAACCGCTTTTCTTATCTTTCCCTTAATAGCTTTACTATTTACAATACCATTTATATTACATCAATACCATAAATATGGGTCTATAAATAAACTAAGATGTCTTATTATATATTCATTCATCTTGTATATGATTACAATATATTTTCTAGTCATCTTACCATTACCTCATATAGCAGATGTAACATATAAATCAGGTATGATACGACTGCTTCCTTTTAGTTTTATCTTCGATATAATCAAAGAATCAAATATAGTTTATAGTGATATAGGAACATTTATAAATATCTTAAAAACGAACGCATTCTATACAACCTTACTTAATATTTTTATGACAGTTCCTTTTGGCATGTATTTACGTTACTATTTTAAATGTAGTTTCAAAAAGACTTGTTATCTAAGCTTCCTCCTAAGTTTATTCTTCGAACTCACACAACTTTCCGGTCTTTATTTCATCTATCCATACCAGTATCGTGTATTTGATGTAGATGATTTAATAATGAATACCTTAGGAGGAATAATCGGCTTTTATATAGTTTCACTATTTAATAAAATACTTCCTTCTCGTGACGAGATTGATAGAAAGTCTCTAGAAGAAGGAAAAAAGGTAACAGGATTAAGAAGGTTTACTGTCTATTGCCTCGACTTTATAATATTTAATTTTATTCTTATATTTATAAGGAATATCTATTTAAAGTTAATAATATTTATTATCTACTATGCCATAATACCTGAAATTACAAATGGCTTAACGATAGCTGGCAAATTCTTAAATGTTCGTTTTTGTACAAATAAGTTTAAAACAATCAAATACTTATCTAGATTTATAATCATTTATTACTATTATTTTAAAATGCCATTTTATTTAATTATTTTAGAAACAACAATTTTCGAAGTGCTTAATATCTTAACATATATAAAATCTTTGATTTATTTTACAACATTAATCTTTATATTGATTTTCTATATAGTTAATATAATCCAAGTACTAAAAAATAAATCAAAATTTTATGACTCTTTATTTAGTATTACTTATAAAAGTACAATTAAAGAGCAAATATAAAGGAGGTACAATATGGAATATATAAAAGAAAAAATTCCAGTAATTCTTGGAATTATGATATTCATTGCTATTTGTATAGTAGGGTATTACTTTTGCTTTGTCGAATCAAAAACATATTATAGTAGAATAGATAATACAAAAATAGAACGTATCGAATCTAAAGAATACAAATATACTTTAACCGCATATGATAAAAAAGGAAAAGCCAAAGAAATAGAATTTAAAACAAATCGTGAACTAAGAGAATCGGCATTCTTAGAGTTTGAAATAATGATATCTAGAGGAGTCATATCATGGCAAGAAGTTTCATATGATGAATTACCTGATGAGGTAAAAAATAAATATGAGATGGCTGATTAATCAAAATATCCAAAAGAGTATTCTTACTATCTTAAGTATCGCTTTAGTAATAATTGTTTTAGTTATAGTATATAGTTATTGTCTTCCAAAACATACTTACATTCTTAACTTACCAGCAATAGAAGATATAAAGGATATAAATATAATTTCGGACGAAAAAACAATTACAATTAGTGAATATAAGGAAATAATAAAAATCTATGAAATAATAAAAATAAATCGTCAAACAACAGAGGAAAGCATTCAAGATACACTGATCAATTCGGAAGAAACAATAAGAATCAATTTTAATTTTAAAACATCAGGAACTTCAACTATCTTTTTGTATAATAAAGATAATAAATACTTTATAGAACAACCATATAATGGCATTTATCGTATTCTAAGAGAGGAATACAACGAAATAAAAGAAATACAAAACAATTAACAGCTTACCGCTTTTTAAGGTAAGCTGTTTTATCTTAAAAAGTGAACCAAATACTATATATGGAATCACAGTTATTGACGAACAATTGTATTTGTGATATGTTATATGTAGTAAAAGGAGCTAGTTAGTATGAAAGAAATAGCAGTAAAAGAAATAGAAACGAAAGATTATATAACGAAGTCAAATCTTCCAGCTTCCGATTATGTCATTAATCCGTATGTTGGATGTCCCCATGGCTGTCGATATTGCTACGCCTCTTTTATGAAAAGATTTACACGTCACTTAGAAGACTGGGGTACATTCATTGATATTAAAAGATGTGCTAAACCTATAAATAAATCTAAATTAGTAGGCAAGAGAGTTTTCTTATCATCAGTAACGGATTGTTATAATATCTACGAAAAAGACTATGAATTAACTAGAAATATTCTAAAAGAGTTAATTGATGTTGATTGTGAACTTAGTATCTCCACAAAATCTAGTTTAATTCTAAGAGATATGGATTTATTAAAACAAATGAAAAATGTCGTAGTTTCAATGTCTATAAACACCTTAGATGAAAATTTCAAAAATGACATGGATAATGCTAGTTCTATTAAAGAAAGATTAAATACATTACGTACCCTACACAAAAATGGAATTTATACAATTTTATTCATGTCTCCAATATTTCCATACATTACAGATTTTAAAGCTATTATTGAAGCCAGTAAAGACTTTGTTATGGAATATTGGTTTGAAAATTTAAATCTACGTGGAAGTTATAAAACAGATATTCTAAATTACATTAAAGAAAACTATAGCGAATACTACGATGAGTACATAAAAATTTACAATAAAAAAGATAACGCTTATTGGCACAAGTTAGCTTCAGAAATAAACGAATATTGTACTCTAAATAATCTAAAATTCACAAACTTTTTCTATCATAATGAGTTAGTAGAAGCAAAAAAAATCTGTAATAACCAATAATATTTCATAATCTCTTTGACAACAGATATAGATCTAGAGTATTATTAATAATAGGAGAGTGATAAAATGAATAAAGGACTTACAACAGGAATTGTTGTTGTAGTAATTGTTGCTTTAATTGGAATATTTTCCGTATCAACATATAATAGTTTAGTTGACAAAAGTGAAGAAGTCGATAAAAAATATTCTGATATTTCTGTGCAATTAGAAAGAAGAGCTGATCTAATACCTAATTTAGTCTCAACAGTGAAAGGCTACACTGAACACGAGAGTAGTATTATTGATTCAGTTACATCATCAAGAGAAAAATTAGTGAACGCTAAAAGTATAAATGAAAAAGCCGAGGCAAACCAAGAACTAACTGCTTCTTTAAATAGTTTATTTGCCATTGCTGAAAATTATCCAGACTTAAAAGCGAATACCAATTTTATCAATTTACAAGACGAACTAGCTGGTACAGAAAACAGAATAGCGGTTGCTCGTAAAGATTATAATGAAGTTGTTAGTAGTTATAATAAAGCAATTAAAAAATTTCCAGCGTCATTTTTTGCTAGCTTGTTCAATTTTGAATCAAAGGAATATTTTGAAGCTAAAGATAGTGCAAATGAGGTGCCAGATGTATCATTCAAGGATTAAGTATTTAATCCTTATTCTTTTATCCTTTTTATTTTTTGAATCTGTATCAGCTATTGTAAAACCAACTGAAAAATTTTACATAAATGATTACGCTAACATTTTATCAGAAGAAACAGAAAATTATATTTATGAAAAAAGTGTAAGTCTTTACAATGCAGATGGAACACAAATAGTCGTTGTAACGATTCCAAATTTAGAAAATAAAAGTCTTGAGGAGTATGGATTAGAATTAGCCAGAAGTTTTGGTATTGGCTCATCAGAGAAAAACAATGGTTTACTATTACTACTGTCTCTAGAAGAAAGATTGTTTAGAGTTGAAGTGGGTGAAGGTTTAGAAGGAATCTTACCAGACGGTAAAACTGGACGATTCCAAGACGAGTATATAATCCCATATTTAAAAGAAGACAAATTTGATGAAGGAATAAAAAATGGCTACAATGCTTTCTTTAATGAAATAGTAACTCTGAATAATTTAGATTTAGATACGTCCGAATTAGAACAAAAAGAATCATCATTACTAGTAGGAGACTTTATTATATTATCAGGTTCTATCGGATTATTAGCTGGAATTTATTTAAAACTATTCGAAAAGAAAAACAAAATTTTAACCATTAGTTACATGATAATAGCTATTTTCTTAATTGTTTTTGGTAAATACATAATACTAACCTTACCAATATATGTTTTAATTAACTTATGTGTCTTTATTTTTACCAGATTTTTCTCAGGAATAGGAGGCGGCTATTACAACAGTTCAGGAAGAGGCTATCGAAGCAGTAGTGGTAGCAGAGGAAGTTTCCATAGTGGTGGAGGCGGATCATTCAGTGGCGGCGGTTCTTCTCGCCATTTCTAATAAATTTGGAAGATGTAAAAAACTATGATATAATCTTTAATAGGAAGTGAATCACATGGAATATAATGTAATAAAAAATGCTGACAAAATAGTTTCAAATAGTCCTTATGTCGTAAATAATCCAGCTAAATACAAAAATAAATGGAGTGACCTTTTTGGTAATAAAAACCCAATTAAATTAGAACTAGGAATGGGTAGAGGAGATTTCATTATAGAAATGGCTAAGACATACCCTAATATTAATTTTATTGGTCTTGAAATAAATGATTCTCAGATGGTTATGGCAATTAGAAACTTAGAAAGATTAAATCTCCCAAACCTTAAATTAATTAATGCTGATGCCATGCTAATTGATACATTCTTTGGTAAAGAAATAGACACAATATACTTAACATTCTCAGAACCTTGGCCAAAGAAAATTGACGAGAAGAAAAGATTTACGCATTATGGTTATCTAAAACTATATGATAAAATTTTTAAAAAACACAAACATATCATCTTAAAAACAGATAATAAAGGTTTATTCGCTTATTCATTAGAAACTCTATCTCAATACTGGTATGTTTTTGATAAAGTAAGTTTAGATTTACATAAAGACGAAAGACAAATTTCTAACGTTATGACCAACTATGAAAAACAATACTTTAAAGAAGGACGTCCTATCTATTACGTAGATGCTTCATTTACTAATTAATTCGAGCAATTGCTCGTTTTTTTATGAAAAAAGAGCAATCACAAGTGGTATGTTTGCTCTTTTCTAAATAACTTTTAAATCAACACTACTTATTTGTAAGTAAATAATATGCGACAGCCAATCTTAAAATAATCCATAGTATAACTTTTTCGATTTCTAAAGCTGTAACCTCGTAATTTATAGAATATATTTCTAATATATCCAGTGATAAAGGCAGCTTAATTCTTCTATCATTATATTTGCAACACTTAGCAACCAAATCATTAGCTACACCTTCTGCACATTCTTGTATTACATAGCATCTTCGTTTTATTTCATTATCATAAGCGAAGTAAGCATAATCAAAAAAACAAGAAATATATTCAACTTCAGTTAAGAAGCTCTTTATGTCAGCTATTTCAAAATCATTTAAAGCTCTCAAATAGTAATTAATAATATTTTCATATATTTTATTTTTATCATCAAAACTTTCTATAGAATTAAATATATTTTCTAATTTACAATAGGTATTATCTTTAGCTATTTTTTTTATAGTTTCATTAATAGTTAAAATAATATTATCACTTAAAATTTTTTCGTCATTCTTCATTGTTGAACCCTTTCTTTAATATCTATATTCAATTATTTTAAAAATAGTAAACAAGGCAAAATACCATACAAACAAATAATATTATATAGATAATTTATGTATAGGTTTATATTATAACACGAAAAATTTTGTTTTAAAAGTTGCATTGCGTGAAAGTGTGGCTTTCTTATGAGAAATTAAATGTGATAATTGATATAGTGAGGTGACTTATGGCTATATCAGAGTTCGAAAAATTACAAGATAAAGTTTCAAAAGTAAGCGATGACAATGATTTGTACACAAGAATTTGCAAGAATCTTAAAAAGTTCCGTCTTGAGAAGTATAATGAGTTTAAAGCCAATAACTCTAATAATACAATAAATCCATATTCAACCGAAAATATAGCAGCACTTTTAGATTATAATCATACTCATTATAAACGCTTCGAAAGTGCAAATGATAGTACAAAAAAGATTCCATTAACAAAGTTAAGAAAAATTGCAGTCATTCTTGATAAATCAGTTGATGACTTTATTAATAAATAGTAGAAGATTAGTTATATAACTAATCTTTTTATATAAGAAAGAAATTCTAATAAGCATTTCAGTTCTATAAAAAATATGTTATAATTTCCATATAATAGAGGTGGTTTATATGAAGCAAAATAAAACAGAATATTTAGTATTTGGGTTATTCTTTGTAATAGGATTATTTTTCTTAATAGTTGGTACATTCTTAACAATTCATGAGTTAGATCAAACAGGTAAGATAACAACTACAGGAACTATTACTTCAATCAGAGTTCATCACAATACAAATGGTGACGATTACGATGTCTTTGTAGCATATAATGTTGATGGAAAATCATATGAAAACATAATAAATTTTTATTCATCAACGTACCATGAAGGTCAAGAGATTGAAATATATTATATGGAAGACAATCCAAATCAAATAGGTGCTAAAGCTATGGAAACTTTTGTATTCATCTTTCCAGGACTTGGCTTACTATTCACCATTATTGGTGGCGTAGCACTGATCATATTAATAGGTAAGAAAAATAATGGCGAAAAATTAAAAAAGAGTGGGGAACTTGTCTACGCTAATTTAAAAGAAATAATTTATAACACTAGTTATACAGTAAATGGTCAAAGTCCTTTTATAATTTTATGTACTTGGTACAACCCTGAAGACAGTCAAAACTATACTTTCAAAAGCGAAAATATCTGGTGGGACCCTAGCTACGTTATCGGTGCTAAAAACATCACATCATTTCCTGTCTACATCAATCGTAAAAATTTAAAACAGTATTATGTTGACATTACTGAGATAACCGAAAATCCAACTAATATTCAATATTAAAAATTAACTAAGGAATTAGTTAATTTTTTTAAAAAAAAATTTATATTATGTTAAAATAATATACAAGACTTATAAAGGAGAAGTTAAGATGAAAAATCCAATTTTAAATTATTATAAAAAATTACTAAAAAATGATTATCCAGATTTTATTGATAAATATTTATCTGTACCATCTTTATTAAGACTTAAAAATATTGGTTATTTCTGTGGAATGGACTACGCTTCTAAAGATGTCTATAATTTTCAAGAGCACATTACTAGATTTGATCATTCTTTAACAGTTGCTCTAATTACATGGAACTTTACTAAAGATAAAAAAGCTACTTTATCAGGATTATTTCACGATGTAGCAACACCTTGCTTTGCTCATGTTATTGATTATATGAATAAAGACTATGCTAACCAAGAAAGTACTGAAGAGTATACAGAGCATATCTTAAAAGAAGATAAAAAATTAAATAAACTTTTAGCAGAAGATGATATCTCTATAAGTGATATTACAAACTTTAAAAAGTATCCAATTGTTGATAATAATCGACCTCGTTTATGTGCAGATCGCCTTGATGGCATCATATTAACTGGAATAGGATGGACCAAAACAATAACTAAAGAAGACATAAAGAAAATCATTAGTGATATAGTAGTGTACAAAAATGAAGAAAATATAGATGAACTAGGATTTAAAACAAAAGATATTGCAAAACTTGCTTGGGACACTAGTAAACAAATAGATATTTTATGCCATAGCAATGAAGATAATTTTATGATGGAGCTTCTAGCATCTATTGCTAGAAGAGCAATAGAAATAAGCTTGATAAACTATGATGACTTATATAAATTAACTGAAGACAAATTATTTGAAATGTTTAAGAGAAGTAATGATTCAATATTAAAAGAAAGTCTAGCTAAATTCGAAAACATCAAAATAGACGAAATACCAGAAACGATTCTTGAAAATGTTAAAATAAGAAATCTTAATCCTTTAGTTGCTGAGAATGTTAGACTATTTAATAAATAATATTTTTTTAATCATAATATAAATATACAGCATATTTTGTATCTCAACTTTAAGTTGAGATACTTTTCAACTTAGAATCTATTGTAATGAAATCTAAAATATGTAATACTTATCCTAAGGAGGAAGAAAGAATGAAAAAAAATAATAAAAACAAAAAAAACAACAAATATCTTATATTTGCACTTGTTATTATAGTAATTTTTATAGTACTAATTGGAGGACTATTTTTCCTAAACAAAAAAAATACTAATAAAAATGAAGTGACAATTGCAAAGAGTATGACAGAAACTCAAAATGAAATCGAGAAAAATTTTAAAACGAAAGGGTATGACTTAGACAATCCAAACATCATTTTAAACCCTTATGGAAACTCTCCGTTAACAGCTTTAGTTTTATTTGAGACAGAGGAAGAAGTAAGTATTAATGTAACGATCAAAGGTAAAGATAAATTAAGTACATTTTCTCATACTTTTGAAAAAACTAAAAATCACTACTTACCAATATATGGTCTTTATGCTGACTATAAAAATGAAGTAGTAATTGAGTATGAATTAAATGGTCAAAAATTTAGTAAGACATTAGAGATTGAAACAGAGAAACTACCAGATAATATGATTTTACCTACAGAAGTAAAAAGTGATAAATCTAAATTAACGAACGATTTATATTTCTTTACACCATCAAGTATCGGTTACACTTGTGCTTATGATGTTAATGGAGATGTTCGCTGGTATTTATCTAATTATGCTATTTGGAAAATAGATAGATTAGAAAACGGACATTTATTATTAAGTACAGAAAGGTTAATAAATAGTCCTTACTATATGACAGGATTATATGAAATTGATTTAATGGGTAAAATATATTCTGAATATAGTCTAGAAGGTGGATATCATCATGATTATTATGAAATGGAAAATGGTAATCTTTTAATTGCTAGTGATGATTTCGGTAACGAATCAGGTACTGTAGAAGATTATATAGTTGAACTAGATAGAAAAACAGGAAAAATTGTTAAAAGATTTGATTTAAAAGATGTTTTAAACATGCAAGATGGTCAAAGCGAAAATTGGTCTGATTATGACTGGTTCCACAACAATGCCGTTTGGTACGACAAAGACACTAATTCAATAACATTATCAGGTCGTCATCAAGATGCTGTAATAAATATTGATTATGAAACAGGTAAATTAAACTGGATAATAGGTGACCCAACAAATTGGAGTGAAGAATATCAAAAATACTTCTTTAAACCAATAGGAGAAGACTTTGAATGGCAATGGAGTCAACATGCTGCTATGATTACTCCAGAAGGATATGTTTTTATCTTAGATAACGGAAATAACAAATCTAAAATTAAAGAAGAGTATGTTCCAGCAGAAAAAAGCTATACTCGTGGTGTTATGTATAAAATAGATACGGATGCTATGACTATTGAGACTGTTTGGGAATATGGTAAGTCTCGTGGAAGCGAATTCTACTCACCATATATTTCAGATGTTGATTATTTAAGCAAAAACCATTATATTGTTCATTCAGGTGGTATTGTTTATGTAGATGGTAAAAACTCTAATCAACCAGCAGGATTTAGTACAGATACAACTCTAGTTTCTGATACAGTAGAGTTACTTAATAATAAAGTGATTTTTGAGATAATTTTACCAACTAACAATTATCGCGTTGAAAAAATGAGTCTATATACAGACAAAGAAAACTTCAGTATAGGCGAATCAAATAGAGTAGGTAGCTTAGGTAAAACAGAAATAACAGAAAGTAAGTTTACTCCTATACTAAGTAGTAAAAAAATAGATGACGAGTATAATTCTCATAATATTACTATAACTAAAGAAATTGATCGTCTAGTTGTAAAAGGACGTTTCAAAAGAGAGACAAAAGTAAATGTTGTTCTATACAAAGATTTAACTTCTAAGTATTTCGAATTTAAAGTAAGCAAAAAACCATATACAGCTTTATGTGTTGACATTTTTACAGAGGAAGAAACAGAGCAAGGCATTAATGTCACAAAATACATTAATAGCGAAGATTTAACTGGCAAATATTCTATTTATCTTGAAATAGATGGAACTCTATATAACACAAATGAATTCGTGGTATTTTAAAATGAAAAATAAAAGTATAATAATCTCTTTAATTGTTATCTTATGCATTGTATCAGTAATCGGATATTTCTCTTATAATAATTATAAAGAAAAGAAGGAACTTGCAAGTATTGAAGTAATAATTAAAAATCCTTCTTTAGAAGAAGTTAAAAAAACAAATGATTTAATAAACAATCGCAAAATAAGTATTTATCTTTTCTATGGTGATGGATGTCCTCATTGTGAAGACTTATTAAATCACTTAGAAAGCATCAAAGATGAATATGGCAAATATTTTACAGTCTACGCTTTTGAAGTATGGAAAAACAACGAAAATGGCGAGCTCATGGATAAATTTGCTGAGGAATTTGATGGTGAAGTTGGTAGTCGCTCGGTTCCGTATTACATAATCGGAGATGAAGTAATGAGTGGTTATATTCCAAGTATGAGTACCAAAGTCGAAAAAAAGATTCTTGATAAATACAATGAACGCAAAAAAATCGATAACTATAACCATCTATTTGAAAAATAAAAATCAAAAGACATCAATTGATGTCTTTTATTCATAATATTTTGTTGTTTTAGAACAATTTCTATATTAAAATAGATTAAAAGATACATTATTAGAGGTGAAAGAATGGAATTTTTATTCGAACTAATCTTTGAACTTATTATTGAAGGAAGTATGGAACTTTGTAAAAACAAAAACATAAATTTCTTAATAAGGATAATTGCTTTTCTAATTCTATTTACTCTATATAGTGGATTCTTTATAATATCAACACTGATCGCCATTCAATGTCTTAAAAATAATTTATTAGCTGGTATATGCATAGTAATAATCATTTTAATATTATTATTTTTAAGTATAAATAATTTTATAAAAGAATATAGAAAAAGAGTTTGAAAAGAGGTCATTTTATGAAACAAGAAGAAATCGGTAAATTAATAAAAAAAATTAGAAAAGAAAATAATTTAAGTCAACAAAAATTTGCTTCACAATACGGTGTAACATACCAAGCTGTAAGCAAATGGGAAACTGGTAAAAATATTCCAGACATATCAATTTTAAAGAAAATATGTGATGATTATAAAATCGATTTAAATGACCTTTTAGATAACAAAGCAACCACTAAGAAAAAAGATAAGAAAATATTTTTTATCGTTTTAATAGCAATTTTAGTTATTGTTATTACATCAAGCATTATTATAATAATAAATAATAAAAATAAAAATGACTTCGAATTCAAAACTCTTTCATCTACATGCGACAGTTTCAATCTATATGGTAGTATAGCATACAACAAAAAGAAATCATCAATTTATATATCAAATGTTACTTATTGTGGTGGGAACGACACCAAAGTATATAAAGAAATAACCTGCACTTTATACGAAAATGACGAAAATGCCAAAATAGAAATAAGTAAATGTAATTACACTGATAATAAGGACAAAACTCTAGAAGAATTTATGCAAGATATAAATTTCAAAATCGATAATTATGAACCAATATGTAGAGATTTTAAAGAAGATACTCTTCACTTAGAAATCGATGCAATTGATGAAAATAACGAAACAACAACGTATAAAGTTCCTTTAAAATTAGCGGATAATTGTTTAAACTAAACTTTTATTACATTGAAAAACTATTGTATTAAAGATAATCATATAACATATGTGATGTTATTAAGCAATATTTATCAATTACAATCAACATTCATAAAAAATGCCAAAAATAATTTTTTTTGACATTTTTTTATTTTTTTGTAACTTTTTGATATAAAATAACATCTATATAATGAATCGATTCGAAAGAAGGTATCAATTTTGCAAGGAAAAATAGAATTTGACATAGATATAATAATTGATGAATATAGTAACTATGTCTATAAAATTATTAATAATATAATAGGTGATGCCTTACCTTATTCTGATAAAGAAGAAGTTGCTTCTGATACATTCTATCTGCTTTGGAAAAACAGTCATAAAATAAAGACAAATCTTAAATCTTATTTAGGTACAATAGCCAAAAATTGTGCTTACGAAAAATTAAGAAATAGTAAGAATAATTTTGAATACAATGATACATTAGAAAATATTATCGTTTCAGACTTCACAGAATTAATAATAGTTAAAGAGAAAATAAAACGTTTAAGCATAGAAGAACAGCAATTATTCAAACTATATTACCTAGATGGTTTAAAAATAAAAGAAATTTCTAAGATTTTAAAAATAAATATTGGCACTTTAAAAATTCGTCTTTTTAGAATAAGAAAAAAGTTAAAGGAGGACAAATAAAATGTTCAAAATTGATACCACTAATATAAAAGAAATGACTAAGCAAAAAATAGCTTATTCATACTATGAAAGAGAGGAAAACATGCGTAAAAATAAAATAAGAAATTTAGCTATCGTGGCTTTTATCTTTAGTTTCTTTATAGGAGGAACAATCACTGTTAACGCCTTAACAGATAATAAAATAGCAGATACAGTTAAAGAAACATTTAAAGAAGTTTTAAAAGTAAAATCAGACGGAAAAGAATATGATGCAAATTGCCATAAAGAAGACAACGGCTCAATAACTTGTACTTTGCCAGAAGAATTGACAGGAAAAGATGCCGAATCAGTAATAAATATTTTCGATGGAAATATTGAAAATTTAGATGTAGAGTATAATAAAAAAGATGGTGAAGAAACAGTCAGTATCACAATCAACGAATAACATAAATTTATGAAATAAAAAAATCTATTTTATTTAAAAATATTTATAATCTATTAAAAAAATAATTGAATTAATTTTCAATTATTTTTATTTTCTCTTCAAAGTATTTACCAATTTTTTTAATATGTTTCTTAAATATAACCATATCTATAATATCTGATACAGAATATATAATTAACATAATTCCCAAGAATATCGTAATAGTTATTGAAGTTAAAGTCGGATTTAGAATTAAGACAATTCCACAAATACATGTAATTATTGCAAGTAACAAACTTAATAACCAACTACCACTAAAATTTCTTAATGATAAGGATAACTGAATCTTAAAGATACTAGTCAAAATAAACCAAATACCTAACACAATAGGAATAAGCATTGTTAAAGTATTAGGATAGAAACAAATAATAATACCACATAAAATTGATAAAACACCAGGTATAAACTGATTCATTGCAATAAAATAATTACGCATTCTTATATCCAATATAACTTGAAATATTCCATTAATAATTAAAATGCCTGCTAAGATATAAGCAAAAACATTTAATGAAGTCTTCGGCATAAAGCACATTGTAATACCTAACAAAACCAACATAATAGAAAACAAAATTGAAGAATTAATAAACTTGTTTAACTTTTTTATCATAAAATCACCTTTCAATAATTAAATAATATTGCAAAAATGACTGGTAGTCAACGAACTGCAAGTGTTTCTAATAATTTCTAATAATTGTCTAATTATTATTAATAAAATACTTTCATTATTGAGCAAATACAATCGATAAAAAATATAATACTTAGAATAATACTCAATATTCTAGGAATTTTACTAATGATAAAATCTCCCATTTTTTTCAGAACATAAACATAAAATAATGACATCAAAGCCCAACCAGCAGAAGTAGGTATAGAAGCAAACTTTCCAATGTGTCCCCAAATATTAGAATAATTCCACATTTCATAACCAAATATTTTTTCTATTAAAAATCCTCCAAAACTTTCAAGCAGAGTGAACATTCCAAAATAAAGAACAAATAATAACACATTTCTCCAAAACTTATTATTCATTTTACTAACAACGATCCTATAAACAAATAAACTTAATACTGCACCAATACCATATAACGGAGTCCACCACAAAAACATAAAGCCACTTCTTTTATGCAACTTTAAAACAGAGAAAAATATCGTTTCTAAAAGATGGCCCAAAATTGAATAAAGCAAAAAAGTATTTAAATAATACATAAGATCACCTAAAACTACTATTTACTATTTTCTATAAAATATACATAATCTCCAGAACTTGTATACTACATACTAAACATTTTAATGTATAATAAAAATATAAAAAAAGTATTGACCTTAACCTTAGGGCAGGGTATATAGTGTTATCGAAAGGAGAGTTATATGTTTATAAACGAAGTGGAACATATCGTAGGATTGTCTAAAAAAAGTATTAGATATTATGAAGAAAATGGTTTATTAAGCCCAAAACGTAATAAAGAAAATGACTATCGCATATACAGCGAAGATGATATTAAAACATTAAAGATAATAAAATTTCTTCGAGAACTAGGAGTTACCATTAAAGAACTTCAAGAATTACAAAGTGGCTCGCTGACTTTACAAGAATGTATGAAAGAACGCATCAAACAAATTGATAACGAAACAGCTCATTACGAAAAAGCTAAAAACATCTGTCTTGAGATTTCTAAATCAGACGAAACATTTTTAAATATTAACATCGAAAAATACTTTGAAGCAGTAAATATTTTAAATAAGGAAGGTTTTACAATGCGTAACACAAAAACAAATAAAACGAAAAAGATAGTAGGAGCGACTATATCAAGTTTAATATTTGGTATATTAATCCTATTCATTCCTATTATGATTAGTTATTTTCAGTTTACAGAAAGTACAAAAATACCATGGATAATTTATATTATACTAATAGGAATATTTGCTATTCCAACATATGGAATAGTATATAATTTAGTAACTAGAATTAAAGAGATAAATGGAGGAGAAGAAGATGAAGCTAGTAAATATTGATTATGTACCAGGTTATGAGATAACAGAAGCCTTAGGTATGGTAAAAGGTCAGATTGTCCAATCTAAAAACATAGGTCGTGATTTTATGGCTGGAATGAAAACTATAGTAGGTGGTGAAATAGCAGGTTATACAGAAATGTTAACGCAAGCAAGAGCAATTGCTACAAAAAGAATGGTTGACGACGCCACAAATTTAGGAGCTGATGCCATTATAAATATTCGTTATGGATCATCATCAGTGATGAATGGTGCAGCCGAAGTTATTGCTTATGGAACAGCTGTCAAACTAAAGAAAATTGATAAATAATTCAAAAAATATAAGAATATTTGAGCAATCAATTATTCTTTTTTTATTTAATCAAACGTGCCTTTATAGGTTGACTTAAATTTTAAAAATGCTATAATTAAATTGATAATGATTATCGATAAGGAAGTTATATGGAAACAAGAAATACGAAACAAAAAGAACTTATATTAGATATATTATCTCGTAAAGAGAACATGATTCACCCAACTATAGGTGAACTTACAACTCTTGTTCTAAATGAAGATAAAAGTATTGGTCAAGCAACTATATATCGTAATATAAAAAAATTAGTTAGAGAAGGAAAAATAAAAAAGATTCTAACTAATGATGGTTATCGTTATGATATCAATGCTGATCTTCATGGTCATTTAGTATGTGTAAAATGTCACTCCGTATATGACTTATACGATGAAAGTTATAATAAGTTAGTTGCACACTTAGAGAAAAATTATCAAGTAAAAATTAGTAATACTAATATCATTTTTGATGGTTTATGTCCTAAATGTCAAGAAAGCAACAATAAATAATATATATTAAGAGGTAGTACCCTTTAATATAAATAGATTAAGAAAGAAGGAAATAAAATGGAACTTAAAGGTTCAAAAACTGAAGCTAACTTAATGGCTGCATTTGCTGGTGAATCTCAAGCAAGAAACAAATATACTTATTTTGCTTCTAAGGCTCGTAAAGATGGTTATGAACAAATCGCTGCTATTTTCGAAGAAACTGCTAATAATGAAAAAGAACATGCAAAAATGTGGTTTAAAGAATTAAATGGAGGAGAAATTCCATCAACTGAAGCAAACCTTTTAGCTGCTGCAGAAGGTGAAAACTACGAATGGACTGACATGTATGATGAATTTGCTAAAGTTGCTGAAGAAGAAGGCTTCAAAGCAATCGCTGCTAAATTCAGAATGGTTGGCGAAATTGAACGTCATCATGAAGAAAGATATCGCAAACTTCTAAAAAATGTTGAAGACAAAGTTGTATTCAGCAAAGATGAAGATGCTATTTGGATTTGCCGTAATTGTGGTCATGTAGTAGTAGGTAAACAAGCTCCTGCTGTATGTCCAGTTTGTGCTCATGCTGGAAGCTATTTCGAAGTTAAAGCTGAAAATTACTAGGATTTCCAACAAAAAGATTCCCTATAGGAATCTTTTTTTATTTATTTTGAAACTTCTTATTATTTTTGATTTTCAAACATTAAACCTTTATAGTACTTCCAAGCAATAACTCGAAAAGCTAATTTACTTACTGTATCTTCACTAATCGTTTTATTTTTTACAGAATCATTAATTGCATTAAAACATCCTTGATAGTCAGTTGTAATAAGCATATCATTTCCAGCTAGTATTGCCTTAGTACACAAATCAGCTGTGTCCTTAACTGCACCCATATCTAAGTTATCAGTCATTATAATACCAGTAAAACCTAATCGATCACGAAGCATATTATGAATACCAATAGATAGCGAAGCAGGATTAGCATTATCAATACGGTCGTAGATATTATGATTAACCATTACTACTTCAGCACCTTCATCAATTCCTGATTTAAATGGTGGAAGATAATCATTTACAACAGTATCATAAGTTACATCAAGTCTTGTAGAATCAGTATGTGTATCAATTGCATCTCCATATCCAGGAAAGTGTTTTAAACTATAACTAACTCCAGTGCCTTTACTTGCAGCAATAACGGTCTTAGCATACTGAGAAGTTCCTTCGGTATCTAAACCAATTGTTCTATTATACATGTAAGAAGACTCGTTAGTAGCCACATCAACTACAGGTGCGAAATTCACATTCAAACCTAAATTTTTAAGAACCTTACTTTTATTTAAGGTATCATTCTTTATCGTATCGAAACCACCATTTTTGTATAACTCTTGCGGAGACTTGAACTTTTCAGCCACCAGTTTTGAATTACTACTAACTCGAACAACATTTCCGCCCTCCTCATCAACAGCTGTAATTAAAGGTATTGTCGCTTTACTTTGTACATCTTTAATCATTTTTTGAACTTCTTCTGTACTTTTATTATTAAAATCTTTTTCAAAGAAAACATATCCGCCTAAATTATATTTTTTTACATTTTCTAAAGCTTTATCGCCATCATATCTCGCTAAAATAAGTTGTCCAATTTTTTCCTCTAAAGTCATTTTACTAACTTTTTCATAAGCTAGAGTATAGTATTGCTTAAATATTCCATTATCTTGCCATGATTCAGGGATACCTGCTATTTTATTATCATTTTTGTTTTCTGATTGTGCATCATCATTTTCCGCTTTTTTTGTATAAGAGATAACCTTTATATCTTGTTCACTATTTGTAGTATCCAAAAGACCAGTATATTCAATCAAAATTCTGTCTCCAACACTTAAGTCCAAAAAGCTTTTATCACTTAATGTATATATGACATTATTGCTATCTTGAATCGTCAATTTATCCCCATCTAAATTTAAAACAGTCGCATCCATCGTTTGTATTTCTTTATTATTTAATAACAATGTTGCAACTCCTATTACAAAAGTCAGTAGTCCTACCGCTCCTATAATAGCTAAAACATAAGTCTTCTTCATTATAAATCCTCCTTAAATTCATTGTATCACTTATTCAATAATTTATATGAGTAAAATTTGTTATTATTCCAAAAATTACTTTAGTAGACATTTGCTAAAATGGGTAATATAATAAAATTACTTAAAAATATAATTAAACAATAGGAGAGTGTTATATATGAACAAAATAGTAATATTTGATTGGGGTGGAGTAGTAGAAAGTCACGAAAATAATATGGAAGAATTAATGCAAATTAGAGTTGATACTATAAAAAGATTTAATGAGTCATTGAGTAGAGAAGAAATATTAAGCCGTTGGACAAATATAACTACAAAAGGAAACAATGCAGGAGCTGTAAGCGATATCAAAGAGATAAAAGAGTGGTTAGCTTTAATCGAAAGAAATATGGAAATAGATGTTCCATTAGCTGAATTTGTTTCTACATACAACGAAGAAGGAAGAAAGATTAAATACTATAAAGATGTTGTTGAATATGCCCATTCTATAAAAGAAGAATGTCAAATCGCTATTCTTTCTAATCTTTTACCTATCGATAAAGATAGAATAGATTATCAATATGATTTATCAAAATTTAATCATGTATACTTATCTTTTGAGATTGGTTTAAGAAAGCCAGACTCTAAAATATACGAACATGTAACAAAAGACCTTAACGTAAATCCAAAAGACATCTTATTCATTGATGATGATAAAGATAACATTACAGCAGCTAAGGAATATGGTTGGAATACATGTGAAGCTTTCGGATATGAATTAGATAAAATTAAAACGAGTGTAAAAAACTTTTTAAATACGAAATAGTTTAAAACTTGCAATAATGTCTCCTTTATGTTAAATTAGCTTTTAAATTTAAGGGGGCTTTTTATATGAAGAAAAGTGACAAATTTTCTAGCTTAAGTGAAACTATGTTTATAGTCCAATTAGAAGAATTTTGTGATAACTTTAATCAAGATATGCATCAAAAAGAATCAGCTGCCATGAAAAAATTTATTAAGGCATTAATTCCTTTAGGAATAGGTGGTGTCATCTCAGTAGCAACCGCCAATCCACTTTTTGTTTGCCTAGGTGTAGCTTGTTTTGGTGGCAGTGCTATCATCCAAATAATAAAGGACGCTAAAGAAGAAGATAGAAAAATCGCAGAATCAGATGCTCAACTTCTTAGAGACCTACAAAACGCTCAAGCCAAAAAAGAAGGTAAAAAAACTGAGGAAAAAATAGTTCATTTAGACCAAACGAATAACTTAGAAGCACAAGTATGGGGAATAAATCCTATAATAGCACACAAAGATTCTGACTTTTATACAGAACAATTAAAAGAATTAATGGAAGAAAAAGAGTCTTCAGAAGAATTTCGACCTAAACTAGAATTAGTTAAATCTGAAAAGCCCTTAAACAAAGATGAAACGCAAACAAAAATAGTTCGTGAATATGAAATGTATTGTTTAGCTTATCAAATTCCTGAAATGAAAATATCTCCTGCACATTGGGATATATTATTTGATACTATCTATGGAAGGTTAGAAGAATTAAATTTAACAGAAGAATTCTATTCTCTTATGAACTTCTTACTAAAATATGTTCTATCTACTTCACTAATTCATAATAAAAGAAATATTACAATTTATTCATTTATCGAAAAGATTCCTAAATTAGAGATAATTGGTTTTGATTCTAGAGAAGCTAAGAATTTAGCATCAATAATCGACAAAAAAATGAGCCCATCTAACAAAGTAGTTGACTTTAAAAGCCTACAATATAAAAGACAATAGCTGACATCATGTCAGCTTTTTCTACTTTTAGTAGAGTTATCTAATATTTTAGAAAAAAATAAAACTTAAGTGATATAATTATCTAAAGAGAAGAGGTTGCTATGAAAAAGATACTATTTTTTATTATTTTATTAATTCCAATTAATGTCATTGCATTAACTTATCCAGAACTTCATTATAAAAGCGCAATAATCTATGATATGACAGACAATCAGATTTTATATGAAAAAGATAGTACGAAAAAAGCAGATATTGCCTCTCTGACTAAGATAATGACAACTATTACGGCCATTGAAAATATCGATGATTTAAACTATTACGTTAAATACACGGATGAAATGGCTTCTAAAGTACGATGGGATGCATCAGTTGCAGGTTTAAAAGTTGGCACCGAAGTAACATACAAAGATCTTCTCTACGCATCAATCTTACCATCTGGTGCTGATGCAACAACAGCTTTAGCAATATCTACTAGCGGAAGTATCGAAAATTTCGTTAAAAAAATGAATGAAACAGCAGCACGTATCGGTATGAAAAATTCTCATTTTGTAAACGTAACTGGACTAGACGCAGAAGGCCACTTCAGCACAGCTGAAGATATTTTAATTCTTTTAAAGTACGCTTTTCAAAATGAACTATTTAAAGAAATATACACTACAAAAACTTATACTTTGTCCAATAATTTATTCGTTCAATCAACTCTTTTTGTTTATAGGACAAATCGAAGTACAGCAAGAATCCTTGGTAGTAAGACAGGATTTACTGAAGATGCAGGGCGTTGCATATCAATTTATTTTAAATCAAACAATCATGATTTTTTAGCAATAACATTAGGAGCTCCTAATGACTCAAATTTCTATCACATTTTAGATGCACTAGATTTAATCGACTTTATTGATAATAACTATCAAGAACAAATTCTAATAGACGAGGAGAAGTTAATAAAAAATATTAAAGTAAACAATAGTAAAATGGAAGAATACTCTCTTAAAGCAACAAAGCAAGTCACAAAATATTTACCAAATGATTATGATAAAGCTAAAATAAAAATAGAATATTCAGGGCTAGAAGAACTATCTTTCAATAACAAAGTAGGAGAGAAGATTGGAACAGCATCTTATTACTACGAAGATGAACTTTTAGCGAGCGAAGACTTCCTTCTAGAAGAAAAAATTGAAATAGATATCCTAAAAACTATCTATTCATATCGTATTCCTCTAACATTCTTCCTAATTATAATCGTGTTTATCTTTATAACTTTAAAAAATATTAAAAAAGCTAAGAAAAAACTAAATAATAGTAAACAAAAGAAAAGAAAGTAGAATTGATAAAATTTTACTTTTTTTGTAACCTTTTAATACTTAAATTAGTTATTATAATAGAACTAGTTCAAGAAGGAGAAGTTATGAACGATTTTGACATCATATACGAAAAACACAAAAACACTGTCTATCGTCTAGCATTAAGCTATACAAAAAATACTGCAGATGCAGAAGACATTGTAATAAATACCTTCGTTAAATTACACAAAAATCTATCCAAAATAAAGAGCGAAGAACATTTGCGAAATTGGTTAATAAAAGTATCGATTAACGAATGCAAAACACTATCACTATCTGTTTGGAAAAAGAAAGTTTCATTATTTAAAGATAACGAAGAAAATCGCATCCCAGAATCACTCATACAAAACGAACTTTTAGATTCAATTGCTAAGCTAAGTAAAACAGACCGACTAATCATCCATTTATTCTACTATGAAAATTACAAAATAGAAGAGATAGCTAAGATTTTAAATAAAAGCACCCCAGCAATCAAAACCAAATTACATCGTGCTCGTTTAAAATTAAAAGAAATCCTAAAGGAGGAAGAAAATGACAAATAAATATAAAAAAGAAATAAGTAAATATAAAATAGCAGATTCCACAAAAGAAAAAATTTATACTAAATTAGAACAACCTAAGATAAGAAAATTCAAAATAGCCTACAGTGTTCTGACAATACTTTTAGTTAGTATCATTTCTGTAGGTATCGTCTACGCCAAAGACATCAAAGAATTTATAGAATCGTGGGGCAAAATGGAAATAAGTTATAGAACAAAAGAGGGCGAAAAAAAATCTACAAACTTAGAAAAAATAGCAATCATCGAAACTAAATTAGATGATTACGTTTTCCCAGAGGAAATATACAATAATCTCTCAATTGTTCCTAATGACTATCCATTACCGGAAGAAGGAGTTACTACATTTAGTAATAAAAATATAAGTGAAATAAAAAAAGAATTAGGAATCGAAATACTAGGAATAGAGAATCTAAAATACGAGGAAACATATACTGAAATTACCAAAGAAAGAAAAATCGGCTCTATTAGTATAAAAAGTAATGAATTTATTGTGAAATGTGGCAAGAGAGCGGATAAAGAAAGTTGTAGCCCTCTAGCTACTGGATATAAAGGATTTGCAATCCGTTCAGAGTTTAAGACAAAAAACAGTCAAAATGATAACGAATACGAATTCTCCTACGATACAAAAAACAGCAAATCCGACTTTCAAATCCAAACATTCAATAAAATAGGAAATTTAAAAGTAGAAGGAATAAGTTACCAATTGCCAATTATAGAAAACGACGAAACAACTGTAGATTTCGCAACCGACATGTATTTTAACTATAAAAATATAAGATACGAAATAAACGCAACAAACTTAACTCAAGAAGAAATCATAAAAATTTTAGCAGATAATCTAAATTAAAGGCACACTGTGTCTTTTTTTCTTCTCCGCCTAAAAATATGATAAAATACTAATGAAATGAAAGAAGTGATACGATGGAGCGTTATCGTGAAATAGAAAAGAGTATTATCAAAAAATATCGTAAAGAAATTTGGTCAAAATTTATAAAAGCCCTAAAAGATTACCAACTTATCAGCGCAAACGACAAAATTATGGTTTGCATTAGTGGTGGTAAAGATTCCTTTCTTCTTGCTAAATTAATTCAAGAACTAATAAGACATGGTCAAATTCCTTTTGAAGCCCACTATGTTGTAATGGATCCAGGATACAATAAAATAAATCGCGAATACATTATAAATAATGCCCGTCTTATGAATATTCCTATCGAAATTTTCGAGACGGATATCTTCGAAGTATCCAATAAACTAAATCCAGAAAATCCGTGTTACATGTGTGCTAGAATGCGTAGGGGACATTTATACAACAAAGCCAAAGAACTGGGATGTAACAAGATTGCTTTAGGTCATCACTTTGACGACGTAATCGAAACAACTTTACTTTCTATGCTTTATGGAGCCGAAATAAAAACGATGTTACCTAAAATCCATAGTGACAACTTTGAAGGAGTAGACTTAATTCGTCCAATGTATTTAATAAAAGAGCAAGACATTCTATCATGGCGTAACTATAACGAACTCACATTCTTAAATTGTGCTTGCAAATTTACTGAAAACGCTGCACATGACGAATCTTTAAGTAAACGAAAAGAAATGAAAAAACTTATAAGTCAACTAAGAACTTTATACAAAGACATCGACCATAATATTTTTAAGTCCATGGACAACATAAATCTAAATTGCGTTTTAGGTTATCGTAACGATGAAGGAAAACATTCTTTTTTAGATGAATACATCGATTCAAAACCACATCAAGAATAGGAGGGAACAGAATATATGAGAATCGGAATAGACATTGATGACACAACTTTAGTTACTGTTAACTCAATGATAAAATACGCTGACATCTTCGATATCGAAGATTTAGGTAGAACTGGTACAAACAATAATTTAGGTCTTATTGAAAATAGATACTATTTAAAGGTTCTATATGACTGGGATGATGAAACCAAATTCGCTTTCTTTAACAAGTATTACAAAAACGTTTTAGAAGAATGTGTCCCATTCACTAATTCTCCAGAAATAATAAGAAAATTAAAAGTAGAAGGAAACGAAATATACTTTATTACTGCTCGTCTTACGAATATTCCTAATTGTAATGTTGAAGAAATTACAAAATCCACTTTTTCTAAATATCAAATTCCTTACGACAAATTAGCCGTTAATGTTAAAGACAAATTAGAGTATTCTAAGGCAAACAAAATCGAATTATTTATCGAAGATAGCTATGAAACATGTAAGGAACTAGAAGAAAACAACATCAAAACAATTTTAGTGACAACTAAGATGAACAAAAATATTAAAGATAATTCCATAACTAGAGTAAATAACTGGGACGAAATATACAAAATTATAAGTGAGATGAAATAACATGACCCCAAATTTTTTAAAAAATAAACTAACTGAACAATATGGTGAAGAAGCTAGCAAAGAAATTTGTACATCTTATGAAACTCCACGTAAAACAACAATTCGTGTTAACACCTTAAAAACAACTCCAGTTAAAATAAAAACAACTTTAGATGAAAATAATATAAAGTATAGCATAGTACCTTGGAGTGATTTTTCTTTAATTATAGAGAATACAGATTCTGAATCTTTGAGAAATTTAGATATCTATAAAGAAGGAGAAATATATCTACAAAGTTTATCTTCTCAGTTACCACCACTATTTTTAAATCCAAAATCAAACGAGACAATTCTAGATATGACTGCTGCTCCTGGTGGAAAAACAACTGAAATAGCGGCTCTTACAAATAACGAAGCGATGATTACAGCACTTGAAAAAAACAAGCAACGTTTTGAAAGATTAAAATACAATATTGAACATCTTGGAGCCAAGAAAGTAACAGTTTTAAATACAGATTCTCGTAACTTAGATAAATACTTTATCTTTGACAAAATATTGCTTGATGCTCCTTGTAGTGGGACAGGAACTCTATACGGAAAATCATTAGAAAACTTTAATGAAGAATTAGTCAATCGTTCAGTAAAAACGCAAAAAACTTTAATAGAGGAGGCTATCCAGCATCTTCGTGTTGGCGGAGAACTTATCTATTCAACATGCAGTATTTTAAAAGACGAAAATGATTCACAAATTGAAGAGGTTCTAAGAAATCATCCTGATATGGAGCTAATTCCTTTAGATCTTAACAATTTTCATGATTTACCACTTTTACCTAATAATTTGGCTGGAACGATTTGTGTAAAACCGAATCTATTGTATGAAGGCTTCTATGTTGCTAAACTAAGAAAAAATAAATAAATGCAAATTAAAACTCTTAAGCTTAAACTTAAGAGTTTTTTGTTTTATAGCCAAACACCATACGTAATAGCAGCCATAGCTAAGAGTAAACCAACAACGTAGAATACCTTAACAATGTCGCCTTCTGACCAACCAAGTTGTTCGAAATGATGATGTAATGGAGCCATTAAAAATACTTTTCTTTTGAAATGAATAATCGCAATCATTTGAATTAAAGATGATAAAGTTTCAACTACAAATACACCACCAACTAATGCAAGTGACAATTCATGCTTTGTTAAAATAGCAGTAGCAGCCAATGCTCCACCTAAAGCAAGACTTCCTGTATCACCCATAAATACTTTAGCAGGATGGGAATTAAATAACAAGAATCCAAGTAGAGTACCTACAAGTACAAAGCAGAAGATACCAACTTCCTGATGACCAACCATCCAAGTTGCATTCCAAGCAAGCATTCCGTAAGCCATGAAAGCAATTGCTGATAATCCTCCAGCTAAACCATCTAAACCATCTGTTATATTAACTGCGTTTGAAGTTCCAACTAACAAGAACAAAATAAACAAGCCATAGAACCATCTTAAATCGACATTAATTCCTAAACTTGAAATCTCTAAAGTAGGGGAACCACCATTTGTTATATAAATATAGAAGAATGCCAAAGCGATTGCCATTTGACATAGCAGTTTAAACATAATACTTAATCCTTTGTTATTATGATACTTAATTTTTAACCAGTCATCTGCAAGTCCCAGTAATCCATAACTCGCAAATACAATCAAAATAATAACTAAGTTATATGATAAATCAATACTCCCTTTAAACTTCAAAAGTAAAAGAGTAACGATTGTCGGAATTATAAATATTAAACCACCAAGAGTAGGAGTACCATTCTTCTTTAAATGTCTCTCACCAATTGTGGTACTTACATTTTGACCAAATTTTAATCTTTTTAATATAGGTATTAAAACCAAACCAGCTATAATTGAAAGTATAAATCCTAACATCATAGCCATTGCTGCTTTTGCTAAGACGAGCATGACGACACCTCTTTCTTATCTGATTATACTACAAAACATATACTTATTAAAAACCCAAAAATATAAATTGACATTGCATAGACAACTAAAATTTCTATTTTAAAATAAAATATATATTAAATTTTTCTTTGTCAACCAAGCATTAACTTAATAGTTGCATTTTCTTTTATGTAAATATCCGCTTCTGGTTCTTGATATATTATAGTATCACCAGTTCCACTATATTCTACTTGAAAACCTTTGAGTAGAGTAGTTGCTTCCTTTTTTGTTTTTCCAACAACATTTGGTGACTTAACATATTTTGTATCTAACCAAGTATATTCTCTTGGAGTAACCTCACTACTTGGTTGCAACCCTTTAATACTTATAATATTTTGCATGATATTCTTAGCAATCGGTGCTGAAACTGTTCCACCATATTGGGTAATACCTTTTGGATTATCTATCGCAACATATACTACATATTCTGGCTTGTCAGCTGGTAAGAAACCAATAAAACTTACAATATAATTTCCACTCATATAGACTCCATTGTTAACTTTTTGTGCTGTACCTGTTTTACCACCAACACGATAATTCTCAATATAGGCATTTTTACCAGTTCCTGAAGAAACAACACTTTCTAAGGCAAACCTTACCATTTCAGAAGATTCGCTACTTATAACTTGTCTTACCTTAGTAGGGGACTTCTGTAAAATAATATCACTTGTCTCTGGCTCTGTAATATATTTAACTACATAAGGTTGATACAAAGTTCCGCCATTAATCGCTGCACTAACTCCCGCAACTTGTTGAATAGGGGTGACCGAAATACCTTGTCCAAACGAAACAGTAGCTTGTTCCACTGGACCAATAGCGTCTTTTGCAAACATAATTCCTTTTGACTCACCATTTAAATCAATTCCTGTTTTATCCATAAATCCAAAATTCTTAACATAATTATATAATCTATCTGTCCCTAGTTTTTGTCCCATAACAACAAATCCTGGATTACAAGAATTTTGTACGACCTGTAAAAAAGTCTCCGCTCCATGTCCACCGCTTTTCCAACACTTAATCCTTGCTCCCTCAACAGTAATACCACCACCATCATAAAAATTATCTTCAAACAAATTAATTGTTTTTTCCTCAATCGATGCTGCCAAAGTAATAATCTTAAATGTCGAACCAGGTTCATAATTCATCCAAATAGGCAAATTTCTATTAATTGTCTCCAAATCATATTTCTGATATTCGTTATTATTAAATGTCGGCCTTGAACCCATTGCTAGGACTTCTCCTGTATTAGGATCCATTACTAAAGATAAAGCTTGTTCTGGATTATACTTATTACTAGCGTTTTCAAGTTCTTTCTCTAAAGCAAGTTGTATATCTATATCAATAGTTAAGTAAATATCCATTCCATTTTGAGCTTTTTCATATATTTCACCAGTCTTAAGTCGATTTCCTTTACCATCTGAAGTATACTTTATCGAACCATCCTTACCAGTTAAATATTCATCATATTTTAGTTCCAATCCCGATAGCCCTTGATTGTCTATCCCAACATATCCCAGAACATGAGCAAGAACATCTTCATATGGATAATACCTTTTTGATTCTTTCATCAGATAGAGCCCATCTATATTTAAATCATTTATTTTCGTAGCTGTCTCACTATCCAATTGTCTACCTTCAGGATTAACTTTTTCCAAAGAAGTTCTTTTACTTACATGTGCTAGCATCGCTTCATAATCACAATCAAGTATTTCAGAAAGTTTCCTTGCCGTATCTTCTTTATCAACCACTTGATTAGGCACTACATATAAAGTAGTAGTCGTAATATTAGTAGCTAAAACTTTACCATTTCTATCTAATATCCTGCCACGATCTGCAGTAATAGGTAAATTCCTTTGCCATAGAGAATTAGCCAAACTATTAAGCTTATTATAACTAAATACCTGTATATAGAATATTCTTCCTAAAATAAAAATAAATATAACAATTACAGCTACTAAAATAACTTTAATTCTTAACTGCTTATCTTTCATAAACATTCTGCTTCACCAATAAAATATATGCATAAAAAACTAAAATATAATTAAACAATAACGAAGGAATAATATTAATACATCGCCTGCCTATTTATTAAAAATAGCATCGCTCATGCGTTAAATACTCGCAAAAAAACTTAAAACTATATCAAAGATTAGTAAATAACCGAATTTATTCATAAACAAAACAGAATAATATTGAAAATGAAAAAAACAAAATATCAATCCAACTATGTTATAATAAAATTATTAAATCTAAAATACGCACAAATTTAAGCTTTAGTATTCTACCAGAGAAAAGAAAGGAGGAAATAACAATGAATAAAAAAACACTTGCTATTTTACTTATAATCGTAATACTCGTAGCTTTATTCATCATATATCATCAATATAACACAAACATAACAAACCCATTTCCAATCAATTTATCCAAAACTAAAGTAATTATAGTGAACAATTTGCGTGTAGAAAATCCTTCCAAGGAAAAAAGAATAACCAAGAAGAGTGAAGTAGAGGAAATAATACAGATAATTAAGAATGCCCAAGAAATGCCAGAAGACTACAAAGTTAATTATGGTGTAATTCCTCATTATAAGTTAAAAATGATAGACAAAAAAGATAACCAAATTACTGGAATCAACATATATGCTTATAGCGGGGATGAGATATACTTTGCTTTAGAAGAAGAGGAAAACAAATACTATATATTAGAAGACAATCTTCTTTTAGAAAAAATTGATTAATAAAAAGTATTTATCCTAAAAAAATGATAATCGTTATAATTTAATTATCAGTTTTTGTATGAGAAAACAATAAAAATAACCTCTCATCTAAGTTGCAGAATTTCCCAAATTTTGTTAAAATTAAGAATAGTAAAGTAGGAGATGATAAAAATGCCATTTATTCTATTATTTCTATGTCTTTTATTATTTCCTAACATAGCCAATGCCACAACATTACCAGTCGATATCACTGCTGAAACAGCAATTGTCGTCGACCTTGATGAAGATGAGGTAATTTACACCAAAAATCCTGACCAAGAAGTTGTCCTAGCGTCTCTTACAAAGATAATGACTGCGTACACTGTCTTGGAAAATGTCGATAATCTTAACAAAAAAGTTACTATAACAGAAGACGACCTTTATAATTTATACGGCTTTCTAACCGCAGGATTAGAAGAAGGTGACAAAGTAACATATTTAGACCTTTTATATGCTATGATGCTTCCATCTGGAGCAGACGCTTCTCAAGCCTTAGCTCTTCATACTTCTGGTTCCATCGAGGCTTTTAATGAACTCATGAACGAAGAAGCAAGAAAATTGGGATTACGTAGATCACATTTTGCCGACTCATTTGGGCGAGATGACAATAATATTTCGACTGCTAGAGATTTATCACGATTATTAAAAACAGCCTTAGAAAATCCTACTTTCAAAAAAGTCTTTACAACGGATTATTACACCTTATCAAACGGTCTTCGTGTTATAAATTATACGGATTCTATCGCTACATTTCATGGATTTGATACATCATATATGACTGGAAGCAAATCAGGCTTTACTGAAGTAGCCAATCTATTATTAGCTTCCACCGTCAAAGTAAATGGCAAAAACTATATCATCATTGTTTGCAAATCTGACTTAAATCAATGGAATAGTACTCATGTTTTAGATACATACAAAATAATCGATTATTTAAAAGAACAAGATTTTAAAAAAAGAACAATCATAAAAAAAGGGACCATCTTAAAGAAAATACCTGTTGAAGGAGGCACTATTGATAGCTATTACGTTATATCCGACCAAGAAATTAGTGCCACCCTTACCGACGATGAATATGCCAAAGTTACATACGTCACTCATCTATCAAACAAATTAACCATCAATAGTAAAAAAGGAGAATATCTAGGATTCATTGACATTCTTGTTGATGACGAAATAATCGATACGCATCACATATATTTAAAAGAAGATATTTTTTCATATCAAACAGAATCTAAAATAGTAATTCTAGTCATTGTTTTACTAGTATTTATTATCATCGTTTTATTAAGCACCAACTTTATATTTAGAAAAAGATAATATGATTTCATATTATTTTTTTAATTTTTTAATATAATTTAATAGGTGATAAGATGAAAATAGATAAGACTCTTTTAGTTTCAACAATAATTCTTATATGTTTTGGAATTATCATGGTTTATTCATCCAGTAACATTTGGGCAGAATATAAATATGGGGATCCCTTTAAATTTGTAAAATCACAAGCAATCTTTTTTTTAATTGGCTTATTTTTAATAAAAATGATAATTAATATAAATCCTCAAATTTATGAAAAATATTCTAATAAAATTCTCTTAGTCTGTTTCATTTTACTTATTCTTGTTTTAATACCTGGCATAGGTAAAGTAAGGAATGGTTCCAGAAGCTGGTTTGGGTTAGGACCATTAGGTATTCAGCCATCTGAATTTACTAAAATAGGTCTGTTAATTTATACGTCAAAGTATCTTGCTCATAACAACAAAAACATCAAAGACATAAAAAAAGGTTTATTGCCTTTATTTCTTGTAATAATTGTTTTCTTTCTCTTAATAATGTTAGAACCAGATTTTGGTACTGCAATGGTAATCATCTTAACCTTAGTTGGTCTTATTTTCATTGCCGGTCCCAAACTATCATTCTTTATTAAAATAGGTCTCGTAGGATTAGTAGGGATAGTTATTCTTATAGCTATCGCACCTTATCGTTTAGAACGTATTGTTTCTTATTTAAATCCATGGAGCGACCCTTTAGGCAGCGGTTTCCAAATAATTCAGAGTTTATATGCTATAGGGCCTTCCAGTCTTCTAGGTGCAGGATTCGGTAACTCCATTCAAAAAAATTTTTATCTCCCAGAACCCCAAACAGACTTTATATTTAGTATTATAGCTGAAGAATTCGGATTCTTAGGTGTCTTTCTAACTATATCTCTATTCGCTATTATCTTCTATCGTTCTATAAAAATATCTCTTAAGCAAAATGATTTATTTAAAAAATATTTATCATTTGGTTTATCCTTTGGAATCACTCTCCAAGTAATTTTAAACATTCTTGTCGTAACAGGTACAATCCCAACAACTGGTATAACTTGTGTCTTTTTATCATATGGTGGCTCAAGTTTATTAGTAAGTATGATTTCAATTGGAATAATCTTGGGCATTAGTAAATATGATAATTAAAGAAAAATTTCCTTTTTTATAAAAAGGTGGTATAATATTGGCACTCGACAGAAATGTCATTTTAGAAGGGGATTTTTATGAAAAAATTATCATTAGAAACTTTAAAAACAGGTGCTAAAAAAGCTGCTGTTACAACTTCTCTAGTATTAGTTCTAGCAAGTGCTTTAGTGCCAACTGCCCATGCTGAAGTATTAGCAGATAATATTATTGGTGATTTCGAAGTAACGGAAGATAGAGGGGAAATAAAAAGTAATGAAATGCTAAGCATCATGGATAAATTCTACGGATGTGACAAACAAGGTAATGCTTTTGTTGTTACTGACGATGTTAGAAAAGCTATCGAATTATCAGATATCTTAAATAGTTATTTTTATGACCCAGTAGCTTTCACAAATACTACTGCAAATGAAATAGTATCACTAGATGTTAATCAATTATACGCTGAATATACTGCAGCTAAAGATTCAAAAGTTGAACAAAATGTTTTAGATTTTTGTGCAAATAATTTACCAAACAAACCTGCTATCGACGCTTTCGTAACTTTCGGAGCAGGAAATGTTGCTGCTGATTTAAAAGCATGTGTTGCTAACAAAGTATTTGATCAACTATTATCAAACGGAGCAAATGTCACTTTTGGTCCAATCGTTATTGCTAATAACGAAGAATTCTATTGTTTAGTAGAAGTAAATGGAACATTAAAGAAAATTTACTTACAAGGTGAAACTTGTGATAACATAAGAAATATTTGCGTATATCTAGAAAACACTTATAATTTAGCTATCAACAATATAGCAGGTAGTGAAGAACATGATTTATCATTTATGTATAATGGTATTGACATAGCTACAGGAGAATCTGCATGGCTTGCTTTACCAGACGATGACAAAAAAGATTTAATCAGAACAGGTCTAAATTTAGTTACTGAGTTAAATATTGCTGAAAATTACACAGTAACAACTTCATCTGCAAATACAACAATAGCACTAAGTACAGCAGATAAAGAACAATTAGCTGCTTATGGAATTGCTAAGAGAAATAGTGCTAAATTAGAATACATGAATTTAACAAAAAACAATAATAAAAAATTAACTAAATAAATAGAAGAGAAGAATAATTAAACAACAAAAAGAAACCAGCATAAAAAGAGAATATTACGTATCTTTATATGTTTATGGTTTCTTTTTTTGCAATTACATATAACAAAGATAGCAGAAAGATTTATAAAAATCAAAATCTAATATAATAAAAAGAAAGACCAAATATCATATTTCTTCAACCACGTTTTTATAAAATAAAAAAAGGTTTCTGTATCATGATTGCTGATGAATTATAAATAATATTTAATGTAAGCTTCAGAATATGATAAAATAATTTAGAAAAAGGTGATGAAATGAAAACTATAACATTGGCAAGTACTTCTAAATTTAAAAGTGAAATCTTAAATAGAGTAGGTCTTAAACATACTTGTATGTCTTCTACTTGTGAAGAAATATCTAGTGAAAAAGACCCTAATAACTATGTAGTAGAGCTTGCATACAATAAAGCTAAGAGCATAAAAGACAGAGCAAACACTAATATCATTATCGGTTTAGATACAATTGTTTTAACAAATAACAAAATCATTGAAAAGCCATCCTCTTTAGCCGAAGCCCGAAAAAATTTATTAGAAAGTAAAAATAACACATCTCGTGTAATCACTGGAGTTTCTATAATTAATAAAGATACCAACGAAGTTGTTAATACTTTCCAAGAAACCAAAATAAGCTTTAAAGATATAACAGATGAAGATATCGATTATTACATAGAAAATGAATCAGATATCATGTATGCTTCTGGATTTATAATTGAAAATATCGCTTCGAATTTTATCGATAAAATAGAAGGAAGTTATTACAATATCCTAGGAGCACCTGTTGAAAAAATTTATGAAGTTCTAAATAGTATGGGAATTCATTTAAAAGACATTAATAAATAATCTTTTAAACTAAAATATATCTATAAAAAAAGAAAACTCTGAAGAAATAAAATGTTATTTCTTCTTTTTTATCTAGGAATTTGTTATAATAAATGACGTGATGTAAAATGAAAAGAAATGAAGTAGATAGAAGTAAATTAAGTCCTGGAATGAAACAATATATGGAAATTAAGGATCAATATCCTAATGAATTATTATTTTTTCGACTAGGAGATTTTTATGAGTTATTTTTTGAAGATGGAATCTTATGTAGTAGAGAATTAGAACTTACTTTAACTGGTAAAAGTGGTGGTTTGGAAGAACGTATACCTATGTGTGGCGTTCCATTTCATAGTGTTCAACCATACATCGAAAAGCTAGTTAGTAAAGGATATCGTATCGCCATTTGCGAACAATTAGAAGATCCATCTACTGCCAAAGGAATGGTAAAACGTGGCGTAGTTCAAGTAATAAGTAAAGGAACTGTTGTTGATTACGAAATGTTAAAAGGATACGACAATAACTACATTGGTGGAGTCCTAGATTTTACCAATCTATATACAATAACATATAGTGATATTTCAACAGGATCTTTATATATAACAGAAATACCTAAAGATGAAGACAAATTAATTAATACTATATTAAATCTTAACTTAAAGGAAGTAATATTTCAAAAAGATACAAATGAAGAACTTATAAATCTTCTAAAAAATACTTATGGTTTAGAAGTAAGTATAAGTGACGAATATTTAGAAGATAGATACGAAAGCTTATATAAAGACATAAAAGAAATGCGTCATATCTTAGGCATAAAACATTTATTGTATTATCTAGTAGTAAGACAATTAAAAGAGCTAGATCACATTGATCAAGTAAAGATTGTCTACCCAGATGAATACTTAGAAATGGATGTTCATACTGTAAGAAATCTTGAATTATTTGAAACTCTAAGATTAAAAGAAAGAACATACAGTTTAATATGGCTTCTTGATAAAGCTAAAACAGCTATGGGAAGTCGTTGTCTTAAAAATTGGCTATCTAATCCTTTAAAAGATAAAGAGCAAATCATTAAACGCTACAATATGATTGATACTTTAAGAAATGAGTTTATTACTAAAGAAGAATTAACTAATGAATTAGATAGTGTATATGACTTAGAAAGACTATGTGGTAAAGCAGTATGTGGTAATCTGAACGCTCGTGATGTCCTACAAATTAAAAAGAGTCTAAGTGTTCTTCCAAGTATCGGTGAAAAAATCAGTAAATTAGGTTTCCCATATAAGTTAACAGATGAAACTAAACTTTATAATTTATTAGAAGAAGCCATTTACGAAAATCCTCCAATTGGTTTAAAAGAAGGTTATTTAATAAAAGACGGCTATAATTCTGAGTTAGACGAACTAAAAAGTATTCGTAGTGGTGGCAAAGAATTTATTGCCAGTTTAGAAGAACAAGAACGTGAAAGAACAGGCATTAAGACCTTAAAAGTAGGATATACCAAAGTGTTTGGATACTATATTGAAATCTCTAAAGGACAATGTGATCAAGTAAAAGATGAATTTGGTTATGAAAGAAGACAAACATTAGTAAATTGTGAAAGATTTATAAGTCCTCTTCTAAAAGAAAAAGAAGCTCTAGTATTAAATGCCGAAGAAAAAATAATCGATTTAGAATATAGTTTATTCCTATCAATAAAAGAAGAAATAAAAAAAGAAATATTTAATTTAAAAGCAATTGCTAGAGACTTAGCGGAATTAGATGCTATTATAAGTTTAGCAACGTGCGCCGACGAATATAGTCTTGTAAGACCAGAAATTTTAAACGAGAGAAGAGTAGAGATTGTTGATGGACGTCATCCTGTGGTAGAGCGAGTAAGTAAAAAAGAATATGTTTCTAACGATTGTATGATGAATGAAGAAACAAACACTTTACTAATTACGGGACCTAATATGAGTGGTAAATCAACCTTCATGCGTCAATTAGCAGTTATTATCATAATGGCACAAATAGGATCATTCGTTCCTGCAAAAAGTGCTAAATTACCAATATTCGATAAAATATTTACTAGAATTGGTGCGTCAGATGATTTGGTAAGTGGCGAATCAACATTTATGGTTGAGATGATGGAAGCGAAAAACGCTCTTATAAACGCAACAAGCAATTCTTTAATTCTATTTGATGAACTAGGTCGTGGAACAGCTACATATGACGGAATGAGTCTTGCACAAGCCATCCTAGAATATGTAAACGAACGCATTAAATGTAAAACTTTATTCAGTACTCACTATCATGAACTAACAGCTTTAGAAAAAATATCAGGCATCAAAAATGTTCATGTTGAAGCATATGAAAAAGATGGCAATGTCACATTCCTCCACAAAGTAAAAGAAGGGTCAGTTGATAAAAGTTATGGTATTCATGTAGCGAAATTAGCAGGAATGCCTGAACATTTATTAAAAAGAGCTAACGAAATATTAAAATATTATGAAGGAAGCAACAAAGAAAACCCAATTATTGCTGAAACACAAGTAGCTTTTAATTTTGATGAGCCAACTCCAGTTCATAGCGAAGTATTAGATAGATTAGAAGAAATTGATCCTTTAAAGTGTACACCAATGGACGCTATGAATTTACTTTACGAACTAAAGGAGTTGTCTAAAAAATAATGTATAACAGCGAATATTTTTATGGCATTACAGATTTAATGCATTACAATGTTTATGCCTCATTACTAAAAGATTATATAACAAAAGAAGAACGAGTTATTATAAAAGTCTTTAAAAAAGATAATGAAGTAGTTATCGTCGAAACAAATAATTTTACAGACACTATCTTAAAAGATACCAGAAAAGACAAATCCAGTGATTTGATGACATATGATTTAACTTTCCTAAAAGTTCTTGAAAGATATTATAGTGATTATGAAATTCCAGGGATGATTTATGAATACATCGAAGGAATCGGTGCATGGTATAGAGTAAAGATAGAAAGCTATAATCCAGAGGATAAAATTCTCAAACCTTTCTTCTTAAAAAAAGAAATTAAAGAAGAAGACTTACCAAAATACGCCAAAACTGAAGAGGAATTAAATAGAATAAATAACTTCTATCATATAACTAAAGGATTAATCAAATTTAGTAAAGAAAAAGAAGTAAAAGAACTATTTTCAAAAATAGAGAAATAGTTCTTTTTACATGCTATAATAGTTATATTAGAAGATTTAGATATAATAAGCTAAAAGGGTGATCACAATGCGTCAAAAAATAATTGATTTTAAAAAAGTTTTAAAAGCATTTAGCAATGTCTTGTTTTGGATATTAACTATTTTGAATATAACATTATATTGTGGAACCATAATTTACATTTGGTTAAAACATAGTTCTATTGTACCTCTTAACCTAACATCTGATGGAATAAAAGAGCTTTTTTCTTCGTTAATATTTTTTAATATAACTACATACACTATAACTTTTTTAGCTAATATGTATCATTTTAACAACGAAATAAAAAAAGTAATAAGTAAAGATAATTTAACCATAACAACCACCATAAAAAGTCTTTTTCTTTTAATAGGTATAATATTTTTATTACTTTCTGGAGTATTTTATAAAATTTCAAATATAACTTTATCAGACTTTTTTGCCAAGACAACTTATATTTCAATTCACCTAACATTATTTATCAGTGCTTTCTTCCTATTTTATCTTTTTAGTTTTATTAATGTAATATCACAAGATGAAACCACTAATCACGCTTTATGTTATACCTATTTATTAAAAATAAGAAACGCAGCTGATATAAAAAGAAGCATAATTAAGAGACTTTCCAATCAAAAAATAGAAAATGGTCAATATTATAATCAGAAAATAGATATCTCATACTATATATCTCATGAAGAAGCAGAGTATGTTTACGCCTTCTTAGATATAAATCAAATAACTTATGAATTTGTTGAAACTTACGCCAAAGACAGAATAACTTCCTTTGTAGAATATCTATATACAAAAATTCTTGATAAAAGTAAGAATGTTTTTATCTCTTACTTTATATTTGTTAATAATACAAACGAAAATATTAAGTATTTAAGAGAAATATCATCATATCATGATCAACATTTTACAATAATGCATAATATAATTGACTTGAGTAAAGAAGAACTACATATAAGCGGTGTTCGTGAAGATGAAAAGCAGAATGATATAAATTATGAAACTTTAAAAAAGAAAATAGAAAATTCTGTAGTCGATATCATAAAAATAAGTGACAATTCAATTAAGAAAAAATATCAGATATAATTTAGGAAAACTTGCATAAATCATATATTTATCTTAAAATTATAGCAAGAGAGAAGAATAAGAGGGATAATATGATAAATAATATAAAACCAACAAGTACATTGCCTTACGGATATGGAATTGGTAAAGTAGGAGCAGTACACAAACCACAAATGGATGTAAAAAAGGAAAGAGAAAAGCAAAACGAAGAAAAAAGAGCTAACTTACTTAAACAAAAAGCATTTATAGAAGAATTACGTCGTCTTGAAGAAGCTCAAAAACAAGAATCAACTGAAGAAGTAAGACATATCGATATAAGAATTTAGAATAATCATTGATTATTCTTTTTTTAGAAAATTTATAGAATTATTGCTATAACATCCTTCTTTTTGTATAATAAATAGCACAAAAACAAAAAGAAGGTGTACTATGAATGAATCAATAAGTCCTAACGATATAGAAATTTTCAATCGATTAGAATTCGCAGATGTAATATGGGCATATAGACCACTACTTCTAAATCAAAAACCAGAAGATGTTCCACAAGGTCATAAAATAGGTCCATACATAGTCCTTGGTCATAAAAACGGGAATATAGTCTGCCTTTATGCTACAAGTACTCCACCTAAAACAGAAGAAATGCGAAACTATTCTTTGTTTGTACCAAAAACAGATGGCAATGCATTTAAAAAAGATACTTACATTGATGTTCATCGTGTTATAACACTTCTACCTAAAGAATTCGTTAGATACGCAGGCCCTCTAACAGAACTAGAAAGAAAACAACTAACTCAAAAAATAGAGATTTTAAAAAGAAAAAATGTCTATTCTCTTAGATATATAAATTACAAAGACCTCCCATTAGAATGTGGAGACATCGTTTGGTATGAAAACAATCTATGTCTGTTAATCTTCGAAAGAAAAAACTCTTTTGAAGGATTAGTACTTAAAAGCGAGCCAGATTCCAAACATCAAGTAAGTATCCGTATGAATGGAGTCACATATTATTGCAACATAGATGATTTAGTATGTGTGAAAAAACGTCCAAGACCACCTCGCACAGATTTTATAAAGAAAGAGCAACTAAATGCTCTAACATCGAAAATAAATGATTATTACAGGAATTTAGTGGAAGAAAAAAGAGCAAAAAAAGGAAGCATTATATCTCTTAAAGATACTTTATTTTACGTCTTTAGCGAAGATGAATTTTACTTACAAACATTTCGAGCTTATACTGAAAATGGTCCTAATTATGTTTCAGTAAAAGTAGGAGGGAACACCTATTATATTGATCCTAAAGAATCAATCCGAATATCTAAAAATCTCGCTAAAAACAAAAGCATACATTCCTCTTCTGAAGACGAACTAAGCATCATAAACAATTTAAAGACAGAAAGCATTCCTATAATCGGGTATGCAGAATATATTAATAGATTTAAATTAGGAGAGATTATCAAAGATAACGAAACTGGTCAAAACGAATACTTAGTTATCTCATCTTATCTAGAAATCATAATAGTTATCAAAAAAGAAGAAATATTAACCCATGATTTTCATCCCATTATTGTAGATGCTAACGAGTATCATAAAGTGTCTGAATTAGATAAAGCACTATTCAAAGAAATCTTAATAGAAATAAAAGGAAAAGTCACTTGTAACATCAACTCAAATGAGGTTTACAAGCTAATGAAATGTCCAAAAACGCCATAGTTTTAGGCAAATTATTTGAATAAAACAACAACTTAATATTCCTTTAAAAATAAAACTGTGTTATAATCGAAAAAGAGGTGTTTCTTATGGGAAAAACTAGAAGTGAATTAAGAGAAAAAGCAATGGTTATTTTATACCAAATAGATATTTTAAAAAGTACGAATGTTGAATTTAATGTTGAAAATATTATCACAGAAAACCTAGAAGTTGATAATGAATTTGTAAGAAATATAGTATATGGAGTAATTACGCATTTAGATTCATTAGACGAACTAGCTAATTCTCACATGAAAGATTGGTCAATAAATAGAATTGATAAAACAGGAGCTCAAATCTTAAGAATTGGTTTGTATGAAATTTTATATGAAGAAGAAACTCCTAATATTGTTGCTATCAACGAAGCAATCGAACTTGCTAAACGATATAGTGATGATAACGTAAGAAAAATAATCAATGCTGTATTAGATAAAGTAAACAACGAAAACTAGTTAAACTAGTTTTTTCTTTTGGTATATTTGTCTATTTGGTCACAATTTGTTATAATTTGTCATTAATGGGGGCTTTTTTATGGAGAATACTAAAAACAATAACATATCTGTTAAATGGCACATTCTTTCTAAAATAAAACATTTCTTTACTTTTGACAAAAAAGCTCTAAATAACATATTAGATGATACAGATTGTGACGACACTCAAAAAGAAACTCTTTTTAATGAACTTAACAAACCAGAAACTTTATATAATATAAACAAAATTTATAAATTTTTATCTACCTATTATGGAGATAATCTAGGTAATGATATTAAAATTTTTTTCAATACATTATTAGAAACTTCTATGTCTTTAGAATTTTATCTATTCTTTATGTATAATTACTACATTAGAAGAGAAGGGATAATCCAAAAGAATATTCAATTTAAAGAAAACTTATCTTCATTATTTTATGCTCAAGATATTGAATCTTTATTCAATAAATCTCAATTTCGTAGTCATTTTAAGAGATGCTATTTGAGTAAAGATTATTTAGACAATAAAATAGATAATCAATTAATAGCAGAAATAGAAAAAGCTCTTCCCAAAAGTGATGACAAACTAGAAATCGCTATTACAATATACATTCTCCTTTGTCAAAAACTCCACTATAGTTCATCTTATATAGTTGAAAAAGACTCTAATAAAATAACTCCATATTGGAATGTGAATAGCGAGAATAATGATATAGTTTGTTTTACGTTCTCCATCATATACTTCAAGCTATTAAAAATGTATGGAATCGACGCCAACTTGTCTGGTGACGATTTAAAACACATGAAAGTAGAAATGAGTATAAACTCAATGATGCTTGAAGCTGACGCCGCAAACTTTGGTCGCAGTTCCGAATCAGAATATAAGCTTTCAGATATTGCAAACGTAAGATACGGCATATCTATAAATGGTTTTAATCTGATAAAACTCTATTATAAAGACGCTAATTACATAAGATACAACGAAAAACGTTTAGCAAAAACCATACTAAGAGTACAACAAAGAGTAGGTAAGAAAACGAACGCCTTATTTGAAATTTCATCTATGATTTATCAAAGAAGCCTACACCTTCGTGAACAAAAAAAGAATTTTAGTCTAACATTAGAAGATGAAATCGACTATCAAATGGAAACTATGAATCAAGTGATGTCTTATAAGATAGAAAACTCCGAGTGTGAAAACAAACAATTACAAGCTAAATTCAGCCATAAGCTATTTAAAGGCTATCAAGAATATCTAAAAAAAGTATTTCTTTTATATAAAAAAGAAAATGGATACACATACTTATTTAATCTATATATGTTTGAAGTAAATGAAGAACCAATATTTTATTTAGAAACAGAGGGAAGATTAACAAAATATAGTAAGAATTCTATCTTAGAAGAAATAGAAAGAAGAAAATTAAAATTTAAAGACCAAAATGCTCTAAATTTAATATCAGAAAAATTAAATAATAATTCAAAATTAAAAAAGAAAGCACAATAAAAGGAGATTTAAACAAATCTCCTTTTCTAAATAGAACGATAAATATCTTTACCTTTAAAAGGATTTTTAGAATCGATCTTATCAGTAAATAATATTCCATCCAAATGGTCTAACTCATGTTGGAAAGCAACAGCTAATTCTTCACGAACTCTAAGTTCATATTGTTCACCATATTCATCATAAGCAATCAATTTCATTCTAGCATGTCTTGGAACAATACCAGTAGTAGGGCGATTAATACTTAAACAACCTTCGCCTTCCTCAATATAAACCATTTCTTCAGAAGTACTTTTAACTTTAGGATTAACTACTACATAACGTTCAAAAACGCCTTCCTCAACCTCATAAACAATAACAAATATTCTCTTAGCAATTCCAAGTTGAATATAAGCAAGTCCCATACCAGCACGCATATTAAACTTTTCACAAATTTCCGGTACTTGAGACATTTCTAAATAATCAAGCATATCATGTATTCTTTTTATATCTTCGTCTGGAAGAGGAAACGTTACATCCTTACTTTTTAATCTTAATCTTTTATCCTTTTCTTCAATAATTTGAATATCAGGTAAAGTATCAGGGTATTTTTTCTTCATATATATCACCAACGTTTAACATTGTACCAAAAAAACACCAAAAATACAAATTTAACAAGAAAATACAAAAGAAAAAGGTATAATATGAAATAATAATTTTTCCATAATATACCTTTACAATATTAATAAATACTTTTCTTACTAGTTGTTATTCCAATTCCATCCAGCACCGATTATTATAACTAAAAGTATAAATAATACGATCCAGATAGCAGCTCCAATTCCGCCACCATTAGTATAACCAACATAACCACCACAACTAGGAGCAGTATTATAGTTACCGTAGTAACCATTATTACCATAATAATACATACAATAACCTCCTTTATGTATCTAATATAGTTTATTTTAATATGCATAATTTTGACATTAAAATTAAATAATTTTTTTCATTTACTTTTTTATAAGGCTTTTATATGTTATTATTAAAATAGGAGTGAATCAAAATGAAGAAAATATTTTCTAACTTAAATTATCCATTACTCTTACTTATGATTATTTACTCTGTATTTGGTCTACTTATGATTTTCTCGGCTTCTAGTGTTGCAGCCGTTTTAAGATATAAAGTTCCAACTAACTATTTTTTTATAAGACAATTTATATGGCTTATTCTAGGATATATTGCTGGAATCATAGTATTATCAATTCCTACAAACACATATCGGTTTGTCAGCAAAATGGCTGTATATGGAATACTATTTTTGTTAGGATTTATCTTTGTAGGTGGACTTGTTGCAGGTGGATCACAAAGTTGGTATGACATGGGAAAATTTAATTTCCAACCAATAGAACCCGCTAAAATAATTTTAATTGTCTATTTAGCTGTATATTATAATCGAATTGCTTCAAAGAAAAAAATTACTTTATTTAATTTAATTTATCCAATTATCATTGCAGCAATAATGTTTATTTTAGTAGCCATGCAACCAGACTTTGGAGGAGCATTCATAATTTTTGTCATTACAGCTCTCATCTTTTTCTCCTTGCCAATTGCTAAAAAACACAAGAGAACAATTTATAAAATAGGGGCACTTGGAGCAATATTACTAGTTTTAACAGTTACAGTATTCGGAAAAAACATTCTTCAATCATACCAAGTAAGTCGTATTCTAAATTTTACCAATCCGTGTCAAAGGTATAGCGACGACACAGGATACCAAGTATGTAATGGTTATATTGCTATTCATAATGGAGGTTTAACAGGTGTAGGACTAGGTAATAGTCAACAAAAATATTTATATTTACCCGAAGCACACACTGACTTTATTTTTCCAATTATTGTTGAAGAACTAGGACTTATAATAGGAATTATTGTTGTAATCGGCTATTTTATTATGTTATTCTTAGTTCTAAGCGTTGCCAAAGAAACAGATAATTTAAGAAATAGTATTTTAGCATATGGTATATTTGCTTATTTACTAGCACACATCTTAATTAATTTACTAGGAATTTTAGGACTTATCCCTTTAACAGGAGTACCATTACCTTTCTTAAGTTATGGTGGTTCATATAATCTATGTGTTATTGTTTCTCTATTTATAATTCAGAGAGTACATTTTGAAAACAGAGAAAGCAAAATAAGAAAAAAGATAGAAAATCTATAGCCAAAAGTTAGAGAAATCTAACTTTTTTTATTGTTTGAAAATATTTTTTTAAAAATTTTTCAAAAAAAGAAGGAAATCGGAGGTGGACGGATAATAATTATAAGTAGAGGGAGGAATAAATAATGTTTTTAGAAAACTTAAACTTAGATAGAATACTAAATATTTTTAATAGCACCATGCTAGTTATAGTAACGATAATATTAGGATTTCTTGTTTTTATCAATTTCGAATCAAGAGAAAATTCTGAACAAGGAGAACTTATAGCTTTTCAAGAAAATGCAGAAGCAGAAGAAAGTAAATCAGATGATAGTCTAGCAGAAGTTGAAACTAATTCAAATGAAATAAATGTTGACATCAAAGGTGCAGTAAAAAATCCTGGAGTTTATAAAGTAAACGAGGATAGTATCATAAATGATGTTATAAAGTTGGCTGGCGGATTAAAAAGTAATGCATCAACGAAATATACAAATTTGAGTAAAAAAGTCTCAAATGAAATGGTAATTACTATTTATACAACATCTCAGATTAATCAAATGTCATCACCAACAACTGAAATATGTAATGCCCCAACAGAAAACATTTCAAATTGTCAAAATAGTAGTATTGTTGAAATAAAGCCATCGTCAAACGAAAATAAAAACGAAACAAATAGCGAAAGTACCAATAAAGATAACAAAATATCTTTGAATAGCGCTACTAAAGAAGAACTAATGACCTTAACAGGAGTAGGAGAAGCAAAGGCTGAATCTATTATAGAATATCGCGAAAAAAATAACGGATTTAAAACACTTGAAGAGTTGATGAACATTTCAGGTATTGGAGAAAAAGCATACGAAAAAATTAAAGATAATATTAAACTCTAAAACATTTTATCTAATATTAATCATTATTGGTTTAATTTATGTGGGATATAGGGAAAACTTTAACAAATATGAAAGTATTTATAAAGAAGATACCACCATTTTTGAATTATACGTTCATAATAAAAAAATAAGTGGGAATAAAGTTACTTTAGAACTTAATGGGGTTGAGAACTTGGTTGGTTCATTTTATATAGATAGTTCAGAAGAACTTAATAAGCTTGATAAAGAACTTAAATATGGTGTTAAAGTTAGGGTTTTGGGTAATTTAAATAAACCAAGTAATAATACAATACCAAATAATTTTAATTATAAAGATTATTTAAAATACAAAGGTATTTATTACACTTTAAATATAGATAATATAGAAGTCATAGATAATAATACTAACTTTATTTATAGTATAAAAAATTACATGAACGAAAGAATTACTAAAATAGACAATACAGGATATATGAAAGCTTTTGTATTAGGTGACAAAAGTCTAATCGATAGTACAATATATAACAATTATCAGAAGATAGGAGTAACACACTTATTTGCCTTATCAGGAATGCACGTTGGTTTACTTAGTGGAATTATTCTTTTTATACTAAGAAAATTAAAGGACAAATACAAGTATTTAATTCTTGACTTTCTTCTCATTATATACGGCTTTATAGTTGGTTTTCCATCATCTATCAAAAGATGTATATTATTTTTTATTTTAAATAGTATCAATAAGGTATTTAAAATAAATTTAAGTCCTTTAAAAATTTTAATATTAGTTATAGTCATTTTAATTATAAATGACTATAGAATAATATTTGATGTTGGATTTAGATATTCAATAGCCACAGTATCTGGTATTATTTTGGCAAACAACTATATTAGTGATGAGTCAAAAATACGCAGCTCTTTTAAACTGAGTATGGTCGCTTTCTTATTTAGTCTTCCAATATCGTTAAGTAACTTTTATGAAGTTAACTTACTCAGCATATTTTATAATATGATATTTGTGCCTTTTGTAAGTTTGCTTGTCTATCCTTTATCTTTACTTACTTTTATATTACCAGTTTTAAGTCCATTATTTAGTATGGCTATAAACATCTTAGAAACAGCTGGTAGTTTCTTGAGTAAAATAGATATTCTAAATATATATTTAAGTTTAAATACGTTGGAAATTATGATTATTTATTTATTGTTATTTTGTGCCTTTTGTAAAAAACATAAAAAAATTCTGATACTAATACCAGTTATAATAATTATTGATATCTTATCGCCATACTTTGATAACCATGGATATATTTATTTTTTTGATATAGGGCAGGGCGACTCTTCATTAGTAATAAGTCCAAATAGAAAAGATATAATCTTAATTGATACAGGAGGAATAGTGAATTATGGCAGTTCTAGTAATGATTATATGGTAAGCGATGGAATTATAACTTTTTTAAAATCAAAAGGAATAAAGAGCATTGATTTGTTGATATTATCTCATGGCGATGCAGACCACGCCAAAGAAACAGAGAATATTTTAAAAGAAATAAATATAAAAAATATTAAAATTAATCCAGGAAATATAGGATATTATGAGCAAAAAGCTTTAGACCTTATTAAAGGTCGAGATTATACACCACAAAACTTAAGTTTAAATTATTTAAATTATAAAGACTATAACGATGAAAATGCCAATAGTCTACTAACTACAATAAAAATATATAATACAAGTATACTATCATTTGGCGACGCAACAAAAGAAGCAGAAGAAGATATTATAAGAAAATATAATTTAAAAAACATAGATATAGCTAAAATATCACACCACGGAAGCAAAACAAGTAGTAGTCAAAAATACTTAAGCATCATAAATCCTAAAATAGCTGTAATAAGTAGTGGTCGTAATAACAGATTCAAGCATCCCAACCAAGAAACAATAGATAATTTAAATTCATTAAATATCAAATATTTAAACACTCAAGATTCAGGAACAATTGAATTTATAATAAATAAAAATAATGTAACATATAATGAATATAAGCCATAAAATATATTATCATTAGCTAATGTTTATATAAATCGAAAGAAGAGTTCTATCTTCTTTCTTTTGCTTTAAATATTATGATATAATGTAATAGGTGGTTATATGGAATCAGTATATTTAATTAGTTCAAATAGTTATCGTCTTTTAGAAGAAGAATTATCTAAAATAATTGGCAAAAATCCATATTCGAGTTTTGATCTTAATGCCACAAAAATGGATGATATTTTAGAGGAAGCATCATACTTCTCACTATTTGACGAAAAAAAATATATGGTTGTCAAAAACGCTAACATCTTTGGTAGTTCAAAAAAGAAGAGTAGTGAAGAAGAAACAACAAGCAAAAAAGACGATAAATTACTAAAATATTTAGAAGAACCTAACAATAATACTATTTTAATTTTCACTATAAATAGTAAAATAGATAGTAAAAAGAAAATATGTAAAACTATTAAAGAACGTTATAAATTAATCCAATTAGATGATTTAAAACCTAAGGAAATTTATAATAAATTAGAAAAATCTTTAAAAGAAGATGGATACAAATGTGATTACGATACATTATATTACATCATCAACAATAGTCAAAATAACTATGACCTTGCCATGAACGAAATAGATAAAATAAAACTTTACTATGGTAAAGGATGTAATATAAAGCACGAAGATGTTGCTAACATCATCAGTCGTAATATAGAAGATAATAATTTTAAATTTATTGATACCATAATAAGTAAGAATATCAAAGAATCTTTTAAAATATACGATGACCTAATGTTGCAAAGAGTAGAGCCAATTATGTTAATGAGCATGTTAGCGAAAGAAATAAGAAACACACTTTTAGTAAAAAAATTAATGTTGAAAAAAAATAAAAAGGAAATAATGAATACATTAGGAATTAATTATGAATTTCAAATAGACAAATTAATCAATAATAGCTATTCATTTAAAGAAAGTGAACTAGAAGGTTATCTAGTGCTTCTATGCGACCTAGATTACAAAATAAAAAGAGGCAAGATATCAAACAAACTTGCACTAGAAATGTTTATCTTAAATATATGCAAATAAAAAGGCGAGAATTTATTTTCTCGTCTTTATTATTTCTTCAATTTTTTCAGTATTTTTAAAATTTAATTTAGCAATCTCTTTTAAAATATCTTTTCCATGCTTAGTAACTAGAGTAGCCCCAACTTCATCTACCATACTAGATGCACCAAGAGGCATTTCAATTCCAAAACGCTCACTTAATTTCTTCATTTCTTTAAGAAAAATATATCTACTTATTATCGAAGAAGCAGCAACGCTCATACATTGGTCTTCAGCTTTAGTCATAAAAGTAATATTTGTAACTCTTTCAGGAACTTTCGCAATATGAGCATAGTAACTTTTTTCAGGTTCGAATTGGTCAACTACAATTTTAGAATAACTAACATTATCTTTTTTTATAACGGACAACAAACATTTATTATGCAAAATAGCTTTAATTTTATTCATATTAACATCAGTACTATGATAATCATTATATTCCTTATTACTCAAAACTATTGTTGTATGAGGAATCTTTTTTATTAATTTGGGTGCTATTTGGATAATCTTATCATCTGTTAGCTTTTTAGAATCCCTAACACCCAAATCTTGCATAAAAGAAATATTCTCCTTAGACACAAAAGAAGCTGTAACTACTAAAGGGCCAAAATAATCTCCAGTACCAACCTCATCAGAACCAACTGATGATTCATTTATAAAAACTTTATGTTCGTCCTTTTTGTCTTTTTCTTTCTTTTCCTTATCTTTACTACTAGTATCAATTATCTTATTATTTAAAACACGCTCTTGTTCTGTCCAAAAACTTGCCTCTATATCCGCACCAATACCTTGAAACATTACCTTACCTGATTCATATAAAGTAGTAACACAATCATAATCTTTAACTTGGAAAATAGCATATGGTGGCGTTTTTTCACATTTCATATCTTCATAATGTTTAATCATCATTTCTTTAATATTATCACTAACTTTAAAAACAATCGTTGATGGTTTAATTTTATTATTCATAGCAACACCTCTTAAGTATCTTAACACATTTCTCTTTTAAAATCATCTTGAATTTAGTATACTTATAAAGTAAGGATGTGAAAAAATGGTTTTATTTAATTTGAATTTTGCAGACCCTAAAGTTGCAATTGTTAATATTGTATTAATATTAATTATCGTTGCAGAAGTTATAAGCGGTTATAAAAAAGGATTTTTCGAAAGTGGAGTAAGACTAATTGGTTTAATTGTTGCCGTCATTGGTGCTTATTTGCTAAAAAATCCTATTTCAGTATTCATGTACACGCATTTACCTTTCTTTAAATTCAAAGGTTTATTTAGCGGAGTATCGATCCTCAATATACTAGTATATGAAGCAATCGCCTTCTTATTAGTCTTCATCGTTTTAAAAATAATAATTAATATTGTTGCCAAAATAACAGGGCTTGTTGATCGAATTTTATCATTAATATTCTTAATGGGTATTCCTGGACGAATCTTAGGAGCTTTAGTTGGTTTCATCAAAGCTATTGTTATTTTATATTTCGCAATTTTCGTCTTCAAAATAGGATGCAATATGTTTGGATTTGAAATAAAAGAGTCTTTAGCTGACGATATAGTTAACATGCCTGTTTTAAAAGAAACATTCGGAGATTCCCTAGAATCTTTAAACGAGATAACTGCATTAGCTAAAGATTATGAAGATACTAAAGATAAAGAAGAATTTAACAACAAAGCAGTAAAAATATTATTAAAATACGATGTTATAACAGAAGAAAACTTACAAATACTAATAGATAGTGGTAAAATCAATAGTATTGATACAGAAAATGCATCATAAAATTAAAAAGAAGGAATGATATAAAATGTTAAAAAAAATAAATAATAAAGAAGAATTTTCAAAAACAATCAGCTCAGGTACATGGCTAGTTGATTTCTCAGCCAAATGGTGTGGTCCATGTCGTATGCTAGAACCAGTAATCGAAAGTGTTTCTAAAAACAACGACGTAATTCAAATAGATATTGATGAAGCAATAGACATTGCTGAAGAATTTGGTATTATGAGCGTTCCAACACTTCTAGTTTTTAAAGATGGAGTTCTAAAAAACAAAGAAATAGGGTATATGCCAGAAGAAGAAATACTAAATCTTTTCAAGTAAAAAAACTGATGCAAAATCAGTTTTTCTTTTTCTTTAAAACATTTTTAGCGGGTGAAATAGTTCCTGTTTCTTTCATTGCAATTTCATCTGGTTTAATTCCCTTAGCCTTACGATAAGCTGACATCATTTCTGTTAGAGAAACACTAGATAATAAGAAAATATAATTACCCAAAGTTTTATAATCACGATCAGATATACATGTAATATAAAAGTCATGCATCTCAGGTGTAATTAAAATAGGAGCCAATTCATTATCAATCAAATTCTTGTTTAAAAGAATTCTTCCTGTACGACCATTTCCTTCTTCAAAAGGATGGATTCTTTCAAATTCAATATGAAATTTAGCTTCTCTTTCACAAATCGCTTTTAAACGATTATTCTTTTGTACAGAATCATTTACATCTTCAACAGGAGGTATTTCCTTAGCCCATTCATTATAATATTTAAATAATAATTCTTGAATTCGAATAGAAACCATTTCTTTAGGGCAAGTCTCAAAAGAAGCTCCGCCAATTTCATTATCTGTAGACTTAAAACCTTCATGAATACCACTACCATTATTAACTAAAGAATTAATTTTAATAATATTAGGTATTGTAATAGGACCACTTCCGATAGCAAATGCAAAAGCTTCATTATTACCACGTTTTAAAGCAAATGCTTCTTTATCAGCCCTTAACTTATTAGTAATAATATCATATAGAGTAGTCGCTCTTTCCATCAATGTTTCAGTTTCATAACGTGCTCCAGAAGTTCTACCTTCACTTAAAGCCATCTCGTATTCTCTTTTATTTCTATAAGGTCGAATAGCTCCTTGAACAAAACGAGCAAAATCGTCAACACACGGTAAAGGTTGGTCATCTTCGTCATATATTCTTTTTGTTGGAACACCATAGTGTGCTAAAACTTGACATACTTCAGAAAATCTTTGATTAAGTAAACTAAGCGATTCCTCAGTTCTTAGATCATCCAACATTAAAGCAAACTCCGAATTTTCTTCACTAGCAAAGTCATTTAACATATCTGCATATCTTTTAGACTCTTCAAAAACCTTTTCAAAAGACAAACTACTATGTGCAAATGACTCTCCAAAGATATTTCTCATATATGATAAAAAGAAGTTTCTATTGAAATCTGTATTTCCTATTCTTATTGAATTTCCCATATCTAACACCCCTTAATTAATATAAAGATACTACCATCACAGCCATTATATGTCAAATTTTCCTATGATTTTACATTTTATTTTAGTATAATTAACTAAGGTGATAACAATGGAACTACAAAAAGTCATAGATGAAAGAAGAAGCATTAGAAAATTTACTGAACAAGAAGTAGATATAAGCACAATTGAAGAAGCTTTAAAAGATGGTGTAAAAGCTCCAAGCGCTCATAATCGTCAACCTTGGAAATTCAAGATAGTAACAAGCGAAGAAAAAAATAGAATAGCTGATATTTTATACGACAAAACAAAAGATATTAAAGGGCATACAGGGCCACATACATCAGGTATTATAAAAAATGTTCCTGCTCTAATTGTCATCTTTATAGATAATGATATTTCTGAAAATAGAGATATGGATATAATATCTATAGGAGCATGTATCGAAAACACAATTCTTTCTCTAGTAGATAAAGGATTAGGAACAATCTGGATAGGTAATACAAATCTAATATCTGAAGAAATCAAAGAGCTATTTAAATTACCATACGAAACAGTTTCCTGCCTAGGAGTAGGATATCAAGATCAATTTCCACACTCAAGGCCACGAAAACCATTCGAAGATGTAATGTTATAATAAGGAGCAAATACATGAACAAAGAAAATACACTATATACTAAAGAAAATTTAATAAAAAAACTAATAACCATCATAAAAAACTACGACCACGAAACAGCATATCACTGTTTAAGAGTTGGCTTATATACAAGTCTATTCTTGACTTACTTAAAAAAAGAGAATATTAGTCTTTTAAATTTTGATGAAAAAGATTTAAAAGACATAGTTTATTCAGCAAGTATTCATGATATTGGAAAAATTTACGTTTCACCTCATATAATTGTTGAAGGTGAAATAAATTCAGATAGTGACATTTTAGAAATCAAAGAACATACAAAAATAGGCACATTATTCTTTAATAGTGAAAATTCAAAAATAATATACGAAGGAATTCTTTATCATCATGAAAGATTTGACGGAGAAGGGTATCCATTCGGCTTAAAAGGGAATGAAATAAGTATTATCGGTCGTCTTCTTAATCTTGCTGATTCATATGATGCCATGACTACTAAAAGACCATATATGACAAATGCCAAAACAACTGAAGAAAGTCTTTCCGAAATAAAAGAAAACCTAGGCACTCAATTCGATCCAATTTTAGGAGAACACTTTTTAAAAATGTTTGAAATTCCTCAATACAAACAAATTCTTACATATGAAAAAAATTCTCCAGAACTAATAGAGAATTTAAAAACAATGCTAGATTGGCTTTCTAACGAAGAGTCCAACTTAGAAAATCCAATTTTAAATAATATCTTTAGTCGCTAAATTAGCTGCTTCTAAATAGGCTCTTAAGAGATTACCAGCTCCTAATTTAGTTCCACCAAAATATCTTACAACTGCAACTAAATGATTATTTAGTTGCTTTTTTACCATCATATTATAAATTGGTAAACCAGCAGTATTCGTCGGTTCCTTATCATCACTTTTACCAGCAGTATTAGCTACAACAAAGGCATAAGGAATATGACGAGCTTTTTTATGTTCTAATTTCAAAGCACTAATTATCTCCTTAGCTTCATTAGGACTATCTATTTCGTAGCACAATCCAATAAACTTCGACTTCTTTATTTCAATTTTAGATTCCTTAATTAACTTCATATATCTTCCTCTTTTTGTATAAATTATAACACAAACCAACAGAATATATGATATAATGTTAAATAATAGCGGTGGTGAGATTATGTATAACATTCTTTTTATTTGTTACGGGAATATATGTCGTAGTCCCATGGCTGAAATGATATTTAAAGATTTGATTTACAATAACAATAAAAGATATAAATTCAGTTGTGCATCACGTGCTACTAGCGTAGAAGAGTTAGGTAACGATATCTATCCCGAAGCTAAAGAAATGTTAACGAAAAAGGGAATTAAAATTGAAAGCCATCGAGCTCTTCAAGTAACTAAAAACGATTACGAAAAATACGATTACCTAATCGTTATGGAAGAAAGAAACAAAAAAGATCTTCTTAGAATAATCGGTGAAGATACAAAAGCCAAAATTCACTTATTAATGGAATATACAAATAATCCAAAAGATATCGCTGACCCATGGTATTCTGGAGACTTTGATACAGCATATAACGAAATATACGAAGGATGCCTTTGCTTATTCAACTATCTTCTGGACAAGGAGGTAGAACATGAAATTTAAAGAAAAACTATCACTTGTACCTCACAAACCAGGATCATATCAAATGAAAGATAAAAATGGCATTATAATATACGTTGGCAAAGCCAAAGACTTACACAATCGTCTTTCATCATACTTTAACAGAACACATACTGGTAAAACAGCTAAAATGGTTAGTTTAATTGATGATTTTCAGTACATTGTAGCATCATCAGAACTAGAAGCATTTATTATTGAAATAAACTTAATAAAGGAATTCAATCCTAAATACAACATAATGCTTACAGACGATAAAAGTTATCCATATATTGAATATATAAGCAAACCATATCCTAAATTAAAAGTATCAAGATATTTAAAAATAAGAAAAAAAGATGGAAAAAAATTATTTGGCCCATATCCAAACGCTTATGCAGCTAGAAAAATAGTCAATCTTCTTAACAGACTTTATCCATTAAAAAAATGTGATGGAAACCCTAAAGAAGTGTGTTTATATTATCATATTGGCGAATGTTTAGGATATTGCAGTAAAACCATAGATAATGACAGAATAGAAGAGATGGAATCAGAAATATTATCTTTCTTAAGAGGAAATGACGAAATACTAAGAAATAAAATAATGGATAAAATAAATAAATATAGCGAAGCCCTAAACTTTGAAATGGCTTTAGAACTAAAAAAAGAACTAGAATATATTGATATTGTTTTAGACAAACAAAAAGTTGAACTACATGACTTTGTTAATCGAGACGTCTTTGATTATTACATCGACAAAGGATATATATCTATTGAAATCCTTTTCATTAGAAATGGCAAACTATTAAATCACAAAAACATTATTAGTCCATTAACAATTGAAATAGAAGACGAAGTAGAAAACTATATTGCTCAATTTTATATGAAAAATGAGATACCAAAAGAAATCTTAATACCTGATACTTTAAATCAGGATAACATTAAAAGTTTAGTCGATACTAATATTGTAATTCCTCAAAAGGGAGCAAAAAAAGACCTCCTAAAAATGGCTTATGATAATGCTAAATTAAATCTTGAAAATAAATTCGAAGAAATTCTAAAAGACGAAAATAGAACTTCCAAAGCTAACGAAGAACTAGCTGAGTTACTAGGAATGGATTATATCTATCGTATAGATGTCTTCGACAATTCAAACCTTTTCGGTAGTTTTGCCGTTTCAGGAATGGTTGTATTTATTGATGGAAAACCAGCCAAGAACGAATATCGTAAATACAAAGTAAGTGTTGATGTAAACGACGATTATAATACAATGAAAGAAATAATTTATCGTCGATATCAAAGAGCCTTAGTCGATCGTACATCTATGCCAGACTTAATAATTGTCGACGGTGGAGAAAACCAAATAAGAGCTGCACAAGAAATATTAGAACTATTACACCTAGATATAAAAGTAGTTGGATTAAAGAAAAACGATAAACATAGAACGAATGACTTGATTTCTTCCGATTTAAGTGTTATTAATATAGATAGAATGAGTAATGTATTTCATTATCTAACAAGAATGCAAGATGAGGTCCATAGATTCACAATAAATTATCATAGAACCCTAAGAAGTAAAGGTAGTATAAGTAGTGTATTAGATGATATAGATGGTATAGGAGCAGTTAGAAAGAAAGCCTTAATCAAAAAATTTGGTAGTATTACAAAAATAAAAAATGCTAGTATCGAAGAACTTACTGAAATACTTCCAGAAAATGTAGCAGAAGAACTGCATACATATTTAAAAGAAAAAGAATAATATAGAAATGTGGTGTTGGAGTTGAAACTAACTTATAAATTTAATAATGACGAGAAAAAACTCGATATAGAAAGATTGGAATTCTTAGAACCAGAATCGACAGAGGTTTATATTAGAGAAGGGGATACCATCTATGTAAACGATGGAGAATACCTATATATAAACCAACTAATTAAAGAAGCAACAAATGGTATAAAAACATATGCAACAATTTCTGGTACAGCTAAAATAGAAAATGGCGTTATCAAAATAATGAACGATAAAAGTGAATCATCATTTGTTAGTGCTGAAGCGGTAGATAAATTAGATGACGTAAAAAAAGAAGAAATCATTAAAATATGTGAAACACTTGGCATAGATTACGAAAGTAAACCAATAGTTAATAAATTTAAAGGAAACAGCAAACTATTAATCGTTAATGCTATGGATGTTGAACCATACCAATTTAATAGCAATTATTTATTCCAAGATAATATAAGAGATTTATTAGACACAATCAAACTATTATCAAGAAGATTTAATCTAAATGCACATCTTCTATTAAACAAATACGATGATAACAACGTTGATTCAGTTAAAGCCATAATCAATGAATATCCTGATATTAATTTTCAAATAATTAAAGATGTGTACCCATTTAATACGAACCAAGTAATTGCTAAAGAGCATTTTTATGAATATAAGCCTGAAGAAATCTTATTCCTAGACGCTTTCGCTTTATACAAAATATTCTATGCTGTTAAAAATGGTCTTCCTGTAGCAGAACGCTATATAACTGTTAATTTAGGCGACCCAAATCGTGCCTATGTAATAAAAACAAAATATGGTGCAAATCTTGGGGATTTAATAAAAAATACGATTAACATTGATTACGAAGAAAAAGACGTTTACTTAAATAATTTTATGCGTAAAGTAAAATGTGAGAACTTAGGATCACTTATTGTAACAGATAACATCAAATCAATATTCATCTTCCCTAAAGAAGAGAATATACCATCAAAATGTATAAAGTGTGGTAAATGTGCTGATATTTGCCCAGTTGGTATAAATCCTACTGCTAAAAAACTTGATTCAGCATGTATAAGATGTGGTTTATGTAATTTCGTTTGTCCAGCAGGATTAAACTTAATTAGTAGGGAGAAGTAAGAATGGAAAAGGGATTTTTTAAGAAAAACAAAATATTAGGAATAAATCTTCTATATATAATAAGTCTTATTCCTATCATACTATATGGATTTTATAAAAATGGTATAGTAGTTGCACAACATGGTTTCTTCTCATATTTCTTAGCAACACAATATATCGTAATTCCAATTATAATTATTGTCTTAAGTTATGTATTTGAATCATATTACTACTTAGGAATAAAAAAAGAAAAAGACAGTCATAGTGTAGTAAATTCAATCGTTCCATACGTTAATGCTTTATGTTACTTAGTATGTGGACCAACAAACTATCTATGGTTAACAGTTCCTCTAATAATTGTTCTAGACATTATATTAAAGTTTATTGACAATAAATTAAGTATCAATCAAGTAGCTTTATTTAAATGCATCTTATTTGGTATTTTAACTGCTATGAGCTTAACGAATAACGCTAATCTATATGAAGCAAGTCTTGATACAACAGTTACATCACCGGTTTCATTATTCATTGGTTCTGGTATTGGAGAAATAGGAATAACATCAACACTGTGTGCTCTTATTGGATATGTAATTTTATTATTTAACTCATATTATAAAAAAGAAATTCCAATATTTTGCATCATCGGTTATGCAATTGTTAGTGTTATTATGTATTTCGTTGGTGGACTTAGCTTTAATGAGTTATTAGTTAATACATTTACTAGTGGCTTCATCTTCGCCAGTGTCTTTGTTGTATCATTATCAACTGCAACGCCTGTTATCAAAAGCGGTCGTATAATTTATGCCTTAGTAGTTGGAGCTTTATGTGCTGTAATGGTTAATATTCTTAATTTCAATATTGGAATATATATTGTAATTCTAATTATGGGATTACTAAGTCCATTACTAAATAAATTCAAAATTAGTTTAGATTAAGAATAGTTTATCTATTCTTTTTTTATCTAAAAAAGTGGACATTTTATCATTTATTAATTATAATGATTACTAGTTAAAGGGGCGATTTTAATGAATATAAATGATTTTGACTATGACTTACCTGAAGAACTTATAGCACAAACACCATTAGTAAAAAGAGACTCATCTAAATTATTAATGATGAACAAAAATACAGGTGAACTAAAACACGAAGAGTTCCATAATATTATTGATTATTTAAATAGTGGGGATGTTCTAGTTTTAAACGACACAAAAGTAATTCCTGCACGTCTTATTGGTATCAAAGAAGAAACAGGAGCCGTAATAGAACTTTTATTACTAAAAGACTTAGGAAATGATACTTGGGAATGCCTATCTAAACCTGCTAAAAGATTAAAAGTAGGAACTATCGTTTCTTTTGGTGATGGTATTTTAAAAGCCGAAGTAGTAAACAAATATGATGAAGGTTTAACCCATGTAAAATTAATTTATAAAGGAATCTTAATGGAAATATTAGATAGTCTTGGTACAATGCCATTACCTCCATATATTCATGAAAAATTAGACGATCAGTCAAGATATCAAACAGTATATGCTAAAAATATCGGTAGTGCTGCAGCACCTACAGCAGGTCTTCACTTTACTGAAGAACTTTTAAGTAAAATAAAAGAAAAAGGCATTATAATCACTTACGTTACATTACATGTTGGTTTAGGAACATTTAGACCAGTTGAAGTAGAAAACGTCCTAAAACATCACATGCATAGTGAATTTTATGTAATGAACGAGGAAACAGCTAATATTTTAAATAAAGCGAAAGAAGAAAAAAGAAGAATAATTGCAGTAGGTACAACAAGTACTAGAACGTTAGAAACAATAGCTACAAATAATAATGGTAAATTTATTGCTACAAGTGGCAATACAGATATTTTTATCTATCCAGGTTACGAATTTAAAGCAATCGATTGCTTAATAACTAACTTTCACTTACCAAAAAGCACTTTAGTAATGTTAGTATCAGCTTTATCAAAAAGAGAATATATCTTAAATGCATATAAAGAAGCAATCGCAAATAATTATCGTTTCTTTAGTTTTGGCGATGCCATGCTTATTACAAATAACTTAAATAAGAACAAATAGCAATATTTGTTCTTTTTATATAAAAATTATTTTTTCTAGTTAAAAAGCTCATTAAAAATATTACGTTCCAACATAAACTATACCGAAAGGAGGTTTATGAAATGTATACATTATTTAACGAAAATAATATAACATATCTAATTATTGTAATTGTATTAGACATCATAACTGGAATATTTAAAGCTTTTGTGGAACACAAAATAAATAGTAGTTCTAGTTTCAAAGGTATCTTAAAAAAGACAAGTTATTTCATCATCATAGCTATAACAATTGTTATCGAACGTATTTTAGCATTAGGAAACGACTTAAAAAATATGTTAATCATTTTCTTAATATTAAACGAAATAATATCTATCTTAGAAAATTGTAAAGCTTTGGGATTAAAATATCCAAAATTTCTTATTTCAGCTTTAGAAGATATAGAGAATAAAGTAAATAGCAACAAAAAAACTAAAAAAGACTAGACAATAGTCCAGACATTTTTTAGTCCTCTTCATAGAATATAGTGTGTGGAAGTTCGAACAATACACATACATATTGATGAAAAGAATGCTAATAAACTAAAAAATAATACTTATTTAATTAGCTATTAAATATTATGAGAAAAAATTTATTTTATTACTTTTATTAAAACTCTTTTCATCACAAAAAAGAAAAGAGGTAAAAAAATGAATAATGAAAATTATGAAAATTATTTAACAACAACTAATGAAGGACTTGATATTAACGCACATAACATAGAAGTTGAATGTATAACTTCTAGTAAAGACAAATTTAGTTTAGATTGCGACGGCAATCTAACAGTTAATAGTATTAATTTTAATAGTTCAGAAAATAATCTATTAAGTTTTGATGCTATATTTGACAAAATATATCCTGTAGGAGCCATTTATATTAGTACAAACGAAATTAATCCTGGAACCTTATTTGTAGGTACTTGGGAACAAATAGTCGGGAAGTTTCTACTAGCTTCTAATAATTCTAATGCATCTTATGCCTTAGGGAAAACAGGAGGGACAATAAGCCATACTCACAAATCAACAGCACATACACATGGCGCTGGCAAATTAGCAGCTGCCATTAACTTCGATGCTCAAACAGGAATCTACACAAGGTGGACAACAGATTGTGGAGCTTTTACTGCTACAGGACTTAAAGCTTCTAAAGAAGTAGTAAACTCTAGTAATAAGAGTAGAGGAGAATCTACAGTGGTATACGGAACAACTGCATCAACAACACCTGGAGATACTGGTTCTTCTTCCAATATGCCACCATTTCTTTCAGTTAACGTATGGAAAAGAGTTAGTTAGGTGATATCTTATGAATGAAAGAAAAGAATTATCAGCATATAGAACTCCTAATACAAAACGTTTTTTAAAAAAAGATGGAACAATTGATGTAGAAGTATACGACGAAAATATCCATTATCTAAAAAATGGTCAATATGAAGAAATCGATAATACACTAATTGAAACAGAAGAAGGATATGAAAATAAAAAAAATGACTTTGAAGTAAAATTTAGTGAAGACATTCAAAATACCATAAACATATCACAAAAAAACAACAAATTATGTATGTCATTCAAAGATGCAAAACCAACAATATCATTCAAAAAGAAAATGTTCAAATCCAGAAATACAAAACAAAATGTAAACATTAAAGATGACATAACATATAGTAACATCTATCAGGATGTTGATATAAAATACGAAATACGTTCTAACAGATTAAAAGAATCAATTATCCTGAATAAAATACCAAAACAAGATAGTATAACCTTTATTATAAAAACAGATTTAAACCTAATTTTAAAGCCCGATAATACAATAAGCATTAAAACAAAAAGAAAAGAAAGGTTCAAAATCGAAAAGCCATACATGATTGATAGGAATAACATTATATCTCAAGACGTAACTTATGATTTAGAAAAAACAGAAGATGGCTACGAATTAAAAATTACTCCAAATAAAGAATGGTTAAATGATTCTAAAAGAGTATATCCAGTAATTATTGATCCGACTATCACAGGCGTCAAAGAAAACAAAAAAGTAATAGACACTTACATTTATGAAGGTGATGATAAAACAACAGTTTATAATACAGACATGCTAAAAATAGGTTCAACAACAATCGACGATATCGGAGTAGAATGCTATTCGTTAATAAAATTCGATTTACCAAAAATTCCTACCAGCTATTCAGTTGTCGATGCTAAATTATATTTAGTTGGTTATCCAGATGAATTTTATGTAAGTGAATCAATAAATAATCCATTAATTAGTGTCCATCAAATAACACAAGATTGGAAAGAAGAAACAGCAAAATGGAAAAATATGAAAGATAAATTTAGTCCTCTAATAGAAAATTACTTTTATTCAACGTTATCACCAGAAGCTGATAAAGACGGTAAAATAGATGCTAAAACATCCAAAGTAAACATCACCAATCTAGTGCAAAAATGGTATAGCAAAGAGCCTAATTATGGCCTTATGCTAAGAAGAATGGAAACAAAAGGAACTTCCATCATTGACGAATGCGCAAAATATTTTTCTAACGATAATAGTGTAATAGGGGACAATCCTAAACCAAGATTAATAATAACATATAGAGACTTTAATGGTTTAGAAGGTTATCTAAGCTACACTTCTCAAAGCCATGAATTAGGTAGTTCACATATTAACAATTTTAATGGTAACTTAACGACTACGTTTAATGTGGCAAATACCATAGGAGGCCCAATGCCTGCTAATATGTATTTAGTATACAACACAGCAGATGTAATAAAAGAAGACAAAATAGATTATGGTTACGGCTTAGGCATAAAGCCTAATCTAATTCAAACTATCGAAAAAGAAGTAATAGAAGATACAGAATTTCTAAAATATCTAGACGAGGATGGAACAAACCATTATTTCTATAGGAAAATTATTGACGGAACAAAAAAACCAGTAATATATTCCGAAGAATATTATGATGAGGATGGACTAGGTTTAAAAATAGAACAAAAAGAAAATGAATACATCATGACAGATAAAGACTCCAATACAAACAGATTTATTAAACATACATTCAACAATAAAAATGTTTACTTTTTAGAAGAAATAAAAGATACAAATAATAAAACGATTAATATTGTATATGACAAAAATAGTAGAATAGATAAAGTAATAGATGCATCCAAAAACGAGATTACTATCAGATATGAAAATAATAAAATTTCGTTCATATCACCGCATAAAACAACAATAGCAAATTATACAAATAACAAATTAATCAGTATAGAAGATTTAGGAGACACAGAAACCATCAAGTATAATGATAATAATTTAATTGAAAAAATAATTAATTCAAATGGTTTAAGTACTAAATATGAATATATAAACGATTTAATTTATAAGGTATCAAAAGTGTCAGAATATGGCATCTCTAATGAAGAGGGAAACTACTTAGAATTTACATATAACTTTAAATCAACAGAAATTAAAGATAGAAAAGGACATACAAATACATATACATTTAATGAATTCGGTCAAACCGAAACATCAGCAATATATGATACAACAAAAGAATTAACAAATGCATACGCTAAAACAATGGAATTTGGTAATTTAGGAACAAAAGATAGCAACAGAATACTATTAGATAGTAATTATATGAAATTTGTTAATAATATAATCACCGATCCATCCTTAGAATATATTGATGACATCTCATTAGAATATGAATATACATTAAGTAGCTCAAACATTAAACTATCTACAACAAATGACTCACATTATGGAGCAAAAGCATTAAAAGCTACAGCATCACAAGGTGAAGAATACTTCGAATTCGAGAAGGAAGTAAAAAAAGAAACTTATTATACTTTTAGTACATATCTAAAGAATAATGTTCCAACCAAGATAACTTTATGTTATAACAATACAGAAGAATCAATTTTAATAGAAAAAGCAAATGAAGAATTTAAAAGATATGATGTATCATTATATTATCCTGAGAACGCAACCGGTAATTTAGTAATAAAAATAACTCTTTTGGAAGCAGGAGAAGTTATTGTTGATGACTTACAATTAGAAGAGGGAGAAATAGCTAATTATTTAAATCTTATTAATGACGGCTCATATAACGGATATGGTCGAAGCTACGATAGTTTCGGAATCTCAGTTTTGCCAGATGGAACGATGTCAATAGTCCAAGCAGATGTTGAAAGAATAAAAATCAGTGAAAATTGCGGAGCAATAAAAATAAAAAACATTCCATATAGAACCGTATCAATTAATGATTCCTCAACCATCAGCGGAAAAGAAGGAGATGTTTTCCAATATTCGTTTTGGTACAAAAACGAAGGAGTAAGAATTGATTCAGAAGATGAGGAATGGTTTAAATCTAATATACCAGTAGAATTTAAATTTTATAACGGGGATAACCAAGTAGGAGAGACTATTAAAGACAATTTAGCTTATTGGAATACCGACTGGCATTATTTTTCTAAAAAATATGTTGCTCCAGCAAACTTTACTCGAATAGTAATAGTAATTCCAGTAGGAAGCAATGTAAATGATGTGTATTTTACAAACTTCTGTTTATTTAAAGACTTAGAAAACTATTCTTATGTTTATGATGACGAAGGCAATTTAGTATCCAGTGTAGATTTATCTAAAGAAACAAGTAAATTTGCATACAATTCAAATAATCAACTTATTCAAGCAACAACTCCCAAAGGCTCAAATTATAAGTTTGAATATGATGATAATATAACAGATCGATTAGTTAGAGCAATATCTCCAACAGGTATAACCAATGCTATTGATTATGATGATAACAACAATCCTATTAAAACAGTGGTTAATAATACACAAGCATTTGATGATATTATAGATACTACATATTATATCAGAGCACGAGGAACAGATGCATACATGTATATTAATCAAGATAAAACACTTAACATTAAACAATGTGAATGTTCACACGACAAATTTAATATCATTCCAGAGCCAAACAATAAAGTAAAAATAGAATTTACAATAATGCCTAATTATTATTTAAAAAATAATAACGGAGCATTAAAATTAGAATACGGAGATAACAATAACTTATTCGAATTAGTAAAACATACTAATAAAAGTTATTCAATCAAATCATCATCTAGTAACTTAGCCATCACAGTTAACAAAAACAATTCATTATCATTAACCCAATACGATGAAAATAATGCTAACCAGCAATTCTTATTCGAAAGAATGGAATCGAAATTATTTATTGAAGCAAGCGCTAAGTATACAGAAGATGGTAGATTTATCAAATCAGTAAAAGACGAATTAGGAAACATTACTAGTTATGATGTGAATCCAGTAAATGGATTAATAAACAGTATTATAGAATCTAATGGTAATTCCACTAATTATACGTATGATGACAATTTTAGAGTTACCAACATAACTAAAGGTAACCAAATTGTAGAATATGAATATGATTCTAATAAATTGTCTAAAATTAAACACGGATCAAAAACTTATGCTTTCGAATATGATGAATTTGATAATATTTCTAATTTTAAAATAAATAATACTACTTTAATAAACAATATATTTGAAACGAATAATGGTAATTTATCTAAAGTCCAATATGGAAATGGACATGAAGTAAGTTATTCATATGATGAATTTGATAGAATCAAAAAAATTACTAAATCAAATGACAAATATACAAATTATTATGATAATTTAGGCAGAATATCGAAAATAAGTTCGAATAGTGATATATATGAGTATGTATATGATTTTGCCAACAGACTAAGTAAATTTAAATTTAATGATTTTCAAGTTGATTTTGACTATGATAAAAACAATATACTTTCTAGAAAAATAGAGGAACTATTCGAGAATAAATATACATACAATTATATTTATAACAAAGAATCAGCTATTACAAATTTAAATATCGCAAACAATAACTTTAATTATACATATGACAATTTAGGTAGACTTACTGAAAGTAATATAAATAATTTATATAGAATCGAGTACAATTACATTACTAGGGGTAATAAAGTTTCCACTACAATTGACAAAGTAAATGATAATGGTAATGAATATTCTTATGTATATGATAAAGTTGGAAACATTTTAGAAATAAAAATGAATAATAATATTATAAAAAAATATTACTATGATGAATATTCGCAACTTATTAAAGAAGACGATTTGGTAAATACACAAACTAATGAGTATTTGTATGATAATTATGGGAATCTTTTATCAAAAAAAATATATCAATACAACACCAACAATCTATTAACAGAAGACAAGTATGAATACAATAATAGAAAATGGCAGGATTTGTTAACTAAATTTAATGATGAAGTAATTACATATGATGATATCGGCAATCCGATTTCTATTGGCAATAATATATTAACATGGCAAAATGGCTGTGAATTAGCTTCTTATACTGACAGCACTAATAATACATTCTATAAATATAATGCAGATGGTTTAAGAACATCTAAAGTAGTTAATGGAGTAGAAACAAAATATTATTTAGAAGGGAAAGCAATTGTATTTGAAAATAGAAACGGAACTATGTTATACTATATATACAATGGAGATGAGTTACTAGGTTTTGTTTATAAAAATAAAGTTTATTATTATCACAAAAATATATTTAGCGACATCATTGGCATTTTAGATTCTAATTATACCGAGATAGTATCTTATGAGTATGATTCCTGGGGATCTTTAATTAATATGAAAGATAATAGTAGTATTAATCTAGGTACAATAAATCCATTTAGATATCGTAGCTATTACTATGATGAAGAAACTGGTTTATACTATTTAACTTCCAGATATTATAATCCTAAAATTGGTCGATTCATAAGTGCGGATAAGTATTTAGGCGTAAATAACAAACATATCGGTTATAATTTATACTGTTACGTTAATAACAATCCAGTAAATTCAAAAGATATAAATGGCTACTTTTCAATAAAAAAATTTATAAACAAGGCAGTAAACAAAGTTGTTCAAACGGCAAAAACAATTGCGAAAGTGATTATAACGCAAGTAGTCAATAATGTTGCAACTTCACCTGTTACAGCCAGAGTTGTTGAAACGGTTCAAAATGTTAAATCTGCGAAAAATAAGGTAAGCCAAGCCACAAGTTCTTTAAAAAACAAAAAAGATATTACCGTACACACCGTTAACGAAGTTGGTCTTCTAGCGGGAATAATATCAGAAAATACTCAAGCAACTAAATCATTTGGATGGACTAACAACGATTTAAAAAAATCAGATTATAATAATACAACAATAACAGCATCCGCTTCTTTAGGGCCAATTACTTATACAGAAGGTCTTAATTATACGCATGATAACCATGATTGTACTGAATATTATCATAAAAATCCAATGGCTATGCCTTGGGACGTTTCCGATTGTGAGTATACAACTAAAATTCAAAATTCTTTATCAGTCGGAATCAAGTACTTCACTTTTGCAAGTTTAGATGATGAAAGTTTATTTATAGGTGTTGATTTTAGTTATGCAAAAGGTCTCGGATTACATTGGAAATTTGGATTGTCGTTTGATTTGAATGAATAAGGTGATAAAGTGGAAAATAAAATAGATAAAATGTTTGAGAATGCTAATATGATTTTTGCAATAAGATTAATTATGATGAACTTTGCGCCAGTATTTTTTCTAATTGCAATATTATTTTTAGACTGGGATATTTATAATATTATAATTGGAATATATATAATATCTGTTTTGATTTTTAATTATATAATTCTAAGAAAAACTAGAAAAAATATAAAAAAATTAAAGAAATTGATATATGGAAACGTAGAAAATTTTCAAAACGAATTGAATGAAGCTATATATATTAATTATAAAGAGTATATTTTAACCCCAAATTACATAATAGATTTAAGATGTTATAAAATAATAAAATATGAGGATATAAAATATATATGTTATCAACATAAAAGATCATTAACATCTAAAGATATTCCTCTTGTATTAACTATAATTACCAATGAAGAACAGGTTTCTTTAAGAGTATGGTCTGGTTACCATTTAGGAGAATATTACGAAAATTTGGAAGATTTAATAAAAAATAAAAACTCTAATATAATAAAGTGTAAGAAAAAACATATAAAAAAAATATAGATTTTCTTTTCCATATATGTATATTAGCAAATATTTTTAAAAAGAGATTGTAAATGATATAAAAAAAGTAGAAAGGTTTATATCATCTGATTTAGAATATAGTTCTAAAAAAGAAGCATGTGCATTTATACAATATAGAAATAGGTTTTTAAAGTATATATTCAATACCGATTTAGTTAAAGAAAAAAAAACAATTATAGAGGCTATTATAGAATTAGAAATAATTTTATTCTCAGCCTCTTTTATTTTTTTACAAATAATTTATTTATAGTAAAGTTTGAGATAGTATTAATTAATACAATATACAATACATCATAATGACGAATTATTAGTTAAACAAACAAGAAGACATAAAAAATTAAGATATTATATAAAAAAAGGCTAAGATATGCTATATTATTAATATAAAAAATCAGAAAAGGAAAATGATAGATGAAAAAAATTACAGCTTCAAATCAAAAAGAATTTTCAGAATTCGAAAAAATTCCATTAATTAAAACACGTAAAGAAATATTAATCGAACTTACTAATTATTTGAAAACATCAAAATTTATAATTTCAGATGTAATCGAAATAGATGAATTCAAGTTGTGTCAATTTAAAAATAACTATAGTTTCTATAACGAAACAGTAGAAAATATATACATTATAAAAGCAAGCGTCTTAACAGAAGAACAATATAATATCATGAAAGAAAAACTATTATGCGAAGAAAACAAACGTAAGGGAGCGCTTTTAATAGTCTTAGTTAATGAGTACAATGATTTCTTTGAAAAATATCTCAATGAATTTCTCTTTATGACTTTTCGTAGTCGCAATCTCCCTGTATCAATTTTAAATTTAGGAATTTCGTTTAAAGAACAACATATTTATATAGGTTCATTAAACGAAAACACGCAATACAACAGAGGAAGGGAATGTCAAAGAATTTTTTTTCAAAGAATAAAAAAATATAATAGTAAGACTTAAATATAAAATAAAAAAAAGCTAAATCAAAATAAAATAATATAAGAATTTTTACAAAAGCAATGATATTTCTTGACAATATCAATGCATAAGTTAGTAGAGGTAAAAAATGAAGAAAACAGAGCAAAAAATTAAAAAATCAAGATTAATACTTGCAATAATAATGTTAATCATTTATGTAATTATAGTTTTTCTAAATAACAAAAGCATAATTCCTAATATGCCATTCAACAATATGGTATGGAAAATATATAAACTCATTATTTTTGTGTTAATTATATTGTCTTTTAAAAAAATGTACACTAACAAGCTGATGTTTATTATATCAATTATTATTATAACGGGAGTTGTTGATAATATAAGATTAGAATCAAACTTCTTAAAATTCGATAGTCTTCAATCTGTTATTAAATATAATAGAAACGTTGTAAGTAATGAAAACTATTATTATACTGATGAATATGTTTTCTTTAAACATGATAAGTATTCAGGCGGAATGTATTTAAAGCATAATGAAGAAACTTATTCAGATATATTTTTTCTAACGCAAACTTATTCTAAATGGGAAGAGAATTTTGAAATAATAATCTATAATATTTCTAACGAAAAGAATTTATACGTCATTAAGAAAGATGAGTGCAATAACGAAAACTTATATGATTCTAAGGGGAATGAGTATGCTTCTTTCTTAAGCGTAAAAGGCAATGAAAAAAGTTGTTTATACGGATATTTAACTAGTAAAGATTATCAAGCAAGCATAATTATCGATGGGAAAGAGTATAACTTAACTTCCGAAATAAATATACACTAGTTTAGTATATAAATGTGGGACAATATTTTAGAATAATATTTTTTATAAAATGAAAGTAAATTATTATTTCAAGAAAAGAGTTGAAAAAACATGAGCATTAAATCTTCAAGTTACAAATTGTTAAATGACATAAATAAAACAGAAAATCAATTTCAACAAATCCTAGAAATGCTCAAATACGAGCTTATAACAAAAGAAAAAGGAATATATAACTCAAATATCATGTATTATAAGTCCAAAGATATTAAAAGATTTCTATTGTACATAGAAACTAGTCAAATTAAAGAGATTCAATTGGCTGAATTATACGAATATTATTTCAAAAAATTTAAAATTCCTGGAGATAATAGTGATATTTTCATTGTCATAAGCGTAGAAAAAGAAAATGAATCATCAAATTATTTCTTAGATTGTTTTTTGACAATTCCAAACAAAAGTAACAACATGTCCCAAACAGTTCCAATAATCATAAACAGAAGCGAAATGACAGTCTGTGTGGGAAACTATGGGAATTATCCAGCAATGTTAAGAGAAGTTTTAGCTCCTTCATATCGAAATATTCAAAACGATGTAAAAAGCTTTATGAATCTATATTATATGTTAAATGATTGCGATTCAGAAAAACATTATAACGAGATAACAATCAATCGTTCAAAAAATAAAAGAGAATTATATAAAAAGTATTATAAAAGAAAAAACATACTTAACAAAAATAACATAAATGAATTTAAAACAAGCAGGTTAATAAGCACTATTCTAAAAATTATTTGTATAATCTTAATTAATTTTATAATAAGTAATTTCACTTATTATACGATTATAAAAATCTGTAGTATATACCTTAAAGTATTTTCGATATTTTATATCGTTGCAGTGTTGCTAAAATACTATTTTAATATAAATTATTTAGTCAACTGCAACAAAATAAAAATAACTTCGTCACAAAATACAGAAAAAAACATCATAAAAGCTCTTGAAAGAAAAAAATATAAAAAAATAAAAGAAAATATATACAAAAAAAATAAGACATACATAATTTTTATAGAAGAGATAAGTGATATTTCATTATATAAAAAAATCGAAAGAAATAGTATATTTTTTCTCTGCCAAGAAAAATATAGCAAAGAAGAGGTCAATATAAATAACTTATCAAATAATATATTATTAATAACAGAGTCAAAAGAAGTACCATATTTATACATTTATAAAACAAAAAAAGCCTATAGAAAGATGAAAAAACTTATTGATATATTTTCGCTATTTTATAATCTATAAAAAGTGATACATAAGAAAGAACTACAATTATTACGAAGAACATAAATAAAAACTGCGTAATAATTTTAAAGATATTACATATAGCGAAAAAGATATTATAATAAAATTTAAAACAAATAGGAAAAGGTGAAAAAATGAACGAAAAGATTTTTAAATTATCAAAAATTTTTATATTAATGTATTGTTTACTATATTTTATAATATTTCTAATTAATACATTTGTCATCATAACTAAGCATTACACTGTATTTGGGTCATCAAATTTTTATAAAATAATGAATTTAATATTTTTAACAATCATTATTTTACTATCAAGTTATAAATTTGAAGATAACAAAATAAAAATTCGAAAATCAAATTTTATATTTCTATTGGTGATTTCTATAATTTTATATAAATTCAACTTTTTCGTCGATAATTTCATGAAATTCAAAGAGAACAAGGAAATGTGTTATTACTATAATTTTTGTAATTCTTCGAGTTACGAATTCACTTTTGAAGATACCATATTCTTCTTTAATTTAGAAGAAGTAAAATACTCCAAGAAAGAAAAAGATTTAATAAAGCCTTTAAATAAAGAAAGCCTTAAAAATAAATATTCCTTAAACAAAAAGGGTTTCCCAATAGACGTTTATACTATAGAAGATTATTATTTAATAACAATTAATAAAAAATATTGTAATTCTTCAGACATTGTTTATGATAACAAAGGAAATACTTTTGTAAAAGGAGTAGGGTACTCACCTTATTCATCTAATTGCTTATATGCAACAACAAGTAAAGAGATTAGCAATTACATAATATATATTAACGATGAAGAGATATCAATTTAATATCAATTATAAAAAAGGAAAGAAGAGTTTTTAAAAGAATCCATATTAAATAAAATTACTAAAACAAAAAAAGAAGTCGAATTAATTTCGATTTCTTTTTTGTTATAAAGACCAAACACTTATTTTCTTATCAGGGCAGAATCTCTGATGATATAAACGTTCAACTCTAAGTAAATCATCACTTGCAACACCAAATTCTTCTTTTAGTCTTTCTTCCATTCTATCTTTTCTAGATTCTTCCTCATGAATAGTTAACATAGATAAATCTGAATCTACAGCTAAAATAAAGAATAGTAATTGTTCCTTAGTAGAAGTTAAACTTAAAATATTATTTTGTTCTAAAATAGTATAGGCAGCCAACTTCGCATTACCTTTACCATTTGTTTGAGTTTCCCATAAAGTTACTAAATCAGCTAATTCCTTGTATCTTTCATCAGTAACATTTTGAAAACTACGAACAGTTTTAGCAGCTCTTATAATATTAGGTGTATAATCACGAGAAGCTTCTTTTATAAAATCAGTAGTTTTTAAATACTTATTATATAAAATACTTTCATATTTTAACAATCTATTATCATAGAAACCTAAAGCATGTCTTATTTTACGTACTATTTCAGCTACTTCATTTTTTCTTTGCTCTAATAGAACTTTCTTTTCTTGTTCGTCAGCTTCATTTATTTGAGCAGTAGTTGTTAGTTGTGCCGAAGCATACATTTTATACATAAGCATATTTGGATCGACAGAATGTATAAGATAAATAATTCTATCGTCAAATGTAGGTAGTTTCAAACGTACATTAGGACTAGTAAGATAACGTAAAGTCTCAATATAATTTCGTAAACCGTCGCTCTCGGTTTTGCTTTCCTCAGCTTCATTGTAACTTTCTCTTAAACTCTCAATAGTCTCTTCTGATAAACCATCAAACCCCATAAAAGATGGTTCTCTTTGATATAATTTCCCTTGTAATACAGTTATTTCCATAATTAACCCCCTCAGTTATTAAATATTATACTTACAAAACTTGTTTTTGCAACTTTTCCTATAAAAATATATGTGGTATAATCTAGTGGTTAGTGAGGTAATACCGATGAAAATTAAATATAATTTATTAAAAGAAGAAAAAAATACTAAAGCTAGACTTGGTACAATCGAAACAAATTATGGTACTTTTGAAACACCTATGTTTATGCCGGTAGGGACAGAAGCAACCGTAAAAACACTAAGTGTTGAAGAATTAAAAGATAACCACGCTGGGATCATCTTATCAAACACTTATCATTTATGGTTAAGACCTGGTGAAGATATTGTAGATAAAGCAGGTGGCTTACATAAATTTATGAATTGGGATGGTCCTATTTTAACAGATAGTGGAGGATTCCAAGTATTTAGTCTAGCTAAGCCAAAAGATATAACTGAAGAAGGAGTTCATTTTAAGAATCATTTAAATGGCGATAATTTAATTCTAACTCCTGAAAAATCAATTGAAATTCAAAATAAATTGGATAGTGATATAGCGATGTCATTTGACGAATGTATCGGATGGCCAGCAACTTATGAATACTGCAAGCAAAGTACTGAAAGAACACTAAGATGGGCTAAACGCGGTAAAAATGTTTTCAATAATCCTCGTCAATCTTTATTTGGTATTGTACAAGGTGGAGAATACGAAGACTTACGTAAGTATTGTGTTGAAGAATTAGTAAAAATGGACTTTGATGGTTACTCAATTGGTGGAACAGCCGTTGGTGAAGATAAACCTACAATGTATAAAATGGTTAATATGGCAACTAAATACCTTCCAAAAGATAAAGTAAGATATCTAATGGGGGTAGGAGATCCAATTGATTTAATTGAAAATGTATGCCGTGGTGTAGACATATTCGATTGTGTAAGTCCAACAAGACTAGCACGTCACGGTCACGCTTTAACTAAATACGGAAAAATTAACATCAAGAATTCAAAATACAAAGAAGACTTCAGCCCTTTATCTAACGAGTGCGACTGCTATACATGTCGTTCTAAGTATAGCAAAGCTTATATAAGACATTTAATTGTAGCAAATGAGACTCTAGGTCAAAGATTATTATCAATTCATAATATAAGATTCTTAATTCACTTAACAGAAGAATTAAGAAGTGCTATTAAGGAAGATAGATTACTAGAATATAGAGAACAATTTATTAAAGATTATTATGGAGAAAAGGGTCTACCATATCAAGAAAATCTAATTGAAGTAAAAAAAGAAGAAAGAATAGACTAAGAGAAAATTGGTACTTTATGTATCAGTTTTTTATTAAAAAAACATAAATTTGATTTTTTTCTGTTATAATTAATTTAGAAAGTAAAGAGGAAAGTTATGGAATTAGAAAATAAAATAAAAAGAAAAAACAAAATCATTATTCTTCTTGCTAGTTTACTCACAATTGTTGTTTTAGCAGTAGTCATTGTTATAGCAATTATTTTAATAGCTCTAAAAGAAAGCACTAATTATGACGGCTATGATTTGAGCGGGCAAACATATCTTTATACTTGCTATCCATTTGGTAACCAACCATTTTGTGAAGAAAATATAGGATCGTATTATATAAACGGAAAAGAATACAAAATTAAAACAATTCAGTACCCAACATCAGGATTTGCAGGTAGTGAATTACTAATTAATGATATAAATACTGAAATAGGTTATGTGAGTGGCTTGCAATATATCGAACTTTTTAACGATGAATTTTTTTTAGTAAAAGCCGAAGATAGTATCAACATTTTAGACTTAGACCTGAATATAATCAAAAAAATAAATCTTTGGATTTACTACAACAATACCCAAACCATCAATAAAGACGGTAAATATTATATTAAATACACAATTTGTGAGGATAATACATACAAAGAACGCCTACTAAATCTTCAAAATTTGACTGAAGAAATAGAAATTACCAACCTAGCTAACGTAAATTGTACAGATAATTATGCAACAAGAACCAGATATTTCAAATAAAAAAAGTCAAATATAATAATGTACTCAGCCTAAAAAAACAATAAATAGATAAAAAAGCAGCAAAAGGAAGATAACATATGAAGAAATTATAGATTTATATAACCAAGGAGAGTATATAGAAACTTACAATCACTCATAATAAATTAAGCAAAAAATATTCTTTATCATCTTTAAATAAAATGGTATACTAATAGTATAAATATAATAAAAGGGTAGAGTGATACTATGAATCAAAACGAACAAAACAATAATATGAATCAATCTCCAGTAATACAACCACAACAACAAGTAGAACAACCTATAAATAATCAAGCTACAATCAAGCCAAATCAAAGCGGTAAACCTTTTGTAGCTAAAAAGCAAAATAAAAAAGTTATGATTATCGCTGTTGTTGCTATAGTTGCTATCGGAATATTTTTTATAATCTTTAATACTAAAACAGGTCAAAAAATACTAGGCCTAGGTAATAATGCCGCCAACAACGAATACGAAATAATAAAAATTGAAACAAGCCAAAAATGGGGCGACAAATATGCCGAAGCCCTTCAAAATTCATTTTACAAAAATATAGAAGTCGAAATAAATGGTGAAATCCGTGAAAAATACCAACCAACAGAGTTTGCCATTACATTCATTGATTTCCTTTTCGATAGCACTCCCGAAATGGTTGTAAAATATACTGATTCACTAGAAAAAGAAACAATTAGAGTCTTCACTATCAATAACGAAGAAGTAAGTGAAACAAAAGATTTCAAAAACGCTGATTTCAAAATGGTATATTCAATTAGAGAAAAAACTTTAAAATGGTATATTTATATTACAAGTGCAACTTCCAAAAAATACGGTTCTTATACAATGATGGATAAAATATTAAATTCCACAGCTCTTGGTGTAGATATTCCAGCCACTACCGATATTGAAATAACAACTTTTAATGTCAACTATGTAACAGCTGATTTTAGAACAACTTATTATACCGTTGAAAAAAGTAAATTAGAAGAAGATTTTAGAGCTGCTGTTTTAAGATACGAAACCACAAATAGTGACGCTCAAACAGCTAAAAAAACAATCGAAGATAACTATGGTTCAGTCAACATAGAAGAAGATATCGACCAAAAAGAATCCGTAATTGTTGGTAAATACTCTCTTAAATATGGTACTTATGTAAGTATTGTCGAAGTATTTGAAAATGGAGTTTCTACAGGTACAAGAGAAGATTTAATAACAATTAATCGAAATGGTACAGTTAAGATAGGCGATGATATATATAAATTCAATGTCTATAGCAATCTTTTCATGTTAAGCAACAACAAATCATTTACCATCTTAGATAATAACAAATTCCAATATGGCACAGGCACTGGCCAAGAATATAATTTCAAAGAATAAACTCTAGCTTACCTAGAGTTCTTTTTATTTATTCCTATAATGCTTCCCAATACCGTCGTTATAATAATGATTACAAAATAAAGTAATTTCTTAATGGTCATTCCAAAATTTAAAGCCAAAAATCCCATAAAATAAAGTATGACTACATTAGTAAATCCTAATATCAAACCAGCCTTATAAGCTTTCTCTTCGACTTTCATTCCTTTTTTAAATCCTACAATCAAAGAATATATTAAAACAGCAATCAAACTAACTAAAGAATTTATGCTGTTTTTTAAAGGAAAAATTAAATTGACAATTGTTAAAACGAAAGTAAAAATAAGTATAAATAAAATAAATTTCCAAATATAATCGTATTTTTTTAATATCTTCATCAAATCACCTAATAAAGTTTATGTTTAAAAATATTATATTATTACCATAATAAAAGTAGGGTGATTATATGTTTGACACAATAATTAGAACATTGTTCTTTTACTTTTTTATAACATTTGCATATCGTATAATGGGCAAAAGAGAAATAGGGCAGTTAGGAGTTATCGATCTTATTGTATCTATCTTAATAGCTGAAATAGTTGCTATTAGTATCGAAAAAACTGACCAGTCTATTTTACTAGCAGTATTACCAATCTCTGTCTTAGTAATATTAGAGATAGTCTTAGGTTTCTTAAGTATAAAATCAAGATTATTCAATAAAATCTTTGGTGGCAAACCTACCATTATTATAAATGAAGGAAAAATTGTCTATAAAAATCTAATAAATCAAAGATATACTATTGATGATCTTTTACTAGAACTAAGAAAAAAGAGTATCGCTTCCATCGAAGAGGTAGAATATGCTTTTCTTGAAACAAATGGTCAACTTTCTATTTTCAAGTATAAACCATTAAAAGTAAAAACACCTTTACCATTACCTATAATAGTAGAAGGCGTTATGCAAGAAGAGAATATTCATAATATAAACAAAACAGAAGAGTGGGTTGAAGATCTCCTTAAAAACAACAATTTATCTTTAGATCAAGTTTTCTATGCCGTTTATAATAAAACGCATGTCTACATAATTAAGAAGAGCTAAGCTCTTTTTTTAATGCAATAACATTAGCTAAAGTAACATAAACAATATCAACGATTTCTGCAATAATCAAAGAATATATTTTAAAACCTTTTAAGCCGAAGAAAATCATAACCCCTAATTTCAAAACAATTCCTGTTGTACTAATAATAGTACAAGTTTTTACTTTATCAATTCCAGTTAAAATACTACATAATGGTGATTCCAAATAAAATAATACAAAGAATGGTGCCAATATTTTTATATACTGTACTCCTTCTGTTGTATCGTACAGCAATTTAAGTAAAAACTCTGAAGTAAAATATATTCCTATTGTACAAACAATTCCAAAAGACAAGGATATCAAAAGAGCCTGTCTAATTCTAGACTTAACCATCTTCATATTTCTTTCTGCAAAATGTTTTGATATCTCAGGCAACAATGCATTAGAAATCGCCGATATAATAAAAGAAGGAAATAATAAAGTTCCAATAACATAAGCATTATATACTCCATATTCACGTGTTATATATTCAATAGAGCAACCAGTAACTAACAAAACTCTATTTAAAACAATTGGTTCCAAAAAGAATCCAACATTTCCAAGCAACCTTCCACTAACACTAGGAACACTTATTGCCAATAATTCATGTGTTTCATCTCTATCAAACTTGATATCTTCTTTTCTGATCATCTTATGTTTTGGTATAAAAATTAAAAGCATAATAATTGAAAAAGATTCACTAACAATATTAAGTAACATCAAAACAGTAATGGTAATAACTTTTCCGTAAGGAATAATATATGGCAAAATAAAAGCAATAATCGTTAATCTTAAAGCCTGTTCTAAAACATTACTTATCATATGAGGAGTAACATTCTGTTTACCATAAAAGTATCCTTTAACAATATATCCTAAAGATACAAAAGGCAAAGAAAGTGTACAAGCTAACAAAGGATAATAAGCTTCTTTACTTTTTAAGAGAGTAACGCTTAAAAACCTACTTGTCATAAACATAAATAAAATTAAAATAACATTTAAAACAAACATAATATAACAAGAATTAACTAGAACTTTCCTTGTATTAGCTTTAGCACTAATTCTTTTACTAGTTGACACCAATATATTAAAATTAGCCAAACTCAGAAGTAGAGAATAAGTTGGATTAATTAAAGACAATAAAGCAACCCCATCAATACCGATAGTTCTTGTCGTAATAACTTTTATCAAAAGCCCAATAACTTTTGTAATACAACCACCAATTAATAATATTAAAGTTGACTTCAAAAATTTATTTTTCATGGTCTTACTCCTTTATAAGTTTTCCATTTTGTTATATAATTAAGTTATCAAGATAATGTTAGTTAGGTGAATTATATGAAAAAAAATGAAGAAATAGCATTTAATTCTGAAAGCGAGTTATATAATCGTCTTAGACCAGCTCTTCGTAGTAAGAAAAAGACACTTATCAAAAATGGTTTCAAATATCTAAACGAAAAAGATATTTACGATTATATGCGTTCTAATAAATGGGCCGATTCAGTCGGTCTAGAATTATGTGATATGGTAGACGACATTTTAAATACTGACAACAAATTAATCATCGCCGACTATCACAATAAATATATGTCTAAGAAAGACATTGTAGAAGACATATTTGATCTTCCTAAATTAAAATCTTGAAATAAATAATAATATTACAAATAAAGTAAAAGGGACAGGAGAGTTTACAATGAATGAAGGAATATTAGAAAAACCTATTACTTATGATGAATTATATGAAAAATTAAAGAAAACACATAAAAAAGAGGAAATGGATTTAATTAATAAAGCATATGGCTTTGCCTTAGAACGTCACGGAAATAGAAATAGATTAAATGGCGATCCTTATATATCACATCCTCTAGAAGTAGCTAACATACTTTGTGATTTAAATGTTGATTATATTACAATTGTTTGTGCTTTACTCCACGAAACAATAAATCACACAGATACAACGGTTGAAGAATTAAACGAAGAATTTGGGAGTGAAGTAGCAACAATTGTCAAAAGTTTAAGTAAAATAAATCGTTTAGAATTATCAGATGACAAAGACTCATCTGCTCAATATTTAAGAAAGGTATTAGTTGGACTTTCTGAAGATGTAAGAGTTTTATTTATTAAATTAGCTGACAGATTACACAACATGAGAACTCTGTATGCCTTACCACCAGAAGTTCAAAAGCAAAAAGCAAACGAGACAACAACTGTTTTAATTCCAATAGCTCATCGTTTAGGTATTAATAGTATCAAAGGCGAGTTAGAAGACTTATGTTTGCGTTATCAAAAGCCAGATGTTTATAACGATATTTTAGAACAATTAGACGGTTCAAGAGAAGAGCTGAATGAGTTATTAGTTGAAATGAAGCAAAGCATTTCTGATATCTTAACTGCTAATGGCATTAAATTTAAAATTAAAGGACGTGTTAAGTCAGTTCACAGTCTTTATAATAAAATGGATAATGGTAAAAGATTCAATGATATTTATGATATTTTAGCTCTAAGAGTCTTTGTTGATACAGAACAAGATTGTTACTTAACAATCGGACTAATTCATAGTAAATATCGTCCAATGCCAAGAAGATTCAAAGATTATATTGCTAATCCTAAAGAGAATATGTATCAAAGTCTTCACACAACAGTATTTGGTATCGAAGGCCATCTATTTGAAGTCCAAGTAAGAACATATGAAATGGACGAAATAGCTGAAAAAGGTATTGCATCTCACTGGTCATATAAAGAAAAAGGCTCTGTAAAAATCCAAAGTATGATGGAACATAAACTAGAAATGTTTAGAAACATCATCGAAGCGAATAATTACGTTGAAAATGATTCAGAATTCGCTAATAACTTAAACAGTGAATTATTAAGCGACTTGATATATTGTTATACACCAAAAGGAGACGTTTTAGAGCTTCCTAAAGGTGCAACCCCAATCGACTTTGCTTATCGTATTCACAGTGGTGTAGGGGAAAGAACAATCGGTGCTATCGTTAACGATCAAATAGTTCCATTAGATTACGAATTACAAGATGGCGACATAATAAAAATCAACACAGGAAAAGAAGCAAACCCTAATAAAGATTGGTTAAACTTCGTTAAAACAAGCCAAGCAAAAAGTAAAATAAAATCATTCTTCAGTAAACAAGATCGTATTAACTACATTAATACTGGTAAAGAAATGATTGAAAAAGAAATTCGTCGTCGTAAATTATCATTCAATGACGTTTTAACAGAAGCCAACATCCAAAAAGTTCTAAGAGATACTCATACTCAAGATTTAGATGATTTATATTTATCTATAGGTTCTCTAAGATTTACAGCAGGATATATTATTGATTTAATATATGAAGACAAAAAAGACGTTATAGATATTTACCTAGGTAAAGTAAGCAATCATACTAGTCATTCTAACAAAGCCATGAAAGGCGATATTATTGTAGCAGGAACAGATGATATTTTAGTAACTATAGCTAGTTGCTGCCAACCAGTTAAAGGTGACAATATTGTTGGATATATTACAAAAGGGGATGGAATCGCTGTTCACAAAAAAGATTGCCCAAACATAAAAAACAGCACACGATTAATTGATGTTACATGGAATACAGGTATCGAATCATCTTATCTAACTAATATATCAATTAAAGTAATAAAAGGAAAAAATCAATTACTAGATATCATTACTAAAGCTTCACAAAAAGACGTTTACATTGAGTCTGTAAAAACATATGAAGAAGATACATATACAACCTTTGCCGTTACAATAAAAACAAACAATGTTTCTCAACTAGAAAATTTTATCAGTGATTTAAAGTCATTACCATTTGTAGTTGAAGTAGGAAGGACATATAATTAATGAGATGCGTTATTCAAAAAGTAACAAAATCAAGTGTTACTGTCGATAATAAATTAATAAGTGAAATCGGTTTAGGACTTAATGTCCTAGTCGGTTTCACCGCTGCAGATACAATAGAAGATATCAAGTATTGTGTTAGAAAAATAACAAATCTTCGCATATTCGAAGACGAAAACGATGTAATGAACAGAAGTGTTATCGATGTTAATGGAAGCATTCTATCAATATCACAATTTACTTTGTATGGTGATACAAAAAAAGGCAATCGCCCATCATATATTAATGCTTTAGGTGGTGAAAAAGCGGAACCACTATATAACGAATTTAATCGTCAACTAAACGAAATCGTTCCAACATATGCTGGAGTATTTGGAGCTGATATGAAAGTTGAAATACATAACGATGGTCCAGCCACAATTATTATAGATACTCAAAATAAATAAGAGGAGATATTATATGAAAGATATCAAAAATACAGCAATCTTTGTTGGAATAATAATTATAGTACTAAGTGTAGCATTACTTATTGTTAATAATGCTCAATATGGAGTAGATTTACTGACTAGAACAACTCTTGATAAAAACGATCCAACTATTCAAATTGCCTTAGAAAAAATAAGTAAAACAAAGAATTTTCGTACAGCTAATTATGAAAGTAGTAAGTTAGAAAACGAAGAAAAAATAAATTTTATTTTAGAAAACATCGAAAAAGACGATTATAAATCATCAAAAGTAAAACATCAAAAATTAATCTGTGAAGTAACGGATCGTATCTACTTTCAAACTGAAGAAAAAGACTGTAATATAAGAACCATAAAAAATAGTACAATTGTTGATTTAGAAGAAAAATATTTCAATACCAGAAATATTAACGAATTCCCCGAAATCAGATATCATGAATATTATTGCAAAAACGATGGTACAAAATATTATTGTCAAATTATTCCATACAGCGACACAATAATAGATTATTCCGCATTCGAAAGCGCTTATCAAGAAAAAGATAAAGTAGTAATTTATGAATACTATTTAAGAATAGATCTATCTGATAAAACAAAATGTAAAAAATATCTTAACGAAGATTATTGCAATAACAATAAGTCACAAGAAAAACCAGAAATAGACGAAGACACAATAAAAAAAGATGGTGTTCTTTATATGCATGTTTTTAAAGAAACAGAAAATAGTTATTATCTAGAACAAAGTAAAATTGTAACAAAAAGATAATTAAAAAGAAAAGGATGATTTTATGTACAACGAACCACCTAAAATGAGTCAACAGAAAAAAATAGAATTAATATTACTAATCGTCGCAATGGCTTGGTTACTTCTTTTCATATTTAACTACGTTAGATTTACACAAAGCAAATCATTATTCTTAAGTTTTCATGTTACAGATGACTCTTATGATGATGGATATGTCGAAGAATATATCGGCTTAGGTTATATTTATCGTCGATATCAAAGAAATGCTATCGCTCGTGAAGAGTTGGTACCATTTTGGGTAGGACGTGAAAATCCAGAGAGTGAAGACGCTTTACCTAAAGCTGCAACAGGCTATGAAGTACCAGATAATCCAACTGGTCATAGTAAATTTAGAGGATTATTATATTTCTTCAATATCAAAAGAGAAACTCTAGGAACATATAAATGTTTAAATAGTGGAACGGATTGTGAGGTAGCAACAAGCGGATATGACTATTACAATACTTTAAACAAGGACCCATTAACAAGGCCAAGCGAAAGTTATCCAATCAGCAATATTCATGAGACATTTGCTTTCGTAGATGACTCTTATCCTCAAGAAACAAATTATGGTGATCCATCATACACAAGAACAATCTACTTGTATCGTTTCTTAGAAGAGGATCCAGAAATAATTGCTAGATTTGCGGATGTCAAAGGAAGTACATTCGACGAAAACACGGAAACGTATGGTGGAGATAATTCCAAATATATTGTAAAAAGTTATGAAAACAATAAATGGGGCTTAATAAACATTACTGAAAAAGGCACAATTGAAGAAGTATTACCATTTGAGTACGAATCAATATCATATGATATAGATACAAAATATTATATTCTTTGTAAAGAAGGCAAATGGACAATATACGACTTAAATAACGATAAAGTTTTATCAAACGAGTCTGACGATCCGATATACGATGTATGGCGTAACACGAACATAACATACTATTATAAGACAGGTCGCGATAGAACAGTTGGCAACGATTCCTTCGTAGATTACAAAATATATCGCCTTGATGGTAAAGAATTCTTAAATATCGATAGAACAATAGAAATAATCGAAAGAGAAAATTGTATAATTTATTTAACTTCAGCAGATAAAACGTTACATTTCTTAGATTATAGTGGTGAAGAAAGATATAAAATCCCATTAAAATTCTTAGAACTTGAACACACATATTTAAACAATCCAGCTTTTGAAATAGACTATGAATTAAATGGTATTATGGTTTTCAAAATATACGAAGGAAGAGAAAAGTCTTATTCATATGAAACAGTATCAGTAAACACTCTTCATTGGGACTATAACGAGTAAAATAAATAAAAGATATTAAAAGAAACTGAAAATATTGACTAAAATAATAAAAAATAGTAGAATGTTAATAGATTTTTCTTATTGAAAGACGAGTAATATATTTGAATTTTAAAGAGAGAGGCTATCATGCTGGGAATGCCTTATTGGATAATATACGAAAAACAACTTTCTCAAAGTAAGAACGCATATAAAGCGATAAAATATAAATTAGAGAGTACCTAAGTAAAGTAAGGTGGCACCGCGGAATGCATTTTCGTCCTTACAATAACCAAGGTACTCCTTTTTATTTAGAAAGGATTTGAATAAAATGATAACAAAACCAAAAGGTACATTAGACATCTATGGTGAAAATATGAAATATTGGCAATACGTAAATCGTGTTGTTGACGAAGTTATGGAAAGATATAACTATGGAATGATTAGAACTCCAATATTTGAAAGTACTGAATTATTCCACAGAGGAGTAGGAGATACCACTGATATAGTAAGTAAAGAAACATATGATTTCATAGATCGTGGCGAAAGAAATATGACTTTACGTCCAGAAGGAACAGCTGGAGTAGTAAGAAGCTATATCGAAAATAAAATGTATGGCGATGCTACCCAACCAGTAAAACTATATTATAATGGTACAATGTATCGTTATGAAAGACCTCAATCAGGTCGTGACAGAGAACTTACTCAATTTGGTGTTGAAGTACTAGGATGTAACGATTCATCAATCGATGCCGAAGTAATCAGTCTAGCTGTAAACATTTTCAAAATGTTAGGTTTAAAAGGCGTTAAAGTAAAAATAAATAGTTTAGGCGATACAGAATCAAGAAATAACTATCGTGAAGCTTTGATAAAACACTTTGAACCACGTATCAACGAATTATGTCCAGACTGCCAAGAAAGATTAAAAAAGAATCCTCTTCGTATTTTAGACTGCAAATTTGATGCTGACCATGAACTAATTAAGAATGCACCAATAATGTTAGACTATTTAAACGAAGATTCTAAAAACAGATTTGAAGATGTTCAAAACTACTTAGATGTTTTAGATATTGATTACGAAGTTGATCCTCGTATCGTTAGAGGACTAGATTACTATTGTCACACAGTATTTGAAATAGAAGCAACAGTGAAAGACTTCGGATCAAACAATGTTCTTGCTGGTGGCGGAAGATACGACACTATGGTAAGTAACTTAGGTGGACCAGAAACTCCTGGTATTGGATTCGCTTGTGGAATCGGCCGTTTAGTCATGGCTCTTGAAAAAGAACAAGTTAATTTACCTATAAACAATTCTTTGGATGCCTTTATTTTATATGTAAATAATACTGAAAAAGAATATGCCTTAGCTTTAACAGAAGATCTAAGACTAAATGGATTCAGAGTAGAAACAGACTACATGGGTCGTAGCTTAAAAGCTCAATTCAAACAAGCCGACCGCCTAAATGCTAAATTCTTAATAATATTAAATGATGAAGATTTAGTTGGTGGCGAAATACAAGTAAAAGATAATTTAACAAAAGAAACAACAATGGTAAAAGAAGCTGAGATAGACGACTATCTTGACTTAAATTTGAGGTGATTATAATGGACTTAAAAGATTTATTTAAAACAACTAAAATAGGGGATACTGTAACTGTCAATGGATGGATCAGAAACCATCGTAAACAAAAAGAATTTGGTTTTATAGACTTTAGTGACGGAACAACCCAAGCTCACTTACAAATCGTTTACGATAATACAATTTCTAATTTTGAAAGTATTCAAAAAATGCTAGTTGGCTGTGCTATCGAAGCAACAGGAACAATAGTTGAATCTCAAGGCAATCAAGCTTTCGAACTTAAAGCAACTGAAGTAAAATTACTAGGTGATTGCCCAGCAGATTACCCAATTCAACCTAAAAAACATACTAGAGAATTCTTAAGAGAAGTAGCTTACTTAAGACCAAGAACAAATCTATTTCAAGCCGTATTTAGAGTAAGAAGTGTTGCTGCTTATGCAATACACAAATACTTCCAAGATAGAAATTATGTATATTTCCATGCACCATTAATTACAGCAAGCGATTGTGAAGGAGCAGGTGAAATGTTCCAAGTAACAACACTTGATTTAGAAAGAGTGAATGGAAAACCAGATTATTCAAAAGATTTTTTTGGTAAACAAGCTAATCTAACTGTTAGTGGACAATTAGAAGCTGAAACATTCGCTTTAGCTTATAAGAAAACTTATACATTTGGTCCTACATTTAGAGCTGAAAATTCCAATACCAAAACTCATGCCAACGAATTCTGGATGATAGAACCAGAAATGGCTTTCACTGATCTAGAAGGCGATATGGATGTAATGGAAGACATGTTAAAGTTTGTAGTTAATTATGTCTTAGAAAACGCTTCATTAGAAATAGATTTCTTTGATCAATTTGTTGAAAAAGGTTTAAAAGAAAAATTAGTGAAATTAGTAAATTCTCCATTTACAAGAATTGATCACAAAGAAGTTATTAAAATTTTAAAAGAAGCCGACGTAAAATGGGAATTCGAACCTGAATATGGTGAAGACATTGCTAAAGAACATGAAAAATATATTACAGAATATTTTAACGGACCAGTATTTATAAAAAATTGGCCAAAAGATATAAAAGCTTTCTACATGAAACAAAACGAAGACGGCACAACAGTTGCTGCAGTTGACCTAGAAGTACCAGGTGCTGGTGAGCTAATGGGTGGTTCTCAAAGAGAAGAAAATTATGAAAAATTAGTTGCTCGTATGGAAGAACTAGGTATGGAAACCGATAGTATGGAATGGTACCTAAACTTAAGAAAATTTGGTGGTTGTGTTCATTCAGGATTTGGTATGGGATTCGAAAGATTACTTATTTACTTAACTGGTGTTGAAAATATCAGAGACGTTATTCCGTATCCAAGAACTCCAGGCAATTGTGAATATTAATAAAAACAAAAAAACAAATATATAAAATGAAAGGGTGAAAAAAATGAAAGAGAACATATATAGAACTCATCATTGTTGTGATATTGATGTCTCAATGTGTGGTGAACGTATTGTTGTAAGTGGTTGGATAGAAAATATCCGTGACCACGGAGGTGTTTTATTTCTTGATTTAAGAGATAACACCGAAACGCTTCAAACAGTAAGTAATGATGATTCGTTATTTGCTGGCTTAGCAAAAGAATCAGTTGTAAAATTAACTGGTACAATTAGAAAAAGAGATGAGGCGACTTACAATAATCGCCTAAAAACAGGAGAAGTTGAACTATTAGTAGATAGTTTAGAAATCCTTAGTGCATCAGTACATGACCTTCCTTTCGGAATCATGACAAGCAAAGAAGCTGGTGAAGATACTAGATTAAAATATAGATACTTAGACATGCGTAATAGTAAAGTTAAAGACAATCTAAAATTACGTAGCGATGTCTTACATTTCCTAAGAAATAAAATGTACGATTTAGGATTTATGGAAGTTCAAACTCCAATCCTTACTGCATCAAGTCCAGAAGGAGCAAGAGACTTTGTTGTTCCATCAAGAAACTTTAAAGGAAAGTTCTATGCACTTCCTCAAGCTCCTCAAATTTACAAAGAGTTATTAATGGTTGGTGGAGTTGAAAAATATTTCCAAATAGCTCCTTGCTTTAGAGACGAAGACGCTCGTCGTGATAGAACACTAGAATTCTATCAACTAGACATGGAAATGAGTTATGTAACAGAAGAAGAAGTTTTAAATATCGGCGAAGACATCTTCTATGACGTCTTTACTAAATTCAGCGATAAAGAAGTAAGTCCTAAACCATTCAGAAGAATTGCTTACAAAGACGCAATGGAAATGTATGGTTCAGATAAACCTGACTTACGTAACCCACTAATTATCAAAGATGCTTCTGAAATTCTTGCAAACACAACTTTTGGTCCATTTAAAAAAAGCACTATTAAAGTTATTGTTGTAGAGGATATAGGAAGTAAATCAAACTCTTGGTTTAACGAAGTAGTTGATTACGCATCAAGCATTGGTATGCCTGGTATTGGTTATTTAACTTTAATGAACGATGGAACTTTCAAAGGTCCAATCGATAAATTCTTAAGTACAGAAGAACGTGATGCCTTAGTTAGTGAATTTGAAATGAAGGAAAATTCAGTTATCTTCTTTATTGCTAATAAGCGTAAGAAAATAGCTCAAAAATTCGCAGGACTTATCAGAGATGAACTTGGTCGTAAACTAGATTTAATAGATAAAAACAAGTTAGAATTATGTATCATTAAAGACTTCCCAATGTTCGAATACGATGATGAACATAAAAAATATGAATTCTGCCATAATCCATTCAGTCTTCCTCATGGAGGGATTAAAGATTATGAAACACACAAAGACGTTTTAGATATCTTAGCTTACCAATATGACTTCGTATGTAATGGTAACGAAATGGCTAGTGGTGCTATCCGTAACCACGATTTAGATAGTTTAGCGAAAGGATTTGAAGTAGTAGGATACACAAGAGACGAGGTAGAAGCTAGATTCAATTCAATATTTACTGCCTTCAAATATGGATGTCCTCCTCATGGTGGTATGGCTCCAGGTATCGATAGAATCCTAATGCTTATAAAAGACGAACCAAACTTAAGAGAAGTTCAAGCTTTCCCAACAAGTGCTAGTGGTGCTGATAATATGATGGGCAGTCCTTCTGAACTTACTCGTGAACAATTAAAAGAACTAGGAATCAAAATAGAGGTGAAAAAAGATGAGTAAATTTACAAGTGAAATGGTCGATAGTTACGCTGATAAACTTCTTATCGGTTTAACTCCCGAAGAAAATAAAATGGTTTTAGATGAATTCGACATTATCGATAAAAATCTAGACTTAGTTACTCAAATTCCAAATATTAGTGAAGTGGAACCAATGACACATTGTCTAGATGACTTTGAGTATGAATTAAGAGAAGATATTATAGAAGAATCTGTTCCAATAGAAGACTTATTACGTAATAGCGATGAAACAGATGGGGACGAAGTACAAGTTCCTAAGGTAGTAGGGTAGGTGATAATATGAAATACATGAACAAATCAATAGAAGAACTACATGAATTACTAAAAAATGGTGAAGTAACAAGTGATGAATTAGTTAAAGAATCTTTAGAATTATCCCACGAAGTACAAGAAAAAAGTAATGCTTTTGTTACAATCTTAGACGACGCCAAAGGAACTGAAGTAACTGATAATCTATTATCAGGAATTCCTTATGGAGTGAAAGATAATTACTCTACAAAAGATATTTTATCAACTGGTTCTTCTAACACTTTAAAAGATTATGTTCCATTTTTTAACGCTACAGCAATCGAGAAATTAAATGCTGCAGGTGCTGTTAAAGTAAATAAAACAGCTATGGACGAATTCGGAATGGGTGGAACAGGGACAACAGGACATACTGGTATTCAAAAAAACCCTTGGGATAAAACAAGACTTTGTGCAGGATCATCTTCAGGATCAGCAGCAGCAGTTGCATCAGGTGTTTACCCATACGCATTAGGTTCAGATACAGGTGACTCTATTCGTAAGCCAGCAGCTTATTGTGGTATCGTTGGTTACAAACCAACTTACGGAATGATTTCTAGATACGGCTTATTTGCTTTCGCATCAAGTCTAGACCATTGTGGTGTTTTAACTCGTAGTGTTCGTGATGCTGCCATCGTAGTAGATACTATGAAAGGTCTAGATAAGTACGATATGACATCTTGGGATTCAAGTAATATTCATTTGAGAGACGCTTGTACAGGCGAAGTTAAGGGTAAAAAACTATGTTATATCAAAGAAATAGTAGATAAAGATAGATATAAGAATGCTTCACAAGAATTATTAGATCATCTAGATAACTTCTACAAAACAATTGATAAATGTCGTGAATTAGGAATGACAGTTGAAGAAGTTTCAGTAGACGAAAATCTTCTTAAAGCTCAAGCTTCTGTTTATGTTGTAATATCTTGTGCCGAGGCAACAAGTAATATGTCTAATTTAACAGGAATAAGTTTCGGACCACGTGGTGAAGGAGACAACTATATCGATATGATGAAAGACCATCGTACAAAAGGATTCTCTCCATTAATTAAGAGACGTTTCGTAATTGGTTCTTATGTCCTACAAAAAGAAAATCAAGAAAGATACTTTAAAAACGCTCAAAGAGTAAGAAGATTATTAGTTGATAGATGGAAAGAAATATTTGCAGATTATGATGCTGTAATCTTACCTGTAAGTTCAGGACCAGCTAAACATATTGATGGTTCTAAAGACATTTTAGATACGAATACTGCGTATTTAGAAGAACATTTACAAATAGGTAACTTTGGTGGATTCCCATCAATCACTATTCCAAATGGTTTTGTAAGTAACTTACCAGTTGGTGTTAACATAACAGGTAATTGCTATGATGACGAAAATGTCCTTAATATTGCATATGCTTTAGAAAGTTCTATGGACTACAAAGGACAAATCGCAAAGGAGGTTAAGTAATGACTAAATATTTAGCTAAAATAGGTTTAGAAATGCACTGTGAAATGAGTGAAACAAATACTAAAGTGTTTAGTGCTGCTAGAAACTCTTACAGTGAATCTCCTAACACAAATGTCAGACCTCTTGATATGGGATTCCCTGGTACACTTCCAGTAGTAAACAAAGAAGCAGTAAGACTTTCTTTAATGGCAAGCATGATATTAAATTGTTCTCAACCAGAATACATGTACTTTGAACGTAAAAATTATTATTATCCTGATATGCCAAAGAATTTCCAAATTACGCAAGAAACAAAGCCAATTCCTGTCGGAATTTATGGTAAAGTGGAATTTGAGTGTGGCGATGAACTAAAAACTGTTAGAGTAAACAATATTCATTTAGAAGAAGATGCCGCATCTTTAGATCACTTCTATTCAACAAGCAACATTGATTACAATAGAGCTGGTGTTCCACTTTTAGAACTTGTTACAGAACCAGACATTCACAGTGCTAAAGAAGCAGTAGCTTTCTTAGAGCATATGAGAAGTGTATATCAATATGCAGGCATCTCAGAAGCTGATAGTAAAAAAGGCCAAATAAGATGTGATGTTAATATATCTTTAATGGATGCCGACAAAGACGAAACGGACCCAAGTAATTGGGGAACTCGTGCCGAAATTAAAAATGTCAACTCATTTGGTGGCGTAAGAGACGCTATAAATTACGAAATCGAACGTCAAACAGAAATCTTAGAAAATGGCGGAGAAGTTGAGCAAGAAACTCGTCGTTGGGATGAAGAATCTGGTACTACTATTCGCATGAGAAGTAAAGCAGATGCTATCGACTATAAATATTTTGTTGAACCTAACATTCCAAAATTTAAAATTAGTCAAGCATGGTTAGAAGAAATCAGAGCAACTATCCCAGAACTTGCTATGGATAGAAAGAACAAATATATCAACGAATTCGGTCTTTCTTCATATGACGCAGGAGTTATCGTAAAAGAAAAAGCTATTTCTGATTATTATGAAGAATGTGTTAAAGTTGGAATCGACGCGAAAACAGCTGCTAACTGGGTTACAGTAAATATAGTCGGTGAATTAAACAAAGAAAACATAACAATAAATGACTTCTTTATAACACCATCTATGTTAAAACAAATTACTGACGGAATAAACGATGGTTTGTTATCTTCAAAACAAGCTAAAGAAGTTTTCTTTAAAGCAATAGAAGAACAAAAAGAACCAAAAAATTATATTAGTAAAGATAATGCCCAAATAAGTGATGCTACAGAACTTACTCGTATAATAACAGAAATTCTAGATAATAATCCATCTCAAATCGAACAATACAAAGGTGGACGTGACAATCTATTCGACTACTTTGTTGGTCAAGTTATGAAAAACACTCGTGGTAAAGCTAATCCAGTAATGACAAAAGAAATTTTACATAGCGAACTAGATAAAAGATAATCTAGTTCTTTTTATTTTAAATTTTTTTCTTAAAAACTTAGGAAAATTTGCTATGAATTATACATTATGATACAATTCTAGCAATTAAGGGGTGTTTTATATGAATACTAACAAAGATATTCAAGAATTTTTAGAAGAAAAAAATTCAAATATACAAAGTAGCAAATCAGAAAATAATAAGGCATCAAATAAAGCTGACAAAACATTTGAAATGATTAAATATGAAGGATTTTATTTAATAAATGAATATGCAACAGCAAAAGACGAAAAGTCACTTCTATCTTCTAATGTTGTTAATAATCATAAAGAAATTATCATGAAATCACCGAATGAAATAGAAGTCATATCATTAAAAAAATCAAGATATTTAATAAATTCAACAGAACAAACTATTATTGTTGAAATAGAAGATGGAGAAGTTCAAGTTTTAAATAGTACGAACAGATTAATTCCAGATGAGATGTATAAATTAACTGATTTTTTAAACAACAATGGAGTTGTAATCTTAACTGGCTATGATGAAACAGAAAAAAGAAATTTTGAATATTTATATAACTACATTACTGGTAAAAGAATTTCTTCAGGTTTCGATTCTATCGATGAGGTTAATGGTAAATTAAAAGTAACATATGGTTTAGCAACTGGTGATTTAGATTTAGAAGGAAACTTCATTATGGAACCAGATGAAGAATACATACCACCTAAAAACATTTTTGCAAGATTATTTAACAAAGGTCGCTGTTAACCTTTGTTTTTTATTGTACAAAAATAAGCATTTATATCCTCATTTCCCACTTTAACATTTCTGATATTTGTGATAATATTATAATGTAATATAATAGAAGAGGTGTTGGTTATGTTCGGTAAAATCAAATTTATTTCAGGGAATGTTGCTCACGTTGAAACAGTAGCTGCTGCCGAAGAAATGGGCGACTTAATGAACGTTCACGTTGTATTTGAAGCCCCAGATCAAGCAATATTAGGTGAAGTTGAAGAAGTAACAGACGAAGTAATTAAAATAAGATTCCTTGGAGAATTCATGGATGGACGTTATGTTAGTGGTGTTATCAGAAAACCAGTTTTATCAAGTACAATCAGAACAATTAACGATCAAGAATTAAGTGCTATTGTTGGTGTTTATGACTCTACAACATTTAAATTAGGTCGTAGTTCAATATATACAAAATTCGAAGTATGTGTCGACATCAACAATCTATTTGCCAATCATATGGCTGTGTTCGGAAATACTGGTTCAGGTAAATCATGTGGTGTAGCAAGACTTGTCCAAAATATCTTTTCAAACCCAAATTTAGTTTCATATAATGCTAATATCTTTATCTTCGACGCATATGGTGAATATAAAACAGCATTTAAAGACTTAGGCAAATTAAACCCAAACTACACATATAAATTCATAACTTCAAACATGCAAGAAGAAACAGACTACGAGCTTAAAATTCCATTCCATTTGCTTAATCTAGACGACTTAACTATCATGCTTCAAGCGGATAAACATAGTCAAATTCCAATTCTAGAAAGAGCTTTAAAATTAACTAAAATATTCAGTAAAGACGATGAAGTTGCTGAAAGATACAAAAACCACTTAATTGCTAAAGCCTTAATTGCAATTTTATATAGTAATCAAATTACAGCAAATAAAAAGAATGAGATATTTAAAGTATTAGAAGTTTGTAAAACAAACGATTTTAACTTCGGAAGTATTATCCAAGGTCTAGGTTATACAAGAACATTATCAGAATGTTTCGAAATAGATAGTAATGGTAATTTCGGAGAATCAGTTCTTATTACAGAATACATTCTTAATCATATTGATGAAGAAATGGAAATGACTGTTGAACCAACAAATGCATTCTACTCAATGCGAGATTTCGCCAATGCCTTAGAATTTACACTTATTAGTGAAGGATTTCAAAACAACGAGCAATTATACGATGATTCAATGTTATTAAAAGTTCGTTTAAATTCATTAATCAATAGTCGAGTAGGTAATATTTATAAATGTGATAACTACATTTCTACAGAAAGTTATATTGCTTCTCTTGTTGCAGTAGGAAATAAAAAAGCTCAAATTATTAATATGAACTTAGAAGATATTGATGATACTCAAGCAAAGATAATCGTTAAAATTATTGCTAGAATTTTCTTCGATTTCTGTAAAACTCGTAAACAAAGAGCTCAAATACCATTCCATCTATTCTTAGAAGAAGCCCATAGATACGTTACAAAAGACTCAGACCTTTTCTTAATCGGATATAACATCTTTGACCGAATCGCTAAAGAAGGTCGTAAATACGGAGTTCTTCTTAATATAATTTCCCAAAGACCAGTTGAAATAAGTGAAACGGTTATTGCCCAATGTAGTAACTTCCTAATATTTAAAATGACACACCCTAAAGATATCGAATATATTAGAACAATGCTTCCAAATATTTCAGCCGATGTAATCGAAAAACAAAAAATTCTACAACCAGGTAACTGTGTAGGATTCGGTGGAGCCTTTAAACTACCAATGGTAATTAAAATGGAAATGCCAAATCCAGCACCTAACTCTAACTCTTGTGACGTTAATAATTGTTGGAAAATACAAGGTGGCGGAACTACTAATACAACAACTCCACAAGCACCTAATAGCAATAATAACGCTGGAACCCCTCCTGGCGGTGCAGGAATGAATAGCAATCCAAATCCAGTTATGCAAAACCCAAGTCCAAATATCAACATTAATGGAGTAATGCCTAACTATCAGACAGCTCAACCAGTAGCTCCAGCTAAGCCATCATTCTTTCCTCCAACAAGTTAATAATTAAACGATAACTTCTAATGTTATCGTTTTTCTTAACAAAAAGTGTAAAATAACTGAATAGTACTAGTGTTTCAAAAATAACTATGATATAATTAAATTACTCAAGGATAAGTGCTTACTTTTCATAAAAACCGAGTAAGTGATTATAAGGGAATCTAATTGATTTATGGTGTTGAAGACCTTGCTTTTAAAGTGTAGGGATCCTAAAATAGATCATGTGATGCCCACCTGTTTAGTGCAGGTTTTTTATCACAGGTAAGCGCCCCTTGAGTTTTTATATGTATAATTTTGGTTGGTGATATAATGTTAGAACGTTTAGAACTTATCTTAGATAAAGAACAAATAAATAAATTTATAAACACTAATATTTTAATAGTTGGTGTTGGCGGAGTAGGTGGAGCTTGTTTTGAAGCATTAGTACGTCTAGGAATTAAAAAAATTACCATAATAGATAAAGATGATTTCGATATAACAAATTTAAATAGACAAATATTATCAAAAAGATCAAATATAGGCCATAAAAAGGTGTTTGAAGCTCAAATAAGAGCAAAAGACATAAATCCAGATATCTTAGTAGACTGTAAAGATATGTTCTTAAATGAAGCTAATATTAATGAAATAGACTTTACTAAATATGAATATATTATAGATTGCTGCGATACAATGACTACAAAACTTTTACTTATAAAAAAAGCTTTAGAATACAACATAAAAATAATAAGCAGTATGGGAACAGGTAACAGAGTAGATCCTACTAAGTTAGAACTTACTAACATATGGAAAACAAACTATGATCCAGTAGCCAAAGCCATGCGTAAAATGCTAAGAGAAAATAACATAAAAGCTAAAATACCAGTTCTCGCATCTACAGAACAACCAATTAAAATAGCATCAAGAAAGCCTGGATCAACAAGTTTAGTACCAAATGTTGCAGGTTTTTATATCGCAAGTTACGTATTTAATGATATAATAAACAATGGGAAGTGATTTACATGGAAGAAAATGAAGAATTAGACCGCATTTCAAAAGTATTAAAAGAAAGTACTTTAAATAATCCTGAATTAACTTTTTGTGAAAAGACGACTTACTTAGATTTTCTACTTTCTAATGCTCAAACAGAAGAAGAAAGAGAACAAATCAAAGAAACTATCAATGGCTACTTAGATCTATACAGCGATGAAGACGAAGAAGAGTAATATCTTCTTTATTTTTTTTAAAAAATATAGAAAAAATTGCATTATTTTAATATTAGTATTATAATTATCCCATTAGAAAAGAAATTTGCATAAAAGGGGGATTTAATATGCAGAATACAGACAAAACAAATTTTTTCGACGCAAAGAAATCAAGCTATTATAGATTTACAAAACAAGAAATAATGGAACAAAAAATAGAACTTGAAGAATACATATTAAGTATGTTAACATCAGCTGATTTAACAAGCATTCAAGAAAGTATAAAAGAAATTAAAGATCTTACAGGTATTGAATTAAGTTTAGAAAAAGCAATTGAATTAAAACGTTTAGCTGCTCTAACTAGCGGACCAACTGAAGAACCACAAATCAAAAGAAGATAACAAAGTAAAAGAATCATTCATAACAAGAATGATTCTTTTTATATAATTATTTTTTATTAACCAAGAATGATATAAGTAATTTAGGATCTTCTCCATTCATAATTATTTTATATATTAAATCTATAATAGGCATTTTAATTTTTTTATTTTTTATTAATTTATAAATACTCTTTAAAGTATAATAACCTTCTACAGTATTTTCTTTTAAATGTTTTTCGATCTCTTCCTTAGTAGCTCCAGCCCCAACAACACGTCCAAATGAGAAGTTACGACTTTTAACAGAAGTACAAGTTAGAAGTAAATCTCCAACACCTGCAAATGAATTTATTGTTTTAGGATTTCCTCCTAAAGCCGCAATTAGATTTTTAATATCATTTAATGCCTCTGTAATTAAGAAACTTTGTGTAGATTCAGGATAATTCATACCATCTAACATTCCCGCTGCTACAGCAATAACATTTTTAATGCTTCCACATATCTGAACACCTATCAAATCATTAGTCTCTCTTAATTTTAAAGTATCATTTTCTAAAACACTTTTAACTGTTTTTATAGCTTTCTTACTATGACTAGCTATTGATAAACCAACCGGATTATTAGCTGCCATATCTACAGCAAACGATGGACCAGATATGATCGCTATATTCTTAATTTTTAATTCCTCATAAGCAATATCACTTAAGAATGAACAAGTTGTATTTTCAATACCTTTAGAAGCAATACAAAGTACTGTTTTCTTAGTTATATAAGGCTTTATTTCATGACATATACTTCCTACAAAAGCAGCTGTTGAAGTAATAAATACAACATCTGCATTCTTAACAGCTTTCTCATAATCCATTGTAAGTTTTATATTTTTTGGAGTCTCAACTCCTGGAATAATATCTTTTATGTATCCATCTTTTAAATATTTATCGTATCTTTCCTGTGATTCTGTCCACATAGTAATATTTTTGACTGTTTTATTAATAGCAGTTGCAATAGCAACACCATAAACACCTGTTCCAATTAAAGCTACTTTCATTTTTTACCACCTTTCATTTCAACATGTAATTTATATAAATTAGCTTCATATTTATTATTTCGAGGTTTATAATACTTTTTATTTTTTATGTTATCTGGTAAATATTGTTGTTCCACCCAACTATTAGGATAATCATGAGGATATTTATAGGCAGGGGAGTTTGTCTTAATATGACTAGGTAAATTACCAGTCGTTCCTGACTCTATATCTTCTAAAGCCGCATCTAAAGCAATATGAGCACTGTTACTTTTAGGACTAAGCGCCATTTCCGCAACTAAGGTTCCAAGAGGGATTCTAGCTTCTGGTAGACCAACTAATTCAGAAGCATGTATTGCCGCCATTACTTTAGGTCCCATTGCTGGATTAGCTAAACCTATATCTTCATAAGCAATAACCGACAATCTTCTGTAGATACTGTCTAAATCTCCTTCTTCTATTAAACGTGCTAAATAGTGCAGGGAAGCGTCAACATCAGACCCTCTAATCGATTTTTGAAGTCCCGATAATACATCATAATGTCCATCTTCTGAAGAATCTGAAAAAAAGGTTGCTTTCGCATTTATATTCTTAACTGATTCTAATGTGACATGTTTATCCATTGTACTATAAAAAGCGACTTCAAGTAAATTAATAGCACTTCTTAAATCTCCACTAGATAATTTAGCAATCACACTTTTTGCATCGTCATCTAAAATAATTCCTTTTAAATACTTACTAGCTTTATCTAGCCCTTCTTTAATATCATCTATCGTAAGTTCCTTGAGTTCAAATATTTGGCATCTACTTCTTATTGCAGGATTAATTTTATGAAAAGGATTACTTGTAGTCATTCCAATCAATATAATTAAACCGTTTTCGATATATGGTAATAATAAATCTTGTTTATCCTTGTTCAAACGATGAATTTCATCCATTATAATAACCATTTCACCATGCATTTTAGCTTCTTCTATAACTATATCAAAATCTTGTTTATTGTTTATAGTAGCATTAAGCATTCTAAATGGTTTATCTATAGTTTCACATATTGCTGTTGCAATCGAAGTTTTACCAATACCAGGTTTACCATACAATATCATACTAACAATGTGATTATTTAACACTAAATTTCTAATAACTTTACCTTCACCAACTAGATGCTTTTGACCGATGATATCATCTAAACATTTTGGCCTTAATTTATCTGCAAGTATTTCCATTCATATCACCTTTCCATTTTATTATAACAAAAAATAGCATATTTTAAAATTAATTTATATTATCCTAATATCTTTACCAAGAGTTTTCATATCGTCTTTCTTTTAATTTACTTTTCTTAAATTTTTTTATATAATTTTATAGTAGGGTGGTTAGATGAAAGAACAAGAAAATAATCAATACATTCCAAATGAATTTATAACCAAATATCTAGATTATTTAAAATACGAAAGAAAATTAAGTAATAATACTATTTTAAGCTATCAAAACGATTTAAAAAGCTTTGATAAGTACTTCAAAAGCCAAATAACTAAGATAAATAGCAAAGATATAGAAGAATACTTAAACTCGTTAAACAATCTTAATGCACGTAGTATCTCTCATCATATTACAGTTATAAATTCATTTTATTCGTTTCTTTTATCAGAGACAAACTCAATCATAAAAAACCCTTGTGATAATATTATCATCCCTAAACAACCAAAAAAATTACCAAATTATCTTTCAGAAGAGGAAGTCGATAGTCTTTTAAACATAAACCTATTTACTCCATATGATCATCGTAATAAAGCCATGTTTGAATTACTATATGCAACAGGATTACGTGTATCTGAACTATGTAATTTAAAAGTAACAGATATCGATTTCGATGCATGTTTCTTAAGAGTATTAGGAAAAGGAAAAAAAGAAAGAATTGTTCCTATAGCTGACACAGCATTAAGGTATTTAAAATCTTATATTCAAAATTATCGAAATATCATTCTAAAAGATAAAACATCTGAATATCTTTTCATATCAAATAGTTTAACTAATATTAGTAGGCAAGGTTTTTTTAAAATATTAAAAAAAGAATGTAAAAGAGCAGGTATAACTAAAGAAGTATCACCTCATGTTTTAAGACACTCTTTTGCAACCCATCTTCTAAAGCATGGAGCCGATTTAAGAATAATCCAAGAACTTCTCGGCCACGAAGATATTTCAACGACTCAAATATATGCACATCTTATTAATGAAAAGAAAAAGTCTGACTACGAATATCATCCACGTAGTAAAATAAAAGAATAAAGGAGAACGACTTATGAAAAAAATAATAACTCTTGTTATAATTATAATTATTATTTTGGGCGGAAAATGGTTTATAGACAACAAAACCATTCAGTACGAGGAATTAGTAAACGAAAGTCTATCTTCTTATTACATAAGTGGTAATACAAAGGAGTTACAACCTATTATTGATTTACTAGAAAAAGTAAAAAAAGACGATAAGTTAAAAAAAGAAATCCAAGACTATAGTTTATCCATCGTAAATTCATGGTATACATATTTAGAGAGTAAATATAATTGTAGTAAAAGTGATTTAAATTCTTGTCTAACTCAAGTAGACGAATATACTCTATTAGATTCCAAATTAAAGAATCTTTATAGTCTTAAATGCTCAGATGGCTTTACAATAATTCTTCCTAGTGCATATACAAATTTAGTAAATGTCGGTGAGGAAAAAATCGCTTCTTTAAATAAAATGATTAAAAGCCCTAGTGCTAAAGAACAAAAAAACAGTGAAGAAATAAGAATCGAAAAGTGTAATAAAGCAACAACTTGTGAATCATGTCGTGATGGATTATGTACATGTACTTATATTAACGATAATAAAAGTAGTGAGACTATCAGCTGTGCAGATCCAAATTACACACCAACCACATAAAAAAAAGACTACTTGATTTAGTAGCCTTAAAAGGAACATTAATTCGTTCCTTTTTTATTGTTCACATTCTTTTTTATTAGAGCTTGATTCTCTTTTATTTGAACTAGATTGTTTTTGATTTGATCTAGTTTGAGAGTTAGCTCTTTGATTATTACTACGTTTATTGCTTTCTCTTTTCATAATCTTTAACCTCCTAATAGTATTATGAACCAATATTATTTTTTTATAATACCAAAATATGGAATTTTTAAAAAAATTTTAAATATAGTTTAATATGACAAATTTATATCCTATATTAATTACCAGTATAGCAGGTTTAGCAACTATTCTAGGTAATGTACTATTATTTATTAATGTTAAATATAAAGAAAAACTTTTATCATTTTCTTTAGGTTTATCATTTATTGTAATGTTTCTTATTTCTTTAATAGAATTAATTCCTGAAGGAATGAAATTAATTTACAACGACTTCAGTCTTTTAAATATTTTCTTTATAAGTTTAATTCTCTTATTCGTTGGATATTTCATTGTTATTATACTAGATAAAAACATTGATAATAATGATGCGCTATATAAAGTAGGAATACTAAGTATGATAAGTTTATTAATCCACAACATCCCTGAAGGAATAATCTGTACCATTTCAAGTGCTACTAATATTGAACTAGGATTAAAGATGAGTTTTATAATTTTAATTCATAATATACCTGAAGGAATATGTATATGTCTACCCATATATTATGCAACTAAAAGTAAATTAAAAGCCTTTCTATACACATTAATTAGTGGAGTAGGAGAGATTATAGGAGCAATATTTACTATGGTATTCTTACACGATGCAATAAATAATTATACATTATCTATTATCTTAATTATAACTGCAGGAATCATGATTACTCTTAGTGTAAAAAAAATATTAAAAGAAGGCTTAAGTTTCAAAAAATATCCTTATTTCATATCAGGAATAATTCTAGGTATCATAATTCTTTACTTTACATTATAGAGAAGGGGAGTTTTATATAGTTAATATCTTAATTTAGATTCTCCTCCCCATACATCTATTAAGCAATCATCTTATATAAAGTTTTATAAAATAAAGAATCTAAAATATTATTTAATATCAAATTAAGAATTATTAATCATTTGAAATACAATATAAAAATAAGAGCCATTCAAAATAAGTAATAAAAATTACTCTGATCACTTTTTTCAAAAGAGAATTATTATATATTGTTTTCTTTAAATTTATTATCGGTTAACATAATATATATTATACGAACCTAAATATTTAGTTTTTTTATAAATATATTATATATAATTAATAAACTTATTTATCTTTAAATTATATATAGTTAATCATATTTCTGAGTCATTAACTAATACATATATAATATATAAATTTATTTACCAATTTAATTATTTAAACATTCTCTATCGTATATTTTATCATTATAACATTTGTTCGCTTTCGTTTGCATATACTTTTATTTATAAAGCAATTCAACAACACGCCTCGAAAACTTAAGTAAGGATTAATTCCCCATCTCATTTCTAAAACCAGTTCAATATTAGGAATCGAGATTAAAAAAACTGGACAACTAATCACCTTGAGGATTTTAATGATTCTAAAATCGTCCTCGACTTTTATTAAGACGGTCAAGTCATCATCTCAATTCCAAAAGTCAAATTCAAAATCGTCCACGAGATTTATCTAGTTGAACAAGTTATCATCTTGATTCCTAAAGTCGCAAAAATAAATCGTCCACGAAATTATTTAAGATGATTAACTTATAGCTCAAAGACAAATTTAATTATAATCCAATTTATAAAAACAAGCATCGACAATTAAAATCTATTCAATATATAATTTCAAAGAATTTCAAAACCGCCTAAACTAAAATAATCCACGAAAAAAATTAAGCAATACAATTAATCATTCGATTCTCCAAAAGATAGCAACTCCCCTACCAAAAATCAAAATTTATAATAGGGGACTTCAATTTTTAAAAAAACGAACATTTGTTATAAACGAAATATTATTATAAAGTTTATCAACTAAAATAAATTATTTTTCTTCTCTCTATTACCAAAAAAGAAACTCATAAAAAAGAGTCATTATAAAATATGTTTTTAAGCAATTCTACGCATTTAAACATCCAAACTCACCAATTCCCCTACTACATTCAAAATGTTTTAAAATAGGGCATTAAAGCGCAAAAAAAGAAGGCTTAAACCTTCCTAGATTGAATTTCTGCAATCTTTTCAAACACATCAGCTGCATTTGTTTCATTTATCTCAGTATAACCTAACTCTTTTAAAGCTTGAATCTTAATAGTATTCAATTGTTGTGTACGAGATAATTTTTCTTCGTTTTTTTGTTCAATCTCCTGAACAAATCTCTTATGAGACTCTGCTAACTTAGATCTTGAAGCTCCACCATTATTATATAATGTCAAAGCCGAATACAATATTCCCTCAAAAATGAACTGCTTATCTTCTTGAAATTTATATTCCTCTGGATTGGTAAAACCAGTTGTCTTACTCATATAGCCAAAAATATATTTAATTTCAGGAACATTATCTAAAGATTGTAATAAATGATATAGATATAAAACAGCATAATAATTTTCTTCTTTAGATTCATCACTTAATTTTTCTTTTAATAAATAAGTAATATCACTTAATAAAATTTGTGACTCCTTATTTAAACCTTTAAAATCAAATCCTGTCTCTAATTCAGAAGAACTCTTAACACCTTGGTTTAATCTTCCCTCAACACTCATTAAATAATCAGTAGTAACTTTTATATCATTTATATCCTTAGCATCACTTACATCTAGTAACTTAAATAACAATAGTTTCTTCTCTTTTGGCCATTTATTAATATCATTTAATTCTAAATAATTATATACCATTTGTCTTGAAACTCCTAAATATTTAGCTAGTCTAACTTTAGAAATTCCAAGTTCCTGAAACAACTCATTTAATTTACGCATTTTTACCAATTCCCTTCATTTGTATTTTACATATTAATTATATTGCTAGACACCATTAATGTCAAGTAAATATCAAGAAAAAACTAGATAAAGTTCTAGTATTCCTGGTAAGGTTTTGTCTCCGCCCAATAATATTCTCCATTTATTTTTAAAAATGTAGAAATATATTGTTCTTCCCCTATTTCATCACTTAAAAAACCTTTATAATAAATTCCATCTATAACATATTTATACTTTTCAATTATTTCAATTTTTTGATCATATTTTATTGCCTTAACAAACTGAGTATCGGCATAAATATTTTTTTGTCCGTTATTACTTGTTTTACTAACACATAAATATTCATCATTAACAAAGTAACATAGGTTATCATTACTAGTATAAAAGTTAGTAAACTCATTAATATTTATATTATAAATCTTTCTTACGACACTTTTAAGTAAATCTTTAGTAATGTATGAATTAACAGTATAATAAGAAGCATTAACTTTTGAACCACCACATTGTATTATCTCAGTATCTAAAGAAATACTATTTGCTTGTTCACAAGTAATATAACTCAAATAATTTGTAACATCAGCTGTTTTCATAATATACTTATAAGCCATATAAAGTAGGTTTTCTACATTTAAATCATCTACAGCAACAGTATCATTATTTATATACATACTTTGATAAACTTTAAAAGTATTAGGATCTCCCAAATTTAAATACTGTCTCATTCTCTTTATTTGGTCACTTTCTTCTAAGATTTCTTGTGCTTCTTTTTCAACACTTATAATATTTTTTTGTCCTGGTTCTAACTCTTTAAAACTTTCTGTTTCATGTTTTATTATATATAATGAAGCAGCTAACACTAATGCAAAGAAGAGTAAACCAACATAATTATTTTGTCTTATCTTATATTTAATTTCTTTATTCATTCTTGTCACCTTCATTTACTATATTATCTTGAAGCACTTGTCGCTCTATTTTTTCCCCATTGTCGAATTGCTTCTATTTTTTCTGGATTAGTCTTAGATAGTGAAACCACTTTTGATAGTTCATCAATAATAAGTTTCTCAGTTAATGTAATTTCTTTATTAGCAATCAATTTATAAGCTATGCTTCTAAATACCGCTTCAATATCTGAACTCGCAAATCCTTCAGTTATTTCTAATAGTTTATTTAATAATGTTTCTCCAACATCCACTCTTAAATATTTATTAGCATATAGTTTAATCAATTCTTTTCTCTCATTAGCATTTGGTAAATCAACAAAGAATATTTCATCAAATCTACCTTTTCTAACTAATTCAGGAGGCAATGATTCAATACTGTTAGCAGAAGCAATTACAAATACTTCCTTTTTACATTCCTGTAGCCAAAACAAGAATTGACCTATCATTTTTGATGTAACACTCGAATTAGATTCTTTAAAACCTTTTTCTATTTCGTCTATCCATAATACACAAGGAGAAACATATTCCGCTGTTTCTAACGCTTCTTTTAATTGTTGTTCTGATTGACCAACATACTGTCCTTGTACTGTAGCCAAATCAAGTCTATACAAAGGAATATTAAAAATATTAGCTGTTGCTTTAGAACATAAACTCTTTCCACAACCAGGGACTCCTGTAAGTAAAATTCCCTTAGGAGGATGAATTCCTCTCTTATTTAGTTCTTCCTTATTAGCAGGATTCATTAGTGTCTTTTTTTCATATAGCCATTCTTTTAACACATCTAATCCTGCAATTTGAAAATTATCTTCTACATCTATAGCTTCTAAACCAGCAATCTCGTTAAACAAAGTTCTTTTAGCAAATTTAATTTCCTTTAAATCTTCTTTTGTAATATTTCCTCGAACAATTAAAGATGAAATAATATTTTTAGCCTCCATTTCACTCAAACCTTGTAAATAAGAGGATGCATTAGCAAAATCATTTTCATCCCACTCAACATTAATTCTACTTTTATATGGTTCAATTACTTTTTTTATTGTATCCTTTAATTCTTCTTCTGTAGGATAGTTTAATTTCAAAGTAACACCTAATCTTTCAATATTTTGCCAAATAGGTTCACTAGTAACAAGAATTAAAACTCCACTCATTGTCTCAGCTTTTAAAATTACATCTAATAAATAACGTGATACCATTGTTGATTCTCTTATATCAGAAACATCACTTAATAAGAAATTGCAATTTTCTTTCATACTAAGTTCTTGACTGATGTAATCTAAAGCACTCATAATAGTTTTTTCTTCACTTATAGTTGTTCCCGTTTTTAAATCACTTATACCTTGACTCATTTGATAAAGACCAAAGTCAACAACCATTTCATCTGCCAATTCCTTAACCATACGAACAACTCTATTTCGCTCTATACTATTTATAACTATAATAGGAATTCTTGCTTTTAAATATCTTTTTAAATATTCTTTAGTTTCATTATAATTCATTTTTATTCACTCCATTTTATTCTATCATTTTTTATCATCATCGAAAATATTCCTGTTGGATCTATCATATCAGCTTCTTTAATTAACGCATCATAAGTTAATCTTGTCCCATCAATTATCTTATATGTTAGTAAAACTTTCTTATCTGTTGGAATTTGTTTAATCTTAATAAGTTCCATTATATAATTTATTTCTTTTCTAAAGCTAACCAAAACATAATCCAGATAATTTTCATCATTAAAGGCGTTTTCCAACTCATTTTTAACTTTATTAACTGCTTTTTCGAATTTACATATTACAAGTTCTTCAAGCTTTGGAATCAACATTTCACTAATATTATCATTTATTTCTTCGTTATTGATCTTATTTAAAAGTTCTAAATTAACATTATTTTTCTTTATCCTATCAATTATTATAAGCCATTCTTCGTAACTCATCTTCCACCTCTATTTATCTCTATAGGTGGCTCTATGCTCCATGAAGGTAACTTATCAATCACTTTCATTTTATCCTTACTCTTATCTATTATTTCCTTTTTATGAACTGGCAATTCAACAAAATTACTTTCTTCGATTTTTTTGATATCACCATTTTCATTTTCCATATCTATAACCCTTAAACCTTCTTCATTCATTCTAATCACCTATACTAATATTTCTACCATCACTATGAGCAATATAATCATCTGGATTTAATGTTTTTAAGAAAGTCAACAATTCTGTATAATAAGTCATATCATCGTTAATCATATTTTTATAATCAACTGTTTCAGCCATTACTTTTTCTAATTCTGAAAACATTAAATTTCTAGCAGACAAAAAAGCCTTATTTCTAGTATTTTTTCTCTTATTCATTTTTAAGAATAAAACAAGATTACCAACAACTAATATAAGAATCAAAATTGTACTAAGAAGTTTGCTATTTAATGTTACAAAAATACCAACAATTCCTAATATATTTATTATCAATAAAGCAATAATAAGGTCCTTATCTTCTTTATCATAAGTATCATGTAAATATTTTTCTATATCAATTTTAATTTGGTCTCCGTTTTTACCATCACTAGTCATAGCATTAAAGTCCTTGATAGTTATTGCAAATGGATTTAAATCAATTTTACTATTTCTTATCTCATAAGCCTCTAAAATATATTTGCTAACTAAAGATAAAGCAATCTTCTGTGTTTCATTACTCACTTTATAACTATCTTTATATAATACAATATTGCTTAACATTGTAATTAAATCTGTTTTTGCATCATATACCTGCTCTTGTTTATCATATAATCGTTGTGCTTCATCACGATTACCATTACATTGAATTATTAAGTTATTCATCAAGTTGTCTTTCTGATAAACTTGTTCTTGTTCTTCATATTCATATATTAAATCTTTCAAAACATGCTCATATGTTTTATTACTCTTACTTTTATATACAATTTCCTTTAAGTTATTAAAAACATTTAAATATGAAGAAGTGATAGCTAAGTTATTCTTGAGAACATGAATATCAGATGTTCTTGTATCTAAATAAGGCATAACAATATCTGTTTCTTCATACATTTTAATATAATCAGTAAATAAATCAACCTGTTTCTTAGATATTTCTCTATCACTATTCAACCTTTTAAACCAATCATTTATTTTATTCAAAACACTGATTCTTGCATCGCTTCCAAACTCACCAATCGCTACTAAATCAAGGATAGTTACAAAATCTTTATCAATGGATAGTGGATTTTGCATCGACAAATATTTATCAAGCCAATTCAAAGACGAACTAGTTCTTCCAAGTTTTAAATTAACAAGAGCAAAGAAAATACTCGTCTTTTTAACATCTTTTTTCATCGCATTATTTAACTCAATTTCTGTATTAGCGCGATCATCAAGCATCCAGGAAGTTAATGCTGCTAACGCATTCGACAACCAATAATTAGGATTGTTTAGCAACAAATCGTGTTTTAAGTTAACCAATGCCTCAACACTTATATTAGAATTTAAAGACACTTCAATCAACGATTCTGTCTTTCTTCTTACTTGATCATAATATCCAAATCTTTTTTGAATCATTTCATTATTATACATTATTGTTTGACGAGCATTTGTTATAATAGTCGTTTCTCTTATTTCTTTTACTAAATTTTTAACTTCATCATTTAATGAAGCAACCTTTTCCTCAACATTGTTAACTTGATTGTTTACATTTCTAACGTTACCAATAACTCCAGATAATTCATTCGCTACCGCTCCTAAGTTTTTTTCAATCGCATCCAAATTAGCTGCTGAAATAGTTAGTGCTTCCATGTTTCCACCAATCCTTACTATTTCATTATAACATTTTACCTAAATAAATGTCATTAAATATGCATTAATATTTGCACTAAATATTGAAATAATAAGTTCATACATTAAAAGTAAGAAAGCGACTATAAAATATTTCATCACCATCATTTTTAAATGTTTTATTATTTTTCTTTCCCTTAAGAGTAAAATTTTAAGAACATCAATCGCTATTGTAAAACTAATTCTAATTAAAACAAGTAAAAATAAGAATGATATAAACTGATATAATACCACATAAATAAAAGCCATTTTAACACTATAAGTACATAAAAAACTAAATATAAACCCAATTGAAAAAGGTTCGTAAAATACTTTACCAACATTAAACACAGAAGTTATTATAAGACAGCCAGAACCTAATATAATTAAACTCTTTTTGCCACTTTTTAATATATTATTAAAACCACTCTTTAAATCATCCTGAATATTAATAGTTTCTTTGATATTATTTTTCATATCCTGCGTTTGTACTTTAAAATAAAAAAAGCCACTCAAAAATCCAATAGTTGCTAAAACAATTATAAAAACATATATATTACGATATCTTGCTATATTCCTTACCATATTATCACCTATTAAATTTTATTTACTTGGTTAAGAAAATATGATAAATTATATATAGTTTGAGGTGAATAAAATGAGTAAAAAAGATATAAAAGCAGAAAACAGAGACACTAAAGTAAATAAACCTGTAAAAAAGAAAAAGACTGCTTACGAAAAAAGAAAAGTAATGATGAAAATAATGGGTGCTCTAATGGCTATAATTATGATTGTAGGTACTCTTATATCTATTTTCGGAATGCTAATTTACGCAAGATAAAAGACGAATTGATTCGTCTTTTTATTTTCCTTCTTTTAATAAATCTCTAATTTCACTTAATAACTTAACTTCATCACTTATAACTGATTCTTTTTTGATTTCCTCTTTCTGAGCTTCTTTTTTAATAAAGATTTTATTCATTATTTTTATAACTAAGAAAATACAAAAAGCTGTAATCAAAAAATCAACAGTATTCTGAATAAAAATTCCATATTTTAATTCAACAGTTCTTGAGAATATTGTAAAACTATAAGCTAAATCAGTAAAATTAAAACCACCTATTAAAATTCCTATTAAAGGCATTAGTATATTATCAGTCAAACTTGTAACAATCTTTGAAAAAGCATTACCAATAATAACACCAACTGCCAAATCCATCACATTGCCTCTAGCAATAAATGTTTTAAATTCATTAATAAAACCATTACTTTTTTTAATTTGTTCTTTTAAATTTTCTTCTATTTCTTTTTTAGATACTTTTCTTTTTTTCATACTACCTCAACCTTTACCTCTTATTTAATTATTATTTAATATAATCAGGATTATTTCTTTTTATTTCTTCGAAATTTTCATCACAATTCTGATAAGCATCATAGAAAGAATATCTAACTTCTGTACTTATTTCACTATTATCTATAATCCCAGTAAAATTATCTAAAATATCTTTTAAGCCAGACACATATCTTTCATTCAAAAAATAATCAACTACATCTCTTAAAATATAAGAATTGTTAAACAAGAAATTATAAGCGGTATAACATTCTCCCATTGTTGCATATGCAACTTGTTCAATCATTTCGTAAGCACTTATTTCTAATCGATCAATCCTTTTTTGATTTAAAATAAATTCATCATCTGTAATAGTAAAATTTTTACCTCTAAGTCCAAAAGACTGCATACAATATTTTACAAGAATATGTGCCAGATCATCTTTTTGCATTATCATTGCTTTCTTTCTAGCATTGTTATTAGAAGATATATAAATGTATTTATTTTCATCAGGTTTTTTACCATCAAAAACAGATTCATCATCAAAAAGCACATATTTTATTGCAGATAAAGCATTCTGTGTTCCTTGACTCTCTCGAGTTGCATAAAAAATATCATCCAAAACCTCCACAGGACAAGTTTTTAAATCCTTCATATAATCACCTACTATCATTTTTATTGTATCATATTTTGAATACTTTTTATAATAGTTTGTACTTGGAAAACATTCTCATCAAATAACTCAATACGATAAGTTCCAAATTTACTCATTTTATTTAATTTGTCAATCATATTAACTGGTTTAGAATTAAATATATGCGTAAAGTCATTGTTATATAAAACTGGATATCTATTACCTTTCTCATCAACCAAGAATGTTTTTTCTTTATCTATATTGAAAATATTATTTTTTATTATCATACATTCTAATCGTCCATAAACCACAATTTCTGTATCAGCTTTATTACTTATCTTATTTAATTGTTCTATTTCTAATTCAGCACTCAAAGTAACAGCATTAGCACAAAGATCAATCATCTTATTTATAGTATAGTCATTAGCTACATTTAAATAATAATCACTTCGAATCTTATTATTCTTACCATATCTAACTACAGAGCCAAACTCAGTACACAAAAGTTTCTCATCATTATAATCTTTATGACTTTCTAAAACTCTATCTAGTCTTAAATAAACATTCTTATTATCCTTATATTTGTAATATAAATCTTCATCAGTCGTATAAATAATATCTAAATTATTTCTAATAGCCAACTCTAATTGCTCTTCATTTCTTGTTAGAATACTTATTTTAGGTTTTCCAGCCTGCTTAGTTACAATACCAGGAATATCGCTCATATTATCGCTTTTCATCTTACCTTCACGTAGTAAAATCAATTGATCAGTAGCTTTTCTTCTAAGTTCATTTAATTCCTTAATATTTATAAATAGATTATCATCAACAACTACTTTAATATCATCTGCTTTAAATGGAGTACTGCCCAATTTACTTAATTGTTCAATAATTCGTTCCTTATTTACCGATGCTGTTCTAGCTTCTTCTAATATACTACCAGATTCAATCACCTCATAAGTTCCATCATTTAAAACTAACTTAGCTTCTTCTCCAATCGCCCCATAAAAAGCCATCTTAACCGATATTTTCTTTTCTAAAACACTATTTAATTCCTTATTCAAGAGAAAATCAATCGTTTTTAAAACATCACTACCAAGTAAATCTTTAACCATTATTCGATCTTTATTATCTACAGAAATTATGTCTCCTTGTTTAGCACTTGCGACCAACAATCCTTTTTCATTATATAAAGAATTAACATACATTCCCTTATTAGGTTTAGCAAATCTTATTGCATCTTCTTGATGTATATCATCGTCAAGTTTTATCGTAACTCTTTTATTATTAACACCAACAACAGTACCAATTTTAACACCCTGATGATTAGAACTTTTATTATTCATAATACTTTCTTCATTAAACAAATAGCCTTCAGTAAATTCTCTGTTATAAGTTTTAAGTAAATCTTTCCTATCTTTATCATCTAAAATCATAGTTTCGTTATTATAGTATTGATCAATTAATTTACGATATGTTTTAGTAACGACAGCAACATATTCTTTGCTTTTCATTCTACCTTCAATTTTTAAAGAATCAATTTCTGCGCCTAAAATATATTTTAGCTTATCCATCGTATTTAAATCTTTTGTTGAAAGTAAATATCCATTATCACAAACTTTGTTGTCTTTAATCAAAGTATAAGGAAGACGACATGAACCAACACACATTCCTCTATTAGCACTTCTGCCTCCATTTAAAGCACTAAATAAGCAATTACCTGAATAGCAAATACATAAAGCTCCGTAAACGAAGACTTCTTTTTCAATATCAGTTTTTATGCTTTTTATCGACTCTAAGGAAGATTCTCTATCAAATACTACTCTTGTACATCCTAAGCTTTTATAATGGCTTATAGCTGCCTCATTATGATTATGTGCTTGTGTTGAAACATGAACTTCCAAATCAGGTAAAATCCTTCTAACAAGTCCAATCATTCCATTATCCTGCATTATTACTGCATCAACATTATTAATATATAAAAAATTTAAATAATCAATAACATCTTGAACTTCTTCGTTATATATCATTGTATTAACAGTCACGTATATTTTTACACCATATAAATGGCACATTTTTATTGCTTTAATCATTTCTTCATTATCAAAGTTATTAGAATAAGCTCTAGCTCCAAATCTCTTACCACCTAAATAAACTGCATCTGCGCCATTATGTATTGCTGCAATAAGACATTCCATATTTCCAACAGGTATTAAAAGTTCTGCTTTTTTCATATTAAATCACCACATTCAAAATTATACAAAAAAAGTAGCTTAAATGCTACTTTCTCCCTCTAATTTTTCAATTTCTTCTCTTAATTGTTCCTTATAACCAGAAACATTGTCCATCAAGGTTGAAACAATCTCCAACATTGACAACTCTTTATATAAATCAGTACTTTCACTAACCTTAGTTACTATATCCTCACCATTCTCTTTAAATGTGCATAAGAACAATGTATCTTCAGTATCTAAATCATAATCAGGAGTAACACCCATAGCAAAAAAATATCTTTTGCCATCATTTTCTTCTAACTCACCAATTTCATGAATAAGTAAGTACTTCCCCCCGTTAGATAATGTTATAACCCTTTTTTCTTCCATCATAGACTTCTTCCTCCACTTTTTTGTATATTAAAGTCTTTAAGCATTTCATCCATCAATCCTTCAATAACCAATAATTGATCTCTTAATTGTTTCTTTAAAGTAGCCAATTCTGCTGCTTTGATTTGATATGCTTGAGTATTTAACATAGTTCCAGCAAGCTCAGTCTCAGCTACTGCTATACGTCTTTCAATCTCTCTATATTGTTCCATATTTATACCAGCTTCAGCCAAGAACTGATCTAATTGTTCTGGTATTACAACAGGATTTTGAACAGGAGGCTGCTGGTCAGGACCAGGTCCCCCAGTTGGCGGTGTTGAAGGTGCTCCTGGTGCTCCTGCTGCCGCAGCATCTGAAGATGGTTGATTAACAGGTGGCACTGGTGAATTTACAGGAGGTACTGGAGGTGTAGGTGGTGTTGGCGGCGTTTGTTGTTGAGTTTGTTGTGGTTCTGGGTTCTCTGGATTTTGAGGAGCTCTGTCCTTTTCTAATTCAGGTCCATATAACCAATCATTTATCTTTTTCTGTGCCCATTTTCCTACTTTTTTACTTAAATATAAAGTTCCTCCAATCAAAGCTCCACCATACAAAGCAGCTACTGCAACAGGTGGATTTGAAACTGCAAAGCAAATTGCTCCAGCTCCAGCAATACCTCCAATAGCTCCAATTCTTATTTTCTTCCACATAGCTTGATTCTTAAAGAAAGTATCAAAGGAATTCAAAGCAGAGCCTATTTTCCTTCCAAGAGGTGTTTTCTCAACATCATCAGATTCTCTAACAGTAAGACGATCACCATCTTCAATTCTATTATTTTGAGCTCCTCTATCATTAGCAGCCGCTGCCGCTAAGCTTTGAGCTTTATCAATTGCAAATCTACGTAAATAATACTCTGAAGTATAATTTGGTGCAACAGCATCACTAGTTCTATAATCTATAGTCTCATGAACATATGGTTTACGACCAACGCCATCAACATTTTCTTCCTTTGGAAGATTAAGATCTTCGTAGAATTGTTCTAAATATTCTTCATATTGTTTGTCAGATTCAGACATTAATTTCGCCCTAGGAGCCATTGATGTAGTTCCTGGAACAACTGACTTAGCATACTTCGTCTTCGCTTGATGTATTTGAGCTGGAAGTTTAATTCCCAAAAGTTTTTCAAACTCATCAGCCATATCAGCAACTTTTGTTATATCTTCTTCTCTAATAAACAATGTTGTTGCTTTTTCTTTGCCATCTTCTTTTATAATAGCTCCATAAATTTCATAAGTATGTTCAGGTTTAAATGTAGAAAATTCCAAATAATTTTTTAAAGCATTAATAGCTCTGAATTTATCTAAGTCATCGTTTGTAACAAAAGCAGTATTATTACCACTAACATCAACAACATTTCCTGATAATTTAGACTCATTCATTCCATCTCTTAATATATTTTCTCTTAATTCATCAATATTTTTTAAAAAAGATTGATTCAATTCTTTACCTGTAGCCATATTAGCTCACTTCCTTCTTTCCTATTATAACATATTTTTTAATTATTTTGATATCCTTTTAACCATTGATAATCTTTATTAGGCAAAACCTTCGCAAACACAATTGCCGCATCACTTGTAAACGCCAGCGTTTTATCTTTTAACTTCAACAAACATTCTTTTCCTTCGACTTTATAATACAAAACATCACTTGTATTTATCGCCATATAAACAACATTAAAAAATACCATATTCAAAAAAACATGAAAATATCCATTTGCCACCCACGTTAAGTAGCACGCTCCCTCAGTAGTATAAACTTTATCAAAACTATCACTAATACCTAAAGAATATTTCAATTCACGAAACTTCTCTAAGCAATCTTGATTACTATTAAAATACTTTATATATTCATCATCAGTTCCAGCTTTTGTAACTTTTGAATTAATTATCATTTTAATTTGACGGTTAATCAAAAAGACAACGCCAACACTTACTATATTAATAATAAGTTTATAGTCTTCAAAAAGATATCCAAGACCTATAAGTGCTCCAATAGCAATCAAATAAATCATAAGTTTACTTATTTCTGAGGATAGTATCTTTTTTTCTTGGATTATTTTATTATTTATAGAACTTTTCATTCCATGCATATAAAGTTCAAAATCATTAATATAATCTTCAGGATTAAATGTTATAAGATTCTCCAATTTTTTCATTTTAATCATTTCATTAAAGACTGGTAAAGCCGACTCATTAAAATACATTTCCTCAACATCCGTTTTCAATACAATCATTTTTCTTTGATTATCCAACCTATAATATCTAATCGCTGATATCTTTATTGATTTAACTTCTGGCCTAACATTAATCTTACTATTAAGTAAATTAATTTTATCTTGATGCTGATTAGTCCAAATATAATATTCCTCACCATTAATTCCAGAAATCTTACGAACAGTCTCATTTATATTATATTCTTTAATTAATTCATTTAACAAATTCTCATAATATCCGCCATTACCTATAACATAACTTTTAAGCTTTTTCTCATAATCATCAATCGAAAAAAAGCCAAGTTTGCGTATTTCATTTAAATAATTGTTATCACTGTCTAACTTCATGAGCTTTATCAAGAATTTAATTAAAACGCTTAAAATTAGCATTGCAACAAAAGCAATAATATAAGAAATAATACTAAAATCTAGGAAAATCAAAATCAAGAAACCTACTACAAAAGAACCTAAATAAATAAAAGAAGAATTAATCCCATTATTATATACAGAACTATTTATAACAATATTCTTATAATACTCATCTCTGTATTTTTTTACCCTATTTTCATAATCATCTACAAACTTTTTATACTTATTCTTCATATCTATTTCCTCTATTCTATATCATTATAATATAAATTCAAAAAGAAAAAAAGTAGAATTAATCTACTTTAACAATCTTGTAATATTAAATTTTATGAAGCGCTAACAACCTTAGTTTTACCAATCAAATCATGTAATCCGCGTCCATCATCTCTAAATATAATAAAGCCATATATCATGAAACTTACAAGCATTGACAAATTACTTATCATATTATAAACACTATACCAAGTTGAAATATCTTTTATCAATAGTGTAACTGCAATTCCTAGTATTTTAAAAATTATTCCTAGCAACAATACCTCTCGTAAAATGTATAAACTTGGATTTAATTCATCTTCATTTTCAGAAACGACTTTTATTCTCATCAATCTCTTTCCAATAGTATTTCCACCCATAAAGAATCCAATTATACCAAAGTATATAAAAGTAAGTGTTGTTGAAACAATATTTAAAATTAAACCTTCACTAGCATAATTATACATAACACTAAACATTTCTTCTTCATCAAGAACACCAGATCCAACACTCGTTACTTTATCAATATATTCTACTAAAATATCATTTTGTTTGTTTGTATCATAATTAAAAATAGGCATTAAAACTATGAAAGAAGACATTAGTGATACAATAAAAGTATCAACAACAAAAGCCATAATTCTCTTAATTCTCATTATCTCACCTAAAACCTTTCACAATTAATTATAACACCATTAATCTATTTTAATTATTAGATTTTATTAAAAGAAAACTTTTAATTTTAACATATACCAAATAATCAACGATATTTCCTGTTCTACAAAAAATATCCCACGCTTCTTTAACATTCATAACAATCCCTCTTTCCTAGAATAAAACTCTACCTTTATTCAATAATATCGTATCATTTTCTAAATCTTGTATCAATCAAAAAAGTATACATTTGTACGCAAAACAACAAATTCCTTATTCTACCACGTCAATCTACTTAACACCAAAAAAGACAAAAAGAAGTAAAACATGTTTACTTCTTTTCATTAACTTTAAATTCATATAATATCTTCACGGCTTTTTGGCCTTGAATATTATTCTGTAAATATTTATACTGATTCTCATTAACTAGAATAGCTCTATATTTTGAATCATAAAAATCATCAAACAACAAGTTAATATCATCGTACTCTAAATAATTAACTCCATCTAATTTAGTATTAAGTCTTCTTTCCACATTAATACAATTGTCTTTAAGTAATCCAACACTCTTATTATTAATCGTATATATACTCTTATTTATACCATTATCGAAAGTAACAACATAATATGTTTTATATTCATATAAATTAGATGCCAAGTTTCTCACAAAATCATAAGTATATTGCATTTGATAAATCGCAAATCCCATACCAGCACATAAAACGATCGTAAATATTTTACCACTAATATATTTATTATATGATAAAGCTATTAACATCAAAAACAAAACAATTAAACTTATATATATAATAGTACCAGTTGTTAATACTTCAATTCTTATCATACCAACCAAAAGAACTACAAAAAATATTATTAAAGCAGTATTAAATAAAATATGAATATTTGTTACTATTTCATAGATCAGACGAATGAATATATTTTTTTTCTTCTGTCCTTTAGTTACAGCTTTTTTATCTTCTATTTTTTTTGCTTTTTTAGGAAGAATAATCTCTTCTTTTGGTTTTTGTTTCTTTTTAAAGCTACCTTTAACTTTGTTTACTAAAGATTTCGTTTTACCAGATAAAACATTAATTAAAGTTTTTACCTTCTTAAGCGAATCTCTTTCACCAATTTTCTCTTTTACTAAAGATTCTTTTTTATTGTTTTCAACTTCTATTTTATCTATCTTAGGTATTTCTTTGTTTTCTTTTATTTCTTTAACATCATCTATTTTTTTTAAAGATTCTGGCTCAGTTAAAGGAACATTATATTTAACTTTACTTTTTTCAACTAATTGTCTTTTCTTATTTGGGTTACGTCTACTTCCATTATAATTAGAATTATTTCTTCTTACTTTTTTATTAGCATTATTTTTGTTTGCGTTATTCTTACTAGAATTTTTATTAACATTTGGTTTAGTTGAACCATTATTATTTACTTTTTTTTCTATTTCCTTTTTATTCGTTATAGGCTTATTTTCAATCTTTTTTTCTTGTTTCGGTGCTACTTTTGCAACCTTATTCATTTTCTTTTTTTGATTTTTCTTATACTTTTGAGTTTTCGATTTTTTCTTTGCCATAAATATCGCTCCTAAATATCACTAATAATATATCATATTTTTGTATAAATTAAATAGTTATTTTTCAAAAAATCTTTGCTTTTTTGTATTGTCTTAAATTTATAAGAAAAGAATCTCTTAATGAGACTCTTTAAATTTATCTGAATAGATTGTTCTTACCTTTTGTAATATACTATTTTCGACATTCACACTATCTTGATATTCTTCATCAGTTAACACAAAACACTGAATTTCACCACCATAAATCGCATTCTCAATTTCTAAAATATCTTCATAGTATAAAAATTCTCCATTTATAAGATTACCCATCGTTTTTTCAATATCATTAGCATTTGTATTTAAAACACCAATTTTTCTTCCATCTAATTTAGTGATATTATCATACATCGTAGTTTTTCTTTGCACATAAACATTATAAGTTATATACTCGTTTTCATTTTTAAAAATGTCCATTATATAGTCATATTTCATATTCAAATCGATGATATTATATAAAAGAACAATATTAAGTAAAAAACTTAAAAAAACGCCAACATTATAAACTTTTACATTCTTACTAAAATAAGCATAAAAAGAAAATATTATTAGAGATACTACCAACAATGATATTGCAACAACAATTTTCGCTTCAAAAAAAGATGTCTTCAATATGCCAACTAAAAATAATACAAATAGTAGCAATGAAATACAAACACTCAAAGCAGCTAAATAGTATTTTCTCGCCATAGTAATCCCCTTCTTATGTGTAGTATATTATAATAATATGCTTTATTTGACAAATTTATCTAGCTTTTTTTCATAAAAAAAGAGCCAAAAGCTCCTATTTATCTTGTAACATCTTTAATAAATCAATTTTAAACATATCCTTAGATGCATTTTGTTTTGAAATCATAATACCTTTATAAGTAGTTAATTCAGATTTATGACCTTCTAACAATATATCAGATGGTGTAATTGTATTCAACATAATTGTTTGTTCATTATCATAAACAGTATATATTAATTTAACATCACCATGAACTTGTGTAAACATACTATCACTAGGTAATTTAAGTTCATATGTTTTAGTACCAGCTTTTTTATTTTGACTAGTCATAACACCAACGAATTTACCATTTCTTAATGCTGGATAATACTCAAAATTTAATTTTTTATAAGCAAGCATATTATATTTTTTTAATGCTCTCTCAAGTTTCTTAAACTCGTTTTCGTTAATATAATCTAATACATATCCTTTCATTTTTATACCCCCTAAATCCTTTTCATGCACTAATTCTAGCATGAAAGAAAAAACCCGTCAAATTTTGCTATACTTTTTCTCTATTTTCTCCCTTATATTATAGCGATTGAAATTAATTATACCAACTATCTTCATCATATTCAATAAAAAATTAAAGGAATCCCCGTATTTATAGGCATTTTTACCATTTCAAAGGACAAAAAAAGAAGAAAATCTCATTTTTCCTCTTTCTATACATTTAACTCTACAATGGTTTGACCATCATTCATACCATCTATATAGTATTTTACAACATATTTATTCTTTTTTAAATATTCATGAGTAGCTTTTCTTAAAGTTCCAGTACCTTTACCATGAATAATTATAACGTTCTTTTCTTTTAATTTAACATTATCCTTTATAAAAGAAGCAATTACAGCAATACACGTTAAACTAGTTTCACCATGAATATCAATACGAGGGAATCTAATTGTAAACGGATCATGCATAATTTTGTTCATATATATTTTTCATTTCCTCTAATGTTGGAATAGAATCAACAGCTCCAACCTTAGTAGCCGCTAATCCAGCAGCAATACAACCCATTTTAACAGCTTTTTCAATGTCTCCCCCATTTGCTAACGTATATGCCAAAGCTGCTCTAAATATAATCCCACAACCGAAAGTATCAACCACATTTACTTTTAAAGAAGGACTTATTTTTATTTGATTATTTATACAATAAAGAGCTCCTTTTTCACCTAATGTGATAACAAATTCAGTATTCAAGTATTTTTTCTTTAATTTTTGATAAATAGAAACCAGTGTACTCATTTCTTGGAAATCAACCTTACTATTAGTAACACTTTCTGCAAATTCTTGAGTACAAACAACATACTTAGCTTTTCTTATCAATTCAATTACAGGACTTGTAACCAACGAAGCATCAAGAACAGATAAGGATTTAGGAAATCTTTCCAACAAATTCTTAGCTTGTACAGTATCATATCCATCGACAAATATTAAATCTGGAGTAAAATCAAAATCACATTTTTTCAAACTAATATATTTATCAGACAGATTTGTTACAGTATGTTTTTTGGTAAAAGAATTTATTTGTACAATAGATAATGTCGTATCATTATCATAAGATGGTTCAATATATCTTGTATCTATATGCATTTTTTCAAAAGATTTTCTTATACGTGTTCCATAAACATCATTACCTAAAACACAAGCAATTGCTGAATTTATACCCCAACGAGACAAACAACATCCAACAGTTCCAGCTGTTCCACCCAAATTTCCTTTTTTTTCAAAAAATTCACTAGTAGTTCCTTCTTCAGGAATTTTGTCTACTACCAAATTAATTTCATAACACACTCTTCCTAAACATATTGCTTTAAGCATCAATATCACCCTTTATTCATATTCAATTATAATATAATTCTTTGTCTTTATCAATTAATATTTTTATAACAAAAAAAGCAAATTACAAATATGAAGTTACACTCTCATTTTTCTCATTTTCAAAACTATTTTTAGTTTTATCTATTTACAGACTAAACTAGATATATTACACAAAATATTTTTAACCCAATTAAAAAGAACATTTAATTCTATTTAATTAAAAACAAAGACACAATACTTCGTATAATGATATAATAAAAAAACAGGAGGAGATTTATGATATATAAAATTAACAAAAGAAATTTACTAAAAATAATATTTTATACTATTTTAATATTTCTTCTACTTTTCATATACTTTAAAAACTATATTAATATTAATAAAAATCGAAGTGATGTTCCTATTAATAATAAAGTTATAAATAATAACGATAACTCTGACGATAGTTTTTACTCTCATTTATCAGAAGATGTTGATTTAGAATACTACAGAAATTATTATAACAACAATGACATAGTGGCAAGATTAGAAATTCCAAATGTTTTTAATATTTTTATTACCAAATCAAATGATAACGAATATTATTTAAATCACTCAATTAAGAAAAAAAATGACATTGTAGGAACCGAATTTATGGATTATAGAGTCAATCCAACAAGTAAACAAGTAAATATTTATGGACACAATTCCAAAACTTACAACACATCATTTAAAAAGTTAGAAAATTTTTTAGACAAAGATTTCTATCTTAATAATCAATACATTGTATTACAACATGATAACGGCCATAGAATATATAAAATTTTTGCAATTAAAGAAGTTCTTAATGACTTTGAACATATGATAATCAATACAAGCGATGATGAATTTATTTCTCATATAGAAACTTTAAAAAAAGACGCAATTCATCAAACTGATGTTGAATATGAAAGAGATTCGAATATTATCATACTTCAAACCTGTTCATATAATATAGAAAATGCTTATTACATCATTATGGGTATAGAAATATAAATAACTATTTTAACTAATTATATATTGAATAAAACTTAATATATTATCTAAAAATGAATCTTATTTTAAGATTCTTTTCTTTTGCTTTATTGTTTTTCTTTTTCTTGTTCTTAAATTTATATTCATCTTTTATGTATATTCATTATCCTTTTTCACAGTCCCCAATCATTTAAAATTATCGAGCATAAAAAAGACCAAGATATTTCTATCTCAGTCTATTTTTTCAAGTATAATTATTTACCTTGTTTTTCTTTAATAGCAGCTTGAGCAGCAGCTAAACGTGCAATAGGAACTCTAAATGGTGAACAAGATACATATGTTAATCCTACATTATGACAGAATTCAACACTTGATGGATCTCCACCATGTTCTCCACAAATACCAAGTTTAATATTTGGTCTTGTAGCAGTACCTTTTTCTACAGCCATTTTAACAAGTGTACCAACACCAGTTTGATCAATTCTTGCGAATGGATCTTGTTCATAAATCTTTGTTTCATAATAAGATTTTAAGAACTTACCAGCATCGTCTCTTGAGAAACCGAATGTCATTTGAGTCAAATCGTTTGTACCAAATGAGAAGAATTCAGCTTCCTTAGCAATTTCGTCTGCAGTTAATGCAGCTCTTGGAATTTCAATCATTGTACCAATATGGTATTCCATATCAGAATTCTTCGAATTTTTAACTTCTTCTGCAGTTTCAACAACTACATCTTTAACGAATTTTAATTCTTTAACTTCTCCTACTAATGGAATCATAATTTCAGGAACGATATCATATCCTTCTTCTTCCTTAACTTCAATAGCAGCTTCCATTAAAGCTCTTGTTTGCATTCTAGCTATTTCTGGATATGTTACAGCTAAACGGCATCCTCTATGTCCCATCATTGGATTGAATTCATGTAATTCGTCACATTTAGCTTTTACATGTTCAACTGTTACACCCATAGCATCAGCTAATTCTTTCATTTCTGCTTCTGTTTTTGGAATAAATTCATGTAAAGGTGGATCTAAATAACGAACTGTCATTGGAAGTCCTTTTAGTTCTTTATACATAGCTTTGAAATCACCTTTTTGATAAGGGATCAATAAATCTAAATATTTAACACGATCTTCTACAGTTTCAGATAGAATCATTTTTCTTAAATTAAAGATTCTTTCTTCATCGAAGAACATATGCTCAGTACGGCAAAGTCCAATACCTTCAGCACCTAATTCAATAGCTTTTTTAGTATCATTTGGAGTATCAGCATTAGTTCTAACGCCTAACTTACGATATTTATCAGCCCATGCCATAACACGTCCGAATTCCCCAGCGATAGTAGCATCAACTGTTGGAATTGCACCATCATAAATATTACCTGTAGTTCCATCAATTGAAATTACATCACCTTCATGATAAGTTTTTCCAGCTAAAGTAAATTCTTTTTTAGCTTCATTCATTTGGATTTCTCCACATCCTGATACACAGCAAGTACCCATACCACGAGCAACAACTGCAGCATGAGATGTCATACCACCACGTACTGTTAGGATACCTTGAGCAGCTTTCATACCACTAATATCTTCTGGAGATGTTTCAAGTCTTACAAGAATAACTTTTTCACCAGCTCCACCAAGGCCTTGTTTTTCAGCTTCTTCAGCAGTAAATACAACTTTACCACATGCGGCACCTGGAGATGCTCCTAATGCTTTTCCGATAGGAGTAGCTTCTTTTAGAGCTTTAGTATCGAATTGAGGATGTAATAATGTATCTAAGTTTCTTGGATCAATCATTAATACAGCTTCTTCTTCAGTACGCATTCCTTCATCAACTAAATCACAAGCAATTTTTAAAGCAGCTTGAGCAGTTCTCTTACCATTTCTTGTTTGTAACATATAAAGTTTACCATGTTCTACAGTAAATTCCATATCTTGCATGTCTCTATAATGTTCTTCTAGAGTTTTGCAAACTTTATTAAATTCTTCGAATGCTTCTGGGAATTTTGATTCCATTTCAGAAATGTGCATTGGTGTACGAACACCTGCAACAACGTCTTCACCTTGAGCATTTGTTAAGAATTCACCAAATAAACCTTTAGCTCCTGTAGCTGGGTCACGAGTAAATGCAACACCAGTACCACAATCATCACCCATGTTACCAAATGCCATAGATTGAACGTTAACTGCAGTTCCCCAAGAATAAGGAATGTCGTTATCTCTTCTATAAACATTAGCACGAGGATTATCCCAAGAACGGAATACAGCTTTGATTGCTCCCATTAATTGTTCTTTTGGATCTGTAGGGAATTCTTCACCAATCTTTTCTTTATATTCAGCTTTAAATTGGTTAGCTAATTCTTTTAGGTCTTCAGCACTAAGATCAACGTCTTGTGTTACACCTTTTTCTTCTTTCATTTTATCAATTAGTTCTTCGAAGTATTTCTTACCTACTTCCATTACTACGTCAGAATACATTTGAATGAATCTTCTATAGCAATCCCAAGCCCATCTAGCATTTCCTGATTTTTCAGCTAGAACATTTACTACTTCCTCATTTAAACCTAAATTAAGAATAGTATCCATCATACCTGGCATGGAAGCTCTTGCTCCTGATCTTACAGAAACGAGTAAAGGATTTTCTTTATCTCCGAACTTTTTACCAGTTATTTCTTCCATTTTACCGATATACTCATTAATTTGAGATTGAATTTCAGAATTTATTTCTCTTCCATCTTCATAATATTGAGTACATGCTTCTGTAGTGATAGTAAAACCTTGAGGTACTGGTAGACCAATATTAGTCATTTCTGCTAAGTTAGCACCTTTACCACCAAGAAGGTTTCTCATATCAGCATTACCTTCGGTAAATAAATAAACATATTTGTGCACAATGATTCCTCCCTTGCATATTATGTCACATGCATTATTATACCAATTAAAAATAAAAACAGGGGACATTACCACCTGTTTTTACAACAATTTTACGAATATACTTTATAAGCACCATTTTACTTTACAGTTCCTTTATATCTATAAATTTTAACACCTAAAAATTTTATTTTAAATTAATAATAGGTTCATAAAGATCAGAATATTCATTTATCGCTTCTAAAACACGAATAGCATATCTCTGACACAATATTCCTTCATCATCCAAATACTCATCAACAAGTTTTCCACCTAATGCTTGCATAGATTTACTAGATCCTAAATTACTTTTATCACAATCAAGTAAAACCTCATCAAGTCCATATTCATAACATACTTTTAAAGCCAAGTATAAATTAATCTTATTATATCCTTTTCTTCGTTCACTAGGTCTTATTCCATAACCAATATGTCCACCACTTCTTCTTAATTCATCATTAAGTTCTAAACGGATATTAATCATACCAACTATTCTACTATCGCTTTCTCGAATTAAATAATAAGTTAAAGCTCTGACACGACCTAGTCCTGGATTATTTAAATCGTTGTCTAATTTACAAAGCCATCCCTCATAATCTTCTAAATAACGTTGTAATCCACCACTTCCATGAATCTCCGAGTTATATTTATAATGTTCATTTATATAATCAATAGCAGCCATCTTATGTTCTAAAGATGGTCTTACTAATCTAAGTCTTTCCATTTTTTCACCTCTTTCTTTTTTATAATCATCTTTATAAATCCAATTGCATCTTAATTGATTTTTCTTTAAATCCTAAATGCTTATAAAATCCTTTAGCATTTTCATTAAATACCCAAACACTCAAATTTACAGAATCACATTTCTCCTCATTGGCAAATTGGATTGCCTTTTTCATAAGACTTTCACCAATGCCACTTTTCTGAGCGTGTTTTGAAACTGCTAAATTCTCAACGCCAAACACCTTTCTAGGTAAAGTAAGATTAGAGCCCATATTAACCATAACTCCAACCAAAAATCCTAGAATCTGTTCTCCATCATCGGCAACAAAAATTTCCATGTTTTCTTCATTAAGCATTTCTTTAAATCTAGAAAAATCAATCGGATCACAAAATCTAAAAATATTTGGTTCATTTTCCGCATGAAGATTTTGAACTTCTCTAAATATTCTCAAAACGCCTTCAAAATCTTCTTCCTTAGCTTTTCTTATCATAACATTTACTCCTTTCACTTTTTTAAATAACTACTCTTATCATAAACATAAGTTACAGCTACTCATTGCTTCACTAGTATTGTATTCGTAAAATTTTATTCATCTTCCTTTTGCCCATTTTCATCCTTATACACAAAAAGAGTCACCATATTAAGTGACTCCGCATACTTGCGTGTAGGATTTCTCCCTATGTAGCTCGAATTTATATTCTTATACATACTCACCCAGAGTACGAAAAGTCAAAAAGAGCGATATTACACAATAAATAGAAACTCACACCAATTTGCTTTCGTACATATTTTTTCATTTCAAATTTTTTTCTATATTTTTTCCATGTTTTCATAATACCTCTCCTTTCTAAGTTCGTGTTTTTAGATATAAAAAAATCACGAACAAAATATTCGTGACTCCGTTTAATACGTGTAGGTTCACACCCAGCACAGCTCAAATAAAATTTACTCTTATGTGCTCTCACTGGTAAAAAAATAACATACTAATTTTTAAGTGTCAACTTTTTCTCAAAAAAATCTTTATAAGTATCTATTGACGAGGAAAACTATTTAAGTAAGCGCTTCTAAGTCTTTCACTAGTTATATGAGTATAAATCTGAGTTGTCGATAAAGACTCATGCCCCAGTAACTCTTGAACCGTTTTTAAATCCGCACCATTATTAAGTAAATCAGTGGCAAAAGTATGTCTAAGTACGTGTGGTGAAATCTTATGTTTAAGTGCAGCATGATCAACTATCTTATTAATTATATTTTCAACACTTCTACTACTCAATCTTCCACCATCTTTATTAAGCAATAATGCATTTTCTTGTCTTTTAGATAACAAAAGAGGTCTTCCTTCTTCTAAATACATTTTTAAATATTTATAAGCATAATCACCAAACAAAACAATTCTTTCTTTATTACCTTTTCCTGTAACACGAATCTCTCTATCATCAAAATTAATGTCCTCTAATTTGAGATTAGTCAATTCAGACACACGCATCCCTGTTGCATATAAAAGTTCAACAATAAGTCTGTTTCTAATATTTAACGGAGTATCTAACTCAATTGAGTCGAAAATAACCTCTAACTCATTTCCTTGTAAAAAATTAGGTAGTTTCTTTTCTTTTTTAGGATTCTTTATCAACTTAAAAACATTAACTTGCACAACATTCTCTTTCTCTAAAAATGTATAAAAATGCCTTAATGCACTTAATATTCTAGCAACAGTACTTCTCGAAAATTTACATTCATCCAAATAACGCAAAAATTCTCTTATTTGATCTTTATTTATTGTTTTATAAGAAATATCCTTACATTCTATAAAGTCGCTATAAATCTTTAAATCATTACTATAACTTACTACAGTTGTTTCAGGATATTTTTTCTGTATCCTAAGATAATGAATGAATTTGTCAATTTTAACTTCTATCATCTTAACTTCACCATATTTATTATAACATTAACAAGAAAAGAAAAAAAAGACTTATTTTATAAGCCTTTTCAATTCTCCACGATTTTTTAAAGTTGTTGAAATAAGAGTAGCAAGAAACTTAAGTTCTTCATCACTCATCATTATTAATTCCGTAAAACTTAACGCTTTACCTCCAATAGATACACCTATATCTAATATACTATCTATCATATCCATACGTTCATCATCTTCTGGTTTTGGGGCATCATACGGAACTTCTTCTGAAACAATACCAAGTTTAGCTAGTTGTAAAGTGCTCAAAGATTCTCCATACATACTAAATATCTCTGCTTCTGTTAAAATTTCTAAATCTCTTTCATGCTTTTCATCCAATCCGTGAGCAATCATAGTTGCAGCTAATCTACTCGTAGTTTCTTTTTTTAAAGTTTCTTTCGCTCTCTGCATCGTTTTAGCAGGAGCATCTTCTTGCTTAGTAACTTTACGTCTGCTCTTTTTGATTTTAAATTGTTTTTTTAAAGCACTCAACTCATTATATTTCATAGTTTTCAATTCATCTAAACTATATCTAGGTTGAACAGCAGGATGACTATTTAAATAATCAAAAATCTCCTTTGGATATTCACTCATAGCAGACTTAATTCTAATGTACATAGCATTAATTTGAACATCGCTTTTTCCTTTTAACAATAGTTCAACATCATAAGTTGTATTTTCATTTAGAAATTGAACAATATTTTTAAACTCATAATCACTTAAATACATAGGAACACCTCTTATTAAATAAATATTATCTTATTTTTAAACAAAAAACAATTATTTAATCAACTTTTATTAAATTATGCTACTTTATCGTCATTTTCTTTAGTTAAAGAAGAAATATTTCTTTCAAAGAAGTCCTGTATTGAGATACGTTTAGACAATCTGACTAAAATTTTTCTTTTCAATTCATATTCGATATCTTTAAACAAAGACAATGCTCCTATTACGCCATTCATTCCTCTATCTTTAAAAATATTTATATTTTTTAAAACATATTTAAATTCATAAAGCTTCTTACTATCACTTTTTATATCACACATATTATATATCAAGCTTAACATTTTCTTATCTTCCAAATTATCTAAAATAAACATCAAGAACATACTCTCAGATAAAACGTTTATATCTTCTAAAAAAACTGTTCCTTCTTTAACTTCTCTGTTTTTTCCTTTTTCATAGTAAATGATAGCATAATCCATAAACATTTCTTCGCCATCTATCATATTCTTACTCAAAACATCACTTAATAAATCTACTCTTGTAAGTTTTCTTGTAAACTCATCTATTCCTTCTAAAGTACAAAGGTTTTCTCCAGCGTAAAAACTCGTTAAATTCCATTCTAAAGGAAGATAATCATTATTACCTCTTTTTATAGTTAATAAATATTTACGCCCCTTTTCCATATGAAAAAACCTCCTTAAGAGAAGGATTATATCATAATAATAAGTTTATAGTCAATTGATCTTTTATGTAAAAAACTTACCAAAATACTCAAAAAATCTTACTAATTTATCATTAATAAAATCATTTACACCTTCTCCTATATTATAACCAAGTTCTGTTACAGGAGTTCTAGTATCAACAACATTATTTTCTGTATAATCTTTTATATCAACAAAATCACCGTTTTTTACATCATTTTCAAATTCTTTTATCTTTTCTTCTGTTAAAATAGTTCTTTTATTTTCTTCACTAACATAATTTCCACTTTTTACTTGGTAATAGTTAATAAGGAACATAATAAAAAATACGATCATAATTCTTCTAAATATTACCCAAGCTTTATGACTATTTTTCATAGCCGATCACCTCTCTAAGTATTTCAAAATCACTTTTGCTAATACCTTCAAAGTATTATTTAGTTCCTCTATTTCATTATATTGTCCGCCAAGTTCAATTAGAACACTATGATTGCTTATATTTTGATTATAAATTCCATTTACTCCAGCTCCTTCCTTCAAAGATATTCCCCTTGTAATACCACTTACTTCATTTTCAAGAAGTTCATTCATTTTTTTAGCCAACTCGTAGTTTACTTCATATCCTTCATATTCTGCTCCAACTACAAATAATATTCTGGCGTATTTTTCATTATCTTTTTCTAACAAAGTCTTAGACAAAGCAGCCGAATCTCTATGTAAATCTATAATCAATTCTAAATCTTTATTTTCGCTTATAACTGGCATAATGAGTTCTTTTGAAGCATCATAACTATATTTATAAGACCAACCATTCTTTTTTAAAACATCTGTAACACTTTTATCCTCAACAATAACATCAACTCCTAAATCATTTAAGTAATCTCTTAATATATAACCCATCATCTTTACTGTAGGATTTATATTATAAACCTCCAAATACTTATCACTATACGCTTCGTTTTCATGAGTAGTATAAACATAAATTTTATGAGAACTAGCATTCGTATTACCAACAGGAACATCACTTTCCTCTTCTTTAAAAGTAAAAGCTTCTCCTAATATTATTTGAGGATTTTGATACTTATTCAAAATACCTTTTGAATTCTTACCATTTTTAGAATTTTCGATAATATGAGCAATTATTTCGTCATTATTAAGTTTTGATAAATACAAATTATATATCAAGTTATAAATAAGATTAAAAGAAATATATATTAAAATAATTAACATTAATATTTTTAATACATTGTATTTTTTTCTATGCTTACCCTTAAATCTTTTAGCCATTTTTTATCACCTTTTTTAAACTATATCTTGGTTTACAATAAAATTAAGTCGTTTTTTTTACTTTTGCTTGCCTTTTTCTAATATTTTTAGTATAATTCTATTTGTATTCAAGGGAAGGAGCGACGAAGATGGCTAATATTAAGAGTTCTAAAAAAGCAATCAAAGTTATAGCAAAGAAAACTAAAGCTAACCACGATTATAAAGCTAGAGTTAAAAATACTATTAAAGAATGCGAAAAAGCTATAGCTGCTAAGGATGTAGCCGCTGCTACTGAAGCTGTTAAAAAAGTACAAAAGAACATTGACAAAGCTGTTAGCAAAGGTGTAGTTAAAAAGAACACAGCTGATAGAGAAAAGTCAAGATTAAATAAAAAAGTTAAAGAAATGAAGTAATTTTACTTCATTTTTTTATTGCTCTTTTATCTAGTATGATATAATACAATAAGGTGATAATATGATAAAAATCAAAAACTTCTTATTTTTTACTTTAACAATAGCAATTATAGCTACAATATATATAAATCGCGACATTCTTTTAACAAGAATAACTGAATTCGCCAAACCAACAACTGAAATTGTCATTCCAGAAGCAAATAATTACACTAAGAAACAAAGTTTCAATTTCATAAAAAGTACCGACAACTATACTCCTTATAATTATGAAGATATAAAAAATATTTTCTATAGTGCTTTAAACCAAGGCTGGACAGAATTCACATTTAGATGTCCTACAGAATATACAAGTTGTTTAAAAGACATTTCAAGACTAAGTCATGATGAAATAGCACTGAGCGATATTAATAACTTTGTTCACCCTTACAACAGTTACTCTACTATAAAAACCTTATATGATGATACTGGAGAAGTAAAAATAAAGATTACTCATCTATATTCAGATGAAGAAATAGTAAAAATCGATAAAGAGATTGATAAAATAATTCTTTCAGTCACAGACAACAATATGACTATTGAAGAAAAAATAAAAGCATTACACGATCATATTATCAACGAAACGAAATACGACACTAAAAGATCTAATGAAGGCAAAAGTGAATACGATTCAGCTAGAATTAATGGTGTTTTATATGATCATTACGCCATATGTAGTGGTTATACCGATTTAATGGCTGTTATATTAGAAAAACTAAACGTTCCAAATTTCAAAGTAGCAAGTTCAACTCATGTTTGGAACGCTGTATATTTAAACAATACTTGGCTTCATCTAGACTTAACTTGGGATGATCCTGTAACAACATCAGGAAATGATATACTAGACGATTCTTACTTTCTTATAACTACCGAAAAACTAAAAAGTCTAGATAACGGTTCTTTAGAGCACACCTTTAATAAAGAGGTCTATACAGAATTAAAAAACTAAAAAAAACGCCGAATAACATTCGACGTTTTTTCATATAGTCATTTAACATAAAATAAATTTTTATTTCATAATTAAACTATTTTGCAAACAATATCTTCTCGCTATTATAAGACCTTACTATATAAAATAACACTACACCTATATAAACAATAGTTGAACCTATTGTAATTAAGACATTACTTAAACTAGCTGTATTAGTAAATAAATCCATCAAAATTTGTTCAAAATTACATATAGGTATTAAATAATAGCTTGCATTCAAATCTAATTCTAAGATAGAAACAAATAACGGAACAATACAAACCATATTTAATAAAGATACTGCACTCTGAGCTTCTTTATAAGTTCTAGAAAAACAAGTCAAAGCAAATGCAACTCCCGCAATAAAGAATGATGCTCCAGCAATGATTATCAAACTTCCAAAAATACTTTCAAAAGATAAAATAAATTCAAATTCTTCAAACATTGTATACACATGTTTACCAACTAATAAACTTCCAACAGTTAAAACAAAGCCCACTAATGAAGCGATAAATCCAACTATTACAGAAGATAAATATTTACCAGTTAATAATTCAGTTTTTTTAATTGGAAACGTTAAAATAGTTTCTAAAGTACCATTTTCTCTTTCTGTTGCTGTAACTCCTGTTGCCATACTTGATGTTGCCATACAAATAGCCATTATAATATAAGTAAACGATACAGTAAGAACGACATTTAACATGTAATTAGTATTACTTAAATCTTCATAATCTACCTCAAAATGATTATAAGCCTCATTCAAATCAATGCCATGGCTAATTAAATAAGCATTAGTTAAATAATCACTATAACTTTCTAAATATTGGGATAATATAACATTTAAAGACATCCCATTAGTGTTACTACTATTAGTATATATTTTATATTCATTGCTTTTCTCATTATACGTAACATACCCAGCAATATTATTACTTTCGTATTCTTTATCCAACTCATCTTTAGTATCATATTTTATATAATCAATATTTAAGCTATCCAAAATTTCCTTTTCTCCATCTGTTATATCATAATTAATACCAATTGTATAACTCATACTTTCACTTTCCTCAGCCGAATCATACATAGTACCATATAACATGATCATAGCAGGTATGATAAGGGGAAAAAGCAACATTCTAAGTACTGTCTTCTTATCCCTAAAAATACTTCGTAGCTCTTTTTTTAAAGTAATTAAAACATTCTTATTCATTAGTTTCACCTCCTATTAAAACAAAAAAGGCATCCCTTAAATTAGTTGTATTCGTCTCTTTTATTATACTTTTAGGAGTACCTTCTTTAATTACTTCCCCATGATGGATTAAAACCACTCTATCACAAATGTTTTCAGCTTCTTCCATATAATGAGTAGAATACAAAATACCTTTATCAGCTTTCTTTTCCTCTTTAATAAAATCTAATATTGTTTTACTAGAAATTATATCAAGTCCACTAGTAGCTTCATCAAAAATATAATATTTCGGATTATGAACAACACACCTAGCTATATTAACTCTTTGCATCTGTCCAGTAGATAAATTTTCTATTCTTTGATGTAAAAAACTATCTAAATTAAACCTTTTAGAAACAACTTTAATCCTTTTATCAATTTTTTCTTTTTCCATACCATAGTATAAAGCACACATCTCCAACAGCTCATATGGTGAAATATCTTTATAAAGTTTTGTATTACCAGATAAGAAAGATATTTTCTTTTTTATTTCAATATCATCATTTTTATAGCTTAAATTATCTATTTTTACCTCACCACTACTTGGTTCCATAATACCAGCACACATCCTAAGTAAGGTAGTTTTACCTGCTCCATTAGGCCCCAATATACCAAGAACTTCTCCTTCGTGAGCTTCAAAAGAAATATTATTATCTGCCAAAAACTTCAACTTTTTATTTTTGCTTATCTCTTTAGTAAATTCCTTTGTTACATTACAAATCTCAATCATTATTTTTCTCCTTTTCAATAAAGTCTATGACTTCAGCAACTGTTTCAGTAAAATTATTAAAATTGACATCGAACCAATTTACATCCAATTGATTATTAAAGAAAGTATACTGCCTTTTTGCATAATGCCTAGAGTTCTGTTTGATTTTGTCTAACGCTTCCTCCAACGACACCTTACCATCAAAATATTCATACATTTCCTTATATCCAATACCACCCATTAATGGTTTAGTTCTAATTCCTTTATCATAAAAACTACGAGCCTCATCTATCAAACCATTTTCCACCATGACATCAACTCTTTTATTTATTCTATCATATAAAACATCCCTATCAGTCGTTAAACCAATAATTACATGTTCATATAAACTAACAGGTTCTACACATTCAGTTTCAGTCTTATTTAAAAAACGTTCTAGTCTAACCCTATTATTTGGATGAATCAATGTATTTGGATCCTTCTCTCTAACTAAATCATACAACTCTTCATTAGAATATCCTGAATAATCAACACTACTTTTTTCTTCTAAACTAAATCTATAATCATACAAAGCTGCTTTCAAATAAAGTCCAGTTCCCCCAACAAAAACAATATTCCTATCCTTATACTTATCTAATAATTCTCTAACATCTTTTTGATAATCATACACTGTGTATTCTTCAGTAACATCTTTTATATCAAACAAGCAATGAGGAACTCCACATTTTTCTTCTTCAGTAACTTTAGCTGTACCTATATCTAAATCTTTATAAACTTGCATAGCATCAGCATTTATTATAATCGCATTATACTTTAAGGCCAGCTCTACTGATAACTTAGTTTTACCTACGCCTGTTGGTCCAACAATACATAAAATCATTAACTCACTTCCTTAATATCCTTATTATACGCTATATTTTAAAATTATAAAATATCAAGTTAAACACCAAAACAGCAAAATTTAATTAATCCTACTATCCTAAATTTATAAAAATTACAAATTATGATATAATTTAACCTTGAAAGGAAAAATGTATATGAAAAATCTAAATAAAAAAGAAAAAAAGAAAGACCAAGAAAATAAAAAAGATTATAGTCTTTGGACGAACTTGAAATTATCTTTTAAATACGCCAAGCATCAAAAAAAGGAATTTATTCTTTATTTTATTTTTAATGTACTCTTAGCAATCATCGGTGCAATTGCCCCTCTCTTATCAGCCAAACAATTACTGAAATTAACTGATGGAATTTTAAGTGAATTAATGGCTATCTCTATTCTTATTTTAATAATTGAAATAAGTAGAAATCTTTGCAACCTATTAGCAAGAAAATTTTCACAAATCTTTGCTGCTGAAATACTTAAAAAAATCCAAATAGATATTGCTCGCGAAGTATTAAAGATTGAAACTTCTGACTTAGACAAATCATCAAGTGGTATATTCATAGATCGTTTAGTTAAAGACACTGGCCGTATCGCCGATATTTTTCTTGACTTAAATATGTCTATTACCGAAGTCGTTACAAATATTGGTATTCTCTTCGCTGTCTTTGTAATCAACAAAGTATTATTCTTTTATTATATTATTGCTATATCTATCATCTTCGTTATCGAAAAAATAAGAATTAGTAAATTTATATCGGTTGACAAAAAATATCGTAAAGATGCCGAAAAAGCAACTGGTTTAGTTGGAGAATTAGTACGTGGCGTTAGAGATGTTAAAGTTCTTAATGCTAGCGAATCATTTATGAAAAAAATTAGCTCTGATATAAAAAAGATAAACGAAGAAAGATACGAAATGGGACGAATTCGTCGAACTTACACCTTCTTATCAGGATCTATTCGTGACATTTTAGATTTTACACTTGTTGCCTTAGCAGTATTTATGATATCTAAAAATTATTTAACAATCGCTAATTTTGTTGTCATATACATGTATCGTAATAAAATATTTGATTTACTAACTTTAGTCAGTCGTGTCTTAGAATGGATTAAGGACTTTAACTTATCTGCTGGTCGTGTTTTTGAAGTTATAGGTGATGATACATTTAAAAAAGAAAAATTCGGTACCAAACATATCAATAATATTAAAGGAGACTTCGAATTTAAAAACGTTCATTTCGGTTATAATGAAGAAAAAGAAGTTCTTAAAGGCATTAGTTTTAAAGTAAAACATAACGAAACAGTTTCTTTCGTTGGAAAATCTGGTGCTGGTAAATCAACAATATTCTCTCTTCTTGCTAAATTATATGAACCAACAAGTGGTAGCATATTAATTGATGGTATGAACATAAATGAACTTGATTGCGATTCAATTCGTGGTAATATCAGTATTATCACACAAAGTCCATATATTTTTAATTTAACAATTCGTGAAAACTTTACAATCGTTAAAGAAGATTTGACCGAAGAAGAAATGATTAAAGCTTGTAAATTAGCCAAATTACACGAATTTATAATGTCCCTACCTAACGGATATGACACACTAGTCGGTGAAGGAGGACTAACTTTATCTGGTGGACAAAGACAACGTCTCGCAATTGCTCGTGCCTTAGCCCAAAAAACAGAAATAATTCTTTTCGACGAAGCAACTAGTGCTTTAGATAACGAAACACAAAAAGGTATTCAAGATGCTATCAATAACATGAAAAACGAATATACTATTTTAATCATTGCACATCGTTTATCGACAGTTATTAACAGTGACAAAATAATGATTATTGATGATGGACAAATAACTGATACTGGTACTCATGAAGAACTTTTAAAAACGAATAAAGAATATAAAAAATTATACGAAATGGAATTAAAAGAAACAAAATAAACAAAAAGTACAACATTATTTTGATGTACTCTTTTTAATTCATCGCTCTTTTAAACATTTTTTCTAAATCATAAACACTAAATTTTATTATCGTAGGTCTACCATGAGGACAATTGTAAGGATTATCTGTATTAACAAGTTCCCTTAAAATTTCTTCTTGTGCCTCTGTACTAATTCTTGTATTAGCTTTAATAGACATCTTACAAGCCAAGGTAATTGCAATATGTTCATTAAACTTAACTCGATCAAAACGATTTCCAATCTTAATAATAGAATCAAATATTTTATGAATAGATTCCTCTTCCCATCCTTCTTTCAACCAAGTTGGATGTTCTTTAATCGTATACGTATTATATCCAAACTCTTCAACTACAAAGCCCATCCCTAATAAAACATCCATATGTTCTTTAATTGTTAAATAATCGCTAGCATTAAGTTCAATATTAATAGGAAATAACGGAGCGACAGTTGAAGTAACTTGTTCTTTAAGTGCTTTTAAATACTTATCATAATTTATTCTCTCTTGAGCTGCATGCTGATCAATTAAATAAACGCCTTCTTCATTCTGAGCAATTATATAAGTCCCTAAAGCTAATCCTACTGGATATAAAACCAACTTTTTCAATTCAGGATTAATAATTAAGTCCTTATCATTAGATGTTTCATATTGAGCATCCTCTTCTTGAACGCTAAAATCTAATTCAGTCTGATAATTAGCTTTCTTTTCTTCAACATCCTGTTCTTGTACTTTTTCTTCTACTATTTCATTTTTTACCATCGTATTAGGTAAATTTATCTCAACAGCTTCTTCTCTCAAAGCATTAGGGATTAACAACTCTTTATATAGCTTATCTTTTATTGTATCAACAATCATATTATAAAGTTCATTTGTTTTACTTAACTTAATATCTTGTTTTGTCGGATGAATATTAACATCTATCAAAGTAGGATCAGTTTCAAACTTTAATACAACGATCGGAAATTTAATATCTGGTTTATAAGTATAGTAAGCATCATTAATAGCTCTATTTAAATCATTATTTCTAACAATTCTGCCATTTACTATCGTAATCATATGATTGCGATTTGACTTTAAAACTTCTGGCTTACATATAAATCCTTCCATATCATAATCATCAGTAGAGCCCTTCACTTCAATCATTTTACTAGACACATTAAGTCCATATATTTCATGAATTGTCTTTAATAAATTCCCTGATCCACTTGTTTTTACAACTGTTTTGTCATTATTTGTAAGTTCAAACTTAATATCAGGATAGGAAAGTGCTAATTTTTCAATAAATGAAGTCGTATTAGCTAGTTCATATTGCTCACTCTTTAAGTATTTTAAACGTGCTGGAGTATTATAAAATAAATTAGAAATACTGATAACAGTTCCTTTTCTCGCATCAGCTGGCTCATTAATTTCCAACTTACCGCCTTTAATATGAATATGTGTACCAACATCACTCGCACAAGTAATCAAATCTACTTCTGAAACGGATGCAATCGAAGGCAATGCTTCACCACGAAAACCTAAAGTATTTATAAAAAACAAATCATCTTCACGGACCAATTTACTCGTAGCATGTCTTTGAAAAGACAAAAGTGCATCTTCGCTCTCCATCCCACTACCATCATCAGTGACTTTAATTTCCTTCAATCCGCCATCATATAAATCGACTTTAACACTCGTTGCTCCAGCATCTATACTATTCTCAACTAATTCCTTAACAACGGAAGCACATTTTTCCACAACCTCTCCAGCAGCAATTTTATTAGCTAAGTTTTCACTCATTACTTTAATCTTTGACATTTTATCACTTCTTTACTTAATCTCTAAACATTGACTTTCTAACTTCAAATAATTCCTTTAAGTCGCTATTTATCTCTAACTTACAAGCTTTCTTAATATTTATAAAACCTAAAGAACGAATAACCAAATCACTATTATTTGGAATATCTAAAATAAAACATTCCTTATCCTTTAATTTCACATTATTTGGAAATACTCTTTCAATCAAAACATCATTACTCATATAAAACGTTAAACTATTTTTTACATTTGATTGTAGTCTTATCTTATCTTCAATTAAAATACTACTAATTTCTTTAACCTGATAAGTAACTGGCTTAATAATATTTCTAGGATTTACTCGCTTCATCAAAGCAAATTCATCATCTGCATAAATAGTCTTTTCTAAAGTAAATCCAGGTGAATCTACTATTTTAATACCTTCACAATTATTAATCTCTATAAAATCAACTGTTGTATTAGGTATCAAACTAGTAGCAATCTCTGTTTTTTCATCCTCACTAAACGAAGAAATCTTATTTATAAGTGTACTCTTACCAGCATTAGTAAAACCTAATATATAGCATTCATTTACACCTTTTTCTTCTAAATTTCGTAATAGTGCTTTTGTATTAAAGTTCTTCTTCGTACTTTGAAAAATTACATCACAATATATACCATACTCACTCTTTAGCCACTCTTTAATCACATAATCTTTAATACTCTTAGGAACTATATCTACCTTACTTATAATTAAAGTTTTATCAACATTTATACTTTTAAAAGTATTCATCGTTTCCTCATTTACATTAAGTAAATCAACTAAAAAATAAACATACTTTGCTTTTTTATTAACTTCTTCTTTTATTTTATCATTAATATTATCTAACTTTGTAACAGCTTTCTCATTATAATGTATTATCTTAAAACATCTCTCACAATATAAAGAGTCCTTTATCTTTTCTAAGCTCGTATATCCTAGTTCTCCAACTTTTTCACTTTGCATTACTGCACCACAACCATGACATTTTCTAATCATAAAATACACCTCTTACAATAACTTTATCCTTCTTTATTATTTTATCTTCTTTTAATCTATTATACTTAGTTATAAAACTTTCTCTCTTAGCTAATGGTTCTACTAAAATACTTAAAATCCCTAATTTATTAGCTCCCTTAACATCAGTATACAACTGATCTCCAATCGCCGCTATTTTACCATATTCTATATTATATTTTTTAGATATCTTTTTATAGTTAAAACTAGCCGGTTTACAAGCTAAATAGCAAACATCAACATCTAGAGTCTTAGCAAATCTTTTTGCTCTCCAAGGCACTGCATTAGTTAAAATAACAATATTAAAACCTTTAAGCTTCAGCTCAGCAAAAAGTTTGATAACTTTCTTACTCGGCTTCCTAACATTAGTTTCTGCAATCGTATTATCTATATCAAATAATAAATATCGAATACCATTATTACTTAATTTATCATAATTAATACTAAATATATCCTTTTGATATATAACTGGCTTAAATAAATTAGACATCCTAATCGCCTCCACTACATTATACATTAAAAAACAAAATTTAAAAACAATTTACATAAGAAAAAACCACTTTTAGTGGTCTTATTCCTCCTCAGCTGAACATGTTGAATTACTTCTAGCAAAAATCTTCTCACATTCTGTATCAGCACATAAAAGTCCATCTTTAGTATATAAAATCTTAACTCCATTTCCGTTTTTTTCAGGAGTGAATGTTATAACACCTTTTTTAATTTTATACTTTCCAGTTTCTAAATCTTCTTCTAAAGCTTCATCTGAATTAGTAAAAGTATACTTCCCACCTTTTTTCAAATTATATAAAGCAATATTTGTTTTTGCATTACTTTGTTCAGAAGATAAAACTCCATTCATTTTACTTAACTCTTCTACATAGGTTCCAACTGAATCCATTGACGCAAATGACACTACATACGTATCATAAATATCCATATTCTCAACGTCTCCACCTAATTCTTCAGCATAATCATCTCTTGAATAATAATTACTTGCTTCAACGTTATCAAAACTCTCAATTTTCTTTTCAATAGCAGCTCTATCTTTTTCGGTATTATTTTTTTCTAATAAAACAACAATAGTAGCGGTTTCATTATAATTACACCAATATCCTTTATATTTTGTACCACATCCTCCAACTAATAAACAAATACAAACTAACGCTATTAAATAAACTCCTTTTTTCATCTTAAACATACCTTTCTAATACAAATTCTTTTTTGGTTTTTATTTCTTTTAACTTCATGCTTTTTTCAGTTAAATCTAAAATCTCATATGTCTTTTTATAATTTCCTTCTTCAGTATCATTTGTATAAATAACATCATCAATTACTTTATAATAAACATCTTTGAAATCATCATCATAGAATTCATCATTTCTGAAATTATGATTATATTCTCCTTCTTTAGTAGCAACACTATAAAAATTAACACCATGATAAAATATCCAACTAGTGTATATTGCTTTGTCTTCTTTATCACCTAACTTATATTCATAGTTTTCCCATGATCTAAGCACCATATAGTTTTTAGAATTTTTATAAAACTCTTTAGCTTCTTCTGTATCCCACGCCATATTTAACTTATCAAAAGACATTGCAATTTGACCATCTTCATAATACTGACGAGCTTCTTTTAGATATTCTTCCTTCTGTGTTGAACTTATCTTTCCAATATCACCTTTACTACTAAAACTTTTTAAATTGCTATACATGGAAGACAAATCAACATATTTTTCAGCAACATCAAATGACTTACCATCAAATGTATAATATGAATTATTATCAAAATCAAATAAATCAAAGTTATATAAAAATAAAGCTGACTCAGTATCAATATAATCACTTTCAATATAATAAATATTATTCTTAGTACTATTACTAACATTAGTCAAATTTTTCATAAAAACATCATAGTTATCTGATTCTTTATTAACAAAAGCAAAAATAAATCTTTTTTCATTTTGTGCAAGCAAATTATTTATAAGTTCTTCTCCTGTTAACTCAACTACTTTATATTCTTTCTTAGCACCACAAGAACACAATAACAGCATTATAGTAAATATAATAAGTATTTTGGCTTTCCTTATCATTAATCATCACCTATAAAAAATTATACCATTTTTAAGTATTTAATAAAACACTTTTAAATATAATTAAATTAGGTGATTTAATGTTTTTAAAACTAATTAATATTTTAAAAGGCTTCTTTTACTTTACTGGAAGTTATTCCAACAATGTATTTCCTCCTACTTTAAGTGCTGAAGAAGAACAGATTTGTATAAAAGAAATGGTAGCAGGCAATAAAGATGCTCGTAACAAATTAATTGAACATAATTTACGTCTAGTAGCTCACATAGTAAAAAGATTTGAAGGAAAAAACGTTTCAACAGATGATTTAATAAGTATTGGCACAATCGGTCTTATAAAAGGAATAGATAGCTATAATCCAGATAAAAAAATAAAGATAACGACTTATATAGCAAAATGTGCCGAAAATGAAATACTAATGTTTTTTAGAAGTAATAAAAAATATGCCAACGATATTAGTTTAAATGATTATATTGGCATAGATAAAGATGGTAACGAAATATCTTTAATTGACGTAATACCAAGTTCTGATGAAGACTTAACAACAACTATTTTTAAGAATATGAACATCGAATTATTACATGAATATTTAAGTATTTTAAACGAAAGAGAAAAGGACATCATTATAAAAAGATATGGTCTATATAATAGCGATATTTACACTCAAAAAGACGTTGCAGCTTTATTAAATATATCCAGAAGCTATGTTTCAAGAATTGAAAAAAGAGCCCTATCTAAGCTTTACAAAGAATTCTATAAAAAGCAAAAAAAAGGAAGTATTTCTACCCCCTATAATCATTCTCAATAGTATCAACATCATCAACTATTGTAAGTTGTTCTTCTACAACCTGTTTAATTCTTGATTTGTAAATTTTTAAACTTCTTCTAAGTTTGTCGGCTTCCAATTCTGTTTTTTCAGCTTCTATAAGTGCATCATTAATTATATGTGATGCATTTCTTTTCGCTTCATTAATAATTGATTTAGCTTCGTCTTTAGCTATCTGTTTTATTTGTCTCGATGAGTCTTCAGCCACTAGCACAGCCTTATTTAAAGTTGATTCAATTTCTTTATAATGTCTAATCTTTTCTTTTAACAAAGCAATTTCATTATCGCGACTTTTTAATTTTTTCAACATGTTTTCATACTCAGATGCAACTTCACCAACAAATGTATTTACTTCATTTTTATCATAACCATTCGCTGCTGTGTTAAATTTTTTCATGACTCACCTCATCAATCAAAAAAGTAAGTATTTATATTACCACTCTGGATTTTCTTCTATTTTGTCTTGTTCTTTATTGTCTTCACTAATTTTACCTTGAACATTAACATTCTTTGGTGTACATAAATAAATTCCAACACCTATTTTTTGCATTGTACCACCAATAGCATAAATACATCCACTTAAGAAATCAATAATTCTTTTTGCTTGATCAGATGTAACTCTTTTTAAATTAACAACTACACTATTTCTATTCTTTAAATGATCAGCAATTTGTTGACTTTCTGAATAAGCTCTAGGTTCAAGAAGTATCATTTTATTATTCGCATTAGCTACTTCAGGTTCTTCAGTTGCATAGTATTCGTCTTCTGCTCCACTAAGTCTTTGGTCATCATAATCCTCAGCTTCAAAAATCTTTTTTATACTAAATGCCATATATAAGCCTCCTATACTTTATTACCTACTAATTATATCTAATATTTTAGGATTTTTCAATATGATATATCAAAAAGTATATTTTTTTATTTTTGTTTTCTAAGACTATAGTTTGTTTCATCTCCCACAAGATAATTTAAATCTAACATCTGTAATATAGCCATCTCAAATATTTCGTGATTCTTTCTAATATCTTTTTTATCAGCTACTTCAAAAATTCTCTTTAATCTATTATGAACATCATTTGGTAAATTTTGTATCTTACTACCATATATTGTATCACCTTCAGCTCCTACAACAACAATAGTACCACCTTTCTTCGCATAGTAAACTTTAATACTGTTCCCATCAATATACTCAAAAGAAATATCACTTGAATCATCTACTACCACACCATTTTCTCCTCTAGATAAACGAAGAAGAACTCTAAATATTTCATCATAATGTAGAGAATCAATACTTGCAATATTATTCAAAATACAAGGAACATTATTATCGTCAGTTAAATAATAGAATATATTATTGCCACCTATATTTTCTTTTGCAGTTGAAACAATAGTACTAGCCGTCTGCAATTTCAGAGCAATGGCATCATAAGACATCTGCATCTCCTCAGGTATTTCTAAATCTTCCATATACTTGCATAATGAAACTATATCCTTTAAAATTCTAGACAAAAACTTATTTACTTCCGTATTCTCAGAGTCTTCCAAAAATGTTAAAGCCTCTCCAAATGCAATTAACTCTTTATAATCTAAATATTTTTCTGTTAGTCTTTTTGATTCTTGTATTTCTTCAGCACGAATTAATTTACTCATAGAAGAAACATATCTTTTTTGTTGTATTCCATCTATTCCAGCTTCCTCTAAAAGTCTTCTAAAATAATCTAAACTAGGAGCAATTTTTATAATTTCATCTCCATTTATGTATTCTTTTAATTCAGCTATATTCTTTTTCTTTTTTTCTAAATCTTCTCTTCTTTCATCTGGTTCCTTACTTTCAAATTGTAAACTGACTTCATTTTTTAGGCCAATAATAGTTGTTTCATATTTTTCCGCAAAATCATTCGGACATAACATTCTAATAATTTTATCCAGCATAAACAACACAGAACTTAAACTTACATCAGAACGTAATTGTAAATTTTCGTCAAAATTCTCAGCAAGATTACGTTCTACTATCGCTACAAAATCTTCTTCTGACATTGATATTTTCTTAAACAGACTCATTATCATATCTAACAAATCTTTCATATCAAGTTTTTTCAATTCACCAAATTCTAAAATAGATTGAACTACAAAATTATTAGGAATAATTGCTTTGTTAAACCCTTTACCATTAAAACTTTTCATCGTTTCCATCAATTGCTGTAACTTATCTTCCATTTGTAATCTTTGATGTTGAAGTCTTTTAACTTCTCTTCTATAGACAAATTCATTTAAATCACTGTCTTTAATTCGTGAAAAGAACTTAAATCTTTTCTTTTTAAACTCGCTATATTGTCTTAATATTTCTTCTCTTGTCCCATAATTTCTATAGTCAAAATTATCTATAGACGGAAATTTTTCTATTTGAGTATCTAGTGCTCCCAAATCCCCCAAAGTTTTTTCAATATTACTTTTAACAAATTCTCTGTATGTCATTTTTCTTCAACTCCCCTTCTAAAAATACGTTTTCTATTATATAATACATATTTTTTCAGAACAAACGAAAAGGCAGAATTTATCTGCCTTTGACTATAATTTTACACTAAAAATCAATTTTCTCTTTTAAATAATCTACAACTTCATCAACATTTAACTTAATTTGTTCCATTGTATCACGATCTCTTATAGTAACAGTATTATTATTTATCGTTTCATCATCTATTGTAATACTAAATGGTGTACCAACAGCATCATTTCTTCTATAACGTTTACCAATTGAACCAGATTCATCATAACTTACATTGAATTCTTTACATAACTTAGCATAGATTTCCATTGCTTTCTCACCATGAACTTTTTTAATTAATGGTAAAATAGTTGCTTTAACTGGAGCAAGTGCTGGATGTATTTTTAATACTTCTCTTGTATCTCCATTTTCAAGTTCTTCTTTTTCATAAGCATTACAAATAAACGCTAAAATAGCTCTATCTAAACCTAAAGATGGTTCAATTACATAAGGAGTATATCTTTCATTAGTTTCTGGATCTAAGTATCTTAAATCAGTCTTAGAATGTTCCATATGTACTGATAAATCATAATCTGTTCTATCAGCAATACCCCATAATTCTCCCCATCCCATTGGGAATAAGAATTCAATATCAGTAGTTGCTTTACTATAGAATGATAATTCTTCCTTAGCATGATCTCTGTATCTTAAATTATCTTTCTTCATTCCTAATGATTTTAACCAATCAATACAATAATTTTTCCAATATCCAAACCATTCTAAATCAGTATTTGGTTTACAAAAGAATTCTAATTCCATTTGTTCAAATTCTCTTGTACGGAATGTAAAGTTACCAGGTGTAATTTCATTTCTAAAACTCTTACCAGTTTGTCCAATACCAAAAGGTACTTTAGCTCTCATACTTCTTTGAACATTTAAGAAATTAACAAATATACCTTGTGCAGTTTCACCACGTAAATAAACTTTATTCTTAGTATCTTCAGTAACACCTTGATGAGTTTCGAAAAGTAAATTGAACTTTCTAATTGGTGTAAAATCTTCACTACCACATTTAGGACAAACTATATGATTATCCTTGATGAAGCTTTCAATTTTTTCATTCTCCCATCCGTCACCAGTTTCTTCTCCTTTAGTAAATTCTTCAATTAATTTATCAGCTCTATGACGACTTTTACATTTTTTACAATCAATTAGTGGATCATTAAAATTTGTAACATGTCCTGATGCAACCCATACTTCTGGATTCATTAATATTGCAGCATCTAATCCATAATTATAAGGATTTTCTTGAATAAACTTTTTCCACCAAGCACGACGAACATTTTCTTTTAACTCTTTTCCTAAAGGTCCGTAATCCCAAGTATTAGAAAGCCCTCCATATATTTCACTTCCTTGGAATATAAATCCATATTGTTTACAGTAATTAACTATATCTTCCATTTTTATTTTTTCCATAATTTATCTCCTTCATATTTATTTTATTATTATATCTTACACAAGAACAAGCAACCTCGTTCCTTCTCCCAATAAGCAATAACTCGTTTCATAATTCCACTCCCTTTTTAGAAAATAAAAAAACTTCCAGAAACACGTAGGAACGAATATATAATCCGCGGTTCCATCCTACTTATTTCTAGAAGAAATCAACTTAATTTATATAGCTCGTGGTTGCCAACCCAGTCATCACTTGTATGTCTTAATTATAACAAATATTTTTTCTAAGTCAACAAGATTTTAAAAAGCTATCATGTTAATTTTTTTATAGTTTGTAGTTTGATAGATAAAAGGAAAAGAATTAATTTAGAAATAAAATTATTCTTTTTTAATAAGGAAAACAAAAATATTTATCGATTTATGGTTTAGTATTAAATACTTTCAGCCTAGGAACCTCTTAGCCAACCCCATAATCTTTTGATGTGTTTCTTTTCAAAACACGTGTTATATAATATCACATTTTTCTAATTTGTCTAATTTTTCTATATTTTTTCAAAATAAATTTAAATCAGCCAAATCAATATCATATTTTTCTTTTAATATCTTCTTATTTTCTTTCGTCTTTTCAATCAAAGCTTGTGGACATTTTTCAATCATTAAATCATATATTTCGCTACCTTCAGCATACATATGACGTGTCGACCAATTATTTACTACATGTATTTCACGATCCCTGCTTATTGCATACACATAATGATTGAGTCCATTATTAAACATAAATTTTCCAATACCAAGCTTACTATATAAAAGAACAACCTCGTCAAACTTTATAATATCAAAAGTTTCAAAATCTATATAAAAACTTTTAGTAAGTATAGCATCCTTATTTAAATCAAAAGTACCATCCGCAACTTCTTTATCTAAAATATCTTTATATTTTTCTAGCGCTAATTCTGTTCGAACAATACGCATCTGCAACTTAAAATACTCATCATAAACAGGCAAATACCTTGTATTATTAATCCCAAACAATGCATCAGTACTATTTATAACCTCTTTTTTTCTTTTATTATAATATTCTAATAAATGCTTATATCCATATAATTTCATTATTCCAACTTCTTACTTAAGACTTTCTATTTTCCTTTTTTATTTCAGTATCACTATACTTAACTATATAATAATCATTAAAACTTTCTCCCATTCATTTCACCTTCAATAATCATACCATGAATCTACTTTGTTTTTGCTAAAATCCACTTCTCTATCAGCTCATCTCCATGTGGACTTATCGCACACTCCAATTCGGCAATTTCCCTCATAAGTTTTTTGTTTGATTGATAAAAATATACAATATCATCTATTCTTTTAGTTACAGTAGCCTCAATCTTTCCGTGCAAATATTTAAGTTCTTCCTTATCCAAACTCATTAAAGGAAGTGCTCCAATAGCATAGCTTATCTCCTTATACTTTCTGTTAAATACAGCTCTATTTCCAGGATAAATAAGATAATGTCCATCAAACTCATCACCAGTTGGTTTAGCTACATAACTACTATATCTTTCATCTTTAAAACTAAAATCAGATTTATCAGCAAATAAGGAACTAGTCGGATCATATAAATACTTTTTATCACCTTCAGCAATTCCAACCAAGGCATGTGTCCACGTTATAAAAGGATTACGAAGTCTTTCTTCTGGATTACAACTTTCTTCTCTTTTTACCATCAAAGGAGAAGCAACAAGCCCTAATTCACTAAATAAATCCGCCGCAAAAGAAGCATAATGACGACATACACATCTTCCAGAAGCCATACGTGCTCCAAGTAACTCAGTAGTCATAACTCTATCATATTTATAATTATAATAAATATTATTAGAATCTTGTGATAAAATTCCGCCATTTTGAAAAGCATCAAAGTAAAGAACAGCTTCCTTTGAATTGCTATAACCCATATCTCGAATTAAAGTAGCTACTTTTCTTATAAACTCATCATACAGCCTTGAACACTCTTTATATTCTAAAGAATTCCTAACCATAGATGCCATATCATTAATTATATAACTATTGTCTTTCCAAGCATAAAAAAGTCTAAACATAACTATTGGAGCTGCAATATTTACAAATAAATTTGCTGGAAAACCTTGCAAAATTCCTGACATTTCCCCAGCAAGTAGTATAGACATACTAACTAAATTGTTTTTGTTCTTTAAAAATCTTGCTAATCTTTGACTTTTTAAATCAGCTTCCAACCTCAACATATCTATATTTTCTGGCATAACAGCACCTCCCAACTAAATTATTTTCTTACTAACCACTTCTTTATTGGTTCATCACTTCGTGGTGTTAATTCTTTTTCTAATTCACTAATATTAATTGTCAATTCCTTCATCCTCGCAACGAAATCACTTATTTCTAAAAAATTATGTTTGCATAAACCATCAATTTTCTTAACCTTATCTCTAAAAGTATCTTCATCAACAAGCAACATTGGACAATCATAAACAATTTTTGCCTCACCCCAGTTTTCATCTTTTAACTTAGCACGTTTACTATTAATCAAGAAATATTTACATACCCTATCTGTTCCAAGATAACTATGAAAAACCTCGCCAATTCTATTAATTTCGTCAATCTTCCCAAAATTAAAACCAACTCTACCAGCAAAAGCACTAACAGTTGGATCATATATAATCTTACTACCACTATTCTCGACTCCAACTACAGCGTGATTAAAAAGATTTTCTTCCTTTCTTAATTGCCTTATAGTATCTCCGCTTTTTACATTCAACCATCCTGCAATATAATCTACATTCAAAACATCAGTTACTAACGAAGCCATATGTCTACAGATACTAACTCCACTAATCGTCCTCGCTCCCATTAAATCAAAAAGGTACTCAGTATCATAATTATACATATGATAAATATTATGCCCAGTAGAGGATAAAAAACCATTTCTTAACAGATAATCCAAAAATAAAGTTGCTTCTATACTATCAAAAAAATCAAAATTCCTAATAAATTTAGCAACCTCCAAAACATAATAATCATATAAACTTCTACATTCTCTATAAGTAGAAGTAGTCCTCAAGAACCTCGCAACACCACTTATTACAGCATCTCTATCTTTAACATTTTTATCTATCTCTTTTTTTATAGTTAACATATCTAAATATTCATATTCATCCATAACCATCGACCTTCTTTAAGAAACTAAATCACTTATAAAAAATTATATTACACTAAAAGAACCTTTTTATCAACATTAACACCAAAAAAGAATTAACCAGTTATTCGGCTAATTCTTTTTAAAAAATCTTTACTTTTCAAATAGATTCCTGTATATCTTTCATAATACTTATCTAAAAAATAATTTATTTCATTAGCAGTACTACTTTGAATCTTAATATCAGAAATCGAACTTATTTCAATCAAATAATACATTCTAATTAACTTAATACTTTTTGGACTCAAAACAATTTCATTGGTGTAACAGTTCTGACACAGGAAGCCCCCTTCATCAGGATCCAGTGTCACTATATTCGTTTTATTACCACACTTAATACAACAATCTAAATTAAGTCCAACTCCTAAATACTCTAAATACTTTAATTCCAAAATATTAGTAAGTATTAAAGGATTCTTTCCTTCATTAAGCTTCTTAACTGTATTAATAAACATTTCAAATATAATCGGCTCACTATTTTGCTTCGCCACCTGATAAGTAAGATCAGTAATGTAACTCATAAAACTAATTAATTCGATATCACTCTTTAAATTAGTAAAATTATCTATAATATCGACATCAACTAACTTAGAAAGTTTATTCTCATTATAATTAATATGAAAATACCCATAAGTAAATTTCATCGTTTTAGTACGTAAAGGATTTTTAACACTTTTAACATTACTACACATAATGCCTATCATTCCATGATCCTTTGTGAGTACATTTATTATCTTCGAATTATCTCCATAAGGAGTCTCTGTTATAATTATCCCCTCAAATTTACTTATCATATACATCACTTCTACTTATTTTATTTACTTTACTCAAATTTATTATCATTCATTTTCCAAAATAGTTTTACTATGTCCAAATCCTCAAACGTAGTTATCTTTATATTAGTATAGTCACTATTTATTATTTTTACTCGATAACCATTTTCTTCGAATAACATACAATCATCAGTCGCACTATCATCTTTTGCTTTTTCATGTACCATTAAAAGTATTTCTCTTTTAAAACATTGTGGAGTTTGAATAATGTAAGTATTACTTCTGTTGGTTGTATTTTTCACAATTCCATTCTCATCTGCAATTTTAATTGTATCTTTAGATTTTACTCCCATTGTAACCGCGTCAAATTCTTTCATACTCTCAATACATTGATTGATATATTCTTGTTTAATTAAAGGTCTTGCTCCATCATGAATAATAACATAATCAGAACATGTCTTTTTTAAACAATTGAAGACAGACTCTTTTCTTGAAGCCCCTCCAAAAACGATTTTAACGCTTTTCTCAATTTTTTCTTCTTTTACTATGTTTTCAACAATACTTTTTTCACTCTCTCGAGTAGCAATTATAATATCACTAATATATTTATTTAACGCAAACTCTCTTAAACTATATGACAATACAGTTCTATTATTTATTTTTTCAAAGTTCTTATTCGTCCCCGTTTTATACCTACTACTGCTTCCAGCACATAATAGAATCGCCGTCACATTCTTATTCATTTTATTACATCCTTTATAACTATTAAAGCATAGATATTTTCATTTTTAAACACATTTCATCCTATAAAACGAATTAATTCCTACTTTATTTTCCCTTTATATTTTAAATAATATTCTATCTTACCTGTTTTCTTAAAAAGCTCCCAAGCTCTCTCCTTTTTCATAAAAAGAACCCATCCTTTCTATTTATATAATGGGTTCTTTTATTATTTTTTATTCACTAATTTATATAATCTTTTTCATTGAAACCTAATTCGTTCAAATATCTCTCCTTATCACGCCAATTTTTAATTGTCTTAACGTATAATTCTAAGTATACTTTCTTACCAACTAGATTTTCAATATCTTTACGTGCTTCAATACCTACTGTTTTAAGTAAAGAACCTTGTTTACCAATTATTATCTTCTTTATTGAATCTCTATCTACAATAATATCTACTGTAATATTAATAATCTTACTTTTTTCTTCAAACTTTGATGTTATACAAGTTACACTATGAGGAATCTCCTCTTCAGTCATTCTAAATATTTTCTCTCTAACAAATTCACTTACTAAGAAACTCATCGTACTAGTTGTAATCATATCGTCATCAAAATAACGCATATCATCTTCTAAATATTTCTTAATAACATCAAGCAATCTATCAACGTTATTGCGAGAAATTGCTGAAATTGGAACAATCTCAGCAAAATCATATAAATCTTTATAATCAGTTATTGCTTTAATTATTTCATTATCAGTCATCTTATCAATTTTATTTAAAACTAACACTACTGGAGAACTAGTTCCCTCTAAAGAAGCAATTATCTTCTTATCACCTGTACCTAAGCCATCTTTAGCATCTACTAAAAGTAGTACTAAATCAACATCCTTAGTTAAACTTTGAGCTTCTTTATTTAATACTTTGCCTAACTTATTTAATGGTTTATGGATTCCTGGAGTATCAACAAATACTATTTGGTATCCATCTTCATTATAAATACCTTGAATAATATTTCTTGTTGTTTGTGGTTTATTACTGGTTATAGCAATCTTTTGATTAATTAATGTGTTTAATAATGTTGACTTACCTACATTAGGACGTCCTATTAAACTAACAAATCCGCTTTTCATCAATTACAATCCTAATAAATTCATAATATAAGGAACATAAACAACAACACCCATAGCTGCTGCCATAATAGCTAAAACAAAAGTTGCTGCACTACCACAATCCTTAGCAATCTTAGCTAAAGGATGAATATCCAATGTTACTAAGTCAACTACTGCTTCTATAGCTGTATTAATAAGTTCTGCTGCTAAAACCATACCTATTGCTAGTAATGTAACTAACCATTCCATACCACTAACATGAAAAAAGAAATTAGCAGCTACTACACAAATCGTTGCAATAACATGAACCAACATACTTTGTTCATATTTATAAGCATATTTTAATCCTTCTATTGAATATCCAAAACTTCTAAAAAATCTTCCAAAACCACGTTTTTTAATTTCATCTCTTGATATCTTTGTCATTTAAAATCAACTCCTGTAACGAAAACATTTCCTTCTCATCTTCTGGTTCCATATGATCATACCCAAGCAAGTGTAATAATCCATGAACCGCTAAAAAAGATAGTTCTCTTTTTTCACTATGACCATAATCAAGTGCTTGCCTTTTCATTTGTGGAATACAAATATAAATATCACCAAGCATTCGTATATCATTATACCTTAAATCTTCATTATCTTCAAATGCAAATGATATAACATCAGTAATTCTGTCAACTTTTCTATAACTTCTGTTGATTTCATGAATTTCTTCATCACCAACAAATATGATTGAGAATACTGCGTGCTCAACACTCTCATGTTCCAAAGTATAATCAAGTACTTCATATAAATAATCATAATCCTTATACATTTCATTATCTTCTATTACATAATCATTTCTCATAATAAACGAATCCCCCAAATATTTCCAAATAAGATTAACATAATTATTATTACTATTATCGCTAAGACGTTATAAAATATATCGTTTTGTAAGAATTTAGGCAAATGCAACTTTATAGCTCTAACACTTATATAACACATAAAGCCCATAATTGCTCCCAAAACATTTAAGATAATATCATCAACATCAAATGCACGTCCTATTTTAAACTGAATTAACTCTGCTGTCAAACTTATCAATATCGAAACAATTAAAATATGGTGTATTTTCTTAGCTTTCAAATAATCGGATACAAAATAACCAAAAGGTATAAATAATACTATATTACCTATTACATTAAAGAAGAATGCTCTTGTTCCAATACTATATCTTGTCATCTCTTTAAAAGGTATTAAATTAAGACCACTACTAGCATTTTCTGTACTCAATAGTAAATAATATAAAAGAAGTACATAAACGATAAAAACTAAATTATAAAACTCTTTATAAAAAATAAACTTTTCATTATTAATAAAAACTCTTGTCATTTTTAAAACAATCATAATAACAGCAAACAAAGTTAACATCGGCCACATATTATTTATTGCATTATAAAACGTTTCATAAAAAGGAGAAGAAAAGTTCACCATACTACCACATCCTATTTTTTATTAATTATCTGTATTTTCGCTTTGTTTATTACTATTTGTATCTTCTTCTATCGTTGCAGTTCTTACTTCGCTGATTTGTTCTTCCGCTACTATAAATATTTCTATATCTATTGTACTATTATTATCACTTTTTTTCAAAACTTTTCTATCAATAATTTGATATTCTCCTTCTAAAGTCTTATCCATTTTATCTAGAACCAACTTATCTATCATTTCATCCATTTCATCATTTGATAATTCACGAGTATTCTTCTCCACTTCAATCTCTTTTATAAAGATAAGTTCGAAGCCAAATAGATTAATAATTCGTTTTTCTTCCTGAACAAATTCATTAAGTCGACTTTTGAAAATCTTATACTTTTTATTATTAAATTCTACTCCTAAATTAAATCGCTTCTTTTCTTTTTTTATTATATCATCTTGAGTTTTAGGCAAACTTATATTAATTGTATACCATGTTTTACCATAAACAGTTCCTTGTGCACATACTCGCGTTTTAACTTCCTCATTATAAGATATATCTCCCGAAATAATGACATCATCCTTCTTAACACTATCATTAATTGCCTTTATTTCCATACCGTCACTCGCAATAATCCTCGTTATCATAGCATCTTTAGTAGAAACAACATGACAATACTCTTCGTGTTCTATCTTTCCTTTTTCTATTTTCGGTTCTAGATTAACAACATATCTCATTCCAATTCTTTCTATATTAATCCATTCAAGTAAGCCTTTATTATTATTTAAAATATTATTTTTTATTTCTAATAGTTTCTGATCACTTTTTATAATTGTATATTTTCTAATTCCTTCTTTATCTAACTCATTTAATATTGTACTCTGTAAATTTTTATTATTAGTTAGAACATTTACATCAATAATAATTCTAGTAAACACAAAAATAAAGAACAACGTTAAAGCGAAGTACATAATAACATACTTAAAACTAAAAATATATTCTTTCCAATCTTCTACGCCATATTTCTTAATTACTTTTATACTAAAAAATTTATCTATTTTACTATAGTCACTACTATCAATTAATAAAACAATATAATCCTTTCCATAAACTATATTATATATGTTAACATTAAGATTTCTTATATATTTAATGGTCTTATTTGATGACTTTGTAACAATCTTTACTTCTATTTTATTTATAAAGATATTCCATACTTTCTATATGACCATTAAATAATATTTCATTGTCAACCATCTTAGCTACCTTAAAATCTCTACCATTAATATTTAAAAGAAATTCATCAAACTTTATTGAAATTAAGTTATCATTTATTGCTTTTAATTCAACATAATTATTTATATAAATCTTATTTAAGCTTAAATTTATATTATAAGAGTTATCTCTTAAATAATTACTAATCTTATCCTTTAACATATATTATCACCTTAGTTAAATATATGAAAAAAAGAAGATTTTATTTATCTTCTTTCTCATCTTTCACATATTCTTCTACATGTTTTCTAAAATCAGTAGAAGAATACTTTCCGCTTCTATAAGTATATTTAACATCACAATATTCACGAAGGCCTTCGAATTTAGGATCACCTTCCCAATCGCTACCCATTGCTACAATAGAAATTCCATACTTTTTTATATCATCTGGTTTTTGTTCCCAATGTGTTTCAGGTATGACTTCATCAACATACTTAATTGACTCCATAACAAATTTTCTTTCTTCATAGGAAAGGTATGATTTCTTATGTTTAATTGCGTTAAATTCATCTGTAGAAACACCTACTATCAGATAATCTCCCATTGCTTTGGCATCTCTTAAATGTTCAATATGCCCAGCTGTAATTAAATCGTATGTTCCATAAGTTATAACTTTTTTCATTCTATCCACCTACTTTTTCAAAACATCTTTGAATATGACTTCAATTACTCTTAAACTAGCATCTCCATCATCCAAATAGTTAAACTTTTTATTAAATTTTTCATATTTTTTCTCATACTTCTTAGATATTTTATCTATATTTAAAATAATATCTTCTACTTCATCTTGTGTCTTCGCAATTGGTCCAGGTAACTCATCCAATGATATATAAAAATCTCTTAAATTATTTTTATAATCATCAAAATCGTACATATAATAGACTATTGGCTTTTTTAGATTGGCAAAGTCAAAGAAAATACTTGAATAATCAGTCATAATAATATCAGAAACTAAATAAAGCTCATTAATCTCATCATACCTTGCAACATTATAAACAAATCCTTTATATTTTTCTAAGTCTATACTATTTGCAATAAAATAGTGAGGACTAAACAAAATTACGTAGTCTTTAGAAAACTTATCCTTTAACCTATCAAAATCTATTGCTAAAGAATAAGTATATCCAACACCCGAAGTATGTTGATTATCTCTAAATGTTGGCATATAAAATAAAACTTTTTTATTTTTTGGTAATCCTAACTTTTTCTTAATAGCATCAATATCTTTTTTTGTTTTATTAAACAAGAAATCATTTCTTGGATACCCTTTTTCAATAATAATATTTTCTTTTCCTAAAGCCTTTAAATTAAATGAAGAAGTAAACTTTTCAGTACAATATTTAGAAGGAGAAATAAAATAATCAAATCTTGCAGCATCAATATCATTTCTACGTCTAATTTCTTCCACAGTATTTAAACTAGCTCCATTAACTTCAATATCATACCTCAATTTTTTTAAAGGTGTCCCATGCCAACATTGAACATATACCTGTCCCTCTTTTTTATCAATCTCCTCAGGCATAATAGAATTAACAATCCAATATTTAGCTTTAGCACAATACTTGTAATAATCTTCTGATTTACTAACTACAATACGTAAATTCTTAAATTCAGCTACTTCATGTTTTTCAGGATCTTGAAAAGCCCAAATCATTTCGTAATCTTGAAATTCTTCCATCGTAATCATTTTTTCGTAAATCGCCTTAGGTGAACAAGTATAATTTCTACCACCGAAAGCTTCAAACAAAATAGTCTTTTCATCTACTTTATATTTATTCTTATATTTACTATACTTAATCTTATTTGTTGTAAGCAACGCTTTTCTTGCTATCTTTCTAAGCGTTTTACTCTTTTTGCACATATCTGAAGCAACTTTTCTTAACTTATTCATCTAAACACCTCTTTATTAAATCCATTAATGCTTGTGTACTTTTACCCTTTATTTGTGGTGTATATTTTTCTTTAAAACTTTCAAAAGTTTTCATATCATACTTATCTTTATTAATTATCTTCATGATATCTTTAACATCTTTACTAGTAATACTACCTAACTCACCAAATAAATCTAAATTAATTCCATTCGTTTTTGAGTACTCATCATAATCGTAAACATAAATTAATATTTTTTTACTCATAACCGCTGCATCAACCATCAAAGCTGAATAATCAGTTATACAATAATCACATACTTTCAGAATATCAAATACCGAAAAATCACTGGAATTAATCGCCGTTACTCTATCATCATTAACCGTCTCTTCGACCTTCGAATGATACGTAATAATTAAATTAACTTTATCAAAATCTGTATTATTAATAATATCTTCATAATTATATTTTTTATCATTTCTAAAAGTTGGAGAATACAAAACATTTATTTTCTTTTTTAAATTAGGATATTTCTTATATATTTTTTCTTCTATCTTTTTGTCTTTTCTCTTTAGATAATCAACACTAGGAGTTCCAATAGCCAACACTTTTTCTAGTGAAACATTAAAAGCTTCTGCAAAATAAGGATTCATTCCTTCACTACCAGATATAACATAATCATAGTTAGCATGCATTTTTAAGATTTTAGCAACATTAGGAGAAATTCCATCTATTCTACCTACTGATTGGTAACCGAATTTCTTTATCGCTCCCAAAGCATGCCACAGTTGAATAACCTTCGTTCCTTTTTTATGTTTAAGTAAACTAACTGGTATATTATAACCATCTACAATAATAACTTTTGAAGAAGCTATAATAGCCATCTGCTCATACAAGCTAAAATAATAAGCAAGTGAGCCCTTTAGATTCGTTAATATCTTATTTAAAAAGCCCTGTGTATTAGAATAATTACCTTGTGTTCTAATACTATCATTAATACTTGTAGTAATCTTCTTACAAACCACTTTATATCCAATATGTTCTTTCTCTAACTCTTCTATAATCATCTTATAATTTAAAGAAGGGCTATTAAATTGACGACTAAGTAAGAAAACTTGTTTCTTTTGTCTAAAAATTAGCTTTATAAAAAAGTAAACTACAACTAAATGAAATCTAAATATATAAAGAATAATATTCATAAACATTATCCTCTCATAAAATCTTCATACTTAGGTATTACTTCATCAGCAGGACCAATCATCTTAATCTCACCATCATTCAACCATAATACCTCGTCACATAATTCCGAAATTGTACTTAAACTATGTGAAACTATAATAACAGTACGAGTTGTATCTGAAATAAGTTCTTTCATCTTATTGTAACTTTTCTCTTTAAACTTAACATCTCCAACAGATAATACTTCATCAATTAACATAATATCTGTTTCTAAAATAGCTGTAATAGCAAAAGCCAACTTAGAATACATTCCTGATGAATATGTTTTAACTGGTTTCTTTATAAAATCTCCAATATCAGCAAATTCTATGATTTCTTTTTCTTTCTTAGCAATCTCTTCTTCTGAGAATCCAAGTAACATTCCTGATAAATAAATATTCTCACGACCAGTTAATTTTTTATTAAATCCAACTCCAATAGATAGTAACGAAATAGATCTACCATGTAAATCAATACTTCCCTCATCTGGCGAGAATATACCTGCTATCGCTCTTAGCATTGTCGATTTACCAGAACCATTCTTACCAATGATTCCAAGTATTTTACCTTCTTCTATTTCAAAGTTTACTCCCTTTAAAGCATGAAATAATTCTACTTTATCCCCTATATGTTTCCAAGAAGCACGAATCGAAGTCTTCTTAAGTCCTCTATAAGTAATATGTAAATCTTTTACAGTAACAGCAATCTCTTTATTCTTTACTTTTTCTTTTTCCTTAACTTCTTTTTTTACTTTTGCCATTATATCACCTTCGCATAACTATTTTCATATTTATGTATTACATGAACACCATAAGCACACAACAAGAAACCTATTAGTAACCATACACCTAATCCTTCTAAACTAATAAATTTACCATAAATAGTTGTCTTTCTTGCTTCATTCATAAAAAACGCGATTGGATTAAGTCTTAACAATAAAAATTGTGCAGTACCATGTAATCTTTGTGTAATATTATAAAATACTCCTGATAAATAAAATACCATTCTAAGTGCTATATTAGTTAAATTTCCTAAATCGTTAAATGTAACACCATGATGCATCAAAATCATTCCAATACCAAAAGAAACAACATATAAAACAAATATTACAGGGATCAATAAAAGCATGTGCCATGTAAATGGAACACCTTGGAATATCATTAAACCAAATGCAAGACCAAGTGATATACACATTTTAAATAAGTAAGTTAATGATTTAGAAAATAATAAAATATATTTTGGTAAATAAACCTTTGTAACTAAATCTCTATTATTTGTAATTAACTTAACACTACCTGTTATCATTCTATTAAAGAAATCCCATAAAGCTAATCCAACCATTACAAACGAACCAAAGAACTTCTCATTATTTGGAAACACTACTCCAAAAACAAAAGTATAAATTAGCATAAAGCATAATGGTTCAATAACCCACCATAACCAATTTAAATACGAATCAGCGACTTCACTTTTTAATTCTGCTTTAGCTGATCTTATTGCATACTTATAATATTTTTTCATATTAGTAAAAAACTTTTTCATATATTCACCCTCTACTTAATTTTAACATCTTTTTCCATACTTTCAAAGATAAAGTCACTTTTTTTACAAATATCACTAGAAAAGGAACTATTTAAAGTTCCCTATTTTTCTATTTGCGCTCTACTTTTATTTGTCATGATTATATCAACATTTGAATCTATATTATAAAATTCTTTAAATATATCAGTCCATAAAGCATTTCCTTCTGGAAAAGATCCATAATCACATCCGATATATTTTTCATATGGTAGCCTATAGATTTCTACAGTCGTTACTCCTTCAGCAATTTGATTTTTTATGTATATATTTCTACGTACATTATTTAAGTAATTATAAGAACAAATACTTAACCAAAATACATAATAAACAAAGCCCAAAGTAATTATAAATGAATTCATTTTTTTATAAATTCTATTCTCAAATATTCCACAAAATTCATAAAATTGTACAACAAACAAAATTAGCATTATATAAGTTGGAAAGAAACATCTAGGTGTAACTGGTTTCACAACTAATAAAGGTGCAGCTATCGTAACAATAGACACCAAAATGAATACTAATTTTTTCTTTTGAGAAACATTAAAATTTTTCGCTAAAAGAATCACTAATAAGATTGACAAACAATATAAAATTGTCCATATTCCCTCTAAATAAATTGTATATTTACCTATAATATTCCAATTACCATTTATAATTTTTAATATTGTATAAATTAAATATACAAAGCAAAATAATGTAAGAATACTAATTTTTCTATTATCTCTATTTTCTTTTTTCAAAGAAACCATTATTAATCCCAATACTATAAAAATATTTAAAACATAATTATTAAAGATAAAATCTTTAAATATAGTGTAAAAATAAGCATTAAATATATTTTCAATAAAAGATGATGATACCCCACTTGACCTATAAGCATCATCGCCTCTAATAACACTTAAGTAAGCCTCATTAGAAAACATCAAAACAGCACCACTTAACACTCCTAATCCATAAAATATAAGTGATTTAGATACTTTTTTATATTTAAAATAGCTGTAGATATTAAGAAAAATGATTAAAAGAACTAAATAAATTGTAACATGTTCAACAATCAAAGATGATAAAATTCCTAGTATCAACAATCCAAAATTTTTCCAAAAACCTGACATTTCCCAATAAGAATCAGCGATTTTTCTTATCAAGCACAAGAACACTAGAACGAAGAATGCTGATACAACATAATTAACAAATCCACTCGCCCAAGCAATACTATTTATAAAAACTGCTGTTGGTGTTGCAAGTATAATAAGAAATATTAATGGAAAGCTTATCTTCTTTGTCCCTGTAATCTTAGGTATTAAATAAATTATTCCAAAAGTAACCCCTACAGTTAATAATATCCTCAACAAGTTTACTCTACTTATAATTATAATTAATATATCCGAAAAATATCTTCCATTATAATTTTTAAAAAAACCACTCAATCTTTTTATACCTATGCTAGTTCCCCAAACCCAGTCATCACCAACATACATAAAAAATCCAGATAATACAACTAACAATAAAATTATTACAATTGCAAAATAATTCTCTTTAACAAATGTTTTAAACTTATCTTTAATCATCTTTTTCACCTTTATTGGATAAAACTTCTTTAGCAATATAAATTGGTCTATCTTTAACTTCCATATATATTCTTGCAATATATTCACCGATTATACCTAAACAGAACAATATTAAACCACCAATAAGTAATATACAAGCGATTAATGTCGCATATCCAGGAACATCAATTGTAAAGAAAATCTTCTGTATCAAAACTACGATTAAATATACAATTGATAAAAATGAAAATAATAATCCACTATAAGTTGAAACTCTAAGAGGAGCTACTGAAAAAGATAGTATTCCTCCTAAAGCATATTTAAGTAGCCCCTTTAAATTAAAACTACTTACACCATTCGCCCTATCTTCTGGAACATAAGGTAAATAACAAGTATTAAATCCAATCCAACTAAATATTCCTTTGCTAAATCTATTCTTTTCATTTAAAGATAAAATAGAATCAACAACATATCTTCTAAACAATCTAAAATCAGAAGCTCCATTAACAAACTGTATTTCTGACATTTTCTCAATTACATTATAAAAACTTTTTTTCAAAAAAGATATAAATTTACCTTCAATTCTCTTCTCTTGATAATAGCAAACACAATCATAAGATTCGTCATTTTCTAAAACATCAATCATCGGCAATATCAACTCTGGCTTTTGTTGTAAATCAGCATCAATTATTGCGACATAATCTCCTGTTGTATTTTGAAGACCTGCATACATAGCAGCTTCTTTACCAAAATTTCTCGAAAAATTAACAACTTTTACTTCGTATCCCTTAGTTTTTATTAACTTCTTTAATTCACCAATCGTGTTATCTTTTGAACCATCATTAACAAATACCAATTCAACATCAATTTTTGTACTTTTAAATGCTTTTTCACATTCTTTATAAAACAGTGAAACATTCTTTTCTTCATTATAACAAGGAACGACTAATGATAATTTTTTCTTCTGCATACTAACCCTCCAAACTAACTTTTTTTCTTAACCTTAAATAAAGTCAATATTTTTTCATTAACTCTATTAAAGACAAAAGAATAACACAATGCCATTAAAATTGTAATAACAAATGAAGCTAATGCAAATCTATAAGCGTGACTTGCGTAACCATATTTAGTAAGTACAAGCATAGGAATTCTTTGTAATATATACAACCAAAATAAATTATCCCCAAACCATTTTAAATACTTATTTTTTACACTAATTTTCATTGTTAAAAGTACAATTAACAGGCAAAATGCCATAGACATTAATTGATAATATATCCAATCAGTTGCAGTTAATCCCCTAAACGCAACAAATGAAAATAAAACAACAAGTAATGCAATAAAGTATTTCTTATTATTAAACAACACTTTCTCAATTTTGTCTTTAAAATAAGAATATGTAAGACCTAATGGATAGCAAAACAACGTATTATACCAATAATCTTCCTTATATACTGACATAAATAAAACAAATATAATCGTTAATACCCAATTAGAAATCAAAGCTTTTTTATTATCTTTATCAAAGAAGGTAAAAGATAAATAAGTAATAAGATACATAATTAGTATTCCAAAAATATACCAATTGCTATTTCCTATACCTTCCCATCCGATAAAAGATAACAAAATATTTTTTAGTGGATAAACTCTATTCAAGAAATGATTAACTATAATAAATGAAATAATCGCTATATCAAAATTGAATAAAGTTATCAAAATCCTTTTAGTAGGAATAGATTTCACATATTCCTTTTTCTTCTTTTTTATAGATTCATATATACCATAACCAGAATAGAATAAAAACATAGTAACCATTAGTTGACCTAAAAAATTTCGCACTTCTAACATCATAAAGTCTTTACTTCTTTGAATGATTGTATATGTAACCAAATGACTATAAAACACAATTAAAATAAAAATACCCTTTATACTAGAAGTAGTATCTTTACTAAGATACTCTTTGTTGAAATCTTTAATAAAAAACTTAATTCCTATTAAAGATAATACAACTATAAATAATAAATATAAATTCATAATTTCCCCACTACTTATCTAAATTAATAATTTCTTCATAAACTCTTTCACAATTCTTATCATCATGAAACTTAAAGAAATCATTAATTCGTTTACTATACTTTTTATCGATTTCACAATCATTTTCAACAATCTTAATTAAATCATCCACAAATTTCTCGTATTCTTCATGTACTGGGCCAAATCCCATTTTTCCATAATCAAAATAACCTTCATCATAAATTTGTCCTGCAAAGAATTCTTCTCGATCAGGTTGATAATATATAACAGGTTTATTTAAGTAACCAAAATCAAAGAAAACACTTGAATAATCGGTAACTAAGACTTTATTCTCACAGAATTCCTTTTGATAATTGATGCCACCTTCTTCAATTTCTACAAATTCGTTCTTTGTAAAATCTTTTAATTGACACAATACATTTGGATGTGGTATAAATCTTATTTTATAATCTTTTTCTTTCAATACCTTAAGTAGTCTCTCATCATTCATTAAATTATTTAAAAACTTAAAATAATCAGAATTTTTAAAATCTTTATTATAAAGTCTTTGTCCTGTTGCTTTATCAATCTTACTCGCCATACTACTTCGCCAAGTTAAAGAAAGCATAATCTTATTTTTTAATTCATATTTTTCTTTCTTATGTAGTAATCCATCATATCTAGGCAACCCAGTCAATTTTACAACATCAGGTCCAAAATAATATTTACACTCCAATAAAGAGTCATATTCTGGCGTACAAGATGTAACAAACATATCCATTTTCTTTGTATTAACATTTAACCAAGAACTTAAATCATCTTTAATAATTCCATGTTGTAAGAATATATACTTAAATTGATATTGATCTTGAACATACTTTCCGCCTTTTCCTAACGGATTAAATATATAATCCTCAGCATGAGCTGAAACTACATAATCTGCTCTATGAAACATCAATTTATACTTATTAGAATTAGGATCAATCACTTTACCAATCTTACACATTCTCTCATAATCAGGACTATCTGAAGTTAAAACAAAATAAACATTCTTATCTGGATGATTCTCCACCATATATTTAAAGAAATGTTCTCCATTGTCATCTGCTTTATTCACTCGATCTGAAATAAACCATAATTCTTTTCTTTTAAACAAACGTGCAATCTTAGTAACAAATCTAGCATACATTGCTTTGAATCTTCTTCTTTTCAATAAATTAAGTTCATTTCTAAACTCATAATAGAAAGACTTAAACACATTTCTCTTATGCATAATAAGTTTATTTTTCTTAAATACCATCGTTTTATCTTTACCAATATGATGATAACTTCTAGATAAATATTCAGTAAAAATACTGCTTCTTTTAAACCTAGGTACTAAATATTCATCTTTATAATAAAATTCAACTTCCTTAAAATCATCCAAAGAAATAGCAACATGAATTCCTATATAATCGTGAATTGTCTTACCATTAAAAGCTTCCTCATTATAATCGTTAGTCAACTCATAATAGGAAACATCTATCCTTTTGCCATCATTTCTAACATTGAACTCTTTCTCGCTAACAAATCTTCTGTCCAACTTACCATATAATAAAAATTGGCCTTTTCTAATATAAATTTGATCAATAATCAAATAACCTAAAGACTTTTTCTTAACTTCCATATTATCCATCGTTATATGATCATCTTCATATTCGATTTCATTTATAATATTTTTTCTTCCTTTAAGCTCCAATAAATAAACTTTTGATGCAAAATCTATATTCTTATGGTTTAAAATCATCTCTTCATTCGTTTCTTTTAGCAAACTTAATAAAGCATCTGCATATTTTTTACGTTCTTTATCACTTAAATTAACTTTTTTATTATATACTAAACGCCAACTAAGTTCATAGCAAACCATATATTGAATATATTCAATTACTCTTCCAAACTTTTTCTTAGATAAGTCATATAAATGTCTATAAACCTTCTCTGGAGTAATCAAATACCAATCAGGATTCATTGTCTGACTTTGGATAGCAGAATTTCCTGCTGCACGTTTACGATAATAATAAGTCGGATTCTTTAACATCATCATCTTTTTTTCATCAAATATGATTTCATTTATGAATTTATTATCTTCAGAAAATTTGATATTTTTGTCATACTTATGGCCTTTTAAAGCAGAAGTCTTTATAAATATAGAACTAGAACTAAGTTGTGGATATTCCCACTCTTCTAAAATATTAACAACCTTATTTTCAACATATTTATAATTTAAAGGATGTTTGCCACGACTAGCATCAAAGAAAACCATTCTACAGCTAAATAGCGAAACATCTGGATGTTCTAAATAACCTTTATAACACTCTTCAAAAGCATCTTTTGACCATACATCATCACTATCCAAGAATGTCGTAAATTCACCCTTAGTAAATTCCATTCCTTTATTACGAGCCACAGAAACACCAGCGTTTTTCTGTTTATAATAAACAATATTATCAGGATACATTTCCTTATATTTTAAACAAATACTCTCTGAGTTATCTGGTGATCCATCATTTATAAAAACAATTTGTATATTATCTTCAAAGCCAATCGTCTGTTTTAATACAGATTCAACCGTTTCTTCTAAATAATCTTCAACATTATATATAGGTATTACTACCGAAAATTTAAACTTCTTTTCCATTACTTCTTCCTCCTTAGTTGTTGCAATTCTATATAAACAAGCATCATTGGATATGATGAACGATAAAATCTATAATATTTCGTTTTAAATCCATTAATTTGATGTTTGTATCTTTTAAAATTCTTTTTAAAGTATATTAAAAATCTCTTAACAAATTCTCTTTGTAATTTCTTATCATCGAAATTTTTAAATTCCCTGATTCTTCTAACATAAAAACCAGCACTTAATTCTACTAATTCACTTTCGTACTCAAAGAATGCATTATTACTTCTAAAAAATTCTAACATTTCCTCTAAGACATCAATAATATTAAATAAATTTCTTTTATAACTATTTGTAATTGATCCTTCACTATCAGCTAAATAATAATAAAAGGGTTCTTGTAAAATACACATCTTATTAGCATAAAATTTATACCTAATTCCAAAAGCAAAATCCTCAGCATAAGAATATTTATCTGGCAAACGCAAATGATATTTTTCTATTATTTCCCTTTTAAAGAGCTTATCACAATTATAATTAGAAGTTTTAGTAAATGCTTTTGCATCAGTCTCAGTATTTTTATTTATTACTGGAACATTACCTTTCTTAGTTACGTTAATTCTCGAACAAGCGACCAAGTCAACTTCATCACTCATTTTTGAAGACATTACCTCATACATTCGCTCATCAATATAATCGTCACTATCAACAAAGCCAATATACTTTCCCTTAGCTACATCAAGTCCTCTATTTCGTGAACCAGCTGGTCCTAAATTTTTCTCATTATTTAAAAGAACAATATTTTTATACTTTTTTAGTTTTTTTAAAGAATCATCTGTACTACAATCATTTATTACGATTACCTCTATATCCTTTAAAGTCTGCCCTAACACACTTTTTAAGCATTTATCAATTGTTTTTGAGGCATTATAAACTGGTATTATTATTGAAACAACTGGCTGCATAAATTCACTCCTAGCCTTTGCAATTATATATAATTAATCATATCATGTTAAACAAGCATTCACAAGGAAAATACTCATAAAATCTAAGCATTTATAACAAAAAGACTTTTTATTTTTTTTATTATTTCTTTTTTTCTCATATATTCTATAAAATAGAACTCAGCAATTGAAAAAACAATCGTTAAAAGAACAGTAATTACTGACTGATTCTTTGGTATAAATTGACTAAAAGGCTTTATATAAGTAACAAAACTTATAACTACTGTATGATTTATAAATATTGGCATACTTAGCTTTTCCAAAAAGAAAAACAATTTCACTGATAACACATCATATTCATATGTTTTTTCACTAACAAATATTGTTATAGCGATTGCAATAAACAAAAGCATAACATAATCATAATATTTTGGCGCATCAACAAAACTTATAATAAAAAGTACAACCATCATTAGGACTTCGCCTAATAAAGTAAGAACCCATTTTCCTAATTGTGTATATTCAACATTTTTAAATTTCTGGTTAATCATATATATTAAAAATCCAATATTCAGTTCAATAAAAGCTCTAAGAAGGCCTGTGCAAATAAAGTCATTCCAATGAGAGTAAGAATGATCTAATCCAAGCCAAAAATGATTCAAATATCCCAGTCCTAATACAACAATAATAGGAGAAAAATACAAAATAAAATTTTCTCTATATTTTCTAAGAATAGGATACAGAATAAAAATAGTAACAATCATCGCTGTTAAATACCATAATTGTGCCATAACTAAAACACTTCTAAACCCAACAGTTCTAAGCAACAACAAATTCCATATACTATTTACTATTTCATTTAATTTATAATGAGGAACTCTAAAACAAAGTATCAAAAGAATAGACAAAATAAAACCTATAAATACATATGGATAAAATCCTTTAATTTTTTTCAAAACAAACTCAATCGTTTCTTGAGCTATTTTTTTGTTCTTTTCTTTGTTCTTACTATTTAAAACTTTTTTTGCTAAATAAAAACCAGACACAATAAAGAAGAATTCAACACAAATGTACCCTCCAAAAAAGAAAGCATTTCTTTCCCCACCATAAAATGAGCTACAATGAAAAAAAACAATCACAATAGCAAATAAAAATTTCCATAAGGAAATAATCCCATTTCGTTTCTTCATACCTTTTCCCCCTAGTATGCGTATCTATCTTATATACCAATTATAACAACCACATTTTTAAAATTCAAGGAAAAAGCCAGAAAAAAAGACGACTTTCGTCATCTTATTTAATTTAATCTTTCTTTTACTAAAGAACTAACCGCAGACATATCAGCACGACCAGCTGCACGAGCTGTTACTTCTTTCATAACTTTACCCATATCCTTAATACTTTCAGGTTTTAACTCATCAAACACTGTATCGATTAATTTATTAAGTTCTTCTTCACTTAACTCTTCAGGTAAATATTTAGATAAGACTGCTATTTCATTATTTAAATTTTCAACTTCTTCAAGTTTATTAAATTTTTCGTATTCTGCTATGCTATCTTTTCTTTGTTTAACTTGTCTTTTTATAACTACTACAGCCTCTTCGTCAGACAAATCATGATTTTTACTAATCTTTTCCATTTGAAGAGCACTTTTCAACAACCTAAGAACGGATAAAGAAAACTTATCTTGTTCTTTCATTGCTATAGTCATATCTTTTGTTATAGTTTCAACTAGACTCATAGCATCACTTCCTATCTATCATTTCTCTTACGTTTACGAGAGTTTCTAATCATTTCTTCTTTAGCTTTACGTCTCTTAACGCCTGGTTTATCATAGCATCTCTTTTCTTTAAGTTTAGAAGGGACACCGCTTTTTGCAACTTTAACTTTTAATTTCTTTAATGCTACATCAAGGTTACCGTTAACTACAACTTTAGTCATATAATCTCCCTCCCTTCATTAACTATAATAGATTATAACACTTCATGTTTTTTTTTACAAGAAAAAACCAGCTATTACTAAAGAAAAAGCCTGTATATATAACAAAAAAAGTAGAATATTTATAACTAAGCTCAAAAAAAGAGGAAAAATTCCTCTTTTTTACTAGCATCTCTTTCCAGATACCAACATTTTAATAGAAGTACCTAATGCACGTCCTAAATCATATAAAGCGCCCATACTTCTCGAAAGAGCATTAAGCATCGCTGCACTAACTTTAGTTGCTCCACCAACTGTATTAATTAATTCTTCTCTATTCATTTATATTTACTCCTCTTTCTTCTACTTTGTACATGCCAAAGGTCTTAAAAAGCCATTAACAACACCAATAGCAAATGACACTACTCCACCTACTATAAGGCCTATACCTGCTGCACTAATTTTTAAGCCTCCTCCTTCAATTTCTCTCAATTCATCATTTGATAAACTCACTAATCATTCTCCTTCTACAATTACATTTTTTAACTTTTCTATTATTCTTTGCTTATTGTAAAGTAAACGAAAATTAATAATCTTTTCACTTTCACCACTTATTGAAGTAACTAATTCTATATCCTGAAAAGGCACACCATTATTCAAATAAGGCTCACTATAAATAATTTCTTTTATTTCATAAATTTCATCCATATAAATTAATCTCAAATCATCATATTCTAAAACATTAACATTACTATACGGAAAAGAAAAATGAATTGTACACATTTCTTCACATTCTGATATTCCAGTAACATTTAACAAATCATATGTTTTTATAAAGTAAGAAAGTGAGGTTAGGGTTAAAAAGAAAATGAAAATAATTAGGTATATTATAAGATGACTCTTAACTTTTTTATTTAACAATACTACTTTATTAGACATTACTTACTCCCATTTCTATAATATTTTTAAAACATTTTGTATCAGTATGCGATATATAAATTATAGTTAGATTTGGAAAATTTACATCAATTGCTTCTAATATCTCTGTTTCCGTTTTTCTATCAATTTCACTCAATGATTCATCTAAAATTAAAATCTCTGGTTTTAAAATTAACGATCTTGCCAAAATTATTCGTTGCCTCTCTCCTCCACTTAAATTAAATCCTTCATCGTATAAAAAAGACTCCAATCTCATAGCTTTCTTATCAATAATTTCATCTACTTTTGTTATTTTTAAAATTTCATTCAATTCTTTCTTAGAAATCTTCTTTTGTAAAGTAATATTATTGAGTATCGTATCATTAAATATTTTTTCTCTTTGTGAGACATATAAAATATTTTTTCTTAATGTATTTAAAGAATAATCTTTAACATTCACTCCTCCAATAGTTATACTTCCTTTGTAATCATCAATATTCCTATTAATCATCTTACATAACGTACTTTTCCCACTTCCAGTATGTCCAATAATAACACAATGAGTTTTCTTAGGGATGAACAAATTAAAATTACCAACTACTTCATCAATATCATTATAAGAATACTTAACATTCTTAAACTCAATATCTCCATTATAAAATTGTTCAAACTTACCTAAATTCTCCGTTTCTATATTCAAGAACTCACTTATCTTGTTTATAGATAATTTTATTAAAGAAAACTTTGGCAAAATATCTACACAATCTTCTATAGGATCAATAAAGTATGTAAGCAAAGTATTAAAAGTGATAAGAGATAACAAAGTTAATTTACTCTCCATTATTAAATAAACACCATAACTACTTATTATAAAAAGTCCAATGTCATTGATAATTGACTTTATAGTTACAAAGTTATTAAAAAATAACGAATAATTAAAAGTATTCTCTTGATACTTAGTATAACTATTTTCTAAGGAACAAATCACTTGATTAGTAACACCAAGATTCTTAATTGATTCAACAGCTCCAATCTTCTCACTTAATAAAGAATTGAAATCAGTTTCTAAATCAATATTATCATTCAACTTTCTTAAAACAATTGGATTAATAAAAAATCCAACAAACATATAAAGCAATACCATTATGCAAAGAATAAAAAATAATTCATTACTTATATTGTTTAAGAAAAATACAGAACAAACAACCAAAAACAAATCTAAAATAATTGAAACAAATAATTCACTAAATAAAGCTTTTATATTATCTAATTCTTTTATTCTAGTTAGGATTTCTCCTGTTGTTCTCGAACAAATAATATTTAGAGGAAGTTTAAAAATATGATTTATAAATTCTGGTATAATTAATAAATCGATATTTTTATTAAGATATATAGTAAGTTCGTTTTTTATATAATTAAAATATATTTTCAATATATGAAATATTAAAAACAAAATAATTATAAAAATAGTAGTATTTCTAAAATCATTATCTATACTAGATATTACTATCTTAAAATAATAACTTATAAAAATTGACACAAGAGTTATTATAATGTTGTTACATACTATTTTAAGTAACAATTCCTTTTGATTACTTAAAACACTTATAAACAACTTTTTTACATCGTGATTAAGCTTCATTAAAGGAATCTTTTTATACGGATTAAAGATTAGTATTACGTTTGTCCAATTCCCCCGAAAAGACTCTTTTGTTAATCTTACGTATCCTTTAGCAGGATCCATTATATGTAGATGTTTACTGGTTACTTTATATATTACGACGAAATGGTTTATCCCCTTATCTGTAACAACATGAGCAATAGCTGGTAATATTAATTCTTCACTATCTAAAGATATATTTTTTCTACCAATAGCATTAAATCCATATTTCTTAGCTGTTAGAATTAAATTGTAAGCCGTTGTCCCATTATTATTAGTTTTAGTATCTAATCTTAAAGTCTCTAAAGGGATAAAACCACCATAAAACTTAATAATAGATTGTAAACAACAAATTCCACAATCTCTTATGTCCTGCTGCCTTACTATAAATTTCTTATTCATAATTACTCCCTCTACTTATAATTATTATCCATCGACCTCCAATTTCCTTTAAATTTCTCAAAAAAATTTTTTGCATAAAAAAAACGAGTCAAAATCTCGTTTTCACACTATAACATTCTTCTAATCTCCAGTATAAACCTCAGGATCTTTATCTGGTATAGTACACTTATCTGGTTCGAACATACAATTAGTACAAACAGTAAAACCAGAAGGATCATAATCAGTAACTAAAGTATCAAATACAAAATCCAATAAAGTTGGTAAGAAAAATATAATAAGTCCTGCTATAAGTTGTTTAACTACTTGCATTAAGCTCCCTTTAAAGTCTTCAGTTTTACCACTTAATATAGTTTTTGAAAAAGCTATCATTGCTGTAATAATTAAAATTAAAGGAACAACAATCTTCACCAAATTTATTAGAATACCAATTATCATAAAAGTTCTTCTAACTCCACCATAATCGCAAAATTTTATTTTTGAAGAAGTCGCCGCATAAACAACACTTCCGCTTAATAAAACAAACAAAAACAATAAAGCAAATATTAACAATTTCCAATTTCTCTTTTTCGTCTTCATCAAAATCACCTATTATTATAATAATATAAAATATAAAAATAGTAAATTAATAAGTATAATTTTCTTGATAAATTAATATTATTTATTAGTAATGGAGGAATAAATATGATAAATAAACAAAGCATTTGGTTTACATTTCTGTTTAGTGTTATTTTAGTATTAAGTATTTTTTATATCACAATGAATGAACAAGAATTGAGTGACTACATTGATTTACCAGACACTACAGATACAACTCTCGTTGTAAATGAAAGTACTGAACTAGTATCACTTCGTATCCAAAGTGACGAAGAGCTATTAGAAACAATTAATCAATTACAAGAAGTTTTATTAAGTGAAACAAGTGATGTAAATAGTAAAAATGATGCTTACAATGACTTATTAATGATTTCTAATAACAAAAGCGATGAAGAAGAAATAGAAAAAATAATTAAAGATGAATTTACTTACGAGTCCTTTGTTAAAATAAATGGCAATAATGTAACAGTTGTAATAGAAAGTGAAAAACATGACTATGGAATAGCGAATAAAATAATGCGTCGTATTTCAGAAAAATTAAATGACAATAAATATATAACAGTCAAGTTTAGTTAACACTACACTCTTTTTCTTCATAAAATATAATAGTAAGAAGGAGTATATATGAAGAAAATATTAACCAGAAGAGAAAAAGAAGTATTTGACTTACTTGTTTTAAATTATACTACACCTGAAATCGCAGCAGAGTTAAATATCAGTGCTAAAACCGTTAGAAATCACATATCAAATGTAATTCAAAAAATCAACGTAAAAAATAGAGCAGCAGCGATTGTAGAACTAATAAGATTAAATGAAATATACTTATAAACCCTTTTATAGGGTTTTTTTAATTCTTAAAAATATTTTTTGAAATATAATTTTAATAGGTGATTTCATGTTAAAAAGATTTACTTTCAAAAAAATTGCTATTACTACCCTTCTACTTTTGCTTGCTGTTATTTTATATAACTATCCAGAAGAAATAAATACTGTTCAAGAAAATACGAATAACAATACAATAGATATTTATTTGGTCGATGACAACAATTACGTCGCCATGACTAAAATAAATAATGACTCTAATAACACAAACGAAACAATTGAAAGTATTATAAATGCTCTTATTATAGGGAATGATACAAAATCTTTACCTAAAGGATTTAATGCTATTATTCCAGAAAACACTAAATTAATTGATTTCGAATTAAAAGATAACTTACTAAAAATAAATTTTACAAAAGATATCCTAAATATATCAGAAGAAAATGAAAATAAAATGATTGAAGCCATTATATATTCTCTTACTAGTATCAAAGAAGTTAAAAATATTATGATATTCGTCGAAGGGGAACATTTAACAAGACTTCCCCACTCAAACAAGCCATTAGATTTATATTTAAGTAGAAATTACGGAATTAATAAAGTTGTCGATATAAATAGCTTCCATGATACAAGTATGGTTACAATATATTATTTAAGTAAGAATGAATCTTATTATTATATTCCTGTCTCATACATAACAAATGATACTAACGATAAAGTAGAAATAATCATAAACAATTTAAAATCAAACAAACTAAATAATAGTAATCTATTAAGTCATTTAAACTATCAAGTTGAATTAATGAACTATGAAGCTACAGAACAAGAAATAAGTCTAGATTTCAACGACATTTTACTTAATAGTATCTATGAAGGTAAACTCAAAGAAGAAGTAAAATATGCTGTTTTCTACTCAATTTATGATACTCTAGGTATAGAAAATGTTATTTTTATGGTGAATTCTAATAAAATTGATGAATTTAGACTTGAAAATTAAAAATAAATATTATATAATAAATATGTTCCATGAGTTATGACCTCGTAGCTCAGCTGGATAGAGCAATCGCCTTCTAAGCGATCGGTCAGGTGTTCGAATCACCTCGGGGTCACCACTTGAATATAAAATCTCTATTTAGAGATTTTTTTCTTTGATAAAAATTCAAAAAAATAACTAAGTTTAACAATACTTAGTTATTTTTCATTTTATATTAATTTAACTTTTTTTGGATCCTCAACACTTTCTCTAGTTAACACTAACTTTTTATATGCTGTTGGATTACAAAGCATTTCATATTCAGCTTCATCTAAAGATTTAATAACTAAATTATTTAAATCTCTCATACTATTTTCATGACTTTCTAATCTATCTAAAATAGCTTCTATATAACCATCATCAGCAACCAATTCAACATTAAACTGTCTCTGATATCTTTGCTTTTTCAATAAGAATTCACTTAATTTACTTCTTAATAAAACATCTCTTCTAATTTCTTTGCTTAATTCATGATACACGAAAATATGTGGTATTCTTGTAACTAATTCTTTACCAAAATATTGAGACTCAGTAACCATACGTGGATCAAACTCACTTGTACTACCAGCAGTAGAACCAAATCCGATTGATTTCTTACTAACAAATAAATTACTAAAAGCACCAGCAAAGATTTTAATAAGCATTTGTGTTCTAAAATTATAATCATCACTAGGCTTATCTATCATAAAAGTATCGCCTTCAATAAATTTAAGTAATATTTGAACAACTGCTGACTTAGAATCAGTATTAGACTCTCCTAATTTATCAAATTCGTCAAAAAACACTAAACCTCTCTCTGCTTTTGCTAAATCATAACCAGCCTCAATTATTAAAGAATATAAACAATCTTCAATTGACATACCTTTAATTCCTTGTGGAACTAAATTGGCAGAATTAATTTCTAATAAAGGTATATTCAAATAATCTATAGCAGCTTTCATAGTCTCAGTCTTACCAGTTCCTGTAGGTCCTATCAATAATATAGATTCATTCTTTTCACCTGGCATTGCTGTGTAATTCATTAAAATTGTTTTAGCAATTCTTCTGATTTCATCATCATGGCCAAAAACTCTTTCTTTCATATGAGTTTCTAATCCTCTCAAAGAGACATCTCCTGTGTAATCACTAATTGTTTCACCTTGGGCTTTTGAGCTTTCAGCTTTATACATAGCTCCTCCACCAGGAAACCTTTTCATATCACTATCAGACTTTTCTACATGACCTTTTGCAGATTCTATCTCTTTAACATGGCCATTTTCTACAACTACCCTAGTAACAGCACCTTTTCTTTCCTTATCTCTATAAGATGCAATTAAATTCTTGTATCTTAGTAACTCAGCTCTAATACTTTCAATATCTGGTATATTAAGCAGATTATCTAAAGTATAGCCATTTAAAGTTACAGAAGGTTCTCCTTTTTGTCTTTCATATTCTTCCACAGGTGTATTACTTAAAAAAACACTCATTGATATTTTCTTTTTAGTTATTTGACCATTCTTAGCCTCTACTAATAAAATATTATCTCTTTCTTCCGCTAAAAAATATTCCTTAACAAATCCAATATCATCTAATCCATATATAGCTAGTAATTCCTCTTTAGAATAAACACAATCAACTAAAAATTCTTGATTATCTAATACTTCTTTACTAGTTAAAACAGAATATTCATCTGAATTATAGAACACTTTACCAGCACAAAATCCTTCAACTAATTTCTCAGGAAATAACATATAAAGCGTATCGTTTACTTTATGTACTCTATATAATATACCATAGTCATCATTTATTGATTCCATCTTACTTTCCCCCTAAACATCGTTCTTTATTATATATTAGAGCATGAAAAAATGCAAACACTATCATTTGCATTTCTATAAATATTTTTTATGGTTGAATTGAACACTAAACAGTCATTAATTCTTCTTCTTTTTCTTTTAACTTTTCTTCAACTTTCTTAGAATAGTCATTAACTAATTTTTGAACTTCTTCAAGCATTCTCTTTTCCATGTCTTCAGTAACTGTTTCGTCTGCTTTAATGTCTTCATTTGCTTCTTGACGAACTTTTCTTAACGCTACCTTAGTTTCTTCAGCAATTTGTTTAGCTTGTTTAACATATTCTTTTCTTCTCTCTTCAGTCAATTGAGGAACATTTAAAATAACTGTTTCTCCATTATCCATAGGATTAATTCCTAAATTAGCTTCTTGAATAGCTTTAACAATATCTTTCAAGCAACCTCTATCAAAAGGCTTAATCATTAACGTTTTAGCCTCAGGAACAGTAATATTAGCTAAGCTTTGGATTGGCGTTGGAGTACCATAATATTCTACCATAATACCATTAACCATTGCTGGATTAGCTCTTCCTGCTCTAATACTTGTAAGTCTTGTATCCATTGTTTCAAGAGCATGCATCATTTTTAATTCGATATTACTATCTATCATTTTTTATTTCTCTCCTTTAATGTCTTAATTATAAAGCATATTTACTATTTATTCAAATAATATTTATTTATAGCCTCACTAATTTCTTGTCTAAACTCTATTTCTTTGTTTTCTGTCCAATAAGATTCAATTGTATCAGTATTTTTCATAGCTACAGTATCAGTATTGTAATATTTTACCTTACCACCATCTATTATATAAAAACTAGGAGCTAACAAGTTATTATTACTATCATCAGTAATCGTTAAATATCCGTTTAATAATTCTCTAATTTCATAATAATTAGAATTTCTTTGACCTTTATCATTATCTAAATCATAATAATATACTTTTTCAATTTTATTATCTTTTATTACCTTATTTAATTCTTCCATATATTTAACAGAATAAGAAGACGATTTGCTACCTATAAATATTAAAGACTTTCCATCTTTTAGTAAAGAAATCATTTTCTTACCTCTAATAACTTCGTAAGTTTCATTACTTACATCTAAATCATTATAAAAATCACTAATAACCCAAACTTTTGGTTCGCTATTACTAGCGTATTTTTCACCTAAATATATAAAAGCACCTATCATAACTAAAAATAATATTGCATAAACAACTTTTCTTATAATCCCTTTTGTCTTATCACTCATATTATTCACCTCATCATTAAATGCAATTTAATTATATCATGTAAGAACACTATTTTTAAATATTAAAAAAGACACTTGTCAAAAAGTGTCCAATTTATTAATTGTTGATTTGAGCCATTACTTCTTCAGCAAAGTTATCTTGACGTTTTTCGATACCTTCACCTACACTAAACATAGTCATACCAACAAGTTCTCCTCCATTGTTAGTTACATACTTAGTTACATCTATATCTCCATCTTTGATGAAAGCTTGCATTGAAAGGCAGATTTCTTTGAAGAATTTATTTAATCTTCCTTCAACCATTTTTTCAGCTATTTCAGCTGGTTTTCCTTCATTCATAGCTTGTTCTTTTAGAACTTCTCTTTCACGAGCTACTTCATCAGCAGGAACGTCTTCTTTGAATACATATCTAGGTTTCATAGCAGCTGCTTGCATTGCTACATCTTTAGCAACATCAGTATTTGCTCCTTTAACTACTGTTAATACAGCAATTTTTCCACCCATATGTAAGTAAGTACCAAAATTTTCATCATCATTTTTAGTAACTACAGCAAGACGACGGAAATCTAATTTTTCACCAATCTTAGAAGTTTTAGCAATTACTAAATCTTTAATTGTTCCTTCTTCACATGGTAATTCATTAGCTTCTTCTAAAGTTGTTGCATCACTATGTAAAATAGTTTCTCCAACAGTTTTAATTAATTCTTTAAATTCATCATTTTTACTAACAAAGTCTGTTTCAGAGTTAATTTCAATCATAACAGCTTTATTACCTTCAACGAATATTTCAGCTAAACCTTCAGCAGCAATTCTTGCTTCTTTCTTTCCAGCTTTAGCAATACCTTTTTCACGTAACCAATCTACAGCAGCTTCGATGTTACCATCGCATTCAGTTAATGCTTTTTTGCAGTCCATCATACCTGCACCAGTTTGTTCACGTAATTCTTTAACTAAGCTTGCGCTTATCATAGACGTACCTTCTTTCCTAAATTTAAATATTATTCACTTAAAGATGCAATAAGTTCATCTTTTTTCATGCTTGAATATCCTTTGATACCAGCTTCTTTAGCCATTGTTTTTAAATCAGCTAAAGTTTTTTCGCTTAAGTCTTCAGTTGCTACTTCTACTACTGGAGCTTCTTCAACAACTGTTTCTACAGCTTTAACTTCTTCTTTTGCGGCTTTTTCTTCATGTTTTTTTGGTGCTTTAGCTTTTCTATCGTCTTCAGTAACGTAGTCAATTATTTCTCCTCCGTTAGCTTCAGCAATAGCATTTCCTAAAACTCCTAAAACAACTTTAACAGCTCTAACTGCATCATCATTACCAGGAATAACAAAATCAACATCATCTGGATCACAGTTAGTATCTACAATACCAAAAATAGGAATATTTAATTTTCTAGCTTCTCTGATTGCATTGATTTCTTTTTTAGGATCAACAATAATCATAGCTTGTGGTAATTTATCCATTGAACGAATACCACATAATAATTTATTTAATTTTTCATATTCTTTCTTTAATTCAATAACTTCTTTTTTAGGTAAAACTTCAAAAGTACCATTTTTTTCCATGTTTTCAATTTCTTCTAAACGTTTTACTCTACTTCTGATAGTACGGAAGTTTGTTAATGTTCCTCCTAACCATCTTTCAGTTACATAATAAGAATTTGTTCTTTCTGCGTTTTCTTTAGCAGCTTCTTGAGCTTGCTTTTTAGTTCCTACGAATAGGAATGTTCCTCCATTTGCAGCAATATTATTGATTTCTGCATATGCTTCTTCGATTTTACTTAAAGTTTTTTGTAAATCGATAATATAAATGTCATCTCTAGTTGTATAAATGTACTCTTTCATTTTTGGATTCCATCTTTTAGTTTGATGTCCAAAATGAACTCCAGCTTCTAATAAATAACTTAATGAAACTACGGCCATAAAAATTTCCCTCCTTCGTTATACATCTGTCTGCTTCTACTTCATCACTCACCTCTTCGGCACTCGAGTAACAAATCCACATCCATGTCTATTTGCTTTTTAAAGCCGCAATTATTGTACCAAAAAAAAGAGACTTTAACAAGCCCTTTTTTGCCTATTTTCGGCGAAAAACATATGTTTTTTTAGTATACGAGATATTTCAATAACTATTTATTTAATTTATAAGTTTTAGGAACAAGATTAAACGCTGCTAAGCATTGATTATTTTCGTCCAATACAGCTCCATCTGGTACGTCACATATTAAAGTCATATCTAAAATAGCATCGTAAGTCTTAGTACTAACTTCTCTTACATCTACTAAAGATGCTCCAGTAATTGTTGCTGTCTCAGTCAATTGAGTATCTAAACTAATATCTGAATAATCTCCTGTTTGACTCACAGGAACAACTTTAACTAGTTGTTCGTTTCCTTCTTTATAGCACATATTACCATTTAAAGTATAACCTTCTACTGGCATGTATACTTCTGCACCACTAAAACCTACTCCTACTTTAATAGCAGGTAATACATCTAATGTTGCTACATCGTATGTTAAAATAGCAATATTTTCTCCATTAGGAGTATAAAATTCATCAAACACTTCGCAATATTTAACATCGTATTTTTTTAAACTACTAACAAGTTTTTCTCCAGAAGTGTAACTAATATCATAAGCTTTATTAATTAACATTTCATCTGGTAAAGAGCAAAAATAATCATCATTAGTATATTCAGCAACTAAACTTCTCGCTCTTCCTGATTCAGTTAAATTAGCAAGACCTTTTAATGGTCCATGTCCAAAGAATCCTCCAGTAGTGAAAGCTCCAAGCCCTAAAACTCCAGCTAAAGCTAGTGCACTTATTGTTCTACCAACTCTTGATCCTGTTTTAGTTTTCTTTTCCTTTTTTCTTTTTGAAGTAGGTTCACTTTCAAATTCAGTTGAATTTACTTCGCCTCTACTTTCTGAACCACTACCTGCTTTAACAACTGGTTCATCAAATTCAAAACGTTCATCAAATTCTCTTTTTTTACCATTTTTACCAAGCATAATTCATTTCCCCCTCACTTGATTGCCTAAAATATACCACAAATGATTAAAAAAGTAAAATTTACCTATTTTTCCACCAATACTATTTTATTCATCTTGCAAATCATAATAAAAAAAGTCAGCCAAAGCATCCTCAACGGCCTAAGTTCAAAAAAGAACCCCCTCTTGAGTAAGTTCTTTTATTTTACACATAACAATATACAAGTATAATATAGCCACCTTTTTTAGTTTCTCTTAAAATGCCTTTATATTTAAACTTACCATGTCTTCTAACACTAAATACATCATCTTCTTTAAGAGTTCTTGTTGGTTTTACTTCATCATCATAATTTAAAATAACTTCTTTATTCTTAAATTTATCTAGAATATCATTACGACTACTATTAATAATAGTACTAATAACATTATCAATTCTTAAAGAAGAAACAATATATTCTTTCTCAACATAATCTTGCCTGAAATCACCAGATAATTCTATCGGCACTTCAATTAATTCAACCTTACTATTTTTAATACTTACCAAATTATACTTAAAGTAATCAACTAAATGTGGTAATAAAAATATATAAAATTCATTCTTATATTTAACTATATCTCCAAATGTATCTTCCTTGATTCCTAAAGAAAAAATAGTACCCATAATATCTTGATGTCTTAAGACATCACCATTAATAACAACTTTAAAAAGCCGAATATCAGGAATATTTTTCTTATAAAGAATCACTTTACTAGAATCAAAAAACAACTCATATACTTTAAATTCATTCTTATATAATTTCCCTTTAACAAGCATTAATTCCTTTCTTGTCAAAAAATTAGTACATCCTCTATTATATAAAGCATCTATTATATGTTCTATATTATAATTATTCGCTGTCACGATTTCTTTTCTTTATCACTTTCATAATCAAATCATTTATTGACTTAGCAACATAAACAATTAGATAATTAAAAAAACTATAAGCAAACAATATATAATAAGTAACAACATAATTATGAGTACTAACATAATAAATTAATGGAATAGAAATAAGTAACAAAATAATAAGTATCGTCGATACATCTCCTGTTCCAATTCTCGATTCATTTCTGTTCTTATCATAATATCTATTAAAAAACAAATATAAATTAATAGCTGAAAATAAAAGCACATCAACCAACCATATTTGATTCGCATCTTTATAATTCGCCGAAAAATAAATAAATATAGCAAATAAGATTATATTCTCAAAATGAAATATCTTAAATATATTATTTTTAATCCATTCTTTATTTACTCTAACTCTTTTTAAATCTTTAATAGCATTTTTACACACTGAAGAAAAATAAAGTAACCATGGAATAAAAGTTAAATAAACAACCAACTTCGTCATTTAATGTTTCACCTCTTCACATAATCTTATTATAATATAAATTATGTATTTTAAAACTCTAAATCACTCTACTTTACAATTAAATGACCATTATATTTGTGCTTATAATCAGAAATCAAATCACTTATTAAAGTTGTATCATAATGGTGCTCAGATAAGATATTAATTTCAATATTTTTTATATGATAATTATCCAATATTCTATATAACTTATGTTGTAATTTATTTATTAAACTAAAGTTAATTCTCTCTTCAATGTTTACATATAATGTATTGTTCGTATAAATCATTTCCATATTATCACCGAATACAATATATCAAAATAATATTTTATCTTCTATATATTCGACAAAATATGTAAAAATATCCACTTTTAAGAAAAAGAACTTATTATTACATGTTATAATCTTACTAGGCGGTGATTTTATGAAACTAAGTTTAATGATTTTCATTAATAAATTAGTTACAAAAGTATGTAAATTATTCGGTAAAAATGGTTCTGTTTATCCAGGATACATTATATACGATGTTTTAAGACAAAAGAAAATATTAGAAAATGTTAAATATCCTAAATATGTTATAGCTGTTACTGGTTCTTCTGGTAAAGGTTCAACAACTGAATTAATTAATCATATTCTAACTAATAACGGATATGACGTATGCTATAACCAAAATGGGAGTAATGGGGTTCTAGCAGCTACTACTTTAATTTTAAATAATTGTAATATGAAAGGTGAATTTAAACACGAAGTTTTACTTATTGAATGCGACGAAAGGCATTTAAAATTAATATTTGGCAAAAACAAGATGAGTCATTTAATTATTACAAATATGACGAGAGACCAACCTGCTCGTCATGGTAACTCTGATGTTGTCTTTAAAGATGTTATAAAAGCTATTGGAAATGACACAACTTTAATTATCGATGCTGACGATCCTTTAGTTAATCGTCTTACTTATACTCATGATAATAAAACAATTCGTTATGGTATGGCTAAAACAAAAGACAGTTACCTAGGAAGTTCTGAGGATTTAGTTGATTATGCTTATTGTCCTAAATGTAATAGAAAACTAATTTATGACTACTATCATTATGGACATATTGGTAATTACCATTGTCCTAATTGTGATTTTCAAAGAGGAAACGTCGACTTCGAAGCAACAGATGTAAATCTAGCAAAACAAAGTATGAAAATTAACGGAAATAAAGTTCATCTAGATAAAGATGTATTATATGCAGTCTACTACCATTTAGCGGCTTATGCCCTATGTAATATAATAGGTCTTGATGAAGAAACAATATTAAACACTTTAAACAAAAATAAACACGAAAGCAAACGTGCCAAAGTTACGGACTTTGCAGGACGTAATCTTACAATGTTAGAATCAAAAAATGAGAACAACTTAAGCTACTACCAATCAATAAAGTTTATAACTGATCAAAGTGGAAAAAAATCACTAGTTATTGGTTTTGATAAAGTTTCAAGAAGACATCCCCACAATGACATATCATGGTTATGGGATATTAAATTTGAACTTTTAAGTGATAAAAACATTGATAAAGTAATTTGTATGGGGCGTTTTAGATACGACATTGCAACTCGTCTATCTTTTGCAGGCATTCCAGAAGATAAAATAATTCTTGCTCATACTATTGAAGAGCTTCCTCAAATCATAAAGGAACAAACAATCGGGGATATTTATACTATGGCATGTTTTGATCTAACGAAACAAATGAAAGCTGTATTTGAAGGTGATAACAATGAAAACAATTAAAATAGCTCATTTATATTATGACATTCTAAATCTTTACGGTGAAAATGGTAATGTAAGATATTTAAAAAGACAATTAGAAGAACAAGACATAAATGTTGAAGTCCATTTTCTAAGCATGGAAGACAAAATAGATTTCAAAAAATATGACATCTTCTACATTGGTGCTGGAACTGACGCTAATAAAGAAATTGTTCTAGAAAATATCTTAAAATACAAAGAAGACATAAAAAAAGCGGTTGAAAGCAATAAATACTTCATTGTAACAGGGAACGCTTATGACCTTTTTGGTAAAGGAATTCAAAAATTAGACGGTTCATTTGTTGAAGGTTTAAATATATTTGATTACACTTCTACAGAAGAGGAATTTAGAATTATTGAAGATCAATATTATAGTTGTGACTTTATTGATTCAAAAATTCTTGGTTTCCAAAATCGTAGTTCTGTATCTAACTCAAATGGTGACGCTCTTTTTAAAGTAATCAAAGGAACAGGATCAAGTCCTGCTACAAATAATGAAGGAATCCATTATAACAATTTCTATGGAACCTATTTAGTTGGTCCTATTTTAGTACGAAATCCCTATTTAACAGATTACTTAGTCGAAAAAATATGTAATGAAAATAAAATCAAATACACAACACCTAATAAAGATACATTAAGCTACAAAGCTTATCATGAATTTATTAAAAATTTCTACTCTTAAAAGTAGATTTTTTTATTTTTAAGGAAAATTTTACAAACTCAAACATTTAAGGTATTATATAAAAGCATAAGAAGGGAGAATATTGTATGAGCAATAAAAGATTAAAAAACGATCAAAACAAAATAATATTAACGACTCATTATGCATTTAACAAGACTTTTGAACAAATAGAACCATTCGACTTCGCTTTCAATGGTGTTTATTACACAAGAACAGCTAACTTAGAAGATATGATGTACGACTATGAAAGAGCTTACCAATTATTTAAAGAAGCACATCCTAAAAATGTTGTGACAATATTTGATAAAGCCTTATGTATGGGGTTAATTTTAAGGAAATATCAGACTTTTGGTAGTTCACAAAAGAAAGCACCTCGTCGTGTTGCCTTGCTCAATGAAAGATTTATCGCTGAAGTAATGGTAGCATTCTTACATTATTCAGAATATAGCATTCGTGCCAAAAATACTGGTGAATTATTATCTCCAACACCATTCGACTTACAAGTTTTAAGTAATGGTCATGAAGAACAATTTGAAGAACTAATGAGAGACCTTACTGTTTTATTAAGTGCTCCAGACTTCCAAGCTACGGAAATAAATAGCAAATTAAGAGAAATCTATAATCTAGCTATTCTTTATGGTAATGGTTTTAATGAAGAAGACTTCGCAAGTATCATAAAAAGAATTAGAGTAAAAGAAAGAAATTCAACACCTAATTTCAATTATGAAGAAAGTCCAATGTTACAACAACATCAACAAGAAATTAAAGGAAAATATAGAAGACGTTAAAAAAAGCATCTAACGATGCTTTTTTTACTATGTCATAATTAATTTAATTCCGTATTTTCTAACTTACTTAATTTCTCTTTTTCTCTTTGTTCTTTAGAAAAAATACATCCACAATAATCTTGACGATACAAATTATACTGACGAGCCATTTCGATACTATGTTTATATCCCTCTTTTTTCTTAAAATCAGAAAACAAATATTTTATATCATATTTTTCACTCAATTTTTTCCCTATTTCATTTAACTTCTGACTATTCTTAAGAGGACTTACTGTCAAAGTAGTCGCAAAATAATCATAACCTAACTCCTTAGCTCTCATAGCCGTTTTATCTAAACGAAGCCAATAACATTTAATACATCTTGCTCCACCTTCTGGTACTTCTTCTAGACCTTTAGACATCTCTCTAAACAAATCATTATCATGATCACAATCTATTATATCGATTTTGTTTTTTGAATTATATTCATTTATAAATCTAATTTCTTCTTTTTTTCTTCTTTCATACTCTTCATATGGTTCAATATTAGGATTATAATAATAAATAGTAATATCAAAATAAGGACTCAAAGTATCTATAACATGAGTTGAACAAGGAGCACAACAACTATGTAGCAAAATACGAGGTACGACTCCACTGTTTACTATCTCAGCAATCTCTTCCTCCATAATTTTATTATAATTCATCGTAATCACCAACTTACTATTACAAATTTACTCTGTTTTTTCTGTATTGTTTTCTTCTTTTTCCTTATTCTTAGCAGCTTCCTCTTGAGCTATTGTTTCATAACTTTTAAAATAAATACTCTCATCATTAATTGTGTCTAAATAAACAACCCCATGCTCCTTATCCATATCTGGCGAAGCAAATATCGTCATATACTTATTTAAATTCTTCATATTCACAGTATCAATAATAACTGTATTAGTATCATTCATCTTTAAAGTAAAGCGATTACTATCTATAATAGTTCCATCTGCTGATTTATAAGGAGTATATTCTATTTCATTTATCATCATTTTTATATTTTCATCAACCTTATTAAGGCCACTCACAAATTCTTCTAAAACTTGATCAGGTGTAAAATTAATTAAAGTTGGATATCCATAATAATCTTCAGTATCTAAAACTGAACTTCCACTACTAGTAATATACTTATTATTATATTTATAAAAGAACAATAAATTATCTTCCTTAATTTCTATAGAAAGCTTACCAAAGATATTTCTCTTCACTTTAACATCATTGACTAATGGAATTTCCTTAATCATCTCTTCCACATTACCAAGCTTTAACTTATAAATACAAGGATAGTCTTTTACTCCAATTTTCTCTATTATTGTAACATCCTTAATTTGATTCGTCCCCACTATATAAATATTCTTAATTTTTAAATTAGAGACATAATAAAAAAGAGCCCATACTATAAAGATAAATATAAGTATTTTAACTACTACACCTACTCTTAATCTCAATCTTTTCTTTTTTTTAGGACTCTTTTTCATCATATATTATTACTCCCAATCTATAAATTCTTGTTCAATTACTAAATCAACGTTTGTTTTATTCTTTACTGTATCATGTACATATCTAATTAATTCATAAACATCTTTGCTAGTTGCATTATCTTTATTGATAATAAAGTTTGCATGTTTATTTGATACCTCAGCCCCACCGATTTTATAACCTTTAAGATTACAAGATTCTATTAATCTTCCAGCAAAATCACCTTCAGGATTTCTAAACACAGATCCTGCAGACGGATATTCTAATGGTTGTGTTTCTAATCTTCTAACACGACGATTTTCTATCATTTCTAAAGAATTATCTTTATCTCCCATTTTTAAGAAAAATTTTGCCGCTAAAATAATATATTTTGTAGAAGTTTTAAAACTACTCGTTCTATACGAATACTCTATATCTTCATGTTCTATAACTTTAACATTTAAATTTTCATCAAGCACTGTAACAGATGAAACATAATCTAAAATACAAGCATTATAAGCTCCAGCATTACCAACAATAGACCCACCTACTGTTCCAGGTATACCAGCCGCAAACTCAAGTCCCATTAATGAAGCATTAACACTATCCATAGCAAGTTTTGGGAGCATAGCTCCAGCTTCTGCATAAGCCATCTCCATATCAGGATGTATTTCTATTCCATTAAGTTTGTTAAGTCTTATAACAGCACCATCATATTCTCTATCATTCAAAACTACATTTGATCCATTGCCTAATACAAAGTACTTAATATTATTTTCTCTCAATATTTTCAAAGTACTAATTAAATCATTAATAGAATTAGGAGACAACAAATATCTAGCTGTACCTCCAATACGATATGTATTTAATCCTTTTAATGATGCATGTTCTTCTACTGAACCATAGTTCATTAATTCTTCTATCATTTTACCAAATCCTTCAACTTGCTATAAATTAAATCGCTACTATTGTCCATACCCATTTTTTTTAGATTTTCTTTCATCTTCATATAAACTTCGCGGTTTCCTAGCACTTCATTAATTTTAGTTAAAAGTTTATCTGATGTCAAATCTTTTTCTTCGATTACTTCACCACCACCATTATTTTTTATCTCTAAAGCATTAAAATACTGATGATTATTAGCAACATAAGGCGAAGGAATAAATATAGCTGGTAAATTTAAAGACAATATTTCACTCATCGTTGAAGCTCCAGCTCTAGTTACAATCAAATCTGTATTTTTAAGTAACGCTGGTAAATTATCTAAATATGGTAATACTTTTATATTACTTCCAAATTTTGTATCACGAACAAACTCATCATATAAATTCTTACCTGTAATATATAGAACTTCATAATCTTCCTTTTCAGCCTTTTTTAAGAAGTCTTTCATTTTTTCATTGACTGTTGCTGAACCCAAAGATCCTGCTACCACTACTACCAACTTTTTATTTTTACTAAGTCCTAAACTTTCTTTATCCATTGGCTCTAAACTTAAAGCATTCTCCCCACAAGGATTCCCACTATAGAAAACTTCTCCTTTAGCTTTATTAAATTTAACTTTAGTATCCTCAAAAGAAACGCCAATTAAATCTGCATTTTTCTGTAAGGATAGATTAGACTTCCCAGGAATTGAATTCTGCTCATGAATAAAAGTCTTTATTCCTAACTTACTAGCCGCCTTAATAACAGGATAAGTAACATATCCACCTATACCTAAAACTAAATCTGGTTTAAATTCTTCCATTAACTTAATACACTTATTCTTAGCTTTGCCAATCAAAAAAACATTCTTAATATCTAGTAAAATATCTCTTTTAGAAAAACCATATATCTCAATCTCCTCATAATTAATACCTCTTTTAGGAATTAAATCTTTTTCCATTCTATTATGAGTTCCAATATATAAAACTTCTAAGTCTTTCTCTTTTTCTTTAAACTTGTTAATAATAGCTAGAGCTGGATAAATATGTCCTCCAGTACCTCCTGCTGAAACAATAATTTTCATTAAATCACCTAATATAATTATACTATATTAATTCTCTTTTTTAACTAATAATGAAAAGTTTTCTGTAAATATAATGCAACATTATGTCATAGTTGTTTTAGAAACAAACAAAAAACCAAAATTATAAAGTTTTAAACAACAAAATAGTATCTTCAAACATGCACAATAGTATGTATAAAAAGCATTATAAAGCTCCCTAAAATCACTATATAAATAAATTTTTTTCATCTTCTTAGATAAATTTGCTTTATTAATATTTTAGTGTTAGTATAACGCCAATCAAGGGGGAATTATCATGAAAAAAAGAGATTATATAAATAACTTAACAAGTCATGTTGTCTTCACTTTAGACACACTATTTAAGGATAAAGCTTCCTCCCCCGAATTACTTGATTATTTATATTTAATTACAACTGGCATGATTATAACATATGGCGAAAAATATCTTGAGGATATTTACAACGTCATTTCTAATGTTAAATACATAAGCACAGATTCAGAAAAAAAAGATTTACTATATTATCAAAATCCCACAAATCACAATCTAAAAAAAGAAACAATCGATTTTAATAATTTAGCAACAATTAATTATAAATATGAACTAAACTTTCAAATAATCGATTCATCACCGATAAAAACATTAGAATACTTAACTCATGAGTTAAATGCTAACCTTTTTAATAAATACAAAACAATTTCATTAAAAGATAATTTGAAAGTAAGATTTAATTATTTAACTAATAACGTTATTCCCTTAAACTTACCAAAGGAACATGATAATATCATAAATAAAATATTTAACATCTTAGAAACCGAAGAAATTATTAAAGAAATACTTTTACTTAAAGAAGAAAATATAACCAACGCTAAATTCAAAAAAGCTCTTCTTCTTATTAAAAATAGCAACCCTGAAACATATAAAATCGAAGGCTTTGATATATTAGCAAATCTACTACGACCTTTATACGAACAAAATAATTTTAAAAATATAATCAACTCTCCTAAAGAACGAAAACTTATTGAAAAAGAAATCGACAATGTTTTAGGCAAGAATTCTTATAAAGAAATATGCCAAAAAATAGAGTCTTTACAACTTCATTTAAGTAACTCTAACAATAACACAAATTATTATTACTTATCTTTAGAATATGTAGCAATAAAAAATGATTATCTAAATAAATTAATCAATATAAAATACGCTTAAAAAAATGATACATCAATCTGTATCATTTTTTATATTCATTAATATCTTTTTTATTAATTTTTTCAACTACCGAATCTGCTATTTCGTACATTTCACTAGGCAAAGGTTCAAAATTAGCATGAGGCACATCCTTACTTAAAAACTTTTTAAGTACTACATCAAGTTTTTCTTTTTCAATTGGTTTTGCTAAGTAATCATCGAAACCTTCATCAAGATATTTTTCCTTAGCTCCTAAAATAGCATTAGCTGTTAAAGCAACTACTCTACTCTTAAAATTAGGTGTTTCTTGCAATATATGTAACGTTTTTCTTCCACTTAATTTAGGCATCATATCATCTAGCAAAATTAAATCGTAAACACCACCATTTTTAATCAAATCAATACATTCATACCCTGACATACAAGTTTCAACCTGTACTTCATATTTTTGTAACATTCTTAATGCAATTTTCAAATTTAATTCATTATCATCAACAACTAAAATTCTTTTATCTTTCAAAACCAAGGTTGAAGAAGCGTGTTTCACTTTTTCTTGTTTCTTATTATTACTAATTCTTTGCTTTAAATAAAATGTAAATTTTGAACCACTACCATAAACGGACTGAACAACAATTTTTCCATCCATCAATTCTACTAAACGTTTGGTAATCGCTAAACCAAGACCAACTCCCTCAATAGTTGTATTACGATCTTCATCTAACCTTTCAAATCTTTTAAATAGTTTATCTATTTGATTCGGTTTTATTCCTCGACCAGTATCTTCAACACTTACCATTAACGAACATTCATCGTTCTTATTAATACAACTAATTGAAACACGAATACTTCCTTCATCTGTATACTTAACAGCATTAGTTAATAAATTGCTTAGAATTTCTTTAATCTTGGATTTATCTCCATAAAGCATCTCTGGAACATCTGGTGCAACATACATATTTAATTCTACTGTTTTTTCACCTAATCTAGGTTTAATTAATTTAATAAGTTTTTTCAATTCTTCTCTTAAATCATATTCCCCATTAACTATTTCCATCTTGTTAGCTTCTAATTTTGAAATATCTAATATTCCATTTACTATTTCTAAAAGACTTTGTGATGCTGTAATAATGTCTTTAGCATCTTCTTGTGCTGCTTCTAAAGTATTTTCCTCTCTTATCGCCTCAGAAAAACCGACAATCGCATTCAAAGGTGTTCTTATTTCATGTGACATACTAGATAAGAAATCAGTCTTCGCTGCATTCGCTCTCTCAGCTTGTTCTTTAGCCATCTCCACTTCATTAAGCATTCTAACATCTGGATTTTCTATCGTAAAATACATTAATAACAATACATAAGAAATGATTAAAGAAATAAGTAAAATCTGTGGCCAAAAATATCTAACAATTAACATCACAGCCCCCAAAAGAAGCAAGACATATAAAGGAATCAGCTTTCTTCTATCATATTTTTTATTTCTAAATTCTGTCATAAGAACATTTATTACAATCAGAAAGAAGAAAATAGCACAAGTAAAATATAAAGCTATACTACTAGGACCAGCTGTATCAATTACCCCATTATCAAAAATTACTTCTATAGGTAATATTATTACAGATAAAGAACCAAGAATATATAATCCAAGCGAAATATAATTCATAGTACTTCGTTTACAATTAATAATACCATTAACATATACATAAAGTATAAAAATTTCTCCCATAATTAATAAATAATCTAGTTTATCTAATAAATAAATAATATAAGATTTTCCAACATTTAATAACAATATAACTATAACACATGCTAATAACGATTCTAACAAGCTTAAAATCAACAAAATACCATAGATATCTGTGTCACGATTCTTAACTCTTCGCTTAGTAAAAAAAACTATATTCAATAATAAACTAATTAAAAATGCACATAAAGGAAACTCTAAATTAGCCACTCTTACCACCTACTATAATAACAATATAATAGCATTTATAATAAAAAGCAAGAAAAAAAGATAACGATATAACGTTATCCAACTTTCGATATTACTTAAAAATAAATCATTATTCACTTTCATTATTATTTTCATTTTGTTCAGGTGTTATTTCTCTCCATTGTGCAACTAAATGCAAAGGCACTACCCAAGAAACATTATTACTAACATCATAATCACTTTTTAATATAAAATTAGGTTTTGTAGAAATATCTCTCCATCCGTCAAATACATATCCATCTTTTTCAAGTGCAACATACTTTATAAGTCCATATTTTGATCCAGCAAGATTTTGATATGACTTTTGGAAATCCTCTGCCGAATAGCCATCAGCAAATCTAATCTCAGAATCATCTTTATCATAATCCCAAACAATTCCATTATGCCAAATTGCATATAGTTTAACATTCATACAAACATATCCCTCTTTGCATTCATAAGAATCATCAACTTCAACAGCATTTTTTCTAACTATATCAATAAACTCTTCTTTAGAACTTACTTCTGGAGAATAAAAACTACTTTTTTGCAGTCCATCAGGAGACCATCCCATAAATACACGTTTTAAATAAGTCCTATCAGGAAACAATTCTTCGTATGTTTTTAACTTACAATCCATTTCTTCATTAGCAGATTCAAACATACAATAAACATCATTTTCATTAATCGAATACTTACCAGGATATTCAATATGACTATAATAATCAATAAAAGAACTTTGTGTAAAATTATCGCTGTAAATTATATGATACTCAATAGGTTTCCACAAAGGTTCAAAAACTAATTTACCTTCATTTTCTTCAAGAAATTCATTTGTAATTATAGTATTTTCAAAATCAAACAATTCTTCTGAACTACTTAATGCCCAACCTTCAAACGACCAACCAAATCTCATATTCTCATCAATCGTTGGAAGCATATCACAAGATATAGTTTGACCAACAACAATATCCATATCAACTTCTTTAAAGTCTTCTACTACTCCACCATTTGTAAATTTAATAGATGTACTTTCAGGCAACTTTTCACCATTAACATATAAAATTTCATAAGGAAATGTCATTTCAATATCTTCATCAGTAATAAGGTCTGCCCATACACCATCTTCATATTTATAAGCGATTACCATATCATCAAGTTTATCAGAATCAATCGAAGTAGCTCCAAGCATTGCATATTTAGTATTTAAAGCAACAGTAAATAGATGATTACCAATAATAATAGAACCATCTTCTATATCACTTTCGTTATATTGTTTTGCACAGACACAAGGAATAAACATCAACAATAACAAAACTATAAATAAATTCTTTTTCATTTTAACGGCCTCCTATTTAGTACACACAAATGTCTTATCAGAATCTTTAAATTTAACATAACATTCTGTCATATTATTATAATAATTTAAATTTTTATCTTTAAATCCATTTCCACTATTATATGTCCAAGATCCTCTTTTATTTTTTATTACAATTTCTTGAACGTCATTTTGATATTCAGTTAAACTAATAATATTACCAGATGGTGTAATACTATCATCTGAATAAGATATAGCTTTTATTTTAAAAGTCTTTTCATTCCAACTAGACATTACAGTTTTACTAGAATGAACTACTCCACTACTTGACCATCCCGCAAAAGTATAATATTTGCTTGTTGGATTCGTTTTACAACTAGAATAAGCAGATTCAATTGTATTACCAGACGCTATAGTTTTACTTATAGATGAACCTGTTCCACATGAACCAAAAGTAACTTTTCCAACATTAGTAGGTGCACTAAATGTAATTGTTATATTACTTGTTGATGGAATGGATTGATTTTTACTCCATATCGCATAATATGTTGTATTAGATGTTATAGCCCTTGAAGATATATTTGATGTAGTTGCTGAACTATTAGTATTAAATCCAACTAAAGTATAACCGCTTCTTGTTGCTTTACAAGTATTTTTAGCACCTTGACCATTTTCTACAATTTGATCAGAACATCCGCTTCCCAATGTTCCTCCATTAGCATTAAATTTTACTGTATATTTCTTAGGAGTTGATGGAGTTTGCGTTGTTGGAGTCGATGTTGATGGAGTTTGTGTTGATGTAGTTGGCTTCGATGGAGTTGGTTCTTCTGATTCTTTCACTTCTACTTTTTCCCACACTGCGACAATTGTAATATCTGAATGTATTGGCTCTTCAAAAGTATAATCTTCAGAATCAACTTTCCATCCCTTAAAATCATAGCCTTCTTTTACAGGATTAGTTGCAGGTCTAACAACCACTTTTCCATCTTCCAATACTTGGCTTGAAATAGGTGTCCCCCCAACTGTATCAAAAGTTATAGTGTAATAAATTTTATCAGGTTCTTTTTCCTTCCAAGTCGCCTTTAAAGTTATATCACCACTAACTTCTGACGCAAAATCATAAAATTCATCATCAAGCATCCAGCCTACAAATATATATCCTTCCTTTGTAGGTTCCTCTGGAACTTCTAAAAATTCCCCTTCTTCAACTTCAATAGCTGCTACTGCTGAACCACCATCAGTTTCAAAATTAATCCTATATGTTTCTAGCTCTTCAACTTTTCCTTCTTTTTTAGTATGAGCAAATACACATAATACGATAATAACAATTAAAACAATCAAAATTAAAAGACTAAGTATCAAAGCTCTTACTTTTTTATTCGGCTTTTTTTCTTTAGTCATCTCTTCATTACTCATTTTTAATACCACACTTCCTATACTATATAAATAAATTATAACATTCCAAATTTTAAAAGTAAATCTACATTTAAGCATCAACCTATTCTCATATAATTCATAAAATTAAAACAAAAAAGTGGCACATATCTTTTTATATGTCCACCTTTATATAGCACTCATATTAATATTATCTTGTCTTACGTAATAAAAATGCATTTTCTTTAGAAACGATTAAATTATCCAAATGCGCAAAAACTTCATCAGGAGAATATTCTCCTTTTGCCTTATATTCTTTACCTCTTACTTCTTCTAGAGTAAATCCAGGCCATTCACTTATTCTTTCTTGCAAATAGGTCTCATAATAATCATCAGCAATCTCACTATATTCCCATTTAGGTACATGTTCAAATATTTCCCATTTCAATGAAGCCATCGTATCTCTCAAAGTATCAAGAATTATAGAATCGCTATATCCCTGTTGTTTTAAACTTATTGGATCCATATTTTCACCAAATATTGCATAAAACTGCTTACCATATTGCTCAATACCTACCGGAATAATTTCGGCACCCGTTTCTAAAGCTACTTCTAATATTCCTGGAAACAATTTTAGCATTAAAAGATTAGGAGACATATTCCATGTTCCTTCTGGAAAATACATTATATTAGCTCCAGCCGTTAATTTATCTTTCATTACCTGTTTTATTTTTCTTCGATCTTTTTTATCATTTTCATTTACATAAAGAATTCCATTTACTTCTAAAAAAGTTCCATCTAAAATACCATGTAGATTTTCAAAATCACCTGATAATATATAGGTATGTTCTTTAATAGCTTCCGAAATTACTTCAATATCATACTTCCCAATATGCGTAACAGCATAGATTTTAGGTCTACTAGTTTCAATTCTTCGATCATCCAAAACACATAATTTATTTCCATTTAACTTATTCATCAAAACTAATAATTTATATAAAAAAGGATATAATTTCTTTCTTGTTTCCAAACTCAAATTAGCAATTCTTGATTTTTCATATAAATCTCTCATGTATTTATAATATCTTTGGTATTCTTCAAAATTTGTTCTCTCTAATTCTTTTTCTTTTTTCTTCGAAAGTCTTTTATAACTCATTAAACCATCCCCCAAAAATATAATAATTATTATATCATTTATAAAAGATATAACCAAATTTTACCACTGAACTTATAAACTTATCTTATCTTTCTCAAAACTTTCACATCATACTCTACTAAGTCACTTTTTAAAGTTTCCAATTCTTTTCTAACAATCTTTGCTATATCATCATATAACTCTGCCTTTACATTACCTAACTCTAAATTCCTTCCAATATTAATTATTGTCCCTTTTTTACCCTTATTTGTTTCTAATAAAGCTACTGGAATTAGTGAAGCTTTACCATCTATAGTTCTTCTTATAAAATCTTTATCCAAAGGTGCAACAAGAGTCTTCTCATCCCTTAAACCGACTAATTCAGGAAAACATATTTCAGTACCACCAGTTGATAAATTCCTACGTAATCGGTTCTGTATAGCCCTAAAATCATCCTTATTTGCAGAATCAAATAACGTCAATAAATTTGTTCTTAAAAGCAATTCCAAAAATTTATTACAATCACTTATATTACCTTCTTTAGCCGTCCAAGAAAGTTCATTAACAATCTCTACCATATTAGGAACATCATAATATGAAGAAGAGGTACAAACAAATATTTTGCCTCTAGCAGTTTGATAATGTTGGTCTTTAATTACCTTAATAAATCGTTGTTCAAGCAATCTATTAATTTTAAGCAACAACTTAATTAAAAAATAAATTCTTTTACGAATCTTCATATCATAAAGAGTCTGTCTCTCATATTCAACTTTTCTTAGTAGTCTAAAATATTCTTGCAATTCATTCATTGTCATTTTCTTTTGTTCCAATAATGATTTATATTGAAAATCTGACATTACAACCACCCTCATTAATAATTATAGCACTATTTTTACGACAAAGAAAAAAAGCTAAATTACTTAGCTTTCATAATCATTCTTTCTACCATTTCTTTTATCTTTTTTTCTCCAAAAGGTTTTGTAAGCATATCAACTATATCATAAGTAAAAGCCTTATTTATAGCTTCACTTGATGAATCACCACTAACAATTGTAACAGGCATCTTTTTAAATAAATCATGTTCTTTCATATATTCTAATACTTCAAATCCATCTACAACTGGCATATTTAAATCAAGCAAAATGGCTTTAACTCTATCATCACTTTCATGATCTTTAATAATATTTAAAGCTTCTTGACCATCTTTAGCAACTTCAATATTATAGGATTCATCAAATATCTTTTTAACAAAAATCCTTATTACTTCAGAATCATCAGCAACCAATATAATATTTTCTTCTTTTTCTATTACATCAGGGCTAATTATAACATTCTCCTCATGATCATCTAAGTATTCATGAACAATTCCTCTAACTTTGCTAGCTTCACTCATCAACTCTTGATAATGTTTTTTTACATAATCTATATCATTTTCTTTACTCTTCATTTCATGTTCATAAGCCATCTCCGCTAATTTCACAAATCCAAAATACTTACAATCACTCTTCAATGAATGTACATAGATCGCATAGTTAACCATATCTTCATCATTATAATAGTCTTCTATCTTCTCTAATTTATCATCAATTGCATTCTTAAATTCACAAATCGTTTCATTATAAGTTTCAATATCTCCAAATATTTCTAAACTTTTATTTAAATCAACACCATTTTGTTTCAAAAAATCTATACTCTTCATAATACCCATCCTTATTATAGTTTTATCATAAATAACATCCTATTTCAATGCCTCTTTTAAAACTTTCTCCAACTCAACACGATTAAAAGGTTTCCCTAAATATCCAAAAAAATTGTTACCAATAAGTTTATCTTTTAACTCATCAATACGACTAGCACTCATTAATATAACTGGCGTTTTAAATCCTTCAATTGTTTTTAAATTTTCTAAAGTTTTCACTCCATCCATTCCAGGCATTAATTCATCTAGCAAAATAAGATTATAGTCATTGTAAATAACTTTCTCTATTGCTTGCTTTCCATTTTTCGCAGTAGTAATTTTTAAATTGTATTTCTTTAAAAATGTCGTCGCAATTTTTATATTAACTTCATTATCATCCACAACCAAAACTTTTTTCCCTTTGAAATCTAAAGTTTGTTCATTTCTAGAAGCTCCAACATCTTCTAACTTAATATCATTATCTAAAATAGAAGTAATTCTGTTTGTATGGGAGCTTTTCATTTTTTGACTATTTAATCGACTCAAATATTTTGTTATTATGCGTTCTAACTCTTTCTTATCAATCGGTTTAGCTAAATAATCATCAAATCCTGAAGCTAAATATTCTTCTTTCATTCCTGTAATCGCATTAGCTGTTAACGCTATAACTGGTATATTAAAATTACCAAGTTCTTTTAATTTTTCTAATGTTTCTCTACCACTCATTTTAGGCATCATATCGTCTAAAAAGATAATATCATACGATTCTTTATTTTTTATTTTAGCAAGACACTCTATACCACTTGCACACGTCTCTACATTAAAATGATATTTTCTTAATAATACAGAAGCAACTTTTAAATTTAAATCATTATCATCAACTAATAATACTTTGGCTCCATTAGCATCAATGACTCTAGTTTTCGACAAAGGCTTTTGTTCTATAACTGTTTCTTCAACCGGTATAATTCTTTGATCAATAGATACAGTAAATTTAGAACCACTACCATAAACGGACTGAACAATTATTTTTCCATTCATTAAATCAACCAATTTTTTAGTTATAGCAAGTCCTAATCCAGTTCCTTCTATTGTAAGTTGTTTTTCGACATCAAGTCTTTCAAATTTAGAAAAAAGTTTAGCAAGACTTTCTTCTTTGATTCCTATACCACTATCTTCAACAGACATTATCAAACGACAAACATTATCCTTTGTTACAGTCGAAACTTTAAATTCAATAAAACCTTCCTTAGTATATTTAACTGCATTAGTTAAAATATTAAGTAATATTTGTTTTATTCTAGTACTATCTCCATACAAAATAGTTGGTATCGACTCGTCAATAACTACTCTAAAATCTAATCCTTTATCGCCAATTCTAGCTTTAGTTAAAGCAATTATTTCATCAAACAAAGTATATATTTCATATTCTTTATTAATTATTTCTAATTTATTAGCTTCTATCTTTGATATATCCAAAATTCCGTTAACAATTTCTAATAAATTATTAGAAGCCATAAGAATATCATTAACTTTCTCCTTCGCTGTATCAGAAACATCCTCGTCTTTTAATAACTCACTAAATCCGACAATAGCATTTAAAGGAGTTCTAATTTCATGCGACATATTAGATAAGAAGTCTGACTTAGCATTATTAGCCTTCTCTGCTGCTTCTTTAGCAATAGATAATTGTTCTAACATCTGTACATCAGGATTTTCAATAGTAAAATACATCAAAAACGTAACAAAAGCTTCGCACGTTGTAATTAATAATAACCCTGGAATTTTAACATTAATTAATATAATAATTACGCCTAAAATACAAAAGCATAGCATAGGAATTATTTTATGTTTATTTATCTTCTTAATATTAAATAGTATCATAAAAATAATAACTAAAATAGAAACTCCTGAATAAAAAGTAACAAAATCAATACTAGGTCCATAAGTATACGTGACATTATTTTGATTATGTAAATGAGTTGGTAATAGCAAAATAATAACATAACACACTGCCACAAATATAGTTGAAATGTTTTTTAATTTATTGCTATTTATATCACGAAACGAAATAACAATTGTATATATTACAAACAAAGACATCCATGTTACAAGATACATCAAAAATGCTTTTGACTGAATAAGAATAAGCCAAGAAATACCATATTTTATAGGAAAACATCCAAAAACCTCAATAATCAAACCAAGTAACGTAGTTGTAATTAAGGATGAATACACTTTATTTTCAAAACTCTGGTAATACTTCTTATTATGAAATATTATAAAAAGCATTATAATATAGACAGCAGATATTATAGAAAATATAATTGTATAATTCATTTTACATCATCCTATTCTTTTTTATTATATCATAGTTTCTTTTTAATAACATTTAAAAAACTCATTATTCATGAGCTTCTATTTCTTTCATTTGCTTTAATGTTATTTTCTTGATTTTTGAATAACTGACTTCATAACTTTCACTTCCAGCGGCAGGATAATGAATCGCATCGATTGTTTGAATATATTTAAATGCTTTTTTACCAGCACTTGTACGTGGCATTTCATCTAAAAATATGAAATCATATATAGAACTAACACCAGTTATATTTTGTTTACAATATTCTATAACTTCCTCAATTTTATCTTTATATTCGCCTTTTAAAACAACATACATTACTGGGACATTAGCTTCTCCTACATCAATACTAAATCTAGGTATAACAACACAATCTTGAATAAATGGACATTCAGTAGCTTTGTTTTCTATAGCATTAGGATAAACTTTAAAACCATTTCGATTAAATACTCTTTTTATTCGATCGACGATGACAAGATTATGATCTTCTCTAATATAGCCAACATCTCCAGTATGAATCCATTGTTTTCCATCTTCATGAGTTTTAATTAATACTTCGTTTTCACTCATATATCTACCAACATAACCATCTATTTTTATTGGTAAACAATAACATATTTCACCAACGCTTTTGATTCCCAAATTTCCTTCACTAGTTATTTCAAATTCACCATCTAAAAGTTTTAGATAATATAATTTAGCAATTACATCAGATAATTTAGTATTATCATAACTTTCGTCTTCTAAATCAGCTTTAAATATTCCAACCTGATATTCTGGAAGTGGTCTTCCAACAGTATATTTGCTAATCTCTAATGACGAGTTATATGTAGCGACTCCTGCTACTTCTGTTAAACCTACTCCCTCACGAACAGTCGTATTTGAGCCACGTTTTTCTAAATTATGATTTGTAGAATCTTCGTCACTTTTTTCTAATTTTTCTCCTCCAGATACAGCTATTTTTATATACGGAGTCTTTTTCTTACCAGTATATTTATTATACTCTTTCCAATGAACAGGACCAGCTAAAATAAAATTTGGTTTATATTTAAAAATACTTTTAACAAATTCTTTAGGATTTGGATTTGGTGCAATCGCTAAAGTCAACCCAAATGACAATGCTAAATGAATATCACATACACCATAACCCAAATGAGGAGGTATAACATCTAGTAATGTATCTCCTCTATCTATAGAAAGATTAAAGGCTTTAGAATTATTCATTAAATAATGTTGTTTCACTATATTATTTAACAAAGCATTAGATAGATTAACTTGCTTAGGTATACCAGAAGAACCCCCTGTTCCTAGATGTGTTCCTAATAATGCTTCTCCATTCTTTGAAGTTAGGGGTAATTTAATACCATTAGCAATAAAATCTTTCCACTTAATTGCATTTTTAGGTAATTTAATCATTGCTTTGTTCTTTATTAGATTTTTTATTTTATCAATAAGTTGTATTCCATAAGGAAAGCTATCAGTAGGATTCGCAAATACTATTTTTTCATCGGGAACGAAACCTTTTATAAACGGATAAAATTGATCAAAGCACAAAACAAACGCCGGATTTTCATCTATAATTGTTTCCTTGATACTATCAGGTTCAATAGGATTTAAGAAATTAATAGTTATACCAAGTTCATTCGCTGCATAATATAAAAATATCGTTTCAGGAGTTGTTAAATATAAAACAGATATTACATCTCCTTCTTTCAAGTTAGAAGCTATAAGAGCTTTCTTTACTTCTTCTACTTTTGCAACAAATTCAGAAAATTTAAATTTTCTTCCAAGAAAATCTATAGCTACAAAGTCAATATATTTTCCATTTACATCTTTCAAATATTGAAACAGACTCTTATCTATTTCACAATATTTTTCATTATTAATATATGCCATATCTATAACTCCTTATCTTTCTATAATATTGATTGCCACTTTAATACCATCAACTGCCGCTGAAGTGATTCCTCCTGCATATCCAGCACCTTCACCACAAGGATAAATGCCCTCAATATTAGACATTAAATTTTCGTTTCTAACAATTGTTACTGGTGACGACGAACGAGTTTCTACACCTGTTAAAATAGCATCTGGATTAGCAAACCCCTTTATTTTTTTATCAAATGACAAGATTCCTTCCTTCAATGTTTTAGAGACAAAATCAGGCAATATATCATTTAAATTACATAGAGTATATCCTGGTTTATAAGAAGGTACTATACTTCCTATTTTAGTTGAAGGCACATTATTTATAAAATCTTCAACTCTTTGGACTGGAGCATTATAATTACTTCCTCCTAAAACAAACGCTTTATGTTCTAATTCTTCTTGGAAATACAGTCCAGCTAACGGATCTTCTCCCTCAAAATCAGTTGTTAAAACATTAACTAATAAAGCTGCATTCGCATTTTCTTTATCTCTTTTAAATACAGACATTCCATTAGTTACAATCGCTTCTTTTTCGCTAGCTGAGGCAATAACTTCACCACCTGGACACATACAGAAAGTATAACAACTACGATTATCTCCATGATATGCTAATTTATACTCAGCTGGAGGTAAATTAAGTTTTGTATATGTTCCATACTGAGAATCATTTATCATCGATTGCTTATGTTCAACTCTAACTCCTACTGAAAAGTTTTTTCTTACCATTTCAATGTTTTTATCAAATAACATTTTAAAAGTATCTCTCGCACTATGACCAATAGCTAAAACTAAAGCATCCGTTTTAAAAACACCATTATTTGTTTCAACTGTAATAATTGAATTATCTTTAGTAACATTAGTCATCTTAGTTTCAAAGTAATAATTTCCACCATTACTTTCAATATAACTACGTATATTTCTTAATATATTTATTAAATTATCAGTTCCTATATGAGGTTTACTTAAATATAATATTTCTTCAGGTGCTCCAAACTTATAAAAATAGTCTAAGACTTTTTTTATTAAAGGAGAATGAATACCTGTAGTTAATTTACCATCACTAAAAGTACCAGCTCCACCTTCTCCAAATTGGACATTACACATTTCATTTAACTTCCCTGTTGTTTTATATTCTTCAACAAAAGATATTCTTTCATCAACGGAACTACCTTGTTCAATAATAATCGGCTTAATACCATTATCAATAAACGTTAGAGCACAAAATAAGCCAGCTGGTCCAGCTCCCACAATAATAGGTCTATATTGACTATTTCTTAATTTCGTAATACTTGGCTCTTCTACTTCTGCAATACTTTTAATATTTGGATACTTACAATCATCTTTTACTTTAATATTAAAAGAATAATTGTAATGAACATTTTTCTTATCTCTTGCATCAATAGACTTCTTAACAATTTCAAAAAGCAATACATCTTTTTCAGATATCTTGTTTTTCTTCAGAACTTTTAAACGTAAAGAATCTTTATCTAAATCCTCATAAATTTTAACATTATCAATTCTTAACATAGAATCACCAACTTCCACCTTATTTTACCATAATACTCACCTTTATCAAAAATTATCTGCGTTTTTTACCCTCTACTTATAATTATTATCCACAGTACTTCAATTTCCTTTTTAAATTTTAAAAAAGATGAAAAATATCATCCTTTTTAACAATTAACTACAATAATTCTTAACTACTGTTCCAATATCTTCGCCTTCAATTACTCGTTTTAGATTTCCCTTTTTATTAATATCAAAAACAATTATAGGAATATCATTGTCCATACAAAGAGAAGTAGCTGTAGTATCCATTACATTCAATTTTTTATTTAAAACATCTAAATAAGATATTTCTGTCATTTTTTTAGCATCCTTATTCTTCTTAGGATCACTATCATATATTCCATCTACGTTAGTTGCTTTTATTAATGCATCAGCACCTATCTCCGCTGCCCTTAAAGCTGCAGCAGTATCAGTTGAGAAAAAAGGAGACCCCGTTCCACACCCGAACACCACCACACGTTTATTGCTTAAATGCTTTAAAGCTCTATCTTTAACATAATATTCAGCGATTTGTCTCATTTCCACTCCTGTTTGTACTCTAACATCTTGACCCAATTGTTTAAAAGCATCACCAATAGCTAAAGCATTCATTGTTGTCCCTAGCATACCAATATAATCTGAAGTACATCTATCCATCTGCTGATTACTTCTTCCTCTCCAAAAATTTCCGCCTCCTACTACAATACCAACTTCAATCCCCATTTTTGCAATCATTGTAATTTCTTGACATATATCTAAGACCTTATCAAAATCAATTCCGCTAGTTTTATCTCCTGCTAATGATTCTCCACTTAACTTAAGCAAAATTCTTTTATATTTCATATTTTCCTCCTACAAAAAAACTTATTATCACTAAAGATAATAAGCCCTAATTAAATAAAAGAGATAGTAAATTTTTTATATAACATTTCTTCATACTATCCCTCCTTATATTAATAATACAACAAAGAATAAGGAGTATCAAACCTTATTTATATTATTTAACACTTACTTTAATAAATTTATAACATTTCAATATTCTCAACTAACTCTTCAAAAACTTCTAAAATAAAACCGTAATTCAAAACCATCTCTTGATTATTCTTATCAAATTCGTCACATATTTTTTTCATATTATAGCGTATTATTGGAGAGGAACCATACATTCTTATTCCATCATTAGTTTGACAATAATATTCCTCTTTCAGATAATCTCTTTCATCTCCAAAAGCGAAAACTAACCAAACACCTATTGAGTCAACACTCATAAATAAATGTATAGAAAATTTTTCTTCATCCTCTTCCATATAACTGCTATCTAGTATTTTTAAATGCAAAACATCTTTATCTAATATACGACTTATAAAATCAACAAGCTTATCATAGTAATCTCTTTTACTAAAAACATGCTTAAAAATCTCATCTTCAAATTCATAATCAACAATCTTCACAACTATCAATCCTCCCTTCAAAAATTTTACTTATACACATTTATATACCTCCTTCTACTTATAATTATTATCCATAACCACTCAATTTCCTTCTTTTTTACGAAAAAAAAGAACTTTTTTTAAAAGTTCTTAAATTCAATTTAACTTAAAGTATATGGATTTTCTAAAGTTCCTTCTCCATTAAGTGGTCCATTAACATTTATAACAGGTCTTACTCCCATTTCTTCGCTTGGATTAACACTTTGAATACTTCCATCTCTATAAGCAAATACATTATCAGTTCCATTACCATTAGCTAAATAGAACCCACCATCAACGTTCAAATAATTTTCACCAGTTACACCATCACTAATAATACTTGCTTCTCTAACACTTAATGTTCCTACTTTTCTTAATGAATAACCTTCAAAATTGATTAAATTTTCAACTTCATAATCAACATAATTAGTTCCGTCATAATCAGCTTCAACAAAATTATTTTCTTCACCAAAAGTATTGTTAAACCACTCTTGTAATAAAACAGCAATTGTACTACCACTATACTCATTAACAAGTCCATAACTTGATTTAGTAATAACATCATCAAGTATAACTCTATAACTACCATCGCCATTGATTCTTACAATTCTAAACATTCTATCATTTATTCTAATATAATTATTTGTTGCATCAGCTTTATAATAATATGATTTACCCATATTATCATTTATTGAATTCAATCCATTAGGTGCCAACTCGTTACCTTGCTCATCATCGCTAAATACTAATTCGCAAGTTGTATTTTCATTAACATACTCGGAAGAAACTATTGAAGTAATCGGATCGTATTCTAAAGAACCATTAGTACAATCAAACGACTCAAAACTTCCATTACCATTTATCGTCGCACTAAAAGAACCTTCTTTTACATTCTTTATAAAAACATCTTGATTCCCATTTACTATATCTATTCTTACTGTATATTTATTCTGTGTCTCATCTGCTAACTTAGCTGAAAAAGCAACAGCACTCATCGCTAAACAAGAACAAGCCACTACAAGTAAAGGAACATACATATTACCTAACTTACTATTATCGCCTTTAATTCTCTTACTTTTTAAATTCTCTAATTCTTTATCTGGATTAAATTTTTTCATATCAATACTCTCCTATATCATATTAATTATAAAATAGAAAGCACTAAAAATCAATCTCTATCAAGTTATATTTATTATTTTATTCTTTACTAAATACCTTAATAGTTCTCCCCAATCATTTATCATTACTAAATAATTATTCTCCTTTATTTGAACATCACAATCTTTAAAATAAATTGTCCTAACTTTACCATTTCTTAAAGAATTACATATTTGTGGATGATCATCAATCATCAAATCTATTCCTAATTCTTTACATATTCGTAACTTGTCTGTTACCTCAAAATAAATATTATCATAATAAATATCATATTTTTTTAAAGTCTTAAGTACTTCATCTTTTGTTTTCTTATTTATACTACCTCTTGCAGTAATGAAAACTATTTCTATACCATTTTTATGTAATAAATCAATAACTTCTTTGCTTCCAGGAACCAAACCACAATTATTAGTTCCTAATATTAAATAATTACTAATAAAATCTTCCTTTTCCCACTTATTCCAATCATACATATTCAAATAAGAAAAATCATCATTTATCTTACCATTTGCACCTATTAAAACATCATAATAAGCAGCATAAAATCTCATCATTCTTTCATAATCAAGAATAACCCCATCTATATCAATACCTATTCTCATTTTCTCTTCACCAAAGCCTTATTAGTCACCCATTTTTCACTGATATATGGACTTTCATAAAATGAAGCATCAACTGTATACCCTGTTAACCATTTTATAACACGAACATCTGAAGTAGTTAATCGATCATTAATCTTTATAATTTTACCACTTATATTAGCACAATCTGGTGATGGAAATTCACACATTCCTTTCTTCATTAAAATACAAACATGATGTTCTTTTTCTACAATTTCATAATCAAACGGTATTACATTACCTAAATTAGGATTACTACTTAAATGTTCTTTATAACTATGGCATTCTTCTTTCATAACACAGTTATCACATCCTAATTCGCTTGGACGATAATAATGAGCATTATAGTCTCTTCCTAATCCATGAACATATGAAAATAAACAAGATGTCTTTCTAAAAACAGGAACACCATATTGTTTAGCCATTCCTTCAAATAATTTAACCACTTCATCAGCGATAACCTTTTTATGACCAAATGTAAATCCTGGATATGGTTTCAAATCCAATCCTTGTTCTTCCCATATTTTTACACTAGATGGTTTACCTTGTAAACCAGAATATCCTACCGCCAATCCATATTTTTTAGCTAACTGTAAGACATTAGCAAAAGCCTCTACAGTATCATTAATACCATAACATATTGGACGATATTCAATAGAATACTTATAATTATTCGTACGATTCTTAGTTACTTCAAGATTCTTTTTAAATCTTGCCATAGTATTTCCATCATACTTAGAATCAACTCCAAAAGTCGAAAAAGCCACATGTAAATCTAAATTAAAAGGAACATCTGGAAATTTTGAAAAATCTCCTTTAGTTACAATAACAACAGGTCCTTTATGACCTGATCTTTCTAAAGCTTTCAACAAACCTATTGTATTATCCATTTGTAATAAAGGATCACCATAAAATAAATTAACAGCAACTGGTATATTAACAAAATTAGGATTAATATCTCCAGGCATTATATGATAATGTTTTTCTTCACACTTCTCTCCATTTAATCGACAATACTTACAATCATAGCAATAATCTAATGTATCACCAAGCAAATAAAACGATTTAGCGAATAAAGCCAAATCAGTTACATTATTTTCCATTTTCCTTCACCTCAAAAAAAATATAACCGATTAATTAAAAATTAACAAAGACCAATTTTTTATTGCCAATATATAAAAAAAATATAACTATTCTTTTAAGTTATATCCCATATATACATTTAAATATAATCTAATTAAAACATGAAAAAACTGACAGATGTCAGTTTAAGCACTAATCGTTATAAGAATAGCAATTATTATTAAAAAAAGAATCGTCAAAAATCTTTCTCTTGTTTCAATTTTCACACTATTCCTCCTAACACTAATAACTATTCTACCCAAAATATTATTTCACTTCAATAAAAAGAATAAAAAAATAATTTCTTTACGTAAAGAAATTAAATTTTTCTAAAAAAATAGTTAAAAGCCTTATTCGGCAAATTTTGAACCATCTTTGGTACAACAGTTATACTAGGTAACTCATGAACACTATTCCACTTATCAATCGCCGTAATAATAACTCCCTCTTTATATCTCGGAGGTATTATATTAAGTGGAAACATATGTCTTTTTATAGAATTCGTTATTTTTTTGTTTTCAAGTTCAGGAAAATATTTTACATAATTAATAGAAGCATCTTTAGCATGTGTAAAACCATGTCTCTTAAAAAGAGGTTTCTTTATTTTCATAAGTTGAACATATCTTCCATTTTCAAACTCTTCTAATTCTGGAGTACTAATCCATGCTTGACTATAAAAATCATGTAATAAACCAGCTAATGCACATACTTTTAAATCTGCATTAAAATATCTTCCTACTAAAAAAGAATTAAATGAAACTAAAATTGAATGATCCCACACAGTCATTTCATGATGATGCATAAACATCTTTCTTCTTTGAAACTCATCATTTAATAAAACTTTTTCTACTATTTCATACCAATCTTCAAAAAGAGGATGTAATACTACACAAGGATCTATTGCACTAATAATATCTTCACTATAGTAATTCACTATAATCCCTCCAAATAATCTATTGCATCTTGTAATGTTTCCACTTCCACAATTTCTATATTATACTTCTTTTTATTCTTAACTTCTAGTGCTTCTTCATAATTGCCTGTTGGTACTAAAAAAACATCAGCTTTTTCTTTAACAGCTCCCATTATCTTGTACTTAACTCCACCAATCTCCCCAACAGCTCCATCTAAATTAATTGTTCCAGTTCCAACGACCTTTTTACCATGCGTCAAATCTTGATTAGTTAAAGCATTATAAACCATTAAAGTCATCATAAGTCCTCCACTAGGACCACTTTCACTACTTTTAGAAGTGATTTCAACATTAACATCGCTACTTATATTAAATGTAGTAATCGCTGAAATACCAATATATTTTTTATCATTTTCTTCATAAACAACCGCTGAAGTTTCAACTTCTTTATTATCTCTCATCACTTTAAATAAAATTTTATCTCCAACTTGTTTTTCTTGTACCAAAGAACTTACTTCATTAATATCAGCAATAATCTTACCATTACATTCTATTATATTATCTCCAATTTCAATATCAGTATTCGCTTTACTAGAAACATATACAACATAATTAACTTTATTCGAAACCTCATAATCTATTCCTGCTGCATCCATCGCCACTACTGTAGCATAATTCTTACTTTGTTCCAAATATAATTTAGAACGCTTATTCGCATCTTCTATTGTCTCATTTTCATAAGTACTATCGCTTATCTTACTAACTTCCCAATCTGGCAATATAAGTCCAAGCAAAACATTAGGTATAGTACCTTGAGCTACAGTCACATAAGCCATATTAAAAGAGCCTTCTATATCAACCTCTTCGCCATTAACTTTTACTCTATTCTCTAAATCAATTGTTCCACCTGGCATATTTACTTCGTAAGGAACACGTCCAAATACAAAAATAGCCAATATTATAATAAGAATTAAAAACAACCAATTTTCATGTATAAACTTTTTTAAATTTTCATATATCTTATTAAACATATTATCACCATAAATATTATATCATTGTTAAAGGAAAATTATGAAAAATATCTTAAAAGAAGTATTATTATTTACAATAATAGCACTATATCTTATTTATTGTCTAACTTATAATACATATATAAAAGAACAAGTAATATATTCAATAAATATTTGGATAACTAAAATAATTCCATCCCTATTCCCTACATTTATCATAATCGATTTAATTTACAACAGCAACATTCCTTATTACATAAACAAATACTTTCATATAAACTTTCTTTATATAATTAGCATCATTTCAGGCTCACCATCAAATGCCTACATTCTAAATAAAAGCAATACCAATATCACAAAACATCTCAGTGTAACAAAATACACTTCCTTAATATTTACATATACCTATTTAAAATTAATCTTCAATCAAAAACTTGCTCTAATTTTAATAGCAACCAACATTATATCCAATATAATTCTTATTCTTATAATAAAGCCATCAAATAATATTGTAATACCAGAAGATAAAGTAAGCATCTTTACTTGTATTATTAAAAGCATTACGAAAAACCTAAATACTCTTATAACCATTCTTGGTACTATAATCTTTTTTAATACTCTACCAATAAACTTAATACATAATGTTTACTTAAAAACTTTCATTCTCAGTATTTTAGAAATAACAACTTCCCTAAATAATCTTAGTATTATTACTCTACCACTAAATATTAAATTATTATTCACTATAATATCTGTATCAACTTGTGGTCTATGTATTGAAGCTCAAATAAAAAGTATCATAAATGATACTAATATTAATTACACAAAATACTTATTTTATCGTTTACTACATTTAATATTTTTCCTTAGTAGTACATTTATTATTCTTGCGTTTTTTCTTTAACTAACTTATATTCAAACTTCAAATTTTTATCTATTAACTTTTCATCACTATTTTTCTTATACCAATACTTTATTACATGAATCTTTGTATATCCTGGTTTAAGGTTAAATGATGTTAAGACATATCCACCATTATCTCTTTCTAATTTAGTTAAATCATATGTATATATATCATCAATACTTACTCTAACTAAATCTAAGACTTCACTATCATGAACGTTAGGAGTCAAAACTATTTTATATTTAGCTTCTTCTGCATTATTATTAGTAATAGTATAAGTTATACCATCACTTTCTAAACCTTCGCCATCGCTTTGAATCTCTAAACCTTTGTATTTAGAATCATCTAAAACAACAACCATTCCATCAACACTAGTAACTTTATTATCATTACTTTTTTTGATTGCAAACATCGCATAAACTATAACAAATATCAAGAAAATTAAAACTAAAATCTCTATTACCATTTGCTTTTTCAATTGTTTACTAACTTCCATAAGACACCTCATAAGGATGAGCAAGACTTCCATCACCACTATTAACTAAAACATCATCAATTTCATAAACATTTCTCACATAGTAATTAGACATTTTAGATACGGTTTCAACTCCCATATCTAAGCTTGTACAAACAGCATTATCATCCTCGTTATCTAACAACCAATACTCTTTATCATTAATTAACCAGCTCTTCTGATTAAGAATATCTGTTACTGTAATACCACTATCAGAAGAAAAACTCTTTATATAATTATCAAGTGTTAAATAGTCATTATTTGAAGGACTATAATTACTTAAGGTAGTAGCTTCACTAATAATCATAATACGTCCATTCACAAAACCAACAATTCTAAAAATATCATCATTATATTTAATATAATTATTTACATTTTTTTCTCCATAATATCTAAAACTTCCATTTGTATCCTGATAAACACTATCACTTGCAATTATTTTATTACTTAACAAATTAGGATCTGTCCCTTTAACTTCTAAATTAAATTCTAAATTATTATCACTTTTACTATAAATTTCAATACTATAATTACTATAATCTCCATTTTCACCAAAAGAATTTAATTCACCCAAGTTAATAACACCATCACTAAGTAAAACTTCATCATTCTCATTTAAACTATAATATACATCAGTATATTTTTTTTCATTAACTTCACTCAAATACAAATAGAAAGTCAGCTTCTTATCACTTTTATTAATTACACTTATGTCTACTTTATTATTACTGCTTGTATCGAGTCTATGATTGTTCGAATAAACAATACGATAATCATTATTTTTTATTTCAACCATATCAGCTATATCATTACTACCAGATTCTTTAGAAAAAGAAAAACCTAATAGCAATAATGAAATACATAAAGCACTAAATAATACTACGTAAAATCTCTTTCCCACTATAATCACCATATCTTTATTATCTTACATATATAGTACCACAAAACTTAATACTTTTAAAGTAAAAATCTTAACCTAAAGTCGACCTCAAAAATTTAAAACACATAAAAAAGCTACTTTCATGTAGCCATTTTCTAATTATTTTTTTTATTTATTCATTACTCGTCAATAACATTTTTCTGATTTATATTAACTAATTTTAATGCTCGTGGTTTTATTGTTTCTTCATAATATTTTAAAATAGTTTCTTCGTCTTCTAAAGTTTTGTCCATCGCAGCTCTTCCTAACAAGCATTTCGATTCCCAACCCTTAGATGAAAATCCAGCATCTATAAGTTCACGTTTTTCAGCTTCGTCATCTTGCAAATATAATACTGGAAAAATCAATTCTATTCCATATCTACTAGCCAAATCTTTTAAACGTTTTACAAACTCTTCTTGTTCTAACATAAACTTCTGGCTTACTCTAGCTCCCTCAGCAACATATTTAAAGCCATTATCTATTGCATAACTTAAAACTTCAACATACATAGCCATACGGCAACTTAAACATCTTATTTCTGAAGTCATTGTTCCATTTTCGAGAACATCTCCATTTTCCTTACTCCACTTTTTAAAGAATTCATTAAAAGTTCGACTCATATTAACCGCTCTCAAGCCATAATCAAAATAATATCCTTCTCTTAATCCAAAAGTATTTTTAAAAGTTAAATAAGGCTTATCTGCATCTCGCATGGCTCCATTATCAAAATGGATAAAATGGACATTATAGCCAGCCTGGCGTAAACGAATTGCCGCCAATGTACTATCTTTGCCTCCAGAATACATGAGCAAAACATCTCTATCACTTCTTGACATATGTAAATTATTTAATAATCTTAACAATTCTTCATCAACCCTCGGAATAGAATAATCAAAAATAAAAGGTTTATTTTCATCTTCATAGTCATCTCCATTATAATCATTATTTCGAGCTATCTCTTTTAAATCATCATAACTATGAATTTCTAAACTACCAGGCAACATACTTAAATTATTTAAACAAATACCAGCCAATTTTTCATCCCATTTTAATTGTTCATCTAAATCATATATAAAAGTATTCATATCAACTTCTTTTAAATTATCAGGATCAAAATATTCAAAAATTTCTAAGCCTTCTACATAATTAAAGCCTCTTACTGCACAATAATCATCATTCATATAGCCAAAAATCAAATGCACAAGAAAAATATCTATATTAAAAAAATCACTATTACCATTATATAAAGGAACATTAATAAAGCCTATTTCATTATGAATCCTATCTACAATATACTTACCATTATACTTAATAATTAATTTAGCTTTTTCCATAATATCATCCTTCATAACTCTTTTAGACTTTTCTTACTTACTAATGTCACTTATTTTAGCATACAACACCATTTTATCAAAGAAAAAAGAGACAAATATCTCTTCAAATTCATTCACTCTTTTCTTGTATTTGGTCCATTCCAACTTTTGTAGTTCGTTGTACTCTATCCAACTTATAGTTTTTAAACATTTCTTCAATAGTACCATCTTTCAAATTAACACTACCATCTTTTAGAAATATAAATTCATAGGTTTCCCCTTGAATCAATTTTTCATAAAAGTTTTTAACTAGTACTGTATCAACTTCTCCTTGATACAATTGCAAAGTAAGATAATAGCTATTTACTTCTTCAGCCGAAACAACACTTAATACTTTATAAGTTTTTACAAATTCATTTTCTTTTTTTATCTCTGAATTATTATCATCATTAGCTTCGTTCTCATCCAAATCTATTTTATCAGTAAATTCAATTTTGATACTTCCTACTCCACCATCAATATCAATCTTATTTATTCCATCACCATAAACTGAATTAGTATTAAAATTATCTCCATCAATTCTAATATTTCCAACACCTTTATCAACGAATATCTGATAATCATCTTTTCTTCCGACTAAATCTATTTCTAATTCTCCAACACCTGCATCAATATCACTTTTACCTAAAATTTCTGCACTTATAAGAGCACGACCAACTCCCATATCAAAGTCTAAATTCGTAATTGAACCACCTTTTACTACAAACTCGCCAGCTCCACCTTCTATTTCAGCTTCTCCTGAAACTTTCAAATTATTTATCGTAACTTGACCAGCACCTAAATTAAAGTCAAGTTTATGAGCTATAATCGAATCAATCTCAATCCTACCAGCTCCTGCATCGACTACAAAATTTTCAAATTCCATATCTTTTGGCAAAGAAATAACTAATTTACTTTTCCCATTGTTTCTAAACCAATTATGATGTTTTTCTTTAACAACTAATCCATTAGACGATTGTTTAATTTCAATATAGCTATTATTAGTTTCTACTAAAAAAGTGTCTCCTTCCAATATTTCTAAACTAGTTCCACTAAGATTAATTTCTAAATTATCAAAGTTTTTATTTGTATCAACTTCCAATGTTTTCATTTCATCCATTACATAATCACTTCCATCAAATACAAACAATAAACTACTAATTCCCATTACAATTACTCCTATAATATTAACAATCAAATAAATCGCAAAAGCAATTGCAACATACTTTATTACTCTTTGAACATCACTCATCGTATTTCAACTCCTCCAAAGATACAAGTTGCATGAACATATACTACTATCTTATCACTCGTTTTATTTTTATGCCTATTATTAGATACTCCTCCAAATATTGGTGTTGAACTAACTTTAACCTCAACATCTTTTGGAACAATAATCTTTATTCCTCCAAAAACTGCACAAGCATTTATAAGAGCATCTTTTCTTATATTAGCATCAGTTAAATCAAGTGTTACACCTCCAAAAATAGCATCTAAATTACATCCTTTAAAATCATCTTCGTCCAATTCTACTTTTTGTTCCCCAAATGTTGCACAATAATCTGGATTACCATTATCATGTTTACTTAAACGTTTAATCTCTTCTTTAACCTTATGATTTAAAGTATCTTTAAATATTATGGATAATCCTATTACTACCAATATCATTGGAAATAATAATTTTAAAATAGTTCCAAATCCTACAATTCCTTGAGCACTTAACAAAAGACCTACTCCGATTAAAAAGCCAACAACATCAGAAGTTTTATTTTGTGAAGTAATCATTCCAATAAAACAAGGAACAATAATAAATAAAGTCCACCAACCTCTAAAGAAAATATTAATATGTGTTATACCTAAAGTATTTAAACCTATCACTATTCCTAAGGAAATTAATAAAAGACCCCACAATACATTACTTATCTTTTTCAAATCATTCATCCTCTCTTTTCTCAATTATAAAACATAAAAATAATATTTAATAGACAATTCTAGTTGCATTATGTAAAACTTAGTTGCATTAATCAAAAATATCTCTGCACTTTTTACATATTTCAAAGAAACATGATATTATTAAATCAAGGTGATATTATGATTAATACAGGTTATTTATTTAGTAAAGATCCAAAACGTTTATTTATAAACACAAGCTTAGGATGCAGTGCCAACTGTTCTTATTGCTACCTTCCTACTTTAAAATATTCGAAAGGAACCAATGTAAGTACTTATAAAAGTGCTGAAGATATTTTAAAAGACATTAAAAAATTCAAAGAATTTATTCCTGGCAAAGAAGGAACCATCATTTCTTTTGGATGTTACTCAGAATGTTGGGACGAAAGAAATAAAACAGAAACAATAAAATTAATTAAACATTTTCTCAATCTAGGAAATCACATTCAATTTGCCACTAAAAAATATGTTAACTATAAAGATTTAATTGAGATAAGTAAGTTAATTCAATATCCAAATCAATTATCTATATTTATATCTTCTGCAACAATTTCTAACTGGCAAACGTTTGAATCACTAACATCATCACCTGAAGAACGTTTTAAAAGCTTCGAAATAATTAAACATTTAAATATACCTGTAATTCTCTATATCAAACCAGTCATCAAAAATATCACAATCAAAGACATTCAAAAATATATTGATATAATTAAAAAACACCATATAAATGATGTTGTAATAGGAAGTCTAATAAACTCTAAAGGAACAGGAATAAATGCTCCTTTTATTGATAATAACTCTCTACGTTATAACGCTATTTCAGACGAAGAAAGAATTAAGAAAAGTCTCTTGCCTTATTGTAATGTATATTCAAGAAGTCTAGACTTCATCAATAAAATGGGATAGATACTTTGCCTTTCAAATCTTTAATAGTTTGCTCTAAAGCCTTAACACTCTTTTCTTTTTTACACCTATTCTGCCACTTATATTCTTTATCTTTTAAACGAGTAATTATCAATCTACGTAGAAACTGACTATCTAATTTATCAACTTTATAAATATACTTATCATCTAGAACATCTATATAAATGTAAGAAAATTCATTAGTAAAATTATCCTCTTTCATTATATCGCACTCTATAACTTCCCCAAGTAATTTATCTAAGTCTTCTTTTATATCTCCGTCATAAGGAATGCAATGTAAATGAGCATGGTCTATACTTGAACCAGCCATTCCAGGTTCATTTGATCCATGTTCAAAAAATAATATATCACTATTATACACTTCCTTATAAATTCTTTTTAATTCTTTTTGAAGTTCTATAACTTCATTTTTTATTTTTCTAGGAAGTTCATAAAAATTGTAATAATGTTCCTTTGTGATTATTAACACATGTCCTCTCATCAAAGGCGAAATATCTACCCCAATATATAAATCTTCACTTTCATACAAAATACATTCATCTACTGGTAAACCAAAATTCTTATTATTAATAAATCTAGTCTCCTTACAGAAAGGACAAACTTTCGCATTAGTCATATAAAGCCTCCTACAATAAGATATATTTAATTATAATACATAAAACACAAAAATTGTTCATACTATTAAATAAAGGAGTCTATTTACCATGAAAAAATTTATTAAAAATATCTTTTATATCTTTCTTCCGCTTATTCTCGGTGGTCTTGTATCACTACTAATCACCAAAAATATCGATTATAATGAACTAATAAAACCTCCTCTTGCTCCACCTTCTATCGTCTTTCCACTCGCTTGGACCATTATATATTTTTTAATGGGATTATCTTATTTTACTTTAAACACTAGGTATAAAGAAGATATTTCTTACGAAAGTATCATTTACTATTTACAATTATTTATTAACATTCTTTGGTCAATAATATTTTTCTTACTTAAATGGCGTTTTTTTGCTTGTATCTGGATAATATTATTAGTTATAGTTGTTGCTTACATGATCTATCTCTTCTTTAGAAAAGATAAAATAAGTGCTTATCTAAACATCCCATATTTCATTTGGATTCTTTTTGCAACATACTTAACTATCGGCATATTCTTTCTAAACTAAAAAGAACTATAAATCTAGTTCTTTTTTAATTTCTTATCTCCACCTAATATTGCATAACATTTCTTTTTATAATCATTAATCTCTTCTTGCGTAAATATATCAAAATCTTCATCGTCATATGTATAGAAAAGCGGAAATAATTTAAAGAATTCATCTACTTTATTTTTTGAAATTCCCATTCTACACTTATTCATAAAAGCATGAATTAAGACTATCAATATATTACGACACCAATCCATACTTTCTTTATATTCTTGCTTATCATAATAATCACTCATTCTATCAATATTACCTAAAGTTATATAAGTAGTCTCTTCCTTATCTGTATACTTAGAAAACTCAACTAACATTCCTAAAGAATCAGCTCTTGAATATAATTTTTCCATAATATCTTTGCCAATAATAAATTCTACTATTTCTGCCAAAATCATCTCAAATAAATATGGAGTATCTTTTGATTTGTCACCAAAATATCTTTTTGTTAAAACTTCTGTATAGCCCTCATTAAAACAATTAAACAAATAATTTCTTTGGAACCCAATAAAGCAATCATCACCATCTAGCAGTCTACTAGACATATGAAATAATTCATGATAAATAATCTCATCCATTCTGTCTAAATAATCTTCAGCAATATTAAGAATGTTTAATGATCCATCATACACAGCCATATTATTATTTTCTAATTCAGGCACAACAACAATTTTTAAATCTCTTAAATTATTAGACATGAAAGTAAAGTCATAATTGCATCCTTTACTAGCCAACGTATTAATAAACTCTTCTATATACTCATTATATTTATCAAAATCAACGTTTTTTAAAACTCTCAAAGCCTTAATAGATCCGTTTTTTATATTTTTTCTTACTAATTTAGGTTTCTTTACTTTTCTTAAACATTTTACTACTTTCACCTTTATCACCTTGACTAATGTCATTTAGTATAACAACCAAATAAATCAAAATCAATAAAAAAGCATCCAAATCATACTTGGATACTCTTTACTACTCTTGTCCTTCTTCTAACTCTTTTGCAACTCTTACATAATTTTTTTGTAATTCATAAGCATAATTAAATACATAAGATATAGCAAAAATAATTAAAATTAAAACAATTAAAGATAGATTAAAATTCATCTTAAATCCGCCATTCAAAGGCAAAATTTGACTAGACACATAAGAACAAAAACATTCTAAAATTAAATAAGCTCCAAATCCCCATCCAATCATTCTAATAATCTTAGGATTTTCCTTACTAAATGGTGTAGACTCTTTAGCTATATTCAGAAATAAATTATCTAGCTTCATAAGTAAAAAGATAACTAAAGACATCTGAATAACTAATCCAAAAAACACGACTGCAAGAAAAATTATAAAATCTTCTTTGTAAGCACCATCAGCCAAATCATAAGCAATTTCTTTAGCTTCTTCAACTTGTTCTAAATCTCCATTATAAGTATTCATAAAATTATTTGTAATTGTGGTATCAAAAACTTGACCATACTCATTAAGTGTTCCATCTGTATTGTATAATTCCATATTTCCCAATACAACAATAAAAATTACACCTACTAACGCTACTAAAAACGTCAATAGCAACAAAACAATCCAAGAAATTCTTGCAATAATATAAATAACTTTACTTAACCCTTTCATATGTTTCAAAGTATCTTTATTAATTTTTAAACTTTGCATTAAACTCTCACTCCTTAAAACAAGTATACACTATATTAATAAATATAAAAAGCTTAAGTCACCTTAAGCTCTCTTATATTCTATTATTTGTTCAAAAAACTTATATTTTTAAATTGATATAAGAATAAACCAATACCAAAGATAAATACTAAGAATTCGATTATTCCTCCAAAATATGGAATAATTACAGCTAACTCAACAACAATTACACCAATTATTCCTTCTACAAACATATTTTCTTGCTTCTTTAGTAAAGACCAAATCTTCTTTCCAATAATATAACTTGCATATAACCAACCTACATACATAGATATAAAATATAAAACCAAGACTATCAATGATAATGGTATAGTCACTTCACATAATAATGCTGCAATAGCTACAATTGGTACTATAATTAATGCCCCAAATCCAAGACCTATACTTAATAATGTATTTCCTGACTCTACTTTATATTCATTTAAAACTTTCTTAATCTTAGGGAATACCAACAAGATAACTAATAAACATACCAAATTAGTTAATGCATTGTAAATCCAATTTTTTATAACTGTAGCGGTATCTATAACAGTTTCTGTACTTTCAACTTCAATTAGTTCACCTATTGTAGCTTTATCTACTCCACTTAATGTTGCATCTTCGTTATAAGTTAAACTTCCTACAATAGTTGTACTTTGATCTAACAAGATATTATCTGCTGTAGCATTTACTTTACCACTTACAGTAACTCCTCTTAAATCGATTGTCTCTCCGAAGATATATAAATCTCTTCCAATATCGGTTTTAAATACAACATTACTTCCAAATACATAAGCATCTCTTGGAATTATTGCTGATTCACTTATTGTAATAAAATTACCAAATATAAATAAATCTTTTTCAACCTCACCACCAATAGTCAAAGAATTACCAAAGTAAACACCATAACTAGCTTTACCATTAACTGTCATCGTATTACCAAACAATAATCCTATACCATCAATATCTCCACTAAAATTAACATCATTTCCAAATACAAATTTACTTGAATCATAGCTTTCTGTCAAATCAACATTATCACCAAACTCTGTCACCTTAGCACCTACTAACATAGGCATAAATGCTAATAAAAAAGTTAAAATAAACAAAATTTTCTTTTTCATAATCTCAATCACTCCTTACAATAATTATACACCAAGAATCAAACTTTTAATATAAAATATTACAATAAATAAAAACCAAAAACTACTCCACATATTGCTCCAACCAAATGACCTAAATGAGATACATTATCTTTCTTAAACAAACCATCAACAATCTCGTTAACTATATAAAATATAAATATTAAAATAAGTGTTATTGGTATCTTACCTGCTTCAATATTAACAAATGAACTAAGTACTATAAACATAAATACAACACCACTAGCACCAAGTATCTTCTTTTTTCCCACTATTGAATTAATAAGTCCAGTTACTCCAGCCGTAATTAAAATCATAAAGAGCAAATTTAATGTTCCATATTTTTCTTCTATCATTGGTCCAATAAGCAGTATATACAAAAAATTATTTGAAAAATGTTTCCAATTACTATGACCTAAAACATGAGTAAACATTCTTACATAAGTTAAAGGATTAAAAATACTACTTCTATAACTACAAAACAATAAATCATCTGACTTTTTCTTTGTAATATAACTAAGTACTAAAACACCAAAAGAAATAAAAAAATAACTTAATACCAATACAGAATTGTATTGTAAATAATTTATAATTTCCATATTATCACCAATCCTATTATATCAAAATTCACAAATTATAATCACAAAAAAAGAAATTGAAACAATTCAATCTCTTTATGTAGTCATTCCTTTACTACCTAATGTTATAGTTAAAGTTTTCTCTTTACCATCTCTTTCGATAGTAATATCTATCTTATCCCCAATATCATATTTATATAATTCAAACTTGAAGAATGAAGAATTCTCAACTTCTACATCATTAACTTTTAAAATCTTATCGCCTTTTTCTAAGCCACCTTTAGCTGCTGGTGAACCTTTTTCAACAGCTTGAACATAAACACCACTAGCATCAGGATCTCTATAAGTAGGCACTGCATCTCCCACAGTAACTCCTATATAAGGATAAGTAATTTGTTCTCCTTTAATAAACTTCTCAGCATATTTTACTGCTGTTTCAATTGGAATAGCAAATCCCATTCCTTCTACTGAAGAACTAGCCAATTTCATATTAGTAATACCAATAACTTGTCCATTACTATTACATAATGGTCCACCTGAGTTACCACTATTAATAGCTGTATCTGTTTGTAATACTTGCATTACTTGTGAAGCTACTGAACTACCAGAGCTTGATATAGCAACGGTTCTATTTTTACCTGAAATAACTCCCCTTGTAACTGTCCAAGCATAGGTAGATGAATCAAGTGGAGAACCTACTGCAAATGTTGTATCACCTAATTTTAAATCTTCACTGCTACCAATTTCAGCTACAGATATTATTTTATCTTTACCAATTCCAAGAAGTGCTACATCAGAATACTCATCACTTCCAACAACTTCCACTTCTTCTCTTTTATTATTAGTAAATACTACTCGAACTTCATCGGCTCCATCAATAACATGGTTATTAGTTAAAATATAAGCATCATCACCATCTGTCTTGTATACAAATCCTGTTCCTGTTGAATAAAGTTTATTTCTTACATAACTTTCAACTACAACAACGGAATCATACACTTTTTCAACAGCTTCGCTAATACCTGTATCAGTAACCGTTACTTCTCTCTTAGTCGTTTCAATAACTAAATTTTTTAAATAGTATTGATAAAAACAAGTAAACGCTCCCAAGCATAATATGAAAGTTATAACAACTGCAATAACAGGATAAACAAATTTCTTAGACTTTTCAAACTTCTCTTGTCTAACTAATCTTTTTTCCTCTTTTTTTGCTAATTTCTCATCAATACCAGATTCTTCTTTATGATATACAACACTAACTTCAGCTGTATTATCTTTAGGTGTTTCCAGTATTATTTCTTCCTTTTTTTTCTTTGACACCTTTTCAACTTCAACATTTTCTACTTCAGTCTTATTTTCTTCTACCTTGACTTCAACCTTTGTTCCACAATTTTGACAAAATTTACTTGAAGCACTTATTTCTTCTCCACAATTAGAGCAAATTATCTTTTCTTCTTTTTTCCTTCCCATTTAATATCACCTTTCTAAAAAACAATATACTAAGCAATTGTTAAGATTTTGTGAACTTTTCGTAAAAAAATTGAAAAACTATAACTTTTCTCAATTCTTTATATTTTCTATACTCACTAATATAGTTTACCAAATTATTATACTTTTATCACTAGAAAAAGATTACTCATGTAATCTTTTCACTAGTATGTATTATTTACTTAGATTCTTTATTAAACTTCTCTTCTACCAATCTAACAGGATAAGACTTATCTGTCATTATTGAAGAAATAGATAAATCATTATGAATATTATAAATAATTTCAGCTACTTGTTTTGAACAATCACATACATGTAACCACTTAGATTTTTGATACTCCTCAGGAATATATGACAGATTAGTTGTATAAACACCATCTAACATTTTCTTTTGATAATACTCTTCAAACTTATCTATTCCTTTAGTAAAGAGTGCATAAGTAACAACAACATAAATATATTTTACATTACGTTTCTTTAATTCCTCTATAACATCAAACATAGATCCGCCACTAGAAATCATATCATCGCTTACGATTGCTGTATAACCATCTAGATCACCAGTTCCGCAATAATCATGAGCAATAACAGGATACTTGCCATCCACTAAATTATTATAATCTCTTTGTTTAATAAAACTTCCTGCTTCACGATGAATATACTTTGAATTAAATGAATTTAAATAAACATTTCTTCTACCAGTTGCTCCATTATCAGGTGCCACAAAGACTAACTTTTTAAGTCGATTCATACTTAAATCATTAATCAAGTTTTCCAAAATTGTATTAGTTGGAAATATATTATCAAATTCCATATTATGTATCGCATGTTCAACGCCTTGATCATGAGCATCAAAAGTTATAAAACTTCGAACTCTACTCATCATATCTAGCTCATGTAAAACCATTCCACACAATAAATTCTCTCTCGTATTTCTTCGATGTTGTCTACCAGCATACAAAAGTGGCATAACAATATTTATACTCTTGGCATGACAATTACACGCTCCAATACCATCTTTTAATTCTACAATTAAATCGTTAGGACTTGTATGATTAATCAAACCATGCATCTTATACTCAACACTATAGTTTCCTATATCAGTAAGCATATACATATCTTTTCCTCGAACTGTTTCATTTATTTCTACCTTAAAATGTCCATCCTCAAAGAAATTCTCCTTTATTGGTACAATAAAAGTATACTCATCCTTATCTAATCCGTACATTTGAAGTAAGTGCTCATCAATTTTTCTACCTAGGCCTTCAGCACTCTTAAAAACCATTAAACGTAAGTCATTATTTTCAATTTGTTTCTTCATTTTTACTCCTCATCCACATATTACTTTATTAAACAAAACAAGTCTAATTATTACATCTTATCCCTTTACCTTTCTATTACTTTACCATCTATTTATCACACAACTATTATAGCATGTTAAAGACTAAAATATATTCAATCTACTAATTTATTTACTTTTTTTACATACAAAAATTACTGCCTAAAAACAGTAATTATTTTTCTTCTAATCTATAGAACTTTCCTTCTTTATAATATTCTTTTACACCATTACTTCTCATTACAATAAAACGATTATCTAAAGGCTTATCTTTTTCAATTATTCTTGTCTTAGATACAACTGCAACACTATTATCTTTCATATCTTGAAACACAACTGCATTGGCTCCAACTCTACAATTATTCCCTATCTTAACATTTCCAATAATCTTCGCTCCTGCTCCTATATAAGCGTTGTCTCCAATAGTCGGATTGCCTTCATCATCTGAATCAATCAAACGATCTGCTCCAATTGTAACATGTTGAAATATAACAGCATTCTTGCCAATAACACTTAAATCTGAAATAAAAATACCAAGTATACTATGTGGAAAATAAGGCTCACCCAAAAACGTCGCATTAATTCCAATATAGCTTCCTCTTTTTAACAAGTAATCATTATAAACACTTGCACAAATTCCACTTTGCTTATTATTATCTTTTAAATATTTTTTTAATTCCCAAACATTCTTAAAACGTAAAAAAACAAAAAAAGAACATATTGGACGAATTAAATCTTTTAACAACTTCTTTATCATACACTCACCTTACAATAAAATTATATAATAAAACAGACTAAATTCCAACCAAAAGAAAAAGATAAACCTTTTCATGATTTACCTTACTTTATATCAGTTACTAGAAAATCTATTTTAGCTATTGCTTCTTTAATCAAATCACAATTAATTTCTTTATCTAAAGTAACGATAGCTTCCTTCTTATCTAAATTAACTTTAACACCTTTAACTCCGTCTAAATTTCCTAATGCATCTTGAACCTTCATCGCACAATGATTGCAATGCATTCCTTCAATACTAACTACTTTTTTTATCTTCTTCCCAAACATTTAAATCTCCTCTTTCTATCTATTCTTATCTAACTTTAGCATCTTTAATCTTAAAGCATTAAATATAACAGTCAAACTACTTAACATCATCGCCATACTAGCTATCATTGGATTTAACTTAATTCCAGCAAAGCTAAACATTCCAAGCGCTACAGGTATCATTAAAGTATTATAGAAAAATGCCCAAAATAAATTCTGCTTTATATTTCTTATTGTATGTTTGCTTATTGTTATTAAATCAAGTATCCTACTTAAATCATTATTAAGAAGTATTACATTAGCAGAATCAATTGCTATATCTGTCGCATTCGTTAAAGTAACTCCAACATCGGCATTTGCTAAAGACGGAGCATCATTTATTCCATCTCCTACCATCATAACAATTTTACCACTCTTTTTAAGTCTTTTTATTACACTAACTTTTTCACTTGGTAGAACATTTGCAATAACTTTTTTTACTCCAAGCTGATGAGCTATTATCGAAGCTGTCTTCTCGTTATCACCAGTTAGCATTATAACTTCAATCTTTTTATCAGTTAAATTATTAATTACCTCTTCGGCTTCACTTCTTACAACATCATTAACACCAATCAAAGCTTTAACATCACCATTTATAATTACATAGACAACACTACTAGCATTATTCACTATTGTGTCCTCATCTTCCTGATGCTTATTCTTTATATTTAACTTCTTAAGAATTTTAGCACTTCCAACATAAATTACATCATCTTTAATTTTGCCCTTTAAACCAATGCCATCTATATTTTCAAATTCAAAAACTTCATATTGCTTAAGTTTATTTTCGCGATTATATTCCTTGAATGCTCCACTAATTGGATGTGTCGACATCTCTTCTAAGCTACAAACTTTACTCAAAAGTTTATCGTCACTTTCATTACTATAATTATAAATATTAGCTATTTTTAAATTACCATAAGTTAAAGTACCTGTTTTATCCATAACGATCGTATCTACTTTATTTATCATCTCTATAGTTTCACTTGACTTAACCAAAATACCTCGACTTGCACATAATCCTTCACTTACCACAATTGCTAAAGGAGTTGCTAGTCCTAAAGCACAAGGACAAGCTACTACCAATACAGATACAAATATATTAATCGTTTCATTTACTGATGTTCCCGCTATTAAGTTACAAACTACAGACAATATCGCAATTACAATAACGATTGGAACAAAATAACCACTAACTTTATCAGCTACTCGAGCTATTTTAGCTTTTGTATTTGTTGCTTCCATAACTAACTTTACAATTCCTGATATCGTTGAATCTCTTCCAATCTTCTCTGCACAATACTCTATATACCCATCATAATTTATACTTCCTGCAATTACTTTATCATCTATTTTCTTTTTAACTGGCACAGATTCTCCTGTAATAAAAGATTCATCTAAATGAGCTTCACCATTAACAATCTTTCCGTCTACAGCTATCTTCATACCAGGTTTAGCAACTAAAGTCATACCAACCTTAACTTCATCAATTGTGACTTCTTTTATTTTACCATCTATAAGTACCAAAGCACTTTCTGGCGTAATTAAAGCCATCTTACTTATTGCATCTTTAGTTTTATCTTTACTTTTCAAATCAATAAACCTTCCAAGTTTTATAAAGAATATGACAGTTGAAACAGATTCAAAATATAAATTATGTACATAATGATGATTTCCTTTTAGTATCATAAATGTCCCAAATACACTATATAAAAAGCTAGATAAAACTCCAATACTAACTAAAGTGTCCATATTAGGTGTCTTATGAATTAAATTCTTATAACCATTCTTTAAAATATCGAACCCATAAGCCAAAAAGATTCCTGATAATATCAATAAACTAATTGCATAATTAAAAGGATTATCTTTCATATCTATGATTTTTAAAGTAGGAAGATTAATCATATGTCCCATTGAAACATACATAACAAATATAGCCAGTATTCCAAATAGTATTAAATAAACACGCTCTTTATTGTTTTTCTTAATATCTACAGAAGGATCATATATTCCCATTGACTTAAAACCAGCTTCTTTAACAAATCGTTCTAAATCATCCATAGAAAGAACATCATCTTCATAACTAATACTAGCCGTTGCCATAACTAAATTTACCGACGCATCAAGTACATGTGCCTGCTTATTCAAATATTTTTCCAGTCCACTCGAACAAGCACTACAAGTCATTCCCTCAATACTTAAAATTACCTTTTTCATGCTTCACCTCATTATACATACCATATTTTTTCGTTATCTTTTCTTACTATTTTAATTATACCACCACCAAGACATTCTTCTCCATCATATAATACACATGCTTGTCCAGGTGTCACTCTTTTTACTCCTTGAGGATATTTAACTAATATTTCTTTATCATTAAGCCATTCTAGTTCAACTGGTACATCTTTCATACGATACCTAAACTTAGCACTACATTTTGTTATTCTATTTTTACCTAAATAATTTACATTATCTATTATACATGAATCAGAAATTAAATATTCATTTTCTTCGCCAATTGCAATATACAAAATATTTTTTTCTAAGTCTTTACCAACAACAAACATTCTTGACTCTGTTCCTCCAATATCAAGCCCTCTTCTTTGACCAATCGTATAATACATGAGTCCAATATGATCACCGACAATCTCCTTAGTGTTTATATTAACAATCTTACCAGGTTTATTTGGTAAATAATTCTTTAGAAATATTTTAAAATTTCTTTCTCCAATAAAACATATTCCTGTCGAATCTTTCTTACTTGCAGTATCTAACCCTAACTCTAAAGCTAACTTTCTAACATCTGGTTTAACCATATCTCCAATTGGAAACAACACATTTTCTAACTGGGCCTTAGAAACCTGCGACAAAAAATAGGTTTGATCTTTATTATCATCAATCGCTCTTAACAACTTTCCATCTTTTATACGAGCATAATGACCTGTCGCAATATAATCAGCCCCTAATTTTTCTGCTTCTTTAGCAAACGTATCAAACTTAATATACTTATTACACATAATATCTGGATTAGGTGTTCTTCCCATCTTTAATTCATCCAAAAAATAAGTAAAAACATAATCCCAATACTCTTTAACGAAGTCCTTTCTATATAAAGGTATACCTAACTTATCGCACACTTTTTTCGCATCATTATAGTCAACCTCTTGAGGGCATATACCTAAATCTGTTGTTGGAGCATCCTCAAATTCTCCATCCGCATAAGAATCCCAATTACGCATAAAAAGACCAATAACTTCATATCCTTGTTTTTTTAAAACATAAGCCGCAACTGATGAATCTACTCCACCAGACATTCCAATTACTACTTTTTCCATCTTATTACCTATTCATCTTTTCAAATAATGAAACGACTTCATCTATTACTTCTAATTTATCATTTTTAATATCTTCAACAACACAAGTGCTTAAATGACTTTTCATTATTTCATTTCCAAGACTTTTTAAAGATTTATTTATAGCAGAAATTTGGATTAAAATATCGGCACAATATCGATCATCTAATACCATCTGTTTAACACCATTCACCTGGCCTTCAATAATATTTAATCGTTTATTTATCTTCTTCTTTTCTTCTTCTGTACGATGTTTTGATTTTGTACATTCTTCACAATTATTACAATTATGCATTTTCATCACCAAAACAATTATATACCCCTATAGGGTATTTGTAAATACTATTTATCTTCAATTGTTGCAGCAAGATACATTCCATCATCTAAAAGCTTGTTTATTATATTATGAGCTTCTGATGTTATGTCGCATTCACCCGGTTTTTCTTTAGTAAATTGATCCCAGGCAGTATGTAATACATCTACTTTTTTTATATTATTTTTTATAAATATATTTTCATACTCGCTTATATTCTCTTTTGAATAAGCAATCATCATGTTATATTTAGTTTTTGATACTTCATCAAATTTACGATTACCAAAGCCAAAATAACAATAGCCATCATTTATAAGAATATCTCCATAACTTGTAATTATATCTAAAGCATCTTTCTTAGTTAAATTATCTTTATAATATATGTTTTTGTGTTTTTTTGTTACAAAACCTTTTTCTAGCCACTCTTTTTCTTCTTGATTAAGCTCATTTATAAATTTCTTTTCTTCATTTAGATTACAAGGAAATTCTATTACTAAAAACATTTCTTCATTCATAGTAATAAAATCTTTTAAAATTTTTTCTATTTTATCAGCATCTACATTTGCATAGATTGTAGTTTCTTTTATTTCGTATTCTTCTTTTAATACTTCAGGATTAGGAATTTTAGCTCCTCTAATCATTTTCATAGTTATCACTTCCTATTTTATTATACCATAAGAAAAGAAACACATATGTGTTCCCCTATTTACTTAATAAATAAAAAATAAGCTAATACTAAGATACCAAGTACAATTCTATACCATCCAAATACTTTAAAGTCATGCTTTCTAATATAATTCATTAAAAATTTAATTATTAAGATGCTTACAACGAATGCTACTAAACATCCAATACCAAGTAAAGTTAATTCCATAGCATTAAATACTAATCCAACTTTCATAACATACTTCAAAAGTTTTAATAATGAAGCTCCTGCCATAACTGGAATTGCTAAGAAGAAAGTAAATTCTGCTGCAACACTTCTTTCTAATCCCAACATTAAACCACCTATAATAGTTGAACCACTTCTACTAGTACCAGGAATTAAAGATAACAACTGAAATCCACCAACACCTAAAGCTTGTTTGTATGTAATATCATTTAATTTTTTTGTATTTCTTTTGCCAAAGTTTCTTGATTCAATAACAATAAATACAATACCATAAATAATTAATGCAAGTGATACTACTACACTATTATATAAATGTTCATCTAACCAATCATCAAACAAGATACCAATAATTGCTGCTGGTATACAAGCAACTAATATCTTTCCCCATAAGTTCAAAGTATCTTTCGTATCTTCCTTAGTCTTACCAAATCCCCAAGGAAATATCGTCTTAAAGTAAATTAAAACAACAGCTAGAATAGCTCCTAATTGAATAACTACCTCAAACAATTTATAGAATTCTTCACTTACTCCTAAATGAATAAATTCATCTAATAAAATCATATGTCCAGTAGATGAAATAGGTAACCATTCAGTTATTCCTTCTACTATACCAAATAGTATAGCTTTAAATATTTCTAACATTTTATCACGCTCCTTGATAATTATAGCATAACATATCTTTTTCATACTACTTTTTAAAAATAACTTAACAAAAAAAGTAAACCTAGACATTTCTAGACTTACTTAATACTTTTTCCCTATTTATTCTAACATTCATATACTCATCTTCTATAAACGGATCATTTAATACAGAAATACTTCCAAATTGCTGAGAAACTCTATAAAATATTTTAAATAACCCTTCTGTTTTAGCTTTTTCAATAAAATCAGCTTTATCTATAACATGACTTGACCAAACTTTATCCCATTCATACTCCTCAAGTAACTTTTTTCTTCTAAAATTTGGATATTCTTCTATCTCTCTTAAATATTCAGGAGTCCATTTAGTCATTGTTTTTTTAGCTTCTTCTGATAACAATTCATGATAACTATAACTCAATACCTGTCGAGCAGGAACCTTAATTTTTGTAATACCAATCTCTTTTAACATGGAAGCAAAAGTTTCTAATACTAATACCTGACTAGGATGTACATCTGTCTTATCTAATCCTTTATTCAATTTATAAAGTCTTCTTTGAATTTTTTTGCTTTCTACCTTATCTCTCTCATTTTGAATAGCATAAATATAACAAATCTTTTCTCCGTTTTCTTCTCTTATACCATAGTAAATACTTGGTAGCGTTTGCGTACTATTCTCTAGATTTCCATCAGTTAATACAAAAGTCATTTTTTCACTAGTTTCACACCACGACTGAGCATCTTTTTTGGCAGCTAAAATAACAGCATTTTCATAAGTACCAACATTTTTGGCACTTTTAAAGAACCAATCACGAATAATATAATCATCCCATATATCACATTTAAAGAAATCTATTTGTTTTTGTAAAAACTCCTCTGGCCTATAAAAATCTTGAACACCCATTCTAAGTAACAATCTTTTAAATTGATGTATTAATACTGCTCTTCCACTATTTTTTTCATAATATTTTTCTTTGAAGTCTAACCATGAATTAATAAGTTCAGTCAACAATTCAAAAAAACGAACTGGATCATTTACATATATTGTTTGACTATTAGTATCTTGTTGATTTTCTAGTCTCAACCTTTCGATATCTTTGTCTTCAATATCTGGAGTCCAACTTCCTTCTTTCTCAAAAGGATTTTCTTTCACATAATTAAATAATTTAAAAGCTGATTCAGGAAATATAAAATTTACTTTAGGAATTTCCTTACCACTATTGATTTCTGTAACAACAGTATTTACAAATAATTCAACAGTCTCCTTAAAATCAACATACTCTTTTGCCATATAAATCCCCCTTTGTACCCAAAGTATTCTAACATAATTTTTATAAATTACAAATCATTAATTAAGTCCCCTTATTTTTATGTCAAATTATTGACATTTATAAAGTTAAAAAAGGCTAAGACTTAATCTATAACCTTCTTTAATAAATCAAGAATCCTATCTTTTTTCTCTTCCGCTCTATTATCTTTATAGTTTTCTAAATAATCCATCATTTTATAAATATTAAGTCTTTCTTCCAAATAAGATATCTCATTTAATTCAGCATAATTAGAAATAAAACAATTCATAAAATTATTATAATCATTTTCTATAGTAAGCATATCCGTTGTATAACTAGCCCACAACCATGGTTCTTCATTATATCTGTTAAATATTCTCAAATCATAATCAATCGGTGCTGCCATACATCTCTCAAAGTCCAACAAATATAAGTCATTCCCATCATAAATAAAGTTATCAAAATGCAAGTCATTATGAATGAAACCGAACTTATTATCTTTAAAGTAAACATCACACTTACTAAGCAATCTATCCATATCAATCTTAATATCACAATCCAAAATTAGAGAAATCAGTTTATCTTTTATATATTTACAAAAATCGTATTCTTCAACCTCTATCATATGTATTTCTTTTACTACTTCAACGATCTTTTTTACTAATTCTTCTCTTTGTACTTCATTCAGCTTATACCAAATTTCATATAAAGTATTCCCATCAATAAAATCAATAACTTCATAATAATAGGGAACAACTTTCTTAGTAGTATCACTTAATACACACCTAGGAACATTTTTTATAGTTTTTAATTTACTATATAGTTCTATTTCTCTCTTAAATCTATATTCATTCTCTACATCTGTGCAAAGTCTTAAAATATACTTCCCTACTTTATAAATTGTATTAGTAAATCCAGAATTAACTCTTTTAAAACCTAATCCATATAACCATTTATTGCTATTTATTATTTTCTCCACAACACTATCAAACTCATTATCATCATGTTCTTTTAAATCACAAATAATTCTATACATAACAGGGATTAATTCTACATAGCGATTAATTTCATCAATTGTTTTACTTACTTCATTTGAAGCCAGTTCGATCTCTTCAATCTCATTAGCTTTAATTCCTAAACTTCTTTTCAAATTATAATCAAGCCATCCAAATCTTCCAATTAAATTACCACAAATCAATGAATATATATTATGTTTAATACTATAAACTTTTGTATATTCCTCTATAAAAACCTTAAATTTTTCTTCACTAAAATTATTACTTAAAAAACCAGACCAACATAAAGCATCTTCAATAACTTCACGAATCGGATTCGCAACCCTTGCCGATTCCCAATCAATTATTATAGGTTCATCACCAACCCACATTACATTTTTAGGGTCCATATCACAATGACACAAAGCTTGCGTTTCATTACTTTCATTATATCGTTCAACGCTTCTTCTTAATAAAGAATAATACTTTTTATAATTATTTAAGTACTCATCTTTATATTTCATCTTTTTAAAATTTTCATTATTAACATATTCTTCCCAATCAACATAAAAATGATCTTCGCTTATATCGTCACAAAGCCCTAAAATCTTATAATCTAAAGAATGTAATCTAGCTAATAGGTTCCCCATCTTACGACAATGTTCTATAGTTATATTATCATCTTTTAAAACTTTACCATCCACAAATTTAAAAACCATATAATGATTATCTTCATACTCAGTAACATAATTTCCATCTATTTTTATTGCTACCGCTGCTTTAATACCATTACCATTAGCATAATTAGAAATCTCTTCAGATACCAAAAAATTATTTAAAGCTCCTTCTCTTCTCATAACTTCCTGATTCAAAACTTTAATTGCATAAACATCTTTAATAGTTTCAACTTTAAACATCTTATGCATAAATCCCCCTGTTAACTTCGAAACATTTAACACCCTACCTAAATTATATTTTTCACAAAATTGTTCTATTTTCATTATTTCACCTCTTTTCAATATTTTCTTCTTACAAAAAAGAACTTACATTATAGTAAGTATTCTTCGTAATGAAATAATATAATATTATTCTCATAATGTCAATTTTCTATCTCGCTAAATATTTCATTAACTTTCTTTCTCTCAAAGTACTATCAAAATCAACTTCAAATTCATCTAACAATTCTGTTAAAGGCATTTCAGAATCAAATATATTTTGAATACATCTCATAATATATTTTTTCAAAGCTGGAGTACCATTTATATATTCAATAAACAAACTATAAGCTTTTACAATAGAAGTTGCATATAAACTATTATTCAATAGTTCGTCAGGGATTGCTTCAATATTTCCCTGATCATAATTAAACAAGACACTTGTATGGTATAAAAGTTCAGTAACTCTTATTGCATCTTCTGCTTTCCACAAATAATCACTACCTGATTCATAAATATTCACCATTTCTAAAAAAATCGGCAATACCTCTTCATTATAATATTCTCCATTAATTTTTCTTGTCTTAGTCAATTGTGTATGAGTAATTTCATGCACATAAGAGGATTCAGTTAATTCACTAACATCACCACTTAAAATAATTCCTTGATAATATATTTTCGCTTTTTGATAAAATTCATCACAATGTAAAATAGCTCCATTAGAGATAAGCATATTCTCAGCATTTTCGTCACGACTAAAAGTTACTGGAAGCATAAATGGATCAACATTCAAACAAGTTAAATTACATAAACCAACCGACAATCTTACATTACGAATATTTCTAAGCACAGCCAAATCAAAACCAGTAAGTAATTTTTTATAAGGAACTTTATGCAATCTAAAATGACGTCTCATAAATTTCTTTGTATTATCTTTAACTTCTTTTCTCGATACTTCTTCTAATTGTAGTTTAGTTTCTCTCAAATTCAACGAATCCAATTCCACCAAAGCATCTACTTGTTCATCACTAATCTGCATAATCTCAGGTTTTTCATATCCATAAAATTTAATAACTCCATCTATTTTAGCTTCTGCCATTATACTTCACCTACTATCTATTAAAATATTTAACCAACCTTTTTCTATCTATTTCTATATCAGCAGTAACCTCGTACTTACCTAACATATGTTCTAAAGTCATTTCATAATCAAACACTCTTTGAATATCTCCAAGAATTTCTCTTTTTATTTCAGAGCTTCCATAATAATAATCTAAAAATAACTTATACGCCTTAATATCTGAAACAAAATATTGACTATCAACTAAACTTTCGTCTCTCGATTTATTTAATTTTCCTTTATGACTATGTGATAATTCTTGGCCAATAACAAGCATTTCATAAATACGACGTGAGTCATTAAGCCTTAACATATGTTCATCACGATCTAAAATACTAGCTACAATGTTACCCATAACCATACTTAAAACTTCTGCATTATAAAATTCTCCTACAACACCCTTTAGACTATCTAATTGTGTATGTGTTAATTCATGAACCCAAGAAACAGTAGTCTGTTCAGTAACAGTACCACATAAGTTAATCCCCCAAAACGCTATTCGTGAATTTTTATCTTCTGGGATATTTTCAATCAAAGAACCACAAAAAATATTATCAGTTTCTACAGGAAAAAGTGGTAATTCATATGGAGAAACATCTTCGATATGTCTTATTTTCTTCTCTCCATCTTCTAAAACCTCTATTCTCGGAACATCATGTAATTTAAAATAAGTATCTAAAAATGTTGCACCATCATTAAAAGCGTCTTCTAATTCCATCTGTCTAACGCTAGGTCTTCCATTAGCAACACTTCCAGAACTCAATTCTTCTATCAAAGAAAGACTACTTTCTTTAGGCACAAATATTTTAGGATATTCCTTATAACCTTTTCTTATTATTTCTTCATCTTTTGTAATACTCATAACTTACCTCTTTAAAAATTTTGTTAACTTCTTAGGACTCAAACTATTTGGATAAGTAATATCTAAAGCTTCCAAACATTGCTCCAAAGTTATTTCACCATCAAATACTTTTTGTATCATCAAAATAATATATTGTCTAGTCATCTTATCCCCTGAATAATAATCCATATACATATTATAAGCTTTAAGAGTTGACTCTACATAACAACTAGCTTCTGCTAATTCATTATACTTCTCATCTTCTTTTCCTAATCCATCTTGTAAAAATTTAATTCCATACTTTAAATCAGAAAGTCTTAATACATCAGCTAAATGTGACAGCTTCCCTCCATCATCCATCGAACCAGCACATAACAATTCATTAAAAACACTTAATAATTCAGTATTATAATAATTTCTTATTGAACCATAAATATGATTATCTTGAGAATGAGTTATTTCATGAACATAGCTTAATGTACTTGCCTCAGTTATTATCTTAGGCAATTCAATACCAGTAAAAACAGTTCTTGTCTCTTCACCACAAACAATTAATTCACGTAGCATTCCATAATAAGCATCTTCATCTACTCTTTTAATAGGTAACCAAAAAGGACTTATTTCACAATCGTAACTAAAATCAAAAGGACCAACCTTTTTAAAGATTTCAAAAGGAACTTTATGTAGTTCATAATACTTATCAAAAAACTCTTTCGCCTTAACTAAAATACTTCTAAGACTTTCTCTTTTATATTCTACTTCATTCATATCAAAATCTTTTATTAATTCATAAATCGATAATAAGTTTTCATTAGGTATTATAATTTTGGGATTTGGTTCATACCCACGATATCTTATTTCATCTTTCAAATCAACTACCATACATAACGCTCCTTCTGTGTAAAATTTATTATACTTTACTAGTTAGTTAAAAGTCAAAAAAAATAAGACATATTGTCTCATTTCCTTACGACTTTATCTCCTTCCTTTTTATAATACCACTGATATAAAGAGATAACATTATTTGAAAACCTATATAGAAAAACCATTCAATAATAAAACAAAAATTTTCTAATATAATTCCTAAATTAAACATTTTTATTAAAAAAATCATTAATACATTAAAATCGCAAATACTTAAAAAAATAAATGCAATTAACAAAAGAAAGAACCTTTTCTCGATTTTAGCTTTCTTCATCAATGTTACCAAATTAAACATAAATATTCCTACATATAAAATTCCTTCGATTACTAGATATCTATTATCTAAAAAATAACAAATTCCTAATATTAAACTTGAAAGAATTATTAAATAAGAAATTTTTATCTGCTCTTTATTCAAATAACGAATCAAACATAATTGAATAATAAAGAAAAAATATATACCATAAATATTCTTTAAATATATAAAGCACAAATCCCCTAAAACTGCTAACATTACAATCAAATATAATGGTTTAACTATATTCTTATTTTTCATTGTACAAATACTAACTACAAAACTAGTTAATAGTATTGGCAATAAATTTAAAATATGTAATAGCCATGTTTCCCCAATAAACATTTTATAGAATATCATTATTAAAAAAAGGATTATTTCCAAAATAACATATAAAATCATTACATCATTTCTTTCTATCTCTTTTAAGTATCTCCAAATACATAAAATTTATACAAAGAAAAAGACTAATTCCTTAGCCATCTATTTGTTCTGTTATATCTTTTCCTTTTTCTAATATTTCATTTATAAAATCATCAAAAGAAACATTATATTTTATATCACCATATTCAAAAATATGTAAATGCCTTATTATTTCTTCATTCATCATATTATATTTTTCATTCTCTTTTATATGATAATTCATTTCAAACTTTAAAGCATCACTTATGTTATTAAAAACGTGAATTCCTCTATTAAAATAGTCAGAATGTTCAAACAATTTCCATTGTTCTTTATCTTCATATATTAAAAAAGTATGAGTTGAATAATCATTTGGTTCATCAAATAAAAACATGATGTAAAAAGTCTTAAACTTATATTCATGATTCCTAAACCAATCTCTTTCTAATTCAACCTGATCAAAGCAATGACCTATTTTTGTTTCCAACAATCTTTTTGGACTAGATAATTTCCACTTAGTTAATACGCTCTCTTCAAATTCATTTTCATCCCATGAACCATATCTATTGACTTCATCATCCTGAAATCCGTATTCAATTTCATCCATAAACTCGAGTAACTCTTCTGGCGTCTTTATTTCTTCATAATTCATACATTCACCTATTTTATTAATAATTTACACTCTATATTAGAATCAATTAATTCTTTAAATTTCTCACCATCATTAACATCGCCAACAATACTTCCATAATGTGTCGGAATTACTACTTTAGGCTTTATTTCATTAACGAAAGAAGCCCCTTCTATATAATCACAAGTATAGGTTCCTCCTATTGGAATCAAAGCTATATCACAATTAACTTTCTCATTATCAGAATTCATATCTGTATCTCCAGCCACATAAATACGTTCATCATTCAAAGTAATGATATACCCAACCCAATTATTACTCTTAGGATGATACTCCTTATTAACATTATAACTAGGAACTGTTTCTACCATAATTCCTTCAATATCATAAACCTCATTAGGAATTACTCCTATAACATGACGTGGTCCAAACGTTCCCAAAACGAAAGTAGCCATTCTATCAGGTATCACAATTTTCGTATTATCATTCATCACCTTTTTAATTGACTCAACGTCATAATGATCATAATGATCATGTGTTATAAAGATTATATCAGCATCATGAACATCATCCTCAATTTTAAACGGATCAAAATAAATTATCAAATCATCGCTAATCTTAATACTACTATGAACATTAATACTTATTTTATCTTTCATATTATTCCCCTTTTCTAGATTTCTTTATTACTTCAACTTTTATCTTTTCTTCTGGTTTCTTACGTAAAGTTAATATTGTAAGTCGCTTTCCACATTTTGGGCATTTCGCATGTTGAATTCCAGCTTTTTTAGGTAATGGTAATTTCAAAGTAGTTTTACATTTATGACACTTCTTATATACATTAGTCTTTCTCTCTTTAAAATTTCTTATTACATTAGTAAAAGGTTTTAATATACTTCTAGTAATACTTAAATAAACTTTATTCTCTTTATTTCTTTGTAACTTATTCTTTGAAAATAATCTAAAAATTATCAACGCTAACAAAATGAACTTGATAATATCTAATACAAAATTTTTAACAAATATCGTCACAATTAATAAAATAAATAACAAAATAGTCAAAAATCGATTCAATTCATCGTATATTCTTTTTAAACTTTCTTTTATAAAATCTTTTCCAAATGGCACAGATTCTCCCTCATTTCTATAAATTAATTATACTAAAGAACTATCAAGTTTTTTGTAGTTATTTTATTAATAATTATTAAGACTTATTACTCCAATCCTCATTAGGATCAAATCCATTCTCTAATTCCCATTTAACTTGAACCTCTCTATGATATCTAACCGCATCATTTCTACTTACACTACATACACTAGCACCTTCTGTAACAAAGAAGAAATCTACATTATAAGTACTAGCTAAATCTTTAACTTCTTTACATAATCTTCTTACTCTATTTAATTCGAACTCTTCTGGATTTATGTTATTAAGTCTTAAATACTCTTTTCTAAACATATCTTTATCATTCAAAAACTTTCTTAAATCATTTAAATACTTTTCATAATCCTCATCTTTAAAATACATTTTCTTCGTAGCATAACCATCTATTCCAAATTTACGTACTAGTACACTATGACAAGTATCAATAAGTTCATCTAACGAAACATTAGGATCTCTATTTAACTTAAAAGCGTAAGTTCTTTTAAACGGCTGTTCTACTTTCGTATTTCTATCAGCTGATGAAACAATCTTTCCATAAATATTTCTTGGTTCATCTTTCAAACTAGCACGATGATCCTCTACCGCTTCACTCATTATCTTTATTTCTTCTTCATTAAAATACTTTCTTAATTCCAAATCTTCCATTAACCTCTGAGCAGATAATTTTTCATGATTTTCTCTATCAACATGAGCCGCCACATCATGATAAGCAGCTACAGTATAAACCATATCATAATTAATTTCAGGAACTTCTTCGGCAAATTTAAAGCATCTTCCAATTACATAATTTACATGTTCTAAATTATGACCTTTATCATTAAGTTCATATTCTGGTAAAATTACTTCTTCAATATATTTTTTTAAATTCTCATTTATTTTTATCATTCTTCTTATCCACCCATCTTACATTTTTAAATAATCTAACCATGTAATTTCTATGTTCATTATATCTAACAAGCTCATAAAATGATTTAAATTTAAATCCTGAAACAATCACTTTCTTTTCTAATTTATTTACAATCACTGGTATAACCATTCCATAATTCTGATAGCCCTGTCTATAAACTCTAATCTTGTAAAGATACTGTGTATCATAATAGTCATTTAAAGAAGTATCTTCATAATTAACAAAAACAATTAATTGTAACAATTCACACTTCGTTAAATCTTGATTTACGTTCTTACATAAATCAATCTCTTTATCAATATCATTTTTGATATCTTCGTACCTATCAGCACACAAAATCACCAATCTTTTTCTTCGAACTTTAAAATTAGAAGTTTCTTGATAATATACATACTTATCAAAATATTTATCACTGATTTTACTATCTAATTGATATCCACTCTTTTCTGCATTAACAATAACTGTTTGAATTAAACTTTCATTATCATCTTTATAGTAAAACTCTTCAAAAAGCCTATATTCAAAATCACATTTTTTATTGATATAAACGGAAATAAGAAACATTAAAATAACAAAAATAAAAAACACCCATGTATCAACAGAATCATTATAAAAAAACCATTCATAGAAAAACAATTTACAACAAAAATAAAAAAGAATTAAAAAGCAAACAGCCACCCAAAAAAACAATCTTTTCTTATTTAATTTAAGATGATCATTCTTAAAATAAATATAATTTTTATCTTTTTTATTATTTTTTTCAGCCATAGAACTCCAATCTCCTTAACTATTATTTTAAATTATAACACATTACAAAAAAAACGTATATTCCGAGAACTATCTTAGCACATTTAATTATAAATATTCTTTTTTCATATAATATTTTCAAAAATGATTCAATAAAGAAAGTGAACACATTACTTAAACATCTTATCATAATCGTAACTATACTTACATACAAATAAATCCCTTATTTTATATTTTGGAATTGTAAAAACTATATTTTTATTTCTATATCTACCTTTATCAGGGCCACTTTTACTAATTCTAGAAATTATCTGAGTTCCGACTGTCCCATTTTGCACAAGATTCAAAAAAACAGCAAAGCTTTTAAGGCTAAACAAATTCATTTTATAATATCTAAAATACTTTTTCTCTACATTACGTGTACTAGCATAAACAACTGCTAAATTTTGCAATTTCTGCAACAAATGTTTTTTTAAAGAATCAAAAGTAATAAAAGAAATTTTCTCCAAAAGAATATAATTTACATCAAAAACACCCAAAACAATTCGTTTATTATCATACTCAACAAATAATTTATAATAATAACCATTTCGTGAAGGTGCAGAAGAATTAACTTTTTCATATAAAACATTTTTGTCTTCGAATTCACTATCTGGATAACCGTACTTTAAAGTAAGTCTAGATATTTCATCATCAGAAGGACCATCAAAGGCAATTGTAAATAAAAATAAAGGATATCTGCTATAGCGTCCTACACATTTTATTTCGATTCCCATAAAATCCGGATTATAATTGCTATCTGGATTTTTACCCAACTCTTTTTCGAATGTAAGTCCAATGCTTCCCCAACTACTACAAGCACTAGAAATCCACCCTTCATTCGCTATTCTATGAAACTCATCAATTAGCTTTTTTTCGTTTAAATTCATATTATTTCTCCTTTCATCAAAAGAGAATAATACAAGGTAAAAAAATAATCAAATCACCTTTTTTTATTTTGACCCCAAAAAATACACATAAAATATTAATTTGAAGCCAAATCAATTTTTTTCTCCTAGAGTAAAAGCTTTTTTTAGATATATTTTTTATAGCAAAAAAATTTTTTAGTATATTAGACTTTTTCTCAAAACCGGGCTCTAAATCCACCACTTTCTAATCAATTATGTTGTGGGGTAAAGAAAATAAAAAAACAGGAATACATCCTGTCATAATCAACTTGGTGCGAGTGAAGGGACTTGAACCCCCACTCCGTAAGGAACTAGATCCTAAGTCTAGCGCGTCTACCAATTTCGCCACACTCGCATAAAAATTTTAAGTGGTGGACCTCGCAGGACTCGAACCTGCGACCGCCCGGTTATGAGCCGGATGCTCTAACCAACTGAGCTAGAGGTCCATCGACCATTTAATAATATCACAATTAAGTCTCTCTTGCAATACCTAATTTTGTATTTTTTTAAATTTTTAGCTCAGAGTTAGAGCATTTCTCATCTTATCATAAAGAGAAATCTCAAAAAACTAGATTATCCTGCAATAACAAATGTAAAGAATACAATCATTAAAACAAAAACAACATCTACAAACACAACATAACTCTTATTATCTAACTCTTTCCCACATAATTTAGCAACAAATCTAAACAACGCATAAAACAAATTAAACACAACAAAACCTACAATTGAAACAGTCAAACAAACATTATAAATATTCAAACTAGTAACATTACTAAACGCTTCTAAACTAAAACTAATACTACTCACCATACCAATACTAACTGCAATAAATATTGCTATAATAGTCACAATATCTATCATATTTTTATCATATCTACCTTTTAATTCCTTAACGCTATTATTTAATTTACTATAGTCTTCATTACTAGAATCAAAAGTCATTTTTAACAATCTTATCTTAAAACCATCGCTTATCATATCTTTAGTACTTATATTAGCTTTTTCTATTCTATCAATAGCATCATAATAACTATACATTCCAACTAAGTCATCTCTATTAACTTCCATTTCAATTGACTTAAGCATATTATCATAAATATTATCTTGAATTAAAATTGACTCACAATAATAACAAATCTTCTTAAAATTAGACGTAAACATTCCATTATCATTCTTATAGTATTCATGAATAAATCTTTCTCTATTATCGTTATCCTTCAAAAAATATAGAAAATCAAACGCTACAATAAAACACACCATATTCGTTCCATTACCGCCATTTTCTAATCTCTTAATTTTCTCTATAATATCTTCAAGTTCCATCGTAATCACTTCCTAAAACGTAGTATAACATAAAATAATCAAAAAAAGTACTAATCTTTAGTACTTAAATATTATTCAAATGAGAATGATTTAACTAATGTATCATACATTGCCGAACAAGTACTATCATCTTCTGTATTAGCATATACAATATCAAAATAATTTCCTTTATATACTATCGCAATATGTTTATACTTAGAATAAAATGAATAACCACCAGGAGCCGCCGCATTTTCCTTTAAACCTTGAACATTAACTTCAGACCATTCGTTATCATTAATTGTAATCTTTTGAATACTCGTATTATAATCATCTCTATTAGAGTAAGTATCTTTTACTTTTTCAAAATAACTTTCAATAAAGCCATCTGGATTATTTGTTACACCATAATTCAATCTAACAGCACAATTATCTCCATAAGTATAATACCTACTATGACTATCATCAGTTTTCAAAACAAACTTTTCATCAATTGTATATTTTAATCCACCAAAAGATACCTCTCCATTTTGAGTATCTCCTTTAACAAATTTAAAATATACAAAAGCGATTCCACCTACGCAAATCAAAAAGCAAATAAAATTAAATAAAACATTTAAACTAAATTTAGACTCTTTTTTCTTATCTACTTTATCACGGAATTTAAAAACATCCTTATTAGATCCACTTAAATTATTGCCCCAATTTATATCTGCTTTATTTAAGTTTGTCTTTTCTTTTAAATTAGTATTTCTAGTTGAGCTTTGATTCTGTGCTTTTATAAATTCATCTACACTCGAAAATCCAGGAACAGACACGTTATTTTGAGAATTAACATTACTAGCTGCTGTATTATTTATAACATCCTGTTTCCTATCATTACTCTTTTTTCCTTTTTTCTTATCATTATCTAACATTTTCTCAAACTTTGATCTGTCATCATATTGTAAGGAATTTAATCCATTAAGTTGATTCTGAAATAAATTAGAACTACCATTACTACTACCAATATTACTAGACACATTATTAAAATTAACATTATTTATATTATTAACATTATTATCACTATTAAAAGCATTATTTTGTCCACCAGACATAGTAGCTCCAATTTGTGCATTAAATGAATCTCCAAAATTAACTGAAGAGTTCTTTAATAAATCAGCACCACACATATAACATTTCTTTTTAGAATCATCTAGAACAGTTCCGCATTTTGGACATTTTTTCATTTAATCACCTCCTATGAATCAAGAAATTTTAGAGTTTTAGCAAAATTATCTAATGACGCATTACAAGTCGCATCATTACTATTATTAACAAGTTCAATATCGTAGTAATAGCCTTTATACATTGAAGTCATATACTTATATCTCAATAAAGTTGCTTTACCTTGTAATGAATTTTTGTAAAAAATATTTAAATAATACCAAGTAGAATTATTTATAACAGAGTTCCCTTCATCAGGTGTATATACATCTAATTCATTTAAAACATTTCCTTCTTTATCTCTTTCAGGTTCTAAAGCTTCTTTACTTTTTTGAAAATACTCATAAACATGATCACCTGATGTAGAAGAACCATAACTTATTGTTATAGAACATGCATTACCTTTATCTCCACTCTTAATATAAGTAAGTTTTCCACTATTGTTACCACTTACAGCTTCTAAGCTTTCATCAACTTCAAAATACAAATTTTGAATGATAGGTTCTAACTCTATTGGCTTATTTTTTGACTTATAATACATAACACCAATTACAACAAGCAATACAACCAGACCAATTAATAGACACGTATTAATAAGCTTCTTATTCTCTGCATATTTATCAAAAATATCTTTATCTTCATTCTTTAATGGAGCATAGGAAGCATTTTTATAATCATTATTATTAACATTATTTCTATTAAATCCACCTATATTAGGATTTCTAAAATCATTACCACTACCAAAAGCACTATCACCATTACCAAAAGAATTATTCATATTTGTTTCAGGAACATATGTCTTAACATTAACTCCGCACATCAAACAAACATCTTTTCCTTCTTCCATGAAGGCACCACATTTAGGACATCTCATTTAATCACCTCGTACTCAACTATAAATGTATTTCCATTGTTTTCTTTCTATAAGCTAAAATTGAATTTATCTTACTTAAAGTTATTGTATCAGTAGATTTTTCAACTTGCTCTACTAAATAACTCTCCATATCTGGATAAAGTCTTTGAAACTCTTCTAAACTATCATATTTTACCAATTGATTTAGATACTCAACTAATAAATCTTTTCTGAAATTAACATTATTCTCCAATTCGACCAATCCTTTCCATCTTAAATTCTAATAAAATTAAATTGACTAACTCCAATAGCAAATCACAAGCCATATTTGTACTACTAACCTTTATTTCTTGTTTATTAATAAGTGCATACACAAGCTTATTTATAAATAAATAAGGGTCGTCTTCCAATAAAATCGGCATATGAAATTCATAAGGTTCAATATTATATAATCTACTTTTTACCAAGTCTTTCTTCGATAACTCAAAACTAGATTCAATTATATCAATATTTTCTTTTAGCCTTCGTATTAATTCTTTTATAAATTCTTCTTTAAACCTCATACAATCCCTTACCTATCTAGCATCCTATCTTATAAATTATATCATATTTTCATACAATAAACTTTATTTTTCAAATTTCTCATCTACATATTTAACTATCACATAAAATATCAAAGTTATTATAAAAATTTTTAAAACGAATTCATTATTAAAAAACTCACTCATTAAAATACCAAAACTACAAATAACTACTCCAAAAGTTATTCTTTCAACATAAGCAACAAAAACTCCCAATTTACCTTTTTTATCATTAACCAATTCCTTATGATAATCAAATCTTGTTTTTTTTGAAACATGTGTCATCAAGTATTTAAAATACATTAAAGCTGGTAAAAAAGTCACACATAATCCAACTAAAATTACTACTGTCTCTATCATACGTCATCTCCTATTATACTATTAACATATCTACAACCTTCGCTTTTTCTACCTATCTTTTGAAACTTAGGTTCATTAAAATTACTAATTGAATAATTATACTCTATAGAAAATTCATAATACATAATATCATCTTTTTCACTTTCTTCATAATCGTCAACACACATCTTGTCATCATATCCTACTAACATTCTAAAATATCTTTTAGATGAATCAAACTTAATAAAAATACTATTATCCATATTTAAAGTAACACCATCAATGATTATCGGAAACATCTCATTCAATTTATAAACAATTCCATTCTTAGTTAATACTAAAAATGAATTTGCATATCTATTAACATATTTCTCATTAACATTTTTCTCGACAATAGCAATACTATTACCATAACTATACATATCCATCAAATAAGCATAATCGTTTATATTTTTAGAATACAACATCTTACCTTTATTATCTTCAAAAGAAAAATCAAACGAATTAGTACCTTCATTTCTATTTATCGAAAGACGAACATCAGAACTATTATTTACAATATTTAATCTTTCCAAATCATAATAATTACCTTCAAATTGAGTTTCTTTCATAAATAATTGATACGTTGATAAATCTACTGCAGTTATTTTGGAAATATTATTATTTAAACTAACATATCTTACAGAAGGATCTTTATCATAAATAACATCATTATAATAGATATAATAAGTATTTTGCTCCTCATCGGTTCTAATATCTAAATCTTCAGTTTTACCTGAACCCTTCTCATAAGTCCCCATACAACTACTTCTATATAAATAGTATTCATCATTTATTACTAGAATATAATTTGCAATTCTACTTATAGAACAACCAGAATATATATACTTAGACCCATTAAGATCATCATAATAAGAATAAAATCCATTATAATTATCATTTATTTCCTGTTCGTCTTCCCCCTCAATTAAACGAGAAAAAGGATTTTCTTTACCAGTAATAAAATAATATAGAAAAAAAGCAACAACAAGTATTATAAATAATATACAAAAAAATAAAATTATCTTCTTAGCTCCTGATTTTTCCATAGCTATTCTCCTCTACTATATCAATTATAACATAACTACAATATTTTAAGTAGTAAAAAGAACTTTATATACATACATCAGTAAAACAAAAAAGACTTGTTTTAAAAGTCTTTATATTAGAAAATTATTTATAAATTGATTTTAATGAAATAAGATTAATTATTACTTTTTTATACTCTTCAAAAAGAAAGGATTCTGAGGTAGTTGCTCCGAAGATTAAATTACAGTTAGTAGTATCGATTATACAAGGAATAATCTCAACTCCTCTTGACGAACCTATTCTTCCATATTTTGTTTTAATATAAGTATTTTCACTTAATATTTCTAACATATTTTCTTCATATTTGGATGTAAAAATTAATATAAGATTCGCAAGGCATTCATATTTCCCTAGCTTAGAAATCTCATCTCTTATACAAAAACTTGTATCTTCTAAACATTTTTTCAAATCTGTGTCGTTATCAATATCATTCATATCCAACAACATAATTCTTATTTTTTCATTATTCTTTTGCCTTTCATATACATCTATATATGATTTAAACTTTTTACAGAATTTTCTTTCATAAGAGTAATCATTAATAATAAATTCTTTCACTTTCCTTTTTGAAACATTAGATTCCTTATTAAAAATTATTTTTTCTGAAGCAATCCCTACTTTTTTTATTAATAATAAATAACTTATGAACGGAAACATAGTAAAAATGAAAAGTAATATAACAAATAGTAATGGAGCATAAGGCAAATGATAAAATTTATCAACATTAAATACTATAAAAAGTATTACTCCAATACATAGCAATAGAGATGATAAGAAATATAAATTATAATTCTTGCTTTTCATAATAATCATTATCCATTCTTTTTTCACACCATAATTAAATTCATATCAAAATACAATATTAATCACACTTTGTTGTACTACTAACATTTTATCTCTGTTGTAAATATAGTATAGCATATCTCCTGCTCTATCTTCAAATACAATTGACGTACCTTCTAAAATATAATTTGTTTTTATACCATTTACTATCTTAGACGTTCTAATACCATTTAAGTTATACTTATAACTAATACTTTTAGCGTCTTCATTATACAATTTAAAAAGATACAATCTAATAAATTGTATCTTAAAATTAACAATGTTTTTAACAACGAAATTATTCTTATGAAAAAAGTCTATATCAAAATTACTTTTTAATTAAATCACTATCTTCATCATAATTTTCAATAAAACTTTCGTAATATTTTGCATATATAGGAGTTAAACTTTCTTTATGCTCAACCATTTCTTCTAATGGAAGCTGATAAAAAGACCATCTTCTTAAATTATACCTTCTGTATCTTTGAATTATTATATCAAGACACCATGGAGTTGACATTAAAATACCTTGAAAATAATTCTTTAATCCATCTTGCCAATGAAAAAATTCATCATTTGGCCTTTTAAAATTAGGATAGTATAAATATTCATAGGATTTCAATATACTATTACTTATTCTACAAGGAAAGATTTTAACTTGATATTCTTTTAGAAAAAAATATTCATCTGGATATAATTTAGTTTTATCTCTTTCTTTTTTTAGTTCTTCAACAGATATTAATCCGGAATAAGGAAGGTATCTCCAGCTCCACGGAATTTGATCATATATAATAAACTCCGCATCTTCAATGTCTTGTTGAGTTTTTACCTCTTTATCTGATATTTTCAAATATGCAGTAGGATAAATGCTTCTTTCATCATTATTTTTAAACTGATAATATCCAGACACAATAACAATTAAAAACTTATCATTATAATCACTATACTTTGTTGAATTTATTTTTGCAATAAAGCAATCTCCGATTTCCCATCTTTTTATAATATTTGATTTCATATTTACCTTCCTTATTTTTTATTTCACAGCAGGATATATATTAGAATCAATGTAGCATTTATCTCCTTGAATAGGGATAATAGTATTATCAAAAGCAATACTACCCATTCTTGTAAAATTATAATAATTGTCTGTACCATATCTTATACCATTTCTTTGGTTATACATTAAATCCCCTTTATTTAACACATGACAATATTCAATTAAATTTTGTTCTACACCTCTTGCTTCAAAATAATTTAATTTATCGCTAATTATACGCATTTCTAAAGGTGCTTTATAAATATTATTTGAATGTGCTATAGCACGAACTTCTAGGTTATTCGTATGCCCTACATAGCGTGCAATATTACCATCATCAACCAACGCATAAACTATATGTTTTTTACCATTATAGTATAGCACATCCCTGCTCTATCTTAAAATACAAAGAAAAAAACTTTTTTAAGTAATATAAAAATCAATAACAGCTACAAAAAATATACTCCAAAAATAAAAATGCACTTTCTTTATAAATAAAAACTAAGTGAAATATTTAATTTTCACTTAGTATATAAATATAAAACTATATAAATATTGATGTTTCTTTATTATTTGCTAATAGTATACATACAATTATAAACTCCAATTTTCTTCTATAGTTATTTCACTAATATATTGTTCTGAATCATAACTAATATTTACCATATAACCATCAGTTGTATAATGCGTTGAGAAATCAGGCAAAACGTGAGAAGCACTATAATCATGACGACTATAATAAGCATTTTTATCAAATTTATATATTTCTTTCCACGTAGTTTGTCCTATTTTAAAACTTTCAAAATCAGACTTCAAACCAAAAATTCTAAATTTAGCACTTCCATTATAGTTTCCATTTGAATCAAACCTAATAGCCAAATATCGTGTTTTTCCCATATAAATAGAAGTATAAAATGTTAATATTTCACCATCTAATGTTAAGTTGTCGGCATCTCTTCTTCTCAGACATTCAACAGGGTATTTTCTATTAAGTTCATCTGTCGATAATCGTAACTTATAGATTCGATTAATAGTCCAATCACTATACCTGTTTGTAACTAAAGATGTTACATTTCCTTCTGTTACATAAGTATCTAACTCTTGAACATTAATTTCTTTTATATCCATATCCACTCTCTCCGAATTCATTTTATTAATATAAATCATAGAAACTACAACTATAAATATTATTAAAAAAGAAACAAATCCTAAAATTATTTTTTTCACATAAACCTCCAAAAAAATTCATCAATTTACATACATGTTATATCTTGTATCATTATCTATTGTTTTTATCTCATAATTTATATTTAAACTCTATATTCGCTATAATTTGATTTTGTAATTCTAAATTTTCAAAGCATATTTCAAAACATTCTGCATCAGTTATCGAAACAATTAATTGACAATCACTATTAAGAAAATCTTCATAATTATCAATAATTCTTTTTTGGCCTTCTTTTAAATAAACCTAAATTACAAAAAATATAATATAACATACATTTCTTTATTTTATAAAAAACTTCTATTAAATCATCCATTTTAAATAGAAGCTTTTATATTTTAAAATTTAGTTTTTATATTAACTCAACTTTTATATCTCGAACAATACCTTCATCATTGTATTCATAAGTTATAACATAACCATCAACTGTATAATGAATTGAATAATCAGAAACAGGCATTGTCGTATACAACCTTAGATCTCTACTATAGAAAGCTCTTCTATCAAATTTATGTACTTCTTTCCATGTTGTTTTATCAGTTTTAAACTTCTTGTAAAATTCATTACTATGAGAAAAATCATATATGCGTCGTCCTTGACTTTCACCATCTTTATTAAATTTCATTATTAATATTTTATTTTTACTAGTATAAACAACATAATAAAGATCTTTTTGTTTTTCGAAAGGAACAAGAATACTCGTTTTCTTTAAACATTCTATAGGATATTTTTGATTTAATTCATTCAAAGATAAATTTAAAGATTTCATTTTTTTCAATTGACTATTAGTATACTTCTTCGTTATTTGCTCAGTAATATTATTTTGTGTTACAAAATAATCATAACCATATTTTTCAAAATTTAATGGATAAAGCACAAAAGAATCTTTTTGATTTTTTAAACCAAAGATAATTAAAATAGTCATCATAATAATTAAAAATGTAATAAGTAAATATATTTTCTTACTCTTTTTAAACTTTAACATATAGCTACATACCTCCCAAAATTATCAATATGAAACCCCAAAAGTATATAACAGCATTATAACGATAAAATATAGTATAAAATGTATAATACACTTATTAATCATATTTTAACATTTTTGAGCAAAAAAGATAAGAAGCCACATTCAAATTCCTTATCTTTCGTTTTGTAAATTCTACTATTTTCTTTTACTTTTTAAATTTATTAAGTTTTTATCTAATACCTCGAAAAGCACCTTTTTCATCTCTTCATATTCTGTTAATCCTAAACCATAATCAAAATTAGATATACTAAGTTGCTTTTTTTCTTCATCAACAAGTATAGGCAAATATCCAATATCTTGGGGTAATGGCAAATTGTAATCAATCAACTTTTTAACATATTTATTTTCCCTATCTTCTTTGAAAATAATTGATAAATATATTTTTTTCCATTGTTCTAACATTCCTTTATCTGCCAATGAATCAATAAATCCATATAAATTATTATTTATATAATCATTGTATATCCTCTTAGTTATTGGCTGCTCAATGAATAATACAACATAATATTTTTTCTTTTCCTGCTTATAATAATATGTTCCCTTTATAAAATCAACAGTACTTTCATAGGATGAAAAACTATTAACTACTAATTTATTTTTAAGAAAGTCAATAATATCTATACCTTCATATTTATATTTTTTAGCTGACCTAAATTCATCAGCAAAAGTAAATTCTCCATATTGTGGATGCTTATAACCATATATATGATAACATATTGATAAAGCTAAGCCTATATAAACAAAAGATAATATACCAACAAAATTAGAAATTACATCTCCTTTACTTCCATATAAAAGTGAAAGAATTACAGAAAATAAAATATAAATAAATGAAATTATTACTGTTGAAAACGCAAATGCACAAAATAGTATTCTCCTTCTTCGATTATATTGCTGCTTATTCAAGTTCTTCTTTTTTTTCATAAAGCCACCTTTTTTAATTATATTAATATATTAACCCTTTTTAATTAAAAAGAGCAAATTCTTTTTTCAAATGGTTTGGGGAAAGTAAAAAGAGATGATGTAGGCACTGGTGGTCCCTGGATCTGTGACGACTCTTTTAACTTATTAGGAGTCGGCGTAGATTTATATGTTGATGTTGTAGCTCTTTTAACGCTTTTATTTTTATTACTCTGATAAGTACTATTCCCTATTGAAGCCACTGTATTAACTAATGCAGAAGTACCAGTATTTACAATTGCTGCTGTACCTCTTTTGCTTGAAATTTTAGATGAAACTGCTCCTCTTATTGGAGTAGGTATTACTTCTGTTTCTATAGTACTTATAACAACATTAGATATGACTTCAGAAGTAAAATCTAAAGGTTCAAAATTACCAGATGCATAAGCTGAAACACCTGCATCAAAAAAGGCCATTCCAACATTTATTGCAAATCGTGCACCTTTCCCAATTTTATTAAATGGAGATGCCGCTACAAACCCCGATACAAAGCCAGAAACAAATGAGCCTCCTGCGTTTATTAATACTTCTTTTAGAGAAGCATCTGGATTAGTTGATATCGTTTCTACAATTGACAATGCACAATTTATAGTACCAATTACTAATCCAACACCTGTCGCTAATGCTAACCAACTTTCTCCGCCATTATCAATTCTTTTTATAGGATTATTACCGCAATATTGATACATATTTGTTCCAATAAATCCTTGACCTGTTGAAACAGTAGCATCCGCATTAATAAATCTACCAACTTGTGGATTATAATACCTAGAATTCAAATAATACAATTGTGTCTCTTCATCATAGTAATAACTACGATATCTAAATGGATTGATTGTACCCAAGTTAATATTACTATTATCAGTTATATTAACTAGTGCTCCCCATGAATCATATTCATAAGATACTATCTCATTATAATCCGAATCTAGAATACCTATGATGTCCCCAAACATATTTTTATGATAGTAATATGTCATACTATTATAAACAAATCCTAGTAGTTCATCTCCGTTGTAAATATAGTATAGCATATCTCCCGCTCTATCTTCAAATACAATTGACGTACCTTCTAAAATATAATTTGTTTTTATACCATTTACTACCTTAGATGTTCTAATACCATTTAAGTTATACTTATAACTAATATTCTTAGTCCCATCACTATAAGTAGCCAATTCCCTACCATTCATCCAAGTTAATTTCTTATTACCAATAGTTAATGGATTACCTATTTCATCATATGTAATCTGCTCATTATTAAACTTAGTTAATAAATCTTGCCAGTTACTGTTTGTATATTCATACTTATCTTCTTTAACTAAATTAGTTGTATTATAAGTATAAGTTTTCTTACTTAAAATATTACCATAATTATCATAACTATATTCTTTAGTTAAATTATTAACTAAATCGTCTTCACGAGTAAGTTCAGATAACTCATCATAATAATATTTATGAATTAAACTATTACCTTTCCTTATCTCTGTTATATTACCCAACTTATCATATGTATAATTATATATTGTTCCATTATCATTTACTTTATCAACTAATGTACTAGTTTTATAAGTCTTTGTAATATAACTATAATCAGTATTATACTTACCATTAATGTTTTGATTAGTTAATCTACCTAATAAATCATAATTATAATTAAATATACTTTTACCATTTATTAACTTAGTTAATGCATTATCATTATTATATTCATAATTATAAACATACTTATTATCTAACTCTTCTGTCTTCTCTATAACATTATTATCTTTATCATACTCATAAGTAGTTTCATAATTATCACTATTTCTATAAGTACTTAACCTACTAGCAAAGTCATATTCATATAAATGAGTCATATCATTAGATTCTAACTTAGATACTCTATTTAAATTATCATAATAATTAGTATAAGTATCATTTTCTTTAAGTACACTCTCCAACCTATTTAATTCATCATATTTATAATTAATAGAAGCACCATTACCATAAGTAATCTTAGTTAAATTACCATTATGTGGTTCATAAGTATTATTTACTAAAGTATTATTATTTATTTTAACACTAGATGTATTATTAAAATTATCATAATTAAATTTATAATTATCTGTACCAAATATAATATCTGATAAATTATTATTACTATCATATTTATAAGACACTTTATGATTATTTTCTTCTATATCCGTAATTCTCAATTTATCGTCATAAGTATAATTAGTCGTAACATCATTTGGATTAGTCATACTTTTCAATAAACCATTTGTTGTATTAGAATCATAAGTACATGTATTACCTAAAGCGTCTTTTACACTTTTAATAAATCGTCCGTCATCACTATATTCTGCACTACTTTCGATAAATAATCTTTTCTCCGCTACTTCAAATAAGAATTGTTGACTAGTATTATCTTTAGTATAAGTAGTTAAAGATAACATATGATCTGTATTAAAAGTAATAGCTAAATCATTAGTGAGTGTTTTTATTGTATAACTTTTATTTGTATTCTTTATTAATTCAAATATATTGTTATTATCTCCATATTCTACTTTTAATGCTCCATTATTATCTTTTATATAATAATTATTTAATACTGTATATTGTATTTTTACTTTATTATCACCTAATAATATAAGTTTAAATACATCATGAGAACATTGATTTTCTCTTATCATTAACGTTTTATCTGGTTTTATATATAGATATGAATCAGTACCTCTAGCTCTTATATAATATTTTTTATTTTCTAATTCTTCAAATACTCCTGTATTAGTAATGACTGTTCGAATAGGATTACTATACTCATCATATTCTATCTCATTAGTAATACTACTAGGAGAAATAGCTCTTCTTAAACGATCTACTACTTTTTCATCATATTCATATTTATAACTATTTCCTAACGGAGAAGTTGCTTTTATTAATTGATTGTTATTATTGTAATCAAATTTACTTGTTTCATTAGCTGAGTCCACACTAGAGACTATATTACCTTCATCGTCATATACAAATGAAAATCCTTCTAAATCTTTAAACAAAGATATATTAGTAATATAAAAATCATCTATCTCTCTAAAAACATTAATATTAAAATCAACATTATTATAATCAGCTTTTGCAACAAATTTCTTAGAGTAGAAATGCCAATCATCATTAAAATCCGTTATTCCATACTCTACATCTGTATCATTATCTTCATAATCGAGATATTCAAAATGTAAATTTGGTTGAACGAATGAAGCTTCTGGATTTAACATTATAGATTCTTCTGTTGGAATATATTGTCTTCCCTCATTCTTATACCAGAAAGATAACTCGTAAACATCACCCTTCTTACCCTTAATATTATAATAACTACTAAGTGTTGTCTGAATAGAAGGACTATTAATAAATCTTAAAGCTTTTATGCCATTATCTATATTAACAACTTCGACACTTGGATCAGTTTCTTCTATTTCATAATTCCATTCATAACCAGTTCTTTTGCTAGATTCGATATTATAAAAATTTGTTCCATCTTTAAAAGAACTATTATTTACTAAATTATAGTAATTAGCTATCTTACCATTTTCTAATTGAACATCATCTATATAGAGTTCACCTAACTCATTTGGTGTAATAGTTATTTTTAAATCGTTAGTAGCAGTTTCAGGATAGAAAATAGTTACTTGCTGTCTTACATATTCATTATTTATTTTTGTTATAGGTATTTCAGTTTTAGAACTTTCATTATTTCCATAACTTAAAGATAATGTATATGGAATATTATTTTTTATATAAGCACTAAATGTATAATACTTTCCTTTTTCAACTTTCTTTTCTAAATAAATACTAGATGCTCCCTCACTTATTTTACTAACATATAAAGAGTTATTACCATAGTGTCCATCTGCTGTTACAAGTAAATCTATCTTATCATTTGTTTTACTAAATACCGTATTCTCTGTATTTTCAAAGGAAGAATCGTTAATTAAGTTATCTACTGTCTTTAATACAAAGTTATCTTGTTTAATTTTATTTACACTAGAAGTCCCTACTTCACCATAAATATAAGTTTTACCATAAGCATCATTTAGATTACTATCTTTATCTAAACTAGTTATACCATCTGTATTACCTTGATTATTAAATGTATAAGTATTAATCAATCCTTTACAATCTTTAACCATTGTTGACTTCAAGTTATAAGTAAACTCTAAAAAGTCACCTTCTTCATTATCTCTACCATAATTAATCACTTTAGATATTCTATATGTATAATCGTTAAGATATTCATACTCTGTATATAATCCATTAGAATTTAATATTTTATCTATTAATTTGTCTGTATTATAAGATATAGTAGTCACGTTACCTAAGTTCTCTATAGATGTTATTTGATTATTAACTAAAGTAGCTATAACAGTTTTATATGGACTTATAAATTTAATTGTATTAGTTCCATAAGTAATATTAATTTCATTATTAGAAGCATCTATTATTTTAGTTATTCTGTTACTACTATCATATTTTATAGTTATTGTATTACCACTAGTATCTTTTATTTCTTCTAAGTAATAAATATCATTATGTTTTACATATTTACTAGTATTTTTATCCTTATCAGTCATTATGTAATTATTATCTATTTTTTCTATTGTAAGAAATAAACCATCTTCGTCTTTATAAATGTCACCTTGCTTATAAAAGTAATGTATAGCACTTGTTTCATCTAAGTATTTTAGTAATTCGTTATTTACTTCTTCAATCATTTGAATATAATTTGGTTTAAAACTTAATCCACATCCATAATCTTTAGGTTCTGTTGTATTAGCAATATCTGAAGTATTATATGTTAAATAAAGATTTGCTGGCAATGGTCCTCCTACTGTATTCGCTACATTAAATGTAGATACTAAGTTACCATTATAGTTATTTATATAACTAGAGCCCAAATCATGACCATTAGACGTATAAGTTAAATAATTATCTAGTCCACTAAAACTCTTAAAATTTATTCTTACTCTTGGATGAACTACATTATTTTCAAAGTTTTTAGAAAAGAACTCTCCACTAACTACCTTACTATTATATACTTCATCATAAGCCTTTATCATTAAACCATAGTTAGGTTCATTATTGTACCAATCTTTTACCATGTTAGTAATATCTACAGGGATGATAGTAGGATTTTCTACTATCATTTCATTACCATCAATTTTAACAGGAGATCGATTAGCAAAGAAAGTTTCTTCTATCTTTTTATTATATTTATTATTCATATCATTCCACTTTGCACTAGTCTCTGTCCAATATTGTGTTATTTTATGTACAGTAAGTTGTTCATTAGAAGCAAATTCATCATAATCCTTTTTTATATACCCTGTTAAGAATAAATTAGCTTTAACCATAGCATAACTAGAGGGAATGGTAGGAAGAGTAAATTGTAATAATGTCCTATTTGGAATATCTTTATTATTTACTCTTTCTATTCCTGCTTTTATTATATTTTCTTTATAAGTAGATACATTTTCATCTCCAGGATAAATATATGTATCTATAACGCTATTACTCGTCTCATCTTCTAATACTGCTCTATTTCTATCTTCAGCAGTTTTTATTTCTTCATATTTATTATCTTTTAAATAATGTATAGGATAATCATAAATATCTATATCAATTGATTTATCTTTATTTAAAAAACGTTTAGTATTAGCTGTTCTAAATTCTATTAATTCTTTTCTATCTTCCATAAAATAACACCTCTAACTAACTCTTTTCCAGATATTGACTGAAAGGAATGGTGGCATGTTATTATGTGCTTTTCCTCCACCTGAAGGTGCAGTTGATCCCCATACATAATCATCAAAAGAGTCTCCAGATATTACATAGTTTGTTCCTGAAGAACTATATGCACATCTTCCTCTACCCAAGTTTTTAGCTGGTACCCAGTTAGCCCCATAGTTTGAAGGATTATGAGCATGTGTTGGCATTTCTGCTATTGTTAAAGTATGATTTACTTCTCCACCTGTTTTACCTAATGCATAAGGAGCACTAGTATTGTTAGAAGCTAGAAGAAATTTTCCAACTATTTGTTCCCAACTCCCTACAAATAAGGTTCCAGGATTAACTTCGTTTGTACTAATATAGATAGCTCCTACTGGATATATTTTATTGAAAATTGCTTCAAAACTTAATAAGTTGTTTTCTGATGTATTAAAGTTAATACTATTTACTGTTAAATTTCCCTCACTATCTAAACTAAATTTATTACTTTGTGATGTAATGCAATTAGCATTAATATTATTAGCTTCTATATCTAAGCCATTTTCTGTTTCTGTAAAATATTTATTATAATTATTATTCATTTTTTATCATTCCATTTCTATTTTTTATTTGTTATAATGG